>WNFO01004234.1_pt1 | contig 12337 bp, 9 predicted proteins | sample 5400251 | NCBI WGS metagenome assembly WNFO01 (sample SAMN13153354, study PRJNA577476) | soil metagenome | isolation source: 100 cm saprolite under Madrone tree | place: USA:California | collected 2016-06-14
GCCTGGTACTCATGCTCATTGGTATGACTGACGACCACTTCATCGGCGTAGATCATGCTGAAACGCCCGGTTTTGATGTTCTGCTCCTGGCTGAGCGTGAGCAAGACATAGAGGAACTTTTCATCGGTTTTGAGCATTTCGACAAATTCCATGATGCCACGGTTTGAGATGTTGAGTTCGCCGTCGAAGCGATAGGCGCGCGGGTCGCTTTCGACACCCACTTCCCCAATCGTGGAGAGGTCGATGCCTCCGACAAGCTCGCTGATATCCTGGCTTTTGGGATCCGACGGCGTGAATGTACCGATGCCCAGACGATATTTCTCACTAAAAGCCAGGCGCTTCACAGGTAAATCTTCAATATGTCCCTTGTATTGTGTATCTACCATATAGCGGCAATGCGGGCACAGGTCCCCCTCGATGTACAGGCCGAACTCTTTCTCCACGTCGGGGCGCAGGTCGTTCGGGATCAGGTGGAGCGGCTCCTCGTGCATAGGACAATCTTTGATCGCATAGACTGCTCCCGCCTCAATACGACTGTAGTCCTCTAACCCACGCTTGATCAGGTAAACGATGCTAGATTTACCACCCCCGACAGGCCCCATAAGCAACAGTATGCGTTTGCGCACTTCCAGGCGCTGAGCGGCAGAATGAAAATACTCTACGATCTGTTGCAGGGGCTTTTCGATACCGAAGATTTCCTCGCTGAAGAAATTATAGTGCGGTTCACCTGTCCGGGATGTTTCCATGCCAGCATCCATAATCATATGATAAATGCGCTCATGAGCAAGGCGAGTTGCTTCAGGCTTTTTGGTTACAATCTCAAAGTACTGGGCAAAGGTTCCTTCCCATTGTAAGCCACGTTCCCGATCTCTATATTCCTCTAACCGCTTAACCAGGTCCATTGGTCACCCTCTCTATTCTATGCTGTTAGACTGACTTGACTAACTGCTGAGAAAACGCACTAGAAAATTGGGTAAGTTAAGATAATGACGATGCGGGTACCCGCGCAAGCGAAGTTGTACTGATTTTAAAAGGGCCGGTTTCTTGCTCGACAGATCGAGGTGGAGAAACAGCCCTTTCCTTTTCAACGATTCCAAGCGGGAGACGAACTGCTCGGCAAGTCGAGGCGGGGAACCAACCCTCTCCTTTTCGCTATATAGGAGGCGAACCTCCTCGCTCTCTATTATGAATTTCAATTTCGGTCCCATTTTTCATTCCAGAGGGGGAAACGAAACCTACAAGGATATGCTAAGAACATGCCGGTAATCGTAGCATACAGTACAGATAGACCTCTGTCAAGAGTAATAAGTGGTCGCACACCCGTTCAAAATTAATACGAATAAGAGCGCAAAGGAGTTGCAGCTTAAGCTGCTGCATGGTACAAGATAGAACGGATGTGCTGAAAATGAGGTATTTTTATGAATATTTTTCTATCACTGTGAGAGCAATGTTTGCGCCAACCCCTATACCGAGTGTTTGAGCGGCATTGCCATCACGTATGGCGATGCCTGCGTAACCAGAACTGTCACCATACATAAATGGTTGTCCATCGTTGGGGCCATCGGCAAAGAAGCGCCTGCGCTGCTCTATCACGACACCATCTTTTGAGAGGACAAGTCGTATCTTTGTAGCAGTAAAAAGATCGGGCACCAGAGTGAGGGGTATACCGGTAATAAGATTGCCGAAGTTATCGATGTGGACGATATGCGCATCAACGTTCATTCCCTGGCGTGTAGCAAGCGTAACGTTGAGGCGTTGCAGCGAGGTAGGGTCTACCGGTGTTCCAAGTTCATGAAAGGTGTTGGTCAGCCCACGCGCCAGGTAAGCTCCTACCGGCGCAAAGATGTCACGGCCATGAAAGGTTGAACTGACATGGGGGAGATGGTATGCTGGGTTTGAAAGAAGCACGGCTGCATGCACCGCCTGCTCCGAAAGAATATAGCTGAAAAGCCCATTGTCTGGCCCTACAAAGAACCAGTCACCAGCATGAACGGCGATTGCCCCGCGATTGCTGCCGACGCCAGGGTCAACAACACATACAAAGGCTGTGTTTTTGGGGAAGTAACGATAAGCCGAGGCCAGTATCCATGCGCCAGATGCGATATTTTGAGGCGCGACATCGTGGGTGATATCGATGATGTGTGCATCTGGCGTAATACCGGCAATAACGCCTTTCATTACACCTATATCGCTATCGCCCGTGCCGAAGTCGGTTAGAAGAGCGATAACTGGACGTGGATGAGGTTGAAGCATGGTATATTCGTACTGCCTTTCTTTAAGGTGGTTTCTGGGAAGTAAGCACATCTTTGCGCGTACGTTCTTACACTGCAAAATAGTCTCATTAGCTATTCTCTGATACATTTGTGTGCTATACTAGCGCAAATGTCAATTGCAGGTGCCCGGTGGCTCTCCGTCCTTGCAGGGGAATATATCCGTAGGGGCGAGGGCGGTGGAGCGGGGAAGGGTGGACCTTTATGGTCGCCCGCGTAGCTCTCCGTCCTCGTGGGGGAATGTATCCGTAGGGGCGAGGGTGGAGAGGAGTGGCGGGGCAAGAAAGATACGGGGTATCTTTACAAGGCCTTTATGGCCGCCCGCGTAGCTCTGGAGTATGGTCAGGCAGGGTATCAGCGAGTTACAGTAGTGGCAAATAGTCAAGACACGCTCGCGAACTCAACCAGCATGCGAGCAGCGACTGGAGGGAGTGCTGGTATGAATGTTAATAGTGGCGGGCCTCATATTTTACTTTTTGAACGCGACCAGCAGCTTACGGCTTTGCTCACGAGCGAGTTTCAGCTTGCTGGCTACGAATGTCATCCGGCACGCACGGCCGTGGAGGTTTTCGATGCGATTGCACGTTATCCCATACGGCTGGTGCTGGTTGACCTGGCACAGGCGGCGGCGGGCAGGCGTGAGTTCTGGGTGGCGCTGGATGCGCAACGGCGGGGACGTGGTATACAGGTATTTACCTACCGTTGTATGAATATTGCAGGGTATGGCTCGGATGATTCTGATGAAGCTTCTCGCACTGTCCTCACCGATATGGAAGTAGATGGTATGATGGGTGTAATGAACCTGGTCAATGCGGTACGCTCGCGCATTCCGGGTTCTGTTACAGGCTCGTTCCCGCGCATCTCAGCCAGTCCTCCTACGGCCAGTGCAGGTGTACTTAAGCGACAGGCAGAGGGAGGGGAGCCACCGGTGGCACCACAGGTTATATCGCAAGCCACTGTGCCCCTTTCGACACTGTCGCCCAATCCCGCACCCGGGATGCCTGCTGCGAATCCTGTGCAACCGGGACCCACCGAATCCGAGAGAATGAATAGACCGGGGAATCCTCCTTCTGGATTTTCAGAAAAGATCCGGGCTGTAATTTATCCGAGCAGCCGCAGTTTCTCGCCATTACCGGAAACGAGTTGGGTTCCGCATAATCCACAGGGCCTGGCTTCAACTCAACGCGCTGTTGGCAGCGCTGAGCAGAATCTTCAATCCTCGCCCGCGCCTACCCAAGAAGAATCTGGCCTGGCGCAACTCTCAAAGATGATACGCGAGAGGGGAGCCTCCGATCAGGGTGAAGCGGATGGAGTGAGTAGCCGCACGCGGGAAGAGCCTGCGACACCACTTGCTCAGCAACAAGACGCGCAGCAGGCTCGCATGGCTGATACTGCTACAAGCCGCTCCTTTCCCTTGCGTGCATCGCCTATACAGGATATACCAATTGAACGTAAACAGGAATATCGAAGTGGAGGCAGGTCGCCAGGGATAGCAAGTGCCGCCCCGGCACCTCCTGCGCTTTCACCGTCTCCGAAAACGGAGTTGTCACCTGTATCATCCTCGCTGGCAGAATCAGATTTGAGGGATGTCGAGCAAGAGGTTACGACCGAGGGAGAGAGTGAAAACGATTTTGCTCGTGCTCTCGCTGAACAACCTCAGCAAAGTGTAAAGCAAGCCTTGAGCCGCTCTACATTAACAGATATTACCTCAGATGATACGCTTCTGAACATTGTCCAGAGCCTTCCTCCTATGTCCTCTCTGCCTGCGCCGGTGCAGGCACAACCACCTGTGCTCAGTGGGCGAGCAACACGTTCATTAGGTAGTGTACTACTCGAAGGCCATCTCGTCCCGCAGGAACGCCTGGAGGTCGCACATCAAATACAGCGTATGCTGCGTGGTGTAGACATGAATTACCAGCTTGGTGAGATCTTACTTATGTTCAAACTTCTGACACCCGATCAGTTATTGGCTGCGAGTCTTGTTAGTTATGGTTTGATTACAACGGCACAGATAAGCGCTCTCGGACGAATCCGGCAGGAGTTACACTCCATCGGCCTGGAATATGATTTAGAGAGCCTGCTGGTGCTTTTCCGCATGCTTTCTCCCGAGCAGTTGCGCGAGGTACGGGCGAGCTGGACGGGGTAAACAGTTCTGCTCAGGAATTTCCAGGGGCCTCCCACAACCAGCGGAATGCGTTGAGACGTGATGGCGGGGGGAGAACGTTGCGAGGGCCGCGCATACGGGATGGAAGGGCGGGACCAGTAGTATCGCTATCCCCTCTATTAGACACAATAGATTGTGACCCTGCATCTTCTGCAGCCGTGTCAAACAGGTCAAGAAATTGGTTGACGCTCTGTGCAACACCCTCAACCATGAGATAGCCGGAGGGTTTCACTGCATCACCAACTAAATATAAGCCTTGTATAAAGGTATCAGGGGTAACATCTGCGCCCTGCGCGACGCGATTCACAGGCCATTCGCCGCGATAGACGCTCATAGTAAGGATGCGACAATGCTTCTCAAATGTTTCGCCGAACAGCACGCGTAGATCGGCGAGCGCCAATTGTTTCTCTTCTTCGATATTGTCGCTTTGGATGACCTGGTGGCTGATGAGCAGGTGCTTGCCTGCTGGAGCCAGTCGCGGATCACAATTGGTTGGCTGCACTATTCCCGCGATGCGTTGTGTATCAAGACAGTACATGATACCTTTGTGCGGTATCAGTGAAACGTCGCTCAAGATATGTACCTTGAGGCCAACGGCTTCTTGTGGATCGGGCGCGTTAAATCGGGCCTCTACCTTTTTTTTCAACACTTCATACTGCGTGATCTGGCGGTTGTGAAGCAGCGCATCTGTGGCACGAGGCCCGATGTCGCTGACTACCAGCGGCGCGAGCAGTGCCAGCTCCTCACCACTGGCTTTATTGCGGGCACGCACGCCGGTTGCCTGCCCCTCTGCATGCAGGATTTGCAATACGTCATGTTGCAGGCGCAGATCAGCCCCTTGATCGAGAACCTGGCGCTCTAACTCTGCTGTTAATGCGCCGCATCCTCCCTCAACGATGCCGGGGGCGCCGAAACGCAGCATGTTTTTTGTGGTCTTGATGACCTCAGATGTACGCACTTGATGGAGTTCCAGGCTGAGGGCGAAACGAGAAATCCGCTCGAAGAAAGAAGTAAGCTCGCGGTTGCGCTTGACATCGATGTGACGTGCCAGCCATTGATCGAAAGGAAGGTCACGTTCATTGGAGGGGAGGGGGCGCAAGAACATTAAATAGCCGGCGCGAGCGAACCAGAAGGACTGGCGAGGCCCTAGCATCCTCAAGACGCCCAGCAAACCGCGAGCGCGCATCTGTTTGCCATGTACGTGAAATGAGGCAAATACATCGGCATCGAAAATACGGTGGGGTGTGCGCAGGCGGCTTAACATACGCGCCAGCACGCCACTGCTGCCAAAGGGAATCATGTGTACAGCCCCTGTACTCACCTGTACGCCTTGAAATGTTTTTGCCGTGAATCGCCCGCCACAATGGGGTAAACGTTCCAAAATAGCTACGCTCTTGCCACGTTGAAGTAACTGCGCAGCACTAAGCAAACCGCCTAAGCCTGCTCCAATGATTATCGCATCGTAATGTTGTTCGTGCATAGAATTGTCCGGTATAGCGCTCACCATCCCGTAGGGGCGAGGGCGGTGGGGAGCGGCGGGGAGGGCCTTGATGGTCGCCCGCGCCCTGTTCCCTGTGCTCACCCGTGTGGGAACGCGCTCACACCCCACCACCGGGCGACCATCAAGGCCCTCCCTTCCCCGCATCATCCGCCCTCGCCCCTACGGATCATCTGGCCTGCTGTCTAGCTTCCAGGCATCAACCTCAGCCTATCTATCCTCTCCAATGAGGCTGCGCAGGAGGCTCGTGCATTCCGCCAGCGTGTTAAGAACACTCTGATGAATCTGGAACACTTTGTTCAACTCACGTGCCTTGCGAGCAAGCTTGGTAACATACTCAATGTCACGAGGATTGTTCATTACATCTTCCATTAATTGAACTAGCTCGGCCCAGGCCAATTGCTCGCGGCTGCGTGCCACATCGGCGATGGTGTTATCCATGCGTTCTGATACGCGCCGTACTCCTGCGCGAAGCTGGCTGGTGGTCTGCGCAATCTCCGTTTCGTGATTGCGCATGGCCTCCTGGGTAGCATTCAGTTGCTCTTGCAGGGATGAAACCTGCCCATCCAGGGTTGCAAGTGCTGCCATCAAAGGAGCTACGTCTGGAAGCGTGGGTTGCGGCAGCCCTGTGAGGCGGTTAAATGTCATACCCGTGCCAGGTGTCGCGGCGACCACTGCCTCGGATGTAGCCTTGGTAGCAGCGGGCTGAGCCGGTGCGGCCTCGACTTGAGGAGGTGCAGCTGCCGGGGCAGGTGCCTCTGATGCTGGAGAGTCGGCTCCGCCGTTCATCGAGCGGGTGCTGAAGTCGTCACTGGTCGCTGTTGTCAACAACTCATCTTCGCGAGTGCGGTAAGTCATATCAGCGAGGGAAGAGGAACCTACAGTGATCGTCGGCATACTTTCTATGTCTACGTCGGACATGGGCGATTTGTAAGCCTGGAAGATCAGTTCATGTTCTCCAATGCCGATATGATCGCCATCCTGCAGAGTACGCGGTGTCATCTCTTCGATCTGCTGCCCATTGACAAACGTACCATTGGCGCTGCGCTCGTCACGTAGCACATAGTTACCGTTCTCGTAATGAATAGTCGCATGACGACGCGAGGTAAGCTTGTCTTTGGAGAGCAAAACGTCGCTGGTGGGTGCACGACCGATAGTGATTTCAAACTTCTCCAGGAGATAGTCCTGGAGCACTTCACCATTATCTGAGCGAAGAATCAACTGGGCAGGATTTTCAATTTTGTCCAGAGTGGCCTGAGCCACGGGAGCGGCGGAGCTGTCAACCTCCGGGGCATCAGGGTGAAGTGTTTCTGACTCACTGCTTGTATTAGCTATGGTCAGTAAATTTGCATCTGACCAATTACTGCCCTGAGCAGGTGATGAGGAACCCACGTTGGATGGGGTCCATTCCTCTGAAGCCGGAATCGTGGCATCACCTATGACTGGTTGAGCCTGCTGTGGTGAGGGAGTTGATGCAAGCAGGCGGTTGCCACAGTTCAAGCAAAAATTGTCTCCAGACCGGGTTTCGGCGCCACAATAGGGGCATTTGTCCATAATCGATATACCTCCCTTTACTGGCATGCTTACTGAAATGCGCTCTCTGCGCAAAACTGATGCCATTATAGCAGAATTGGGTATTGGGCGTCGAGGGGGCGATTACAAGAACCCACCACAGACGCTCTACAGTACGACGAATGTGTCTACGTATATTGACATAAATGATCCAGAGGATCAAGACGATCATTAGCAGAAACAGGCCACAAAAACCAGGGATAAGAGCCGTCAAAAAGCCAAAAAGAATAAGAAGTACTAAAGTACCGAGGATGGTTGCGGCCGCGGCCGTTTTGAGCTAAAACAGCAGAACTGCGTGGATAGATTTTGCTCATATACACCTCTTCTGAAGACTCCTTCTCGTTTGCCTTTAGGAAGCAGGTATCCAGGCTATGCCTGGCTGCAAGTTATTAAAGATCTGTTCTACATAATCCGCACTACCTCGTGCCGACAAGACAATATTTGTGGTGTTTTTTGCACCAGAACATAGAAAGGTTACTACCTGTGTATGGCCGGAAGATGGTGTAGCTGTCCCTACCTTTGGCTTGTTGTTAGCTTGAGTGGCACCGCCACTGGGCGAGTTACACTGGAAGCTGCTATTTTGTGTGATCAATGGCGCTTCCGATAGCGTGAGAGCGCTATGGTCGGGTAGCAGGTAGCCTATAGTAAAACTACCGCCGATAATGGGATCGTGGATTGTGGCTTGAGCATTTACCAGGCATGTAGTTCTTGGCAATAGTGGCGGCAAATACACGGCAAAGCCAAGGTTTGCTGTGACTTCTGACCACTCAGTGATTGTGCTGGGTGTTCCTGAACCAACCCTGGCTGTTGGAGTACTATTCACGGCGGTAGTTCCCGTTGCACTAGCCGCGGCAGTAGCAGTTGGCTTTGCGCCTGGAGCAGCGGTTGCGGTTGTGGTTGTGGTCGGAGTGTGTGATGGCGCTGCTCCTTCATCGCGAAAGACCATCGATGGCTTACTGCACCAGTGAAGCTGTGCAAGCGCTAATTCTGATGGTGTCGGCCTTGCGGTTGGTGTTGGAGTCCCTCCTCCAAACAAACCTGTGCACGAAACCAGAAATAAATTTGACAGGAGCAGACCCATAGCCAGGCAAAATCCCGCCAGTTTTTTCAATGCGCGAAAGCTGATACGATGATAGCCAGGTATACGCGCTACTATAGAAAAAAGCCGAACTACAATCATAAAATCTCCTATATTCCACCAGGTATCCTGAAGGGCTATCCAAAATATGAGACCCTGCAGATGGAGCGTTATCGATTTCCTCTTTTGGTCTAGTATATAGTAAAAGAAACGGATTGCCTATGAGATAGTTCTCACTTTTGACCAAAAAAGGGGCTTTACAGCGTTTTGATTTAGTGCTACCATTACCCTCTGCATCGCCGAACTTTAGACGTCTGCCTTGTTTATCTGGCATAATATAATGATTACATTACCTATCTTAATGGTATTACTTATCTAATAAAGGGATGCGGTGCATTGTAGCCCTCTATTTAAAACGCATGAACTTGCCAACAGGTACACAGTGCCGCCTGAAAGGTAGCAACTTTTGAATGCAAAACAGATCTGGCAGACAACAATAGAGCGACTGCAAACAAAGGTTTCACCGGCTGTCTTTACGACCTGGTTTCAAGGTACGGCAGCCCTCTCTTATCAAGATGGCGTCTTCATCGTGCGCGTGCCTACCACTTTCGCCAAGGCACACCTGGAAGGCCGTTTTATCGATTTGATACGTTCAATTCTATCAGAAGTCACCACCAGTCCGGTGGAGGTGCGCTTTGTTGTGGCCAGGGAAAATCCCGGTCAGGAGAATGATGAGGCGGGAGAGGTAACCCAACCTTCACACAAGCGGAGCTACTATCTGCCAAAAAATCGCCTGACTTCGCTGCAGCGCGAGAAATTCAGGTTAGATGCTTCACCTGAATCATCAACCTCAACTGCGCCCACTACAGCTTATTCTGCTGCCCATCGACGTACAGATAGCGGTGAGGCGGAGATAGACGGTAATTACCCTGATAAACGAACGCTGCAGGAATATGGCAAGAATGCACAACCCGGGCTATTGCCGCTTGGGGGAGAAGGGTTGTTGAATCCTCGTTATACCTTTAGCTCGTTTATTGTGGGTAAATCTAATCAGTTGGCCCATGCCGCCTCGCTGGCTGTAGCCGAAAATCCAGGTAGTGTCTATAATCCTCTCTTCTTCTATGGCGGCGTTGGCCTTGGCAAAACTCACCTGCTGCACGCCGTCGGGCATGTTGGTGAAGCTGCCGGGCTGAATGTCTTATATGTAACATCGGAAAAGTTTACTAACGAAATCATCAATGCCATTCGTTTCCAGCAGACCGAAGCGTTTCGCGCCAAATATCGCCAGATCGATATCCTGCTCGTCGATGATATCCAGTTTATCGCGGGCAAGGAATCTACTGAAGAGGAATTTTTTCACACCTTCAATTCGCTGCATGACGCCAACAAACAAATTGTGGTGTCGAGTGATCGTCCTCCCAAGGCTATTCATAGTCTCCAGGATCGCTTGCGTTCACGATTTGAGTGGGGACTCCTGGCCGATATCCAGCCTCCAGAGTATGAGCATCGCCTGGCCATTCTACGCTCCAAGGCCGAGTCGCTCCGCTTTGCCGTGCCCGCTTCGGTGGTTGAATTTATTGCACGCCCTGAATGCACCAGTGTACGCGAGCTTGAAGGTGCGCTTAATCGTGTGCTTGCCTATGCCACGCTGCATGATGCCGCGCTTTCGGTAAGCGTGGCAGCTCAAGCGCTCGAACACATCTATAGCGAGAGCAAACCTCCCACAAATTTGACGCCAGCCGAGGTTCTGGAGGGTGTTTGTCGCTATTACAATGTCGATATCGAACGGATGCGCGGAAAGCAGAGGGAGCGTGAGATCGTCTGGCCACGCCAGGTTGCCATGTACCTGATGCGCCAGGAAACCAGTGCCTCCCTGCTGCAAATTGGCACCGAACTGGGCGGGCGTGACCATACTACCATCATGCATGGATGGGAAAAAGTGCGGACCGAGGTCGCTACTAACGACCGTGTTCGTCGTGAAATCGCTGCTGTCCTGGAATCGTTACAACGGAAAGAATGACTGCATACCAGGCGTGGTGGCGCGGAATCTGGGCATAGTGGAGTGCTCTCATCGCTCGACCACGGGCCGTTGTGCCTCTTGAAAATGGTGCGCCATGCCCTGGTGGGGGTCTTCGCTTGCGCTGCTGGGATCGGTGTGTATAACGACCTCCGAGATGCCCTTGATTTCGTGGAAAAGGCGATGACGTACTTCTTCAGCAATGGCATGAGCCTTTGCCAGCGTCAGTTCCGCATCCACCTCGATGTTCATGACGACGTGCAGCGTGTGCCCAACCCAGCGAGCGCGTACATCTGTCACCGCTTCCACGCCCGGAACAGCGCGCGCAGTTGTAATGATAGAGGGCACAATGCGTGGATCGACTGCATCGAGTAGGCGTTGTAGAACACTGCGCGAGGCGGAGTAGACCACAGTGACGATTACGATGGTAATTACGATGCCCGCGATAGGATCAGCAATAGGGAAGCCGAGCCTTACACCGATCAGACCGGCAAGTGCCGCCAGTGAAGTAAGCCCATCGATGCGCGAGTGTTGGCCATCAGCCACCAGCGGAACACTATTAATACGCTTGCCCACCGCGATTTTGTATTGTGCCAGGAGTTCGTTTCCCACGACTCCAACCAGCGCAGCCGCCATACTCAGGTAGATCTCGGTGGGAACATTGCCACTCCTTAATTTTTGGATTGACTCTACTGCGCCGGCTACTGCACTGGCGATGATCACCAGTACGATAAAGATGCCCGCCAGGTCTTCGGCACGATAGTAGCCATAGGTATAGCGTTGATTTGCAGCACGGTTGGAGATCACGAAGGCGATCCAGAGCGCGACAGTGGTGAATACATCTCCAAAGTTGTGCAGCGCGTCGGCGAGGAGCCCGGCGCTGCCGCCGGTCAAGGCGATAGCGAATTGAATTGCTGAGACCAGGAGCATGCCAGCCGTCGATAGTTGTACCGCACGCAATCCTGCCCGGTTGCCATAGAGGTCCGCGTCTACCTTGCCATGCTCGTGTCCATGTCCATCATGGTCATCATGCTTATGGTCATGGTCGTGCGTTGTCTGATTGTGCTCGGTCGCATCATGCTCATGGTCGTGCGCTTCGTGATCGTTTCCAGTTTGATGATCATGCACGGCTTTGCTCCTTATGACAAGCCTTACGATTTTTATTATCGCTGCAACAAATCTCTTAGTCGTACGTCTAATAATTAATACGATAACTGTTCTCTTTAGGAATTACCAGGCCGATTTGTCGGCCCTTGGTGGATGTTCCGCTATCCTGAGTAACAAGGTAAAAGCATAATCACGCCCTCCTGGCTTGATTATAGCACCTTTCATTTGCCGATGAATTCATTTATTGATTATTACGATCTGCTGGGCGTCGATCCACGCGCAGCTACCAACACTATCAAAGCAGCCTTTAAGAAGCTCGCTCTGAAATATCACCCTGATGTTTACAAGGGGGAGGATGCGGAGGAGCGCATGCGTATCATACTGCTCGCCTACCAGACATTGAGCGATCCTGCATCGCGCAGGACATATGATTTAGAGCGTGCCGAGCATTTGTTCAATGCACGGGGGGCCACACAGGATGAATGGCAACGAATACAAGTTGCGGGAGAGCATCGCTCTGCCTCTCCGCACGAGGATGCGACCCGGCGAGATAATCAGCGCGCCTTCGCTTTTCCAGATTTGAATGTTAACCTCTCTGCGCCGCTCAGGTTGAGCCTCGGTGATGGTATCT
>WNFO01004238.1_pt1 | contig 12333 bp, 10 predicted proteins | sample 5400251 | NCBI WGS metagenome assembly WNFO01 (sample SAMN13153354, study PRJNA577476) | soil metagenome | isolation source: 100 cm saprolite under Madrone tree | place: USA:California | collected 2016-06-14
GTCGCAGGTATCCTCGGTGCGGCAACCATTGCACTGTGGTTTTTCGTCCTTGACGTGTTCGGTGGCCGACCTTTCTATACACCCGCCGTTCTCGGCACCGTGCTTTTCCGGCACGGGGTGGGACTGGATCAAGCGCAGGGATTACCCATCTCATTCGAGATGGTTCTGGTCTACACGTGGGTGCACGGGCTGGTTTTCTGCTTGATTGGAGGAGTGGCCTCCAGGCTTCTTGCACTAGCGGAACGAAACCTCAACCTCGGTTTTGGTGTCTTGCTTCTTTTCGTCATCTTCGAGTTTGGTTTTGTAGGTGCGGCTTTTATCTTTGCGGAGCCGGTACTTCACGCATTGACTTGGCTGGCCATCCTGATCGGAAATCTACTGGCTGCGGCAGCCATGGCGGGCTATTTCTGGCGTCGCCACCCCAATTTAACGATAGAACCCTGACAGTACATTCTCATGGCTACGGGACGATTAAGGCTTTGTTCAATTGAGTCCTTGGAGCGGGGTTTTACTGGCAGGCTCCGTGAAAGGAGATATAGCCATGGCAATCATTACCATCTATCAAGGTGCCTCCGGAAGTGGTGAAGAATTAGCCGAGGCGGTGGCCGAAGCTCTAGGTTACGGCTGTGTAAGCCGCGAAGTCCTGATACAGGCGAGCCTGAGGTATGGCATACCCGAGGCGAGACTCAACGAAATTGCTGAGAAGGAACTCCACTGGTGGAATCGCTTTTTGCAGAACCTGGAGCCTTATCGGCTTGCCTTACAGGCGGCCTTTTGCGAACTCGCGGAAACTAACGACATTGTCTATCACGGACATTTGGGCCATGAACTCTTGCCTGATGTTAAGCACGTTCTAAAAATTCTATTAACTGCGCCACTCGACAACCGAGTCCAACAAGTCCAGGCGCGACAGAAGCTTAATGCTGCAGCGGCGCGCCGCTATGTCGAGGAAATGGATAAGGCACGTGGTCGACGGCTCAGGGCGTTATTCGGTGTCGACTGGCGCGACCCTAGCCGCTATGATTTGATTGTGAATCTGGGGCGAATGAGCATAGCCACAGCAAAACAGTTGATTGTGGAGACGGCACACTTGCCGGACTACCAGATGACCCCCGCTTCGAAACAAGCTTTCCTCGACCTTGCCCTGGCGGTGCGAGTACGAGCGGCTTTAGTCCTGTCGCCTGATTTATCTGGAGCCCTGCTCGACGTGAAAGCTTTGGATGGGGAAATTTCAGTCTCCGGAATCATACCGTCTTGGTTTTTCGAAGATAACGTCGTCACGAAGATCAAACAGGTTGCGGGGGTTAAAAGTGTGAAAGCGGATCTTGAGAATACTCCCGTGGACCTCAGTTTCGGCACATGACCCAAGCGTAAAAGACAGCTGCTTTTCCTACGAATTGACATTGCGAGGCCGGCGCGTTCTAATTCTCCAGTAAGCTTTGTTTGGGAGGTTCCTATGATGAGACGAACTCTCTTGGGAGTCCTGCTTTCATTACTCTTCGTGCTGCCACCTCGGTGGGCTGTTGCCGTTGAAGACCCAAAGCCGTTGTTCAACCAGCAGTTTGCGCAAGGTTTGGATGATCTTGGGCGGGAGTTGCGTGAATGGTTCGGTCGCTGGGGCGACTATCTCGGTACCGGCACGGTAAAGAACGAGGAGCGGCCGCTGATCGCTTTCATGCTGCGCAACCGCGAAAAACTCGACCTCTCCGCCGCACAGGTTAAAAATCTTGAGCAATTAAGAAACGACTTTCAAAAAGAATCGATTCGTAAAGATGCCGACCTTCGGGTTGCCGAAATGGATCTCAGCAACCTTCTCAATGGGGAAAAGGCCGACATGGTGAAAGTCGAAGCAAAAGTGCGAGAGATAGAACGACTACGCGGCGATCTGCGGATCGCGCGCATCCGCACCATCGAAAAGGGGAAAGAGCAGCTCACTGCCGATCAGCGGAAAAAGTTGCAAGAGCTGTTGGCCGAGCTGCAGGCCGCGCGGCTCCCGCCCTGATTATTTCATGGAGCGTTAGAGTTATTACGGCAGCAAAATAACCTTGCCGGTGGTTTTTCGTCCTTCCAACTGGCGATGGGCTTCCGCTGCTTCAGCCAGTGAAAAGGTCTTTTCGATCCGCACCTTCAATGAACCCGCCGTCGTCCAGTTGAAAAGCTCATTGGCACGCTGCAACAGCTCCGCGCGGTCCAAGGTGTAATGAAGCAGTGAGGGGCGCGTGAGGAAGAGGGAGCCTTTCGCGGCAAGCTTTCCTGGATCGAAGGGCGGAACGGGACCGCTGGACTGTCCAAAGAGAACCAGGTATCCCCGCGGTTTCAGGCAATCGAGGCTTTTATCGAAAGTGCTTTGTCCCACCGAGTCGTACACTACATGGACCCCACGGCCATCGGTTAGTTTTTTCACTTCCGGAACAAAATCGGTCTGTGTGTAGAGGATGGTGGCATCCGCGCCCGCTTCCTTGGCGAGCTGCGCCTTCGCTTCAGTGGAGATGGTGCCGATCGAGTGAGCGCCGAGTTGTTTGGCAATCTGGATCAGTAACAAGCCCACGCCGCCGGCGGCGGCGTGAATGAGCGCCGTCTCGCCCTTCTTGAGCGGATAGGTGCTGCGAGTCAAATAATGAGCCGTCATTCCCTGCAGCATTAGAGCGGCGGCGGTTTTGGCATCGATGTTCGAAGGGACTGATACCAGTCTCCACGCAGGCACGACGGCATATTCGGCGTAGGATCCCAAGACCATCGCATAAGCCACGCGGTCGCCTTTCTTCACCTCCGTTACGCCTTCTCCAACGGCGTCGACTATGCCGGCGGCTTCCTGGCCGAGTGTGAATGGAGTCTGAACGGGATAAAGACCCGTGCGGTGGTAGATGTCGACAAAGTTAACGCCAATCGCTTCGATTTTCACTCGAGCCTCGCCGGCCTTTGGCCCGGGAATGGGGACCTCTTCGAGGGTCAGAACTTCTGGCCCGCCATATTTGTGGACTCGTATCGCTTTCATAATTTTCCTCCCAGAGTGACGTCAGTCTCTTCTCCGTGATGTGCCAGATTGGGCGAACGATAGAACGACGATTTCCGTTTGCTGAGGCAATTCCGCCTTGGAAATTCTGAGCACGGGACTGTTCGTGGCTTTAACGCGCGGCATGCCCTGCGTAAATTCGGTGACCGCCGCTTCCCACCAGTAGTGCATAGGGATCGCGATCTTGGGGTTCACTTGCTTGGTCACCTCTTTGGCCTCACTCGCTGTGACCGTGTAGAACCCGCCGGCGACTGGAACCAGAAGGATGTCGATCTTGCCCATCATCTTCAGCTGCTCCGGCGTGAGCAAATGGCCAAGATCGCCTAAATGGGCGATACAGATATCGTCAACGCGAAAGACAAAGATCGCATTTTTGCCCCTCTGCATACCGCGGCTCTTGTCATGAAACGCAGGAACCACATAAACCGACACATCGCGGATCGTGGTGGAGATTTTTTGCCAGTCCTCGCCCGTGGGGGTAAGTCCGTGCAAAATAACCGGCCTTCCCGGAGCCATATGGACGCTGTTGTGAGGCCCGTGCTCGTGACTGGTAGTAACGATGTCCTGCGGCAAAGTGGGATGGGGCAGATCGAAAGCGCCGTGGGGATCGGTGAGAATCCGAGTTCCTTTGGACGACGTGATTTGAAAGGTGGAGTGGCCCATCCATTCCACTGCAACCGGCGCTGGAGGCGTGGCCGCGACCCTGAGGAAATTTCCCTGGACCACCTCCAGCTCGTGGCAAAAACTAAGCACTCGGCTCGGGCAAGCCACTAGTAACAACAGCAGCGCGAACCTTCCCGCTCTTGCTTTCACCTTTGCACGTCGCTTATGCGTCCTCAACAGGGTTGAGTCTCCCGTTCAAGCTGAAACCCGAAACCCAAGACCTGAAACTAAATCAATCCCCACTTGCGCCGCATCCACCACTCGATACTGAGCAAGACCAGAATGATGGAAAAAGGCCACAGCGTGCTCCAGAGCCGCGTTTGGCGCTGCTCGACAATCTGCGACGGCGCGTGACTTTCCAATTTCGCCGCGATCTTTTGAAGGGCCTGGTCGTTCCAATCGTTGATGGAAAAATATTCTCCGTGGCTGGTTTCTGCAATCTGTTTGAGTAAGTCGTTTCTGGGCCGGCCATCATCGATCTCGCCGTAGGGAAAGGCGACGGAAAAGCTGGTTCGGTCTTTGCCTAGTGTTTTTCCCGCGAGGTTCGCCTCCGCTTCGACCCGGTAAGAACCTTCCTTCGTCGGAGTATAGTCGGCGGTGTATTCGCCTTCCTCGCTGGTGGCCGTCGCAGATAACAAGCTCGGTTCCCCTTCCGGGCCAAACACTCGAACTTGAACGGAAGCTTGGCCCGTCGGAGTGAAATCATCTTTGAGCACGCGGAGCTTGATGACGATTTTTTCCGCGGGCCGTGACGCAGGTATGGGTTGGATTTGCACTTGCTCGAAGGAGGGTTCCTGGGCCAGCCAGCGGATGGCCTGGCGAATGAGTTTCAGATGATTCTGCGGTGTTTCGTGATTCCCCACGGCGATGAAATTCCAGCGCCAGGCGTCATCGCTCATGAAAGCGAGAGTGCGGCCCTTGCCGAACCGGCCAATGGTCAGCAGCGGTGCTGCAGCGCCGGAGCCGTTACCTCCCGCCGACAGGAGTGTTTCCCCCCTGGCACTGCGGACTTGGTTCAACGCGGTTAACGGCGGCATTTTCGTCCACGCCTCTTGATTGCTCTTCGGGTCCGGCAGTAGGCGAGTGACCGGATGAGCCTTGCCCGCTGCGGTCAGAACCGGTTGCACGGTGGTCTGAGTTTGGTAACTTCCTTTGCCGTCGAGCTCCACCGGAAGCACATCCTTCAGACCGCTGTCCGCGTAACCACCGCTGTCGAAGGAACGGGAGCCGCCAAACATCGCCAGTCCACCACCGTCGCGAACAAAATCCCTGACCTTATCCAAATACACGGGGTTGAAGTAGGAGCGATGAGAAAAGTCGTCGAAGACGAGGACGTCGAAGTTCTTGAGCTCTTCCAAAAAAATGTCGTCGATGGGAAACGGAATCAGGCTCAACTGGTTTTCCGGCACATCGACATTATCCGTCGGGGTGCGCAGAAAGACGAAGGACACCAGCTCTATTAAAGGGTCCTGTTTCATCGCCATGCGGAGAAAACGATAGTTCCAGGACGGAGAGCCGGACAGTGTGAGGACACGAATTTTATCGCGTTGCACGTCAACCTTAAATTCCTTCTGGTTGTTTTGTGTAAGCTGCTCCCCCGGCTGAACGGGAATGCTCAAGGAGAAGCTATGGGTGCCCAGCTCTTTGGGCATGAAGCTGAGGGTGATTTTTTGCTCGTAGGGGTCCGCGTCGACATTAATGGAACGGCTCGTGATCAGGTTCTTACCGCGATTGAAGTACAAGGGGAAGGTCTTGCCTTTGAGACCGTACGCCTGAACCGTCAGATCGAGTTTCAACTCGCGGCCGCGGAAGGCGAATTCCGGCGCCCGAACGTCGGCAATCCGCACGTCGGTAAAGCCCTCCGTCTCGCCCAGGCCGACGGCGAAGATCGGAACCGGCAGGGCGGGGCTTCCCTCCAAACTTTTTTTGTCTCCGTTGGTGATGCCGTCGGTGAATAGAAGAATGCCGGACTGCGCTCCGGCGTCCGATGCCGCCGTTTGCAGCAGCTCTAACAACCGGGTTCCTTGATCTTGAGGCTTGAGCTGCGAGATCGAAGCCGGCGCGATGGGCTCGAGGCTGGTGCCGAAGCGGAAAACTCGCAGATCGTAATCGCGGTTTAATTTTTGGATCAACGGATCTTTGCTGTCAAGAAGTGCTTCCCTCATGACGTCAAAGCGGCTTTTCCCCGGTTTACCGTCCTGCGTCGGTTTGGCACTGGCCGGAAAGGCCATGCTCTGAGAGCTGTCTAACAACACCGTCAGCGGCCGGCGCAATTTTGTCACGCGCTTGTCGACGACGGCGGGCCCCAGGAGAAAAAAGATCAGCAGGCCGTAGACGCAAGTGCGAAGGAAAACTAGGAAGGAGCTATGGCCGATCGTCAATCGCTGCTTCAGGCTCAGGAACTGCTGAACCAGCAACGCTGCGGCTACGAGCGCGACAAGAACGATGACCCATCCAGGCACGCTCCCTATCAAGAAGAGATCTTTCATAAATTACTTGGTGAGCCGTTTGCGAATGAACGGGACGTGGATCAAATCGTCCTTATAGTTTTCGGTCATGGCGTAAAGAATTAGATTGATTCCTAAATGGAAGGCGTCCCGGCGTTGTTCTTCGCCGCCGGGCGTACAAGCGTTGGTCCATTTGCCCAATTGGTCTCGCTCCCAGGCGCCGCCGAGATCATTTTGGCAATAAATGACCGGGGTCGTATTGCCGATGGTGATTCCTTCGAGGTTGGGATTGACCATCCGCGCGCCGCCGATGCGCCGCATCAGATAATAGCTTCGGAGCGCTGCGTGACCGGACGGGAGCCGTTTGAGCTCGTTATTGGGAAAAATTCGTTGTGTTTCCGTCCGTACTGCCTTATCGAATCCATAGCCTTGCTGTCCCAGCGCGTCGTCCACCAGCAGGAAGCCGCCGTAGGAAAGAAAGCGTCGCAGAATCTCGATCTCTTCCTGGGTGAAGGGTTCAAACTCGTATTTGCCGGTCATGTAAAGAAACGGATAATTGAATAGGTTACGGTCCGTAATCGTGACTTCCTGTCTTACGGTGGCTGCTTCGACGCTGGTGCGCAGCATCAGCTCTTCCATCAGCGGAGTGATCGCCAGTGGATGAGGATTCCAGTCACCGCCGCGGTACTTGATCTGGGCGAAGACGAACTGGAGGGGCCGTTTTTCTTGGGCCGCGGCGGCTCGAGGCAGCAAGGCCGCAGCGACAACGCTTTGGGATAAAATACGGATGAAATTTCGGCGGTTCATGAAAGTGAAACTCGTTTCCCGGGCCTGCTCAAATTCGCTGCGCGACCCAGCTTTCTGATAGCAAGGTTACAATGAGAAGAACCAGCAAAGGAAGAGCGAGGTCCGTTCGCTTCCCGCCCTGTTGCAGCGCGTCCGCGGAGATCACCTCGACGCGGATGGGCCTGAGCTTCGCCTGCAGTTCGGTCTCGCTGATTGTGTCCAATCGCGACTCAAGAAAGGGCGGATTCACAGCATAAAGTTGGGGCACGCCGCTTTCTTTGTCTACTCCGGCGGGCAGGGAAACGCGGTAGATTCCGGCGAGAGCATTTTCTTGAAACGACGCCGCTGCGCGATCTTTCTGAGGGACCACAGAAACTTCAGCCTCTTGCTTGTTGGGCTTCGTAATCTTGAAGCTTTTGCCGACGCTGCTTGGCGGCAAAGAAAATTCCTTGGTGCTGCCCACCGGGATGCCGCTATCCATCACGCCACGTTTGCCGCCGGCCAGGTAATTGGTGAGCCCTTGAACCAAGGGCAGATAGGCTGTCTTAACCGGCAAATCGTTCCAATCACGATCCGCTGAAGTTGTCATAAACAAAACCCGGCCGTTGCCGACTTTCTGTTCAAGCAGCAGGGGATCTCCGTTGGCCAACGAGATGAGCACCTCCTTTCCCGGCGCTGGAGCTCGAGAGTAGCCCCAAACCCGGGCCGATTTTATGGACTCTTGGAGGAGCGCATCGGAAAAACCTAAAAGGGCGGGATGACTGAGATCCAGCTTGGTGATTTTCTCTCCGCCGGCCTCTGGCCCGAGCTTTTTGTCCAGGAGCTGTGCAGGTAAGATCGGCGGCGAGGATTGAACCAATTTCAGGTTGTAATTTTCCATTTGCAACCGATCGCCACTGAAGATGAGAAGACCTCCACCCTGGCGGAGAAAATTCTGAATTTTTGTGACCGCGGCGTCGGCCAGCGCCGAGACGTTACACAGGACGACTACATGATAGGCATCTAATGACGCGGCATTGAGCCCATCCGGCAGAATCACCGTGGGAAGGTAGAGCGAGGAGCTTTCTTCACCGGCCGGGTTGAGCGCATGGGTGAGAAAGAAAGTTTCGCTTTGCACCAGTGAGGTCTGTGGATCGCCGTCAACGACGAGAACTTTGAGTTTGTCCTGGGCGTCGAGGGTGAAATAGGTGACGGGGGTTCCTGCGAGAGCTTCTTTTTTCAGGGTCACCTGGCCCGTGTGAGCTCCCGGCCGAGTTAATCGCGCTTGAAAGCTGACGGAGGTTTCGCCTCGAGGCGGAACCGAAGCAAGCTTTTGTTCCTTGGCCTGCCCGTCGATGCTCAATTGAACCAGCAAGTCTTTGATCTCCTGATCGCTGAAATTGGCGACTATGGCTTCGAGATTGAACGGCAAGTCGACGCCGACCCCCTGACCTCCCAGGCGAACTTCTCGCACGGTGCCGTTGAGCGGCTGTTGTTTTCGGGTGATGCGAATGGTCTTGAACGGGATCGAAGGGTCGTACTGTTTCAAAGACGAAATAGAAAATTGATCCCAGCCCGTGAGCCCCATATCGGTGATCAAGCGAATTTCTTTTTGCCCGGCCGGCTCATTCAAGAGCTCGTAGGCCTTGCCGAGAGCGGCGGGCAGATTGGCCGTACCGTCCGCGATCTCAATGCCATCCAGTTCCTTCAGCAGGACTTCTTTTTCCCCTTTGAGACGGAACGTCTCCCTGCCCGAAATGTTGGTGGGAATCAACGCCGCGCGGTCCCCGTCATTGAGTGACCCGATCAGCAAACGTGCCGCTTCCTTGGCTTGTTTGAATCCGTCGCCGTCACCGCTCCAGGTCATGCTTAGCGAATTATCCAGTAACACTACCAGAGAGACGGGGCCGCCGCCGGCAAACAGACCGGCGCCGGTCTGGAAGATCGGATTGGCAAGCAACAACGCCAAGAGAATCACCGCTACGGTTCTAAGCGCGAGCAGCAGCCAATGGCGCAGGCGGTAACTGCGAGAAATGCGTTTCTGCGAAAGCAGGACAAAGCGCACTGCCGGAAAACGGATTCGTTTCAGCTTTCGACGATTCAGCAGGTGAATGAGGACAGGCAGCGAAGCCGCCATCAGGCCGAAAAGGTACAGCGGGTAGAGAAAAAAGACCGACATAGGGGCGCTTATCCCCTCCAGCTCAGGTAGCTCGCCAAGGCTTGATCCAGGGGAGTGGACGTGGAGATAAGCTGATAGTCGATGGCATCATTGTGGCACTGCTTGCGCATCTCGGTGATAAATTCGCCGACGACCTCTTGGTAGGTCTTCCGTATGGTGCGCGGATCCGCGATGACCTTGAGATTGAGCTCTTCCAAATCCTCGAACAGGATATTGCCGTCGAAGGGAAGATCCAGTTCCGCCGGATCCAGAAGATGAAAGACGATGACGTCGTTCCCTTTAAAGCGAAACAGACGCAGGCCTTTGAGAATCTGCGCGGGATCATCGAGAAGGTCGGACACAAGAATCACCAAGCCACGGCGCTTGATCTGGCCGGCGATGTCTTCGAGTATCCGGCCGACGTTGGTTTCTCCCGCGGGCCCCCGAGTCTCCAGCGCGTGGAGGATTTGTATTAGATAGTCGCGCTTGGCTTTCGGCGGGATGAAGGATTCGATGCGGTTGGAGAAAGTGACCAGTCCGGCGGCGTCCTGCTGCTTAAGAATCAAATAAGCGAGGGATGCGGTCAAGGTGCAACCGTAGTCGAACTTCGTGATGCCGTCGGACGCGTAGTTCATAGAGGCGCTGGCGTCGAGGAGAAGGTAGGCCCTCAGATTGGTTTCATCTTCGTATTCTTTGATGAAGTAACGGTCGAATTTTCCCAACGCCTTCCAGTCAATGCGCCGGATTTCGTCTCCCGGCGAATATTCCCGGTGTTCCTCAAACTCGACGCTAAAACCTTTGGAACGACTGCGGTGGACTCCTGACATCAGTCCTTCCACGACCCAGCGTGCCCTTAGGTAGAGGTTCGAGATGCCGGCGAGGACCCGCGGATCGAAATAATTTTTATCGCCGTTGACCATGAAACTGATTCATTTTTTACCACCACCGCCTACGATAATCTAGCCAGCTTCCCCAACCGTGGTTCCGTCCTTGGTAGGTGGGATGTTTCACGCAGTCTTCGAGGTAGGCAATCGTCTCGGGATCGGCATTCAGGTCCAGCATAACCTCCCGTTGAAAGGCGAGACATTGCTTTTCCGCTGCGACGCCTGTCCAGGCATCGGCCTCGGGCTCGGCGCCGCCCATGGCGTTCTTCGCCTCTCGATAGAGTTTGGAATGATAAGCATCATGGGCGATAGCGCTCGCGTACCAGAGTACGGAATGTTCCCAGGTGCGCCGGCCAACGATGAAAGTCGGATTTTCGGTCCAAGCTCTCATGCCACTGCGATTTCCTTGGCGGATGATCGCGATATTGGCCTGAATGACTTTGAACTGTGCCATTGGCTTGAGTAGCTCCAGCGATTGTTTGCTCTGCAGTAAGAATTCCGGCCGTCCACGAATCTCAATTCCATCAACGGTTTCCGACAACGCAGGTCCGAAGAGCATCAGGATTCTTGGCGGAAAGCGCAAATTCCAGAGCGAAACTGTAATCGTAGATTTCTATTGGAAATCTTACAGCGCGCGGTTGCCGTCCGTTGCCGGTTTTACCTCGCTCAGTAAGCGGCTGATGATATCGAGGGAGGAAAGTCCTTCGCCCTGGGCCTTGAAATTGGGAATGATGCGATGACGGAGAACGGATGGAGCCAAAGCTCGGATGTCTTCGATGGAAACCGCATAGCGACCCTGCAGGATCGTCCGCGCCTTAGCGCCCAAGATTAAATACTGGGAAGCCCGCGGTCCTGCGCCCCATTCGACGTAGTCCTTGACGAACTGTGGCACATTGGATCCTTGTGGCCGGGAACTTTGCGCTAGGGCCACGGCGTAGGAGACGACAAACGGAGAAACCGGCACCCGCCGGACGAGATCCTGATAGCGCAGAATGGTGGCGCCTTCCATGACTTTGCGCGGCGAGGGTTTCCTTGTGGAAGTGGTCTGCATAACGATTTGCACTTCGTCGTCGAAGTTGGGATAGCGAATTTCGATGTTGAGCATGAAGCGATCGAGTTGCGCTTCGGGAAGGGGATAGGTCCCCTCCTGCTCGATGGGGTTCTGCGTCGCCAAGACAAAGAAAGGGAGAGTAAGCGGAAAGGTCGTTCCACCCGCGGTGACTTTGTATTCCTGCATCGACTGCAAGAGGGCCGCTTGTGTCTTCGGCGGCGTGCGATTGATCTCGTCCGCCAGCAGGACGTTCGTGAAGATGGGGCCCTTGAGAAACTGAAATTGTCTTTTTCCCGTGGCGGCGTCTTCTTGGAGAATGTCCGTGCCCGTAATGTCCGACGGCATGAGGTCCGGGGTGAATTGAATCCGATTGAATTCCAGATCGAGAATCTCCGCCAAGGTGCTGATAAGCAGTGTCTTGGCTAAGCCGGGTACGCCCACCAATAGACAGTGACCCCTGGCGAACAGGGCAATCAAGACTTCTTCGATAACCTCGTCCTGGCCGACGATGACTTTGCGAATCTCGCCGAGCATGGTATCGCGCCGGTTGGAGAATTCTTCGATCTCCGCGATCTCGTGTTGTTGGATATCCGTATCAGTCGACTCCATGCGGCTCCTTTTCAATTGGCGCTCATGAGTTTGTCCAACGTCGCCTTAGCCTGTTTGGCTTTTTCCTGCTCACCCGAGGCTGTGTAGACGTCAGCGAGCATTCGATAGATCAATGGATTGAAGGGATTGATCTGTATGGCTTCCTCGAGAACGCTCCGGCTCTCCGGGTAGTTTTTTGCCGCATGATAGACTCGCCCCAACTGCACGTAGGTGTTGGCGCTATCCGGATCCACTTCCAGCGCCTTCTTGAGCGGCGCGAGGGCGTCGTCGAAGCGATTCATCTGGATGAAAACTCGGCCCAGTTTGTTGAGAATAATAGGAGAGTGAGGGCTGACCTGCAAGGCACGCTGGTACTCATTGGCAGCCGCCGCTGGTCGGCCGCGGCCCAATAGCTGGTCACCCAGCGATGTTCGGTTGCGCGCCACCGCCGATTGTATCTCCTTGAGCTCGACGATTTCCTCGTCTTCCTTTTGATCTTTTTTGACCTTAAATTTACGCATTCGACTGCCCTCGACCTCTTTGAGCCCTTTGCTCTTAAGAAAGCCCTTCCAACGCGACTGGAAGTCGTCAAAAGACATGCCATAGACTTTCTCAATAGCTGCTGGAGTCGTTCGGTCGACCAGAGCCCCAAGCAGCTCGCGGATACCGGCTCTACCCTTGCTTTGATTGATAAAGTCGACGGCCGAAGCGGCTTCGGCATAGGCCAGTTGCACTTGCTCCGGCGTTTCCAGATGAATCAGCGA
>WNFO01014890.1_pt1 | contig 12331 bp, 10 predicted proteins | sample 5400251 | NCBI WGS metagenome assembly WNFO01 (sample SAMN13153354, study PRJNA577476) | soil metagenome | isolation source: 100 cm saprolite under Madrone tree | place: USA:California | collected 2016-06-14
AGCGCAAGGTCGTACTTTTCCCCGATCCGCTGGGGCCCAGTACGGTGAAAAATTCTCCCTGCGAAACTTCCAGTCGGAGATTCTGCAGAGCGCGAACTTCACCCTTATCGGCGACGAAGGTTTTTGCCAGATTTTCGACGCGGAGCATGAGCGCTGGTTTTCCCTAAATCAAGGAAGCGGACTCGGACAATTATTTGCCGGTATCTATTGGCCTTTTTCCGCTACCGGAAAACCGTACGCCTCGACGATCTTTTTCGACCATGCATCCAGGTTCTGGTGTAGGTCCCACCCCAGCACGGAAGCCGGTTTTCCGCGTGTTAATTTTTCCTGGTAAGAACCGGTGATCAACGCCGAGCCGTCCCCCGGACCATATTTGTCAAGAATTTCCTGAGCTTCGGGTGAAACTTGGAACTCCATCCATAATAGACCCGCATAAGGGTGGGCTGCCGTCGCCAAGATACCTTCGGCAGCGCCAAACCGCACCGGCAGAGGTTCTACGAGTTTAACTTGCAGTTTTTTCGTAGGATCTTTGGTCTGGACTTCTAAGACGCTGCCGAGATTGATTCCCATAATTAAAGGATACTCTCCTGCCGTCAGAGAGGTCAGCGCCCGGCTGGATCCTCGACTCCAGATCGGCTTCTGCTCGGCCAGCCTTCTGCCAAACTCGAGAGCTTTCTCCAGGCCCCAAAGCGGCACCAGGTTCGCTAGCGTGAGCGGCCGGATGTCCGCCATGAATTTTCGTCCCTTGAATTCGGGTTTGAGAAAATCTTCCCACTTGCCAGGGACCTTGTCCGCGTTGATCAGCGCATTGTTATAAGCGGCAACGGTGACCTGCGTGCTCTTCGCAACGATGTTGCGGTAATTGAAATCCACCACCGGCGGAGGAATGTTGAGTACTTTCTTTTCCGCCATTCGCAGCACGTCGAACTTCTTTAAGTACGGCGGATATTCCGAGTAAACCTGATTCGATATGTGGACGACATCCCAGCGCTTGGCTCTACCCAGCTTCATCTCCGGGATAAACCGACGATATTCATCGATGCCGCCGATATTTCCAGTCGATACCTGTATGAAAGGATATTTCTTTATAAACGCATCGATCATGGCCTTCTTGGCATCGGCTTCAAGAAACGTCAGCACCTCCAACTTGCTTTCTTGTTTTGCTTTTGCAACTATTTCATCCCTGCTGCCAACAAAAAGATAATCCTTAGTTTCGCCTTCGCTCTTCCCTGCGGTAGGTTGCGGAGCAGCTCCAAAGCTATGCTTCGGCCCGTACCCAATGCTGAGGAAGCAGATCAGAACGAACAGAAGCTTGCCATTCATAGTAGCTCCTTTTGAGCGGCTGTTCCCTTTGTAGCCAATCCGCGAGTGCTGCCAAGTGCTGCCATGTAATTAACTTTTGAGAGAGCCATAGGTCAAGCGGAATACCAAGGATCCCTGTTTTGACTGCTTTCAACTTGTCACGGTGTATTCCTTTGCGTAGTATGAGGAGATATCTTTTGTCGCATCGCACGAGGAGTCTATTTCCGGCGATACGATCTGCCTAGGTTTTTGCTCGAAACAAAATTGGAGTGAGTAAATGACGGGAGGAAACAATTCGTGATGCTCAAGCTTGCTTTTTTCGGATTAGTTTTATGGGCGCAATTTTTAGTGACCCCCTCGGTTTTGCCCGCCGCTATTGAAACTCAGAGACTCAAAATTATCTACTCTTCATTTACCGGAGCCTACACGCCCCTCTGGATCGCCATCGATGAAGGTTTGGGGAAAAAAATGGTTTGGATCTCGAAGCCGTCTATGCCGGCAGGGCCAGGCCTCATCAGCTGCTGCTGAGCGGCGACGCCCAATATGTTGTATCGACCGGTACGGGAGTCGTATCCTCCTACGCCGCAGGCCAAAAGGATCTGGTGATCGTTGCGTCATTTCTAAACGTCACCGGTTCATCGCTCTTCACCAAGCCACAGATCACTAATCCATCGGAGCTGCGTGGGAAAGTTGTCGGCTCGGGGCGTCCCGGCTCCATCACCGATGTCATGCTGCATTACGTTCTGAAGAGAAAACTTAACCTTGACCCGGCTCGCGACGTCAAAGTGGTACCGTTGGGCGATGGCCCCAGCATCCTTCCGGCACTGGAGAAAGGGGTCGTCGACGGCACGGTGCTCACGACGCCGACGCGGTTGATGGCGAAAACCATGGGCTTTCGCGAAATGCTGGATTTTGATGAGCTCGGAATCCCTTATCCTTATGTCGGGGTGTCGACGCTGAAGGCCAACGTCAAAAAGAATCCCGAGATGACTATAAGATTCCTAAGAACCCTCACGGAGGGAATCCAGATATTTAAAACCAACAAAGAAACTAGCATGGCCGTGATGAAAAAATATCTCCGCGGCGCCAACGACGATATTCTCGCTGAGACCTACCGTTACTTCAGCGCCAAAATTCAGAAAACCCCCTATCCTTCCGCCGACGCAATCAGGATCGCTCTCGACATGATGTCCGATCAATTTCCCCAAGCGAAGACTGTTGATCCCAATGAAGTGATCGACACGTCGTTCATTAAGCAAGTCGAGAGCACCGCGCGCTAGTGCTAGAGTGTTGCGACTGGACTGCGCCCCTCCAGCTGAAGTCCAAGCGTCAACCGATCGCTTGACCGAGACAAGACGTGGACGAGATCATCGCCCCGGCAAGCACGCTACCTCGCGCTCTCTGATAGCAATTTCAAAGTAAAGTGCGGGTTCTCCAAATACGTCACCGAAGAATTATACGATTGTCTTGTTGAAAGCCTCCCACAGTAACTCACACATCATCTGGAATGAGCACTATTCCAAGTGCTTAAGGCAATCCCTTCGGGATATCGATTCGGGAGATCGTGTATCTTGTCACGTCCTCCTCGGGCTCATCCCCTTCTGTCATGGTCAACGGCAAGGCGAGGTTGGTCACAAATATCGTGTCGTCGACGATCACGACACTTGCCGGGAAAAGCAGCCCGCGGGGAGAACCGTCCTGTCGGATGCCGAGGAAGTCGCCCAACTTAGCGATCACGCGGCCGTTCTCGTTGAGAATAAACACAACGTCTCCCTGATTTGCGGCGACCACGAGCCTGCCGTGATGAAAGGCGATCCCGTCCGCGCCGTCGATGCTTTCAGCAAAGACGCTAAGGTCTCCCGTTTTCAAATCCAGCCGCAATATACGATCGTCTCCGGTGTTCGCAATAAACAGCTTGGTCCCATCCTTATTCAGCGCAGGCCCATTGGCACCAAAAGGAGGGAACCCAGCCGTCGCCAAAAGGCCGTCATGTTTGACAGTAGTCACCGGGCAAGGCGTCGCACACTTGTGCGCATTGTCAATCCGAAAGATCGCTCCCTGGAAAGAATCCGATATATAAAGATTGCCGTCTTTATCGAAAGCAAGAGCGTTGGGGGCCGGAAACTTATTGCTGCCGAATATGATCGTGTCTTCGCTCATATCCGGATTATCTACCTTTCGGGGAGCGGCCGGCGCTCCAATAGGCGGGATCGAAGCCACGTCTTCAATCTCCGTCATATCGTTAAATTTGGCCGCGATCCGCTGAATTTTCGAAGCGCCGAAGTTACAAATGTAGACCTTGTTGTCCCAACGGTTAAATTGAAGTCCCAGGAGCGGAGTCCCACCAAAGCTTTTCTCGGCAATCAGCTCACCATTTTTCTTAAACCGCAAAAGTTTGTTAGGGTTGGGACCGCCGTCGAAAGTGCCAACGTAAATCTCTTCAGTTTTAGGATTGGCGGTGAGCCCTTCTGGAAAGCGCACGCCGTCCGGCAACACCACGAATCTCTCCGCCGCATCTCTTTTGACAATGATGTCGTCCCTCGCCCATGCTCCAGCATGAGATATAATGACCACGATAGCCGCAAAAAAAGATAACTTTCTCATTTTCTCCTCCTTTGCCTCGGCAAAGCCCTATTGGATACTACTGCTATATGTCGGTTCTGACTTAACGATAAAGCCGGCTCGAAAAAATCCAGACCCGGGTCAGATTCCCAGGGACACCGAAAACCTAGGTGAGGCTTCCGCGGATCACATTGGCCACTATTTGGACAACCCCAACTTCGTTCACTACCACGGAGAGATCGAGTCTTCTCTTGAACACAAGGGGAACCGGCCAACCGAACGTGAAAGTATGTAACCCGCCGCTTCCCAGAACCACCTGACCAAACGGATTCTGTTGTGTAAGTCCCGAGTTCTGAGCCGCCGCGAAGGAAAGATCCACTACGCTCCGACCATCTATTTGCAGTCTTACGAAGGAAAGGCCCGTTGCCCCGCCTTGTTTTGTTACGTGGCCGGCGAGGAAGAGACCTGGCCCCGTGAGATTGATGAGATTGTAAGTACCCCTGGGAGCGGGCGCCTTGAGGCCTTGGATTCTTTGTGGGTCACACATTCCACCTATACAGCGGGTCTCGCCGGTTGATTGTCTAGGTGTCGGGACAGCTTTGGCAGTTCGTCTGCGTATCGCCATTGTAATTCTCCGCTCTTCCCTCATCAGTAGGAAAGCCGAACTGGCGTCGACCTAACGTGTAGGAGACCTGTTGATTACGGTACACACTGCCGCCTCGGCGAAGCGTTCGAGCCAATTGCGCACCTGCGCCGCAGTCGCGGGCGGCAGGTTCATCTTAGGTCTCTCGTCATCTCGCCTCTCGTAATCCGCGGCTCAAACTCAAGCCCGCCGTACCATGGCCGGCGTGAGATGTTTGATTGACGGCGCACCAAGCTGCTGCATGATGGTGCGCAGCTCGATGCGCAGCAGCTCGAGCACGCGCTCGACGCCCGGCTGGCCGAACGCGCCGAGACCCCAGATATACGGCCGGCCGATGCACACACCCTGCGCGCCCATGCAGAGCGCCTTGGCGATGTCGGTGCCGCGGCGGAAGCCGCTGTCGATCAAGATCGGCATCCGACCGCCGACCGCTTCGACAATTTCCGGCAGGGCGTCGATGGTCGAGCGCCCACTGTCCTCGGCGCGCGCGCCGTGGTTCGAGACAATGATCGCGTCGATGCCGGCGTCGGCCGCAAGCTTGGCGTCCTCGTGCGCGAGAATGCCTTTGATCACGATCTTCATCTTGGTTGTGTCGCGCAGCCGCTTGAAGAAGTCCCAGGTCATGGCGGAGGACTGGCCACTTGTCAGCCCTGTGACGTCGACCCCATCATACATGGGCCTGCGCGTGAGGTTAGCTTCCATGCTGCTGCGGTCGTGGCAAGCCGAACATTCGCGCGTGTCGGTGCGCTGCAGTCGAGTTAGAGTCTCCTGATTGCGCCCACCGTTACGATCGACCGTCACCGCGACCGCGAGGCACCCCGCCTTTTCCGCGCGCGTCACGAAGGCTTTGGCGATCTCCCATTTATTCGTGGCGTAAAGCTGGTACCAGATCGGCGCGCCGCGCGCGGCGGTGACATCTTCCACCGAGCTGGTCGTGACGGTCGAGAGAATCTGCAGATGGTTTCCGACCTTAGCCGCCTTGGCGACGTCGATCTCGCCGCCCGAGTAGAAGGCTTTTTGCCCGCCGACTGGCGCGACGATGATCGGGGTATCGAATTTCACGCCGAGGATCTCGGTGCTCATGTCGACCTTGCTGACGTCGACCAGACGGCGCGGGCGCAGCTGGAACTTCAGGAAGCCTTCGCGATTGGCCCGCAAAGTAACTTCGTCGTCGACGCCCGAGGCCATGTAGCCGAAATGCGCCGGCGGAACGTTGTGGCGCATCACCGGCTCGAAATCGAAAACGTTGATGGCGTCCTTGGGACTCTTGATGAGGTCCTCAGTCCTAAGCGGCGCCCACATGATTGGGTCGGGAAGTTTCGTGCCTGCGGTCGGGCCTTCACCCGCGAAGGCCGAAAACCCTCCGTAAGCAAACAGTGGGCTGGCTGCCAAGAACTGCAAAAATCGGCGACGGCTTGTGGCTTGATCGAACGACGACATGACGGACCTCCTCCCTCGAATGAATGATAGGAAAATCCTTTTTATGTGCCCACATCGAGATTGGAAGAATTGCCCTCTGCTGGGAATCCAGAACGGGCGAAGGTATGAATCCGAGGATGTGACGGGTTGGAAAACCCAGCCGAGAATTGTGCGGAAATTAGCTGAAAACAGAGTTCGCTGTCAAGCTACTCTGGTAGTTAAGACAAAATCGGTATTGTGTCCCCGGAAATCTCTTAACGCGTGCTCGCTCCCGCCGCTGCCTGTCACAAGAACTTTCATAGGATTTCTGGCTCGATACAGAATGCAAAGTGCAAATTGAAAAATGCAAAAGGTGTAAGATTTAGCAAGGGCACAATTCTGGATTCGACTTGTGTTATGAACTTCCACCGTTTGTAATTTGCCGCTCGGTTACTGAACGTGACCGCCGTGGTTCGAAAGAGAAACCGCGGCGTCGGACTTGCCGGACGCCGCGGAATCGAAGTTGGTGACCGCCTAGTTCTGTGCCAAGGCTGGCTCTATGTCTGCTTGTTTGGCAGTCGTGCCATGGCCGCCCGCAATCGTGGCGCCCGTAACGCCGTATTTTCTCAGCGCCTCGCCCACGGCGATGGTGCCGGGATTTCGTTCTACCTCACCGCGGGGTGACACCAGGTCCGTGACCCATACGATGTTGTCCTTGACCACGTGGCCGATGATCATGCCTTGGGCGTGTGGGTTGGGAATATTGTAGAGACGGATTTCCCCCACATCGTCCTTCAGCGTCATCTGATCCTTGACCTCCGCGATCTTTGCGGCCATTGGCTTCTTCTGCAGGTCGTCGGGGGCCACCGTGTGGGGAGCCCGCGCGACCTTCTCAAAATGCGCCTTGTCCGGGCTCGGCACGATCACCTGGGCACCCTCGGCGATGTAGGTCCGCGTGCCGCCGGTGTGGTCCATATGGTGATGCGTGAGCACGAGATACTTGATCGGCTTGCCCGGATATTTGGCCTTCGCCGCGTCGATGACCAAGCGCGATAGCAGCTCGCCGTAGGGAGCATCGAAGATGACGAGGTGGTCCTTCATCGCGACGATCAGGTTGTTGGCCGAGCCGCCCTGCACCTGCTGCACATTGGGCGCAAGCTCGACCAGGTTGAGGCTGCCTCCCGGCGGGTAAATGATCGAATCACTATCGAGGAACCGAGTGAGGAAGAGGCGGCGCAGGATCCATTGATAGGGCACGTTGCCCGTCGACGCGGCAAACGCGTCGGCCGCGATCATCGGATTCGCGGACACATCCTTGTAAGTGAGTTTCGCGACTTCGACGCCGTTGAGTTGGTAGGACAGCGAGTGCGCAACCTTGACGCCGCCGACTGCCTTCCAGTCGCCGAGAACCAGGTCGTAGTCCGAGTCGCCGTGGATGTTGTCGTCGTCGCGCGTGCGGATCGCGGCGGGCAGATGGGTTTTGGAATCGAACAGGATCGCGAACTTCGTCCCGCCGTCCAGGAATGAAACCGACGGCAGCGACTGCTTGCCGAGCTTCTGGTTGCCCATGGCGGCGACGCTCTTTGGCGCGTCCATCGCCTTGACGAGCAGCCACGGCGAGGCGCGCTCGAGCTCGCGCAGATGCGCTGCGACGCGGATGCCAGACATCGCCCGGCTGCCCTTGTCGTCGGTGACGTAGCCAAGCGAGGGCGACACGGTCTCGGTGTATTTCAACCTAACTGGGGCTGGGTATTCCTGGTCACGGTCCCAATCGGTGCGCGCCATCCCTTTCGCGAGATCCCAAGTCACCATGAATGTCGCATCGCCAAGGAAACGCGGCTCGCCGCCGGCCTTCTCCGATTGCTCCGGCTCCCAGAACTTGGCCTCGCCTTTGATGGCGAGCCCCTTCAAGGCACGCAAGGCATCGGCGCCGCCTTCCGCGGCGATCGCCTGTTTGACGAGATTGTTGGCGCCGTTTTGCGCCAACGACGGCTGCGCTTGGCTCATGGCCAAGAGCAGCGCAGCAGAGATCGACAAGGCATATTTCATTGCGCGTCCTCCCTGAATTTATGGTGACACACTCTACTTTTTGTCCGATTGCGTTTCGGGGTCAACGTTTGGGGATCAAATCTTTACTCGTGACATTTCATCCTTCCCCCTCCTACAAAACGGCTGGCTGGGGAGAGCCAGTCCGGGCGATGATGTGGGATCAAAGATGTGATGGGATCGAAGGACCGAGTCGAAGTTGGTGGAGCGTAAAATAGGGCAAGTCTATGACGGATGTCAAGCCGAAATTAAAGGCGGAATTAAGACAATCAGGATTGTGTTCCCGGAAATCGCACGATCCCCGCTTACTGAAACTTGCGTGGAAACTGCGCTCCGCTTCGACCGCGTGCAGCACGTTACACAGGCAAACAATTCAAGCTGTCCTGATCAGGCGAGTTGGTTGCGCCGTAACTAACAGAGGACTTGAGTGCAAAGGTAAAGCTTTGACCTTCTCTACTTGTCCGTCTCCGCCTCTCCATCTTCCTGAATGGCCAGAGCCTTCCCGAACCGGTATGAGTCGCGGAACCTGACTACTTCCTGATGGCTTTCGGCCACAGTACACCCTGGCTCCCGGCCGCGACCGTGCCGATGCCTTTGTAGACGAATTTCTGCACGCGCTTTCCTTCGTAAGTTTCGGTGGTGTAGAGGTTGCCCTTCGAATCGGTCGCGATGCTGTGCACGCCGTAGAACTGGCCGGGCTGGCGCCCGCCGTCGCCGAAGTTCGTCAGTTCCTCCAGCGTTTCGCGCAGTATGATGCGCACCTTTTCGTTCTGGCCATCGGCGAGGAACATGAAGCGCTGCTGAGGATCTTTTGAAAACGTCACGTCCCAGACCGAACCCGACGCGAGCGTATCTTTGGCATAGAACGCCTCCTTCACGAACTTGCCGTCCGGCTGGAACACCTGGACGCGGTCGCCCTGGCGGTCGCACACGTAGACCAGACCGTCGTTCGAGCGTTCGACGCAGTGCACCGGGTTGCGGAACTGCTGGGCCGGCGGTGCTTTCGGGTCGTATTTGCCGAGATCCGCGTCGTCGGGCCTGTTGCCGTACGCACCCCAGTAGCGCTTCATCTTGCCGGTATCGGCGTCGATCACGGCCACTCTTTTGTTGCCGTAGCCGTCGGCGATGTAGGCTTCATTGGTCTTCGGATCGACCCAGATCTTGGCCACCCGCCAGAAATTCTCGAGGTCATTGCTGCCGGCATTCTTGCCCATATGGCCCACCTGCATCAGGAACTTGCCGTCTTTGGTGAACTTCAGGACCTGGGCGTCTTTCTGGCCGTTGCCGCCGATCCACACGTTGCCTTTGTAATCGATGTGGATGCCGTGATTCGATTGCGGCCACTCGTAGCCCTGTCCCGGTCCGCCCCAGTGCCGCAACAGGTTCCCCACCTGATCGAACTCAAGGATAGGCGGGGCGGTGCGGCAGCACTCGGAGATGGGCGGATCGAGTTCGAGCCCTCTTTCGTTGTTGTGCAGCCCCCCCGCGCCGCGATGAATGATCCAGATGTGGTCCTGCTCATCGACCCACACTCCGATGGTCCAGCCGAGCAGCCAGTGATTCGGCAGCGGCTTCGGCCACAGCGGATCGACTTCGAACATGGGCGCCTGGACAGTGCGTCCCTGCGCGTCCGCCTTGTTTTGCAGCACGGACTGGCCGACGCCGAGCGCGACGATAAGTGCAGCCAAGGCTGCGCCGATAAAAAAGTTACGTTTCCCCGCTGTGCTTTTCATGGTTTCCCCCGTTTCGAGTCTGAGCTGCGTTGCCACAACTAAGGCTGCTGACGACTAGCTGTCCCTAACCTGACGCCATGCGAATTTTTTTGGGTTATCCGAGTCAGTATACGCGCACTTTTGACGAACAATTCGATAGCCGCATTTTTGCTTGTCAGTCACGGGCTTATTCAATTACTCTAGGGCGGCGGAAGTCATGTTGCAAACTCAACCACACACCGCGAGCTTGGGAGAACAGAGTCGTGCCGGGAAGTGACTACATAATCATCATGCGGCGCATGATCATTGCGCTGGCGGCAACGCTGATTTGTGCGCTGCCGCTGCGCGCGGCCGCTCACGACATCCCGAACGACGTCCAGGTGCAGGCGTTCGTGAAGCCGGATGGCCGGCGGCTCCAACTGCTCATGCGCGTGCCGCTACTAGCCATGCGCGAGGTGGATTTTCCGCGCCGTGGCATTGGCATCCTGGATCTCGCGCGCGCCGACGCCGCATTGAGCAACGCGGCGAGGCTGTGGATCGCCGACAATGTCGAGCTGTACGAAGGCGAGGTGCGCCTCGAGTACCCACGCGTCGTCGATGTTCGCGCGTCACTGCCGTCCGATAAATCCTTCGCGTCGTACGAAGATGCGTTGGCGCACCTGACGGGCCCGCGGCTGCCGGACAACACGGAACTCTATTGGAACCAGGGACTGCTCGACGTACTGTTCGAGTACCGGATACGCTCGGACAGCTCCGAGTTTTCGATCCACCCAAGGCTCGAGCGATTGGGGTTGCGCACGGTGACCGTGCTTCGGTTCCTGCCACCCGACGGCGCGACGCGCGCTTACGAGTTCCACGGCGATCCCGGTCTGGTCCGGCTCGATCCGCGGTGGCACCAGGCGGCGTGGCGCTTTGTCAAAGAGGGATTCTTCCACATTCTGGACGGCACCGACCACCTGCTTTTCCTGTTTTGCCTGGTGATCCCGTTCAGGCGCTTCCGCGCGCTGATCCCGATTGTGACCGCGTTCACTGTCGCGCACTCGATTACACTGATCGCCTCGGCCTACGACCTCGGGCCGGACTCATTATGGTTCCCCCCGCTCATCGAAACACTGATCGCCATCTCCATCGTCTACATGGCGCTCGAGAACATCGCCGGCGTCAGCAATGTGCAGCCGGCGTCAGCAATGTGCAGCGCCGGTGGATGATCGCCTTCGGGTTCGGTCTGATTCACGGGTTCGGCTTCTCGTTCGCCCTGCGGCAGACGCTGCAATTCGCCGGGTCCCATCTGCTGACGTCACTGCTCTCGTTCAACATAGGCGTCGAGCTGGGGCAGCTCTTCGTGCTGGTGCTGCTCATCCCCGTGCTGGAGTTCTTCTTCCGGTATGTGATCCCCGAGCGGATGGGGACGATCATCCTCTCTGCGCTGGTGGCTCACACCGGCTGGCACTGGATGACCGAACGCGCGGACCGGCTGCGCCAGTTCCAGTTCCAATGGCCAGCGCTCACCACCGGCCTAGTGGCAAGCGTCCTGCGCTGGCTGATGCTGGTGGTCGCTCTTGCGGGCCTGCTGTGGTTTGTCTCCCTGCTCCGCCAGCGGAACCAACGACGGTCTGAGGGTGAGGCCGCGCCGACGGAATAACGACCTGATGCACCAGCGATTGACGCTCGGTGCCTGACTTGCCCAAGCGCAAAGTAACGGGGTTGCATCACGACGATGTGTGATTGCGAGGCCTGGCCGTATGCTTCTTACTCGTACCTTGTAAAGCTACTCCATTGGTTCAAGCTTTATGATGGAGGCTCCGTGGTTGTTACCTATCCAGAACGTCGGCGGGTTGGTTGAGTTATCGACATCCACCCTGCGAACGTTTGTAGTCCTGGGCAGCAGGTACTCGATCGGTTCAGCCGTCTTAGTGTTCAACCGAATGACGCGATCTGTTGTCATTCCAGCCGTCCAGAGGTCGCCGTTCTTGTCCCACGTCACGTCATAGGGACCTGTCCAGGGAGTTGGCATCGCCCATTCTTGGATCTTTCTCGTGCGCGTGTCGAACATCGCGATGTTGTTGCCGAGATATTCGGCGAACCAGAGACGATCCTGCGAATCCATATGGCCTCGCCGCGGCGCCGAGCGCGGAGTCGGCGTCGAGTAAAAAGTGATCTCCCCAGTTTTGGCATCAACCCTTCCGATGTTTCGATTAGAAAAATCCATGAAGTAATTGTTGTTCTGCGAGTCCGCGGCGATGCCGTAGACGGAATGAGGCAAGGTCCCGTCCGGCAAGTCCTTAGGTATGTTCTGAAACGGGTTGATCAGCTCTATTTGGCCAGACTGGACATCCAGTCGCTGAAGACTCCTGCGTCCCACATTGTTCGTCCATACCTTGCCGTCGGTGTGATGGTATCGCGGCATCACCATAGCGATTTGCGCCGCGTCGTTATTCAATTCTTTGGGCAAAGTGAAAATTTGAAATTTTTCCGTTTTCTTATCGAACTTCGCGATGCCTCCTTGGAGCATCATTCCGAGCCAGAGGTTTCCTTGATGATCGAACTCCAGATCGAGCGCTCCGGTCGGAAATCCGGGTTTCAACTCCGGGTAGGAGTACTCCACCGCCTTGGCCGTTTTCGGATCCAGCTTTCCCAGATATTGTTGCCCAAAATCGGAGTACCAGAT
>WNFO01006397.1_pt1 | contig 12330 bp, 10 predicted proteins | sample 5400251 | NCBI WGS metagenome assembly WNFO01 (sample SAMN13153354, study PRJNA577476) | soil metagenome | isolation source: 100 cm saprolite under Madrone tree | place: USA:California | collected 2016-06-14
TTGCATGACTTCCTCCTCGGCCATCTCTTCGATCGCGGACTTGCCCGAGTCCGCCGATATTGGCGCGAAGTGGCTACGACCCAACTTGGCTAGATGACTCCTGGGTCGGCATCCTCACCATCACCGCTCACCGTTCCACTGCCGTGGTCACGGCTAATCTGCCCGATGCGTTGTCCGTGTAGTGACTGCGCGGCATTCTGCAGAACAAAGTCCGCGGCGCCTCGTATTGAGGTGTCTCCATTTTGGACCTCACTACCGTCGTGCATCGATGGACACGGCTTAACTCACGTCGTTCAGCGACGCCTCACTCGTGCTGTGCCCCGAAGCGGGGGTCGCCGATTGGGCGGAAATAGTTTTTAAATACCCAATTCGCGACACGGAGGCCCTGAGCTCGGGCGGTGGTGTCCGAGTTGCGGTAGTGGATACCAACGTACACACGAGCATTGATGACCTCCTCCTCCGCCTGCGAAAAGCGGGCGAAGGTGCGAGTCTTCTGCAGGGCGTTCGGGTTAGTCGTGGTCATTTGAAAATTCAGCTCGTCGGTACCGAAGAAAAGTCGCAGCACATGAGAAATCGCGCCACTAGTGGAGGCGTGCCCGGAGGTGTACTCGGGGAAATTGGGTGTATTGATGAGTGGCTGCCAAGCAGGATCCGCCACCAGGGCCGGGTTGCCTCCACCCGCCCGGATTGCTGTCACGGGCCGCCAGAAGTTATAAAAGTACTTGGTGTCCCAGCAGGCGATCTGAGTATCGGCGAGTGCGGCCTCAGCCAGCGCATACATACGAGCCGAGTCGCCAATGTCATTCAAGTAGTCGCGCGAGATGTACCGCAGGGCATTCTGCCACAACACCGGACCACTATCGGCCCAGAAGTAGCCAATCTCAGTTTGCTCCGGAGTGCGTGTAGTACTGAAGAGCGAGCCAACTGTCATTACTTCGTTGTAGTCTTCCGTCCATACGTCACTAGTTAGATCAGGTGGCGGATCAACACGGAACTGTGAGTTATTGCTCATAGTGAATGGCTTAACGCTGGCCACCCACGGAGTAAGTCCCGGCGCGAACGATGGAGGTGGCCCCGGCAACAGAGAAGGCGTGGGCCTCCATTGGCCGATTGCGGTGCTGCCGAGGAAGGGCGGCGGGTTGACGGGGAAGCGTCCGTCGTTCGAGCGCAGCGCCAACATATCAGCCGCGGCTTGGGCGCCTACTGCGATCCCCGGATCGAAAGGATCAATGCCATTCGTTGCCAGGAAGTTTGCGTACTCCACATCCAGCGTTAGCTTTTGCAGTGGGAATAATCCGACCAGCACGTCATGGCCAGCCTTTGCCGCGGCCGCGCTTAGCGAGCCGGTCGCTCCGGGCACAAAGGCGTGATACGGTTCGTACCGCTGGTCGATAGACTCAACAGCGTCGTAGATCGCCAGGTGCACGATAGCAAAATCCAGAGCAGCAACTGGCGGCGGGGCGCCGGCGGTTTTCACTGCTTTCTCGGAGATTTGGTTCCAGTCAGTCACAGCATCAGCATTCAATCGACTGGGTACGACAACGGCGGTGACCAGTAGCATCACCGCGATCTGGAGTACCGCAGAGCGACCTGGCGTGGTAATACCCTTGTTGCAGATAACCATCGTGCTTGCCTCCCTTACGTCTGTTTTCGTGGCTTGCATTGGAGATTTCCTTTCTCGTAAAACCTTGGTTTCGAAAACGAGGCCCCACTGAACGGTGAGCGTCACTGTCGTTGAGTACTGTATAGAGACAGACGACGCGGTGACCATGACGCTGAAGTTCTGAGGGGTGGACCTCCTGACACAGGCACGAGCGGGTTGCCGCGGCGGCTGATCGTCCGCCCTTAATTTGTGTCGTGGCGCTGAGTGTTGACTTGCTGGGTGAATAGATCAATTCACCGCGCATCTACGCGGGGTCAACTGTGCGTCTACCTGCAAGTCGCGTGGTTTGAGTGGATTGGCTCGTATGTCACGCGTGTTCCCCGCTTGCTTCCTGACCGTGTTATGCTCCCGCAAAGGTTGACGGCCTTGCCAAACCATTCCTCGCACCTCCGGCGCTTTGATCAGTTCGAACTGGATTTGCGAACTGCGGAAATTTACAAAGAGGGTAAGCGCATCAAATTGCAGGATCAGCCGTGTCAGGTGCTGGCGACCACGGCGTGAATATCGCCATCAATAAGCTACGCGACGCTCTGGGTGACTCAGCCGAACACCCGCGCTTTATTGAGACTCTTCCGCGCCGCGGATATCGCTGGCTCGCCCCGGTCGAATGTGTAAACGCTAGCCCCGCGAACCCGGAGATCTCTGTCCAGTCCGCCCGAGAATTAACAACCGATCCGCAGCACTTGGCAAGACCCCGAAGTGATTCCGTGGCCGTTCATGCGTCTGAACTTCGACTACTAAAAAAAGGCGCGATATCGGTGATTGCACTTTTCTGTGTGCTTGCTCTGCTTTTCGCACTTGACGTGGGTAAGCTTAGAACTCGGCTACTGGGCCGCGCTGTTCCGGTGCGCATCCAATCCGTAGCTGTTCTCCCTTTGGAGAATCTCTCCCATGAACCAGAACAGGAGTATTTCGCGGACGGCATGACCGAGGAGTTGATTACGAGTCTAGGTAAGATCGGGGCACTTCACGTCACCTCGCGCACATCCGTCATGCGCTATAAGAGGACTAACAAGTCATTGCCTCAGATCGCGCGCGAGTTAAACGTCGATGGAATCGTCGAGGGGACGGTGCAACGCTCGGGTGATCGCGTGCGCATCACAGCGCAGTTGATTCATGCCCCAACTGACCACCACTTATGGGCCGAAAGCTACGACCGCGAATTGAAGGATGTGCTGGCACTGCAGGATGAAGTCGCGCGAGCGATTGCCAACGAAATCAAGATTACGCTGACTCCGCAAGAGCAGATGAGCTTGGCAGTTGTCCGCCCCATCAATCCCGGAGCCTATGAGGCTTATCTCAAAGGCCGTTATTATTGGAACAAACGAACAGCAGAGGGAATTAAAAAAGCTTCAGATTATTTCCAGCAAGCCATAAATCAACAGCCCAGCTATGGGATCGCCTACTCTGGTCTGGCCGACTGTAACAGTGGACTTGCATGGCACGGCTTTGCATCGCCGACGGAAGCTCTCCCCAGAGCGAAAGCAGCAGCGCTCAAGGCCATTGAGATCGACCCTGCATCCGGCGAGGCCCATGCCTCCCTGGCCCTGGTGCTTTCCCATCAAAGGAACTGGGCGGCGGCAGAAAACGAGTTTAAGCGCGCGCTGCAATTGAGCCCCGGGTATGCAAATGCACACCATTGGTACGGGGACTACTTATCGATTGTGGGCCGGCAGGAAGAAGCGCTCGTCGAAGCGAAGCGGGCATTCGAACTCGATCCGCTGTCGCCCATGATCAATACCTGGTTGGGACTACGCTATTACCACGCCCGCCGATACGACGAAGCAATTGAGCGAGGACGTAAAATACTGGAGTTCGACCCAAGCTTCGCGCCCGCTCATCTCTTGCTTGGCCAGGCATACCTGCAGAAAGGGTTACACGCTCAGGCAATCTCGGAATTGCAGAGCGCAACTAGCCTTTCTGGGAACAGTCCGATTTATATGGCTCAAGTGGGTGTTGCCTATGCTGCGGCCGGTAAGAACGCCGAAGCTCTGGGCGTCACTGACCAACTGCAGAAGGTTGCCAAGCAGAGGTATGTTTCGTCGTATGGTTTGGCTCAGATATACGCTGCTCTGGGTGACAAACAGCGCGCAATGAAGTGGCTTCAATCGGCTTATGACGAGCGGGCGGTTTGGATGGAATACCTTAAGATGGATCCAGTTCTAGATTCTGTGCGCTCCCTGCCACGCTTCCAAGATCTAGTGCGCCAAATGGGCCTTTAGTATTATCGAGTCTTCGGCAAATACAGAAAATGCGAAGGAATCTTCCCAAGGCAATGGAAGTTTGAGGGATTTAGAAAGCAAAAAGGAAAAAATCTGAAGGGGAATCGCGGATCCTCGCTCCAGGAGATGGGCCGGATGGCAGGACGAATTTCTTCGCTCCCTCCGGTCGCAGGGGAGGTATGGACATCCCCTTTTACAGAACGCGCTTACCGGACACTGACCGACTATTCGCCGTTCCCTTCTCCTTGACAAACTGCTGCTTCTCTGATAGTTTGAGCGTTAGGTACACCTGTCGTTAATTCCGCAGCCTCGATCCAGCGTCCATTCACCAACTGTAGCTCACCCCTTTAGGGGTGAGGTTTTTCTTTCTTAGAGGGGGGTTGAGGCTTTTCCTTCCTTCCACCAGTTAGAGGCAGGTGCACCATTTTCATGCAGCACATATTAAGTCTTTTAGATGCAACATTTACAAAAAACACAGGGGGAGGGTAGGCATCCGATGTTAACGAGAAATCCGAAGATCGTAGATTCCGACCCTGTCGGAAAGGATTTCTCTCCCCAGGAGCGTAGCGACTAGAGATCGATTTCCCTCAACGCTTGGGATGAGTGGTATGAAGTCACTGCGGTGTCCATCATTTGTGACCTGGGAAGGATCACCACGCGGACAAGGAATCTCTGGCACTGAGAACTTAAGACTAAGAACTAAGAACTTACAACTCTATCCTCAAGCGCTGAGCCGCCGCACCCAGATGCGGCTTGTGGCGGGTTTCCCGAGGTGCATGGTCTTGCCACTCGAACGCAGCGTCATCGTTTCGTCGTACTCGCGCCTCAGCACCTCTACGGTTGTCGCAGGCCGCAGCCGCAGCCCTTCGAGAAATTCCAGAAACCGGGCGTCCTTTTCGTAAACGCAGAGAATCTCGCCTGCTTCCTTGGCGCGCAAATCCGAGAGCAGTACCGCGCCCTCTTTCCGAAGCTGCGCGATGCCCCCGCGCATCGGCACGCCATGCGGGCAGCTTTTCTTGTCTCCAAAACGCTTGAGCAGCAGCGCTTCCACTTCCGGAGAAATCGCGTGTTCCATCCGCTCCGCTTCGTCGTGCGCCTTCGCCCACGACAGTCCGATCACTTCCGTCAGCAGCATTTCGGCAAGCTGGTGCCGCAAAGCGAGATGTTCTGCCCGCTTGCGGCCTTTTTGCGTCAGGTCGATTCGCCCGCTTCGTTCCACGCGCACGTGCCCGTCGCGCGTCATGCGTTTCAAGGCCGCGGTCACCGCGGGAGGAGTCACTTTCAATTCCTCGGCAAGCCGCGCGCTGATGGGCGTATGGTCCTCCTCCAGCATCTCCCAGATGGCCTTCAAGTAATCTTCTTGCGACACGCTTGTTTTTTCTCGCCGCAACGCAGCTCCTATTTTGCCGCTGATTTGTTTTCCCGCTTCTCTCTCAAGCCCAGAGCAAGCTGGTGCACGCGCCGTTTGATGCCCTCAAATACCCTCTGGTACGTTTCGGAAGGCGCGCCGTACGGATCCTCCACAATCCACTCCTCCACTTTCCCCTGATCCCAGATCGTTTCTTCACCGGGCCAGCCAGCCATATTGATGATGATGTCCGCCTCATCGGCCGCTTCGCGAGTGAGCGCATCGGAAGTCAGCCCGTTCGCGGAATATCCATTCTGCATCAGCGTTTGTTTGGTCTGCTCGGCAATCGCTCCCAACGGACTCAAACCTGCGCTGAACGCATCGATCACATCCGCCGCGTCGTAACGCGCGATGGCTTCGGCCATGGGACTCCGGCAAGCGTTCCCAACGCACACGAACAGAACTTTCGTCCTGCTCGAATGCCGGGCAACAGAATCTGTCTTCTTTTCTTTTCCCACGATTAGGGCTTCGCGCTGCCTGCCGTTTGGCCTGCTCCGGCCGCCACCAGCCCAAGGAAATGTTCATGTACAGTGGTGTCGTCTGTCAATTCAGGGTGAAAGGTCGCCGCCATAATCCGGTTCCGTTGCACCAGCGCGGGCTTTCCCGCATATTCCGCGAGCACCTTTACGCCCGGCCCGGCTCGCTCGATGATGGGGCCGCGAATAAATACCATCTCCAGCGGCTCCTGCTTCAGCTTCGTCGGGCCGCTGACCACGTCGCTCGCGATCTGCCGCCCATATGCATTTCGCAGCACGGTCATGTCCAGCAGTTTCAGCGAATCCTGCTTCGGATTCCGCACTTCCGTCGCAAGCAGTATGGCGCCGGCACACGTACCAAAGATCGCTCCGCCCTGCTCTGCGAATTTCGCAATCGCGTCCGCCAAGCCTTCTTCCCGCAGGAACTGCAGCTGTGTCGTGCTCTCCCCGCCCGGCAGGATCAAACCGTCGCAGCCTTCCAGATCGCCCGGCGTGCGCACTTCCACGGATTCCGCATCGAGCCGTGCCAGCATCGCCGCGTGCGCTTCAAAGTCGCCTTGAACCGCCAGAATCCCGATCTTCACTTCAATGGCTCCTATACCTATTCTCAGAATCACGGCTTTATTGAAAAACGAAACAGAACGCTACCGAACTCCACTTGCAAAAACTGTGTTCCAATGAAAACTGATTACAAAAAAGAAACTGAAGTCTATCGAATTTCTGTTGAGAAATGGTTTTTGACTAAAACTGATCACCGACTATCAATGACAACTGAGCACTTTTTCCTTACCATCCGCGCGTCGACAACATGTCCTTTTCGTCCATCTGCCGGACATCCAGTCCCCGCATGGCTTCGCCCAGTTCTTCGTGCGCTTCGAGAACCGCTTTCGGATCTTCGAAGTGTGTTGCCGCTTTCACCACCGCTTTTGCGCGCGTCTCTGGATCGCTGGACTTGAAAATGCCCGATCCCACGAACACCGCTTCCGCTCCTAGTCGCCGTACCAGCGCTGCGTCTGCCGGAGTGGCAATCCCGCCGGCGGAGAAATTCGGCACCGGCAGCTTGCCGGTCTTGGCAATCTGGCGAACCAACTCCAGCGGGGCGCCCAGTTCTTTCGCTTCGCGCATCAGCTCGTCGTCGCGCATGGTCGTCAGCTTTTTCATCTGGCTGACGATCGCGCGCATGTGCCGCACCGCTTCCACCACGTTTCCGGAACCTGCTTCGCCTTTGGTGCGAATCATCGCCGCGCCTTCCGCGATGCGCCGGAGCGCCTCGCCCAGATTGCGTGCGCCGCAAACAAACGGCACGCGGTAATCGTGCTTCCAGATGTGGTTTTCTTCGTCGGCGGGCGTCAGCACTTCGCTCTCGTCGATGAAGTCCACTTCCAGCGCCTGAAGCACTTCCGCTTCCGCAAAGTGTCCAATGCGCACCTTGGCCATCACCGGAATCGTCACGGTAGCCATGATTTCGCGAATCACTTTGATCGACGCCATCCGCGCCACTCCACCCTCTTTGCGAATATCCGAGGGCACGCGCTCCAGCGCCATCACCGCGCACGCGCCGGCCTTTTCAGCGATCTTGGCTTGCTCGGCGTTCGTGACGTCCATAATCACGCCGCCCTTGAGCATCTCCGCCAAGCCGACTTTCACGCGCCATTCGTTCGAGCCTTTGCTCCCGTTGCCGCTGCCATTCACTTTCTTCGCATCCATGTCGCTTCTCCTCTCGGTCCCAAAATTGTTCATCCGCCCGACTCATCAGGGGAATTGCCCGCCGAATTTCTCTTCACTTCGGCGAGATCACTACGAACCGCGCCCGGCCTCTCGCCAAAACGTCGCCCGCCTCATTGCGAATTTCGCCGGTCATGAAAATATTTCTTCCCTTCTGCTCGCTCTCGCGCCCTTCCACAATAATTTCTTGTTGTACGTTGATCGGCTTCAGATACTCCACCGTCAATTCCGCCGTCACCGCTCGCACTTCTCGGAACCGGCAGACCTTCCCCATCGCTTCATCCAACAGCACCGCGATGATTCCTCCATGCCCAAAACCTCCGCCACCCTGATACCTCTCGCCCAAAACGAAGCGCCCTACAATTCGCCGGTTCACGTTGTCCTGCTCGAACGTCAGCTTCATCCCGCCGGCATTGTCTCCGCCGCACCCAAAGCACTTGTTCGTGGGATTCGGTGACAGCGTGATCGTGTCCGTCAATTCGTACCCTCGTAGACTTTTTCCTTTACTTCCTTTACTTCTTCGCTTCAACAAGAGTGCCTGCGACAAATAATGTTTCTCTTCTGACTGACAACTGAAAACTGATGACTGGCGACTCTTTTCAGACCAGCGCCACGCGGCTGCGCTCCGCCCTGCGAACTCCCCGCTGCCGTTTGCGCATCTCAATCTTCAGCAACTCCGCCAGCGTGGCCACGCCTCGTGCAATCTGCTTTTCATCCAGGCTGGCAAAGCCCAACCGCAGCGTATTTGGCAACGGCGCTTGTACGTAGAAGTACCGCCCCGGCGCAAACAGCACGCCACGCTCTTTCACATGGATCAGCAATTCGCTGGCATCGAATCCCGGGGGCAGCTCCAGCCACAAACACATCCCACCTTCCGGCCGCATCCAACGCGTGCCCTCAGGCATATGCTTTCGCAGTGCATCATCCAGCGCCGCCAACCGCGCACTGTATATTTTGCGCATCTTCGCCACGTGCTTGGTAAAAAGCCCGCGCCGCAAAAATTCCGCGAGCGTAGCTTGCGCTAGTTGATCGGTGTGCAGGTCGGTCGTTTGCTTCACCACGCGCAACCGCTCAATCGCCGCTGCGGGAGCGACGATCCATCCAACCCGCAAACCGGGAAAGGCCACTTTAGCAAAGCTGTCGATGTGAATGACCAAGTTCGAACGGTCGAGCTGCTTGAGCGAGGGAAGGCGTTCCTCGCGCGCATGCAGCCGCGCGTAAATGTGATCTTCCACCACGGGAACCTGGTGGCGCCCAGCCAATTCCAGCAACTTGCGGCGCGACGCCAACGGCATCGAAGTTCCCGTGGGATTTTGGAAGTCCGGCGTCAGCAAAATGAGCTTCACACGATTCGCCGCCAGTGTGGCCTCCAGAGCTTCCAGGTCCAACCCCAGCGGTGTCCCCGGCTCCGCCTGCGTCCTCATCGGCACGCTCAAGCATCGCGCGCGCGCTCCATGGAAAATCGCCACCGCTCCCGGATACGTCGGGTTTTCCATAATCACCGAATCGCCCGGACGCACAAACGCTTTGCTAATCAGATCGAATGACTGCTGGCATCCATCGGTGATCAACAGGTTTTCATCTTTGGCTGCGATGCCGTCGTGATGGAGCAGTTCGAGCAGCGCATCTTTCAGCGGAGGATAGCCATCCGAGGGACCCAGATTCAATACATCCGCGCCTTCGCGCCGAAGCACGGCGTTCACGCAGTTCTGAAGTTCTTCGATGGGAAAGAACTCCTGTGCGGGACGCGCCATCACGAACGAGAGCGCATTTTCCGGCACATTGGCAGTGAGGCGGCTGAGGACTTCTTCCCCGCGCTCATCGGCGAAGAGCAGTTCCCAGCGAATTCCTCCGTTGCCATTCAGGACCGGAGGGGCGGGTGGCGTAATCTTCAACCCGTTGCCGTTTCCCTTGATAAACGTGCCGCGTCCCACGTGGCCCTGGATCAGCCCTTCCGACTCCAGTTCGGCGTAAGCGTTTGCCACCGTGGTGCGGTGAACGCCGAGCATAGTGGCAAGCTCGCGGCTCGCCGGGATGCGATCGCCCGGGCGCAAGTCACCCGCGTGGACGAGCGCGCGCAACTGGTCGCGAAGTTGGATGTACAGCGGAACGTGGCTTTGCGGCTGGAGATGGAGTGGAAGCATTGTCTCTCACCCTCGGCCAATTCTACCAGATATTGGCCTGCCGCAAGAGCCAATTTGTCTCACAGCAATCTGGCCGGACGTCACGCGCTAATTCAGAAGGCCAGCCGAAAATGAGCTTTGTGCCACCTGACCTTGCACGGCTAAGTGGCTCGTGGGTTCGCGGCCGAATACGTCCCGCGCGAGAGAGCGTTTCGACTCCCCCGCCCTAATCGTCCAGTGGGCTCGGGATATCCGGCATCTGATCCGATTTCTTAGCGCCGAAGTGGTCGGCAAGCTGCTTGCCATCAAAACTGGCGGTAAAGCTCTCCTTGATCTCCGGGAGCATCGAACCGTTCCAGTCATACCATTCGCGGACGATCCGATGATAAACCTCCTTTTGGCGGTCCTTTAGGTTGGCGCGCTCCAGCGGGTCTTCAACCACGTTGAACAGGAATGTGTTGTCCATGATTTTGAGGAACTTGTAGTCGCCGTCGCGCGCCGCACGCTGCGCGTTCGCTTTGTAACGCCAGAACAGCTTGCGCGAAACCGGTGAAGCATTCTGCGTGAGCACTGGCAGCAGGTTCAGGCCATCGAGAGGGTAGGCCGGGTCGGGCACGGCCCCAGCGGCTGCAAGTAGCGTCGGCACCCAGTCCATGCTGATGGAAACCTGGTTGGTTGTCTGGCCCCGCGGAATGCGCGCCGGCCAGGAAATGATTGCCGGAATACGCAGCCCGCCTTCCAGCAATTCGGTCTTTTTCCCCGTAAAGGGCCAGGTATCGGCAAAGCGCTCTCCGCCATTGTCGCTGGTGAAAATAACAATCGTGTTTTCTCTCAGTCCATTCGCGTTCAACGCTTGCAGCACTCGGCCAATCTGGCAATCCATTTCCTCAATCATTCGTCGGTAGGTCTTTTGCGATCCGCTGTCGAAGACAGGAGCACTCCCTCCGACACCCAGTTGCCGCAGGCGCTCTGACTCCACCTCGTCGCCTGGAGCCTCCCAGGGCCAGTGTGGCGCGCTGAAGTGAAGGCTGAGCATGAAGGTTTGGCCGGATTTCGCATAGTCGTTCACCACGTCAACCGCACGACTGCCAAGCAAATCGGTCAAGTAGCCCGCTTGATGGATCGGAACGTCATCGTCCCAGAGATCTTCCTTGTCGCCTTCACTAGCGTGCGAGAAATAGTCCACTGCTCCGCCGCGAAATCCGTAGAAGTGGTCGTATCCGCTCATCAGAGGACCGAACTTTGGAAAAGTACCCAGATGCCATTTGCCAACCAAGGTCGAGCTGTAACCGACCTTCTTCAGGAGCGACGGCAGAGTCGGGTGTTCCGGGGAAAGACCGACGTCCGGGTTGCCAACCAAAGGCTCCTCGAGGCCGAGCCGTAGCCGATACTGGTAGCGGCCCGTGATCAGTGCGGTGCGGGTGGCGGTGCACACAGCAGAATTCGCGTAGGCCTGCAGAAAACGCAATCCTTGCGCGGCGATGCGGTCGATATTCGGAGTGCTAAGATCGGGTCGCCCGTAGCAAGATACGTCGGCGTAGCCGAGATCGTCCGCCAGGATGAAAACGATGTTGGGAGGCTTTGCTGGTGGTTGCGCTCCTTTAGTACCGACGCGTATAGCTAACGCGATCATCCCGGTGGCAGTGCCGAGGAGTAGATCGCGTCGCGTGATTGGGTGTTTCCCTCCGAATTCCATAGAACCTCCGCTTACTTTAATGAAATATTTTTTACCTCAGCGTAGTGCATTTTGCGTTTCACCGGCCCGGCGGTTTGTAGCCGATGCGTCCGTTCGCTTCCCCCGCTTTCAAGTCGCGGATGCACAGCTTAGTGAGGTCGTTCGCGTCGCACTGATAGATCTGCTTCAACGGAAGGTCCGAGTCGTCGAATTCGAACTGTCCTGACGCCATATCTTCGGCGTCATCCGTCGAGGAAGCGGCCACGGGACTTCCCTTTCGAACGCGCACGCGGAATTGCCCCGAGGCGGGCTCGTAATTGGCGTAGCTGAAGCAATGCCCGATGCACGCGCGCTCCACCGCGTGCCCAATGAATGTGATCCGCGAATCCTCGGGAGCCTGCGTCGTAACGATCACTCGCGCCCCTGCAGGCAAACCCGCCACGAGCTTTTCAGCATTGTCTTCCAGCCGGTTAAGCCAGCCAGTGTCCTGATATAGAAACGTGAAGAACACGATGGTGCAAACTGCGAAACCGGCTAGATGCCATTTTCGCGGCTTCAGGTTTCCAAGAAAACAGAGGCCGAAAATGGCCGATATCGTTGTGAGTCTTGACCCGAGGAGCCCGATCCACCCGTCATATAGGGACGGCCGCAGGTTTTCGGGGAGGAGCGCCGTCGCGCAAAATGCCACCAAGTACAATTCGAACGGCAGTTCGAACGCCTTCCAGGAAGGGCGGTCATCGCGCCGCGCGTAAAGATCCGCCGCCGCGCAGATGAAACCAAACAAAAATGCCGCGCCCGCGAGAATGAAATAACGATTGCCGTAAAGGGCCAACTGATCCGCGCCGTTGTAGAAATAGAGCGGACCGCGGTTCCAATCCGCCGAGAGCGAAGGCCGATGCGACACATACCAGTAGGCCAAAACTAGAACACACGCCGCCGCCAGCGGTAGCGCCAGTTTCCACCAGCCAGAGAGTTTCGCTCTAATCCTGGTGTACGCGAGCGCGCCCACCAGCCACAAGGGGCCGATGGGGTGCGCCA
>WNFO01004243.1_pt1 | contig 12325 bp, 14 predicted proteins | sample 5400251 | NCBI WGS metagenome assembly WNFO01 (sample SAMN13153354, study PRJNA577476) | soil metagenome | isolation source: 100 cm saprolite under Madrone tree | place: USA:California | collected 2016-06-14
CCGGCGTCCCGTGCTTGCTCCGCCGGACGTACAAGAGCACGATCGAGCCGGCGCCCGAGGGCGCCTATGACTTCGTCACCTACTTCGAGTGCGCCGACGCCGACGTGCCGACGTTCCACCAGGTGTGCGCGAGCCTGCGTGACGTGGCCAGGAACACGGAGTGGACGTTCGTGCGCGAGGGACCGACGTGGCATGGCCGACGGGTCGCCGGCTGGGCGGATCTCTTCACCGGGCGCCCGCGATGAGCGTGGTCGCGAGTCCGGCCGATCCGATCGCCGCTGGGGTCCGCACTCGCGAGGCCGCTCACTGCATGCCGGCGCGGTGCGCGGCGGTGAGAAGGCGGTCGAGATCGGCCGGTCGCTTGTACGGGATGCGCTCGCGAAGACTCAGCATCGAGACGCCCGGGCTCAGGTGGCTCGCCTTGTCCCACGCCTCTCGCGCTTCCTTCACGCGTCCGAGCTCGCTGAACAGCACCGCGCGATAGGCGTACGCCGGGACGAAGTTCGGATTCTCCTGCACGACTCGGGCGAAGGCGTCGAGCGCTTCTTATCTGCGCTCGGTCAGATAGTAGCCGTGCCCCAACGTCCACTGGTAGAAGAACGGATAGCGCGGATTGAGGCGCATGGCACGACGGATCGTGCTGATGCTTTCCCCCGGCCTGCCCGACCAGCCGAGTATCTCGGCCAGCGTCTCGTAGCCGTCGGCGTCGTTGGGCGCGAGCGCCACCGCGTGTTCCGCCTGGGCGATCGCGCGGTCGTGCTCCTTCATCCACAGATAGACCTGCCCCAGACCCGGCCGCCATGGCCGGCCACCGTCGAGGCAATCACCGCGCGATACTCGGTGATGGCGCGCACGGTCGCCACCTCGTCGTCGCCCATGAGCCGGCTGTAGCCTTCGACGTCCGCGCTCAAGATGGCGGCGAGCCGGCGCTCGATGGAACGCGCGTCCATAGACAGGAATTCTATCGCGGCGAAGAACCCGCTTCTTCGGATGGACCGCGACGACGAAGCCGCGCTCGGACTACGAGCACCCCATCGCGTAGACCTGAGTCGCGCCCCCTGGCAATGGACGCGCGCCCCAGCTCTGGCCGCCGTCCTCGCTGGCGAACACTTCGCCGCCGCTGGTCGCGCAGAACATGCGCCTGGGCTGACGCGTATCGAAGGCGAGCGTGAACATCGTGGTCTTCGGCTTCACGCCCATGTCCACGCGACTCCAGCTCACGCCGCCGTCCTTGCTTCGGAACAGCACGCCGACCTCGCTCTGAAACGTGGCGCCCGCGGCCACCCAGATCGTCTTCGAGTCGCCGGGAGCCTCGCGGATATCGCGGCAGTAGGTCTGTCCGTTCGGATTCAGGGGCTCGAGCCGCCCGCTGGCCCAGTGCTCGCCGCGGTCGGCGCTGCAGAACAAGCCGGCGCGGCCGATCGCGAAGACCTGACCGGGACGCCAGCGCCCGACGAGAACGCCATGCATGTCCACAGTGTCGTCGTTCACGTATTGTCCGTGGCTCATGTTGTCCCAGTGCTCGCCGCCGTCGAGGCTGCGGATCACGCCGCCGACTTCGACGGCGCCGTAGATCTCGTCGGGGTTGGCGAGATTGGCGGCCAGCTTCAGGACGCGCTTGGCCGGGTTCGATCCGGCGGCGACGGTGATCTCCGGGAAGCGAACGTTCACCGGGAGCTGCCGCCAGTGCTCACCGCCGTCCTCGCTCCGATAGATCTCGCAGTTCTCGTAGCCCGCGTACAGGACGCGTGCGTTGCGTGGATCGAACGCCAGAGACCAGACCGGCAACCCGTGGTCCGGCACGTCGAGCTTCTCCCAGTGCTCTCCGTGGTCGGTGCTGCGATACGGACCGTCCTGCGTTCCGACGTACACGGTGTCGGCGTCCTCGGGGTGTGTGGCGATCGCCCGGATGGCGGGCGCGGCGGGCAGGCCGCGGGTCGCGAGCTCCCATCGATCGTCGCCGACGGCCATCCGATAGAGGCCGGATTTGACGGGCCGGCCCGGCGCGGTCTCACCGGCCAGACCGACGTACACGTAGGACGCGCGGCTCGTTGTCATGGCACCCTCCTCAACGGGCCCCGCGCAGACGCGGAGCCACCTCTTGCGCATAGAGACGAATCGAGTTCAACACTCGCTCGAGCGGGATTCGCCCACCGACATTCGATTCCGCGATGATCCCCGCCAGGCCGAGCTCGTGGCGGAGCCGGCGCAGCCGTTCGACCACCTCGTCCGGCGTGCCGTACGCGACGCGGTCGCGCAACACGTCGTCGTAGGTGATGTTGGACAGGCGTTCCGCGCGCTCCGCGCGCTCTTCCGAGCCGGTCGTTCCGGCCGCGCCGACCGACGAGGCGAAGTTTTCGGCCAGCCGGCGATACGAGCGCATGGTGCTCTCTTCCGCCTCGGAACGCGCCTGGGCCGACGTGGCCGCGACGTAGACCGGGATACGGAGGTAGACATTGCCGTCGCCCGCGTGACCGCCCTCCCGCAGCCCCGCGCGATATGCCTTGAGATGCCCGACCGCTTCGGGCACGTCGAAGCCGCGCAGTCCGGTGACGAGCGAGAAACCCATGCGGCCGACCATCGGAAACGTGTCGGGGGTGGTCGCCGCCACCCAGATCGGCGGGTGCGGTTTCTGATAGGGGCGCGGCACGACGGTCAGATTGTCGGCCGTGAAGTATTTGCCGGCGTGCGAGAAGCCCTCCTGCGTCCAGGCCTTGAGGATGACGTCGAGCGATTCCTGGAAGCGTTCGCGGCTCTCGTCGTATCGGACACCGTAGCCCGAATAGGCGCGGGGAAAGCCGCTGCGCCCGACGCCGAAGTCCAGTCGACCTCTACTGATCTGATCGACGGTGGCGGCCTCTTCGGCGGTGCGGATGGGGTGGCAGAGCGGGAGCACGCTGACGCCGGTGCCGATCCGGAGCCGCGTCGTGCGGGCGGCGACCGCCGCGGCCAACACCAGCGGCACCGAGGCGATCGAAGGAATCCCGGCGCCCATCGGATCGGTCGGCTTCCGGTGGACCGCGAAGTGGCGCTCGGCCAGCCAGACGCCGTCGAGCCCCTGCGTCTCGGCGATCTCGGCGATCGACATCGCCTCGGCAAATGCCTCTTCCTGCGTTCTCCCTTCGCGATGGTCGCATTCCATCACCAGGCCGACGTGCATATGGGCCTCCCCCGCACCGCTGGAACGTCTCGATGGCCGCCCGATTATACTGCGCGCTCGGGTCCTATAGTCTCCTCGGGAGGGACAAGATGGAAGTCTTCGACGCGATTCGCACGCTCCTCGCCGTGCGCGGCTATCAGGACAAGCCAATTCCGGAAGCCGTCGTCCAGAGGATCGTCGAGGCCGGACGTCTCACCGGCAGCGGCATGAACCGGCAGCCCTGGCACTTCATCGTGGTCCGGGAGAGAGAGGCGTTGCGGCGTCTGGGGGCCCTGGCCTCGAGCGGTTCGTACGTCGCCCAGGCGCCGCTGGCCGTCGTCGTGGCCACCGACAAGACGCGGTTCGCTGTCTCCGACGCGAGCCGCGCGATCCAGTCGATGCTGCTGTCGGCATGGGCCGACGGCGTGGGCTCGAACTGGGTCGGCTTCGGCGGGCTCGACAAGGTCAAGGACTTGCTCGATGTCCCGGCCGGCCTCGAGGTGCTGGCGATCCTTCCGTTCGGCTATCCGGCGCGCCCGGTGGGACGAGGCAAGAAGCAGCGCAAGCCGCTGCGTGAGGTGGCCCACCTCGAGCGGTACGGGCGCCCGTTCGAGTGAGGGTCCGGATGCGCCGCCGGTCTCAGACCACTCCGAAATCGTAGACGCTGCCGCCGACCGAGCCGCCGCCGCGCGTGGAGACGAATCCGTACTCGCCGGGCGCCAGCGGAGCCCTCGGCCGAATCCGGTAGAACCCGCGGCTGTCCCGCTCGGCGTCGACGTCGACCATGTCCTCGCCGCGGATTCCCCGCCGGCTCGAGCCGCCTCCGTAAGGAACACGCGACCCGCTCCCGATCTTGAGGTTGCGATCGTCTTGGCCGGGCTCGAGGCGGACGAGCGGCATCTCGTTCGGTTCGGACGTGATCACGAACACCGGTTGGCGGTCCGGCGTACGGTACTTGGCCTTGTTTCCGGGCAACACCAGCTCGCTCGATCGCGTGTAGGGCGCTCGATTCTTCTGGAGCTCAGTGCCCGCCGCCATCATCTCGACCTCTTTGCCGGCGACGACCTGAAAGACCGTCGGCCGCGCTCGCGCCGGGCTCATCGCGGGCGGCACCGCCGCCACGCTCCCCGCGGGGGGAGCGCTGGGCGGCGGCGACGGCTCGGCCGAAGTGGCCGGAGCTGAAGGAAAGAAAATGGCCTCGATGACCTTCTCGGAGACTCCGTTCTTCTTCAGCGCGATCAGCGCGTCGGTGCGGACGTCGAAGTTGGTCGGACTCGTCCGGATCTTTGCGACGATGACACGCTCCGAGAGCCCTGCCTTGACCATCTCGACGACCGACTGATTCGTCAACACTTCCTGCGCGAATCCCGACGGCGTCGTGAGAAGCAGCCCTAGCAGAACCATCGCGATCGAGAAGGGTCTCATGGCCACCGAACCCTAGGGCCTGGGTCGGAGCGTGTCAACGGCAAAAGTAGGTCTGGTGGTCACCTCAGACGCGAATGGGCTGCAGGAGCTGAACCAGATTGCCCTCGGGGTCCTTCAAGGTCGCGATGCGAAGCTGGCCGGAGTCCGTCGGGTTCTCGATGAACTCCACGCCGGCGGCGCTGAGCCGTTTCCAGTCTGCATCGACGTCGTCGGTCTCCAGCGCCACCATGTGTCGCGCCGGGTCCGCGTTGCGGCCGCGCACCTCGCTGTGAGTCCCGAGCGCCAGGGTCGCGGCGCCGAGCTTGCCGAGCACCACGAAGCTGGGAATCTGGATCGCGATCGGCAGACCGAAAGGTCGCGATAGAACGGCAGCAGATTGTTCAGATCTTCACTCCAGGTCGTCGCTCCGCGCAGGCCCTTGATCATCGCGCACTCTCTCAGTGGGCGGCCGTCTTGCGGATGCTGCCGAAGTGATCGTCGATGTGAGCGAGGAGGCCGCCGGCGATGAGCTGCTCGACGGTCATCGGCGCCATGGTCGACATGACCTTCGCGCTCCGGGCCAGCTGCTCGTCGCTCAACCGGCGGATGGTCGCCGCGGCCACGCCCACGCCTTTGCGGAAGAGCTCGATCGTCTCGGCCTTCGTGCAGCTGGCGTGCTCGCGCGCGTGCCTGGCGTTCATCTCGTCGATCAAGCTCGGGGTGAAGCTCTCGAACGGCCGACCGGACGCGACCGTCTCGACCATTCCGGCGATCGCCTCGAGCACGCCGGCGATGTGGTGCGCGGTCACCCCGACCGACCACTTTTCGGCCTGGGTCACCTTTTTCCAGTCCGCCTCGCCGAGCCGCTGAAGCGTGGCGAGCGCCTCCTCGGCCTTCGCCTCGAACTGCCTGGCGAGCGCCTCGCTCTTGCCTGGCTTGGCCGACCCCGGAGGCGCCACGTAGACCATCCAGGACACGCCGAACCGGTCGGTGGTCATGCCGAAGCGCGGGGAAAAGAAGGTGGTGGTCAGCGGCATGATCACCTGCCCGCCGTCGACCAGGGCCGCGAACAGCCGGTCGGCCTCGCTCTCGCTTCCCACCGTGAGCGACAGCGCGAAGCCCTGGAAGCTCGGGTGCCCGCCGCATCGACCGTCCGAGGCCAGCACGGTGGTCTCTCCCACCTTGAAGCTGGCATGCATGATCTTGTCCTCGGCACCCGGCTGGGCCATCCCGGGATCAGGACTTTCCTTGAAGCGCATCATCGCCGTGACCTCGGCGCCGAGAGCCCGACGATAGAACTCGAGCGCCTCCTGACAGCGCCCCTCGAAGAACAGATAGGGTTGGACTTGCATCGTCGATGGCATCGCCGTGACTCCTTTTATCGGTGTGTTGGGGAGCAGGGCTGACTGGCCCTTTCACCAGTGAGTCGAACGGGCAGGCCTCAGATCGACACGACCGCCAGAAATGAAGCCCCGCACTCTCGGGCCGCCTTGCGCTGGCCGCCTTGCGCGGCGAATGTGAATTGACAACACTGTCTACATGGCGAAGTCGCCACAGACCGTTCTGGAAGTGGCCGGGCGCGAGGTCACGATCACCAACCCGGACAAGGTGTTCTTTCCCCGAGGCGGCCATACAAAGCTGGACCTGGCGAAATACTACGCGGCGGTGGCCGAGGGGGCGCTGCGCGGCATCGCGGCGCGGCCGATCGTGCTCAAGCGCTACGTGAACGGCGCGGAGGGCGAGCCGTTCTTTCAGAAGCGGGCGCCCGAGCAGCATCCCGACTGGGTCGAGACGGTCGAGCTCTCGTTCCCTTCCGGGCGGACGGCGCGAGAGGTCGTCGTGCGCGACGCGGCCCAGCTGCTCTGGATCGTCAACCTCGGGTGCATCGATCTGAACCCGCATCCCGTGCGCGCCGACGATCTCGAGCACCCGGACGAGCTTCGGGTCGACCTCGACCCGGGCCCGGGCACCAGCTGGGACGACGTGCGGCGCGTGGCCTTGATCGTCCGCGACGTGCTCACCGAGCATCAGCTGCGCGGCTGGCCCAAGACCTCGGGATCGCGGGGCATGCACGTGTACGTGCGCATCGAGCGGCGCTGGAGCTTCGACCAGGTGCGGCGCGCGACCCTGGCGCTCGCCCGGGAGGTCGAGCGGCGCGCGCCCGAGCTGGCGACGAGCAAATGGTGGAAGGAAGAACGCCACGGGGTCTTCCTCGACTACAACCAGAACGCGAAAGATCGGACCATCGCGTCGGCTTGGTCGGTGCGGCCGACGCCCGACGCGCGGGTCTCGATGCCGCTCGAATGGGACGAGGTCGCCGGCTGCGACCCGGCGGCGTTCACCTTGCTCACCGCGCCCGCGCGCCTGGCCGAGCGCGGCGACGCGTCGGCCGCGATCGACGCCGCGCCGGGATCGCTCGACCGGCTCCTCGAGCTGTCCGCGGCTCAGGAAGCCGCGGGCCTCGGCGACGCGCCCTGGCCGCCGCACTACAAGAAGCAGAGTGACGAGCCGCCGCGCGTGGCGCCATCACGCCGGAAAGGTGCCGGCGCCGACGAAAGCTCGAGCGCCGCGAAGACCGGGAGTGGCCGGCGACGCTCGACACAGCCGCTGATCACGGTGGCGAAGGCGCAGCACAAGGAGGACGCGCTCGCCGGCCTCGAACGCTGGAAGGCGCGCCACCCGGCGGCCGCGGCGCTCTTGCAGGTGGACGACGTCCTCGTCGACTCGATGCGCGGCCGCTCGTCGACGTGGACGCGGATTCGGGTCAACTTGCGGCACGTCCCCGAGAGCGAGCGCGTCGCCGAGGAGCCGCCCGATCCCGACTACGATCCCTGGCGCGATTTCGACCCGGCGCGACGCAAATCGCGAGCGCCGAAGACGCGCTCCAGCTCGTAGGCGGGCGTGACTTCCAGCTGATCGTAGCGGCAATCCCGCGGCCGCTTGTCCGGACGCCAGCGCACGAACTGCGCGGCGTGGCGGAAGCGAGTCCCCTGCATGTGGTCGTAGGAAACCTCGCAGACGCGCTCGGGCCGCAGCGGCTCCCAGCTGAGGTCCTTCCCCGGGTTCCAGCGGCTGCTCGCGCCCGGCATACGCTGCCCGGCCGCGCTCGCCTCTGTCTGCGCCTCCGCCCAGTCGCGCCAGGGATGGCCCTCGAGCGCGTTCGTCCGGAGCGGCGCCAGCTCGGCGACGAGCTGCTTGCGCACCACGTTGCTGAATGCGGCGGTGACGCCGACGTGGTGCAGGGTGCCGTCGTCGTCGTAGAGACCCAGGAGGAGCGAGCCCACCATCGTGCCGGCGCCGTTCTTGTGCCAGCGGAACCCGGCGACGACGCAGTCGGCGGTGCGCGCGTGCTTGACCTTGATCATCGTGCGCTCGCCGGCGCGGTACGGCTCGTCCAGACGCTTGGCCATGACGCCGTCGAGCCCGGCGCCCTCGAAGCGCCGGAACCAGTCCTCGGCGAGCGCGCGGTCGCGCGTCGCCGGCGAGATGTGCACCGGCGGCGTGGCGTCCGCCAGCGCCTGCTCGAGCCGCTCGCGCCGCTCCGCCAGCGGCGCGTCGCGGAGATCCTCGTCGCCCAGCGCGAGCAGATCCCAGACCACGAACGAGGCCGGTGATTGCGAGGCCAGGAGCTTCACGCGCGACGCGGCGGGGTGAATGCGCAGCAGCAGAGCCTCGAAGTCGAGCCCGGCGGCGCCGACGATGACAACCTCGCCGTCGACGACACAGCGCTCGGGGAGCGCGCGGGCCAGCGGGGCCTCGAGCTCGGGGAAGTATCGGTTCATCGGCTTCTCGTCACGGCTCTGCAACAGGATCTCGGGGCCGTCACGGAACACGAGCGTGCGAAAGCCGTCCCACTTGGGCTCGAACAGCCAGCCGTCGCCGTCGGGCAGCCCGTCGGCGGCGCTGGACAGCATCGGCTGCAGTGGCGGATCGAACGGCAGGCGCACGACTCGATTCTAGACCTTGATCCCAGCCGGCGCGCGCCCGGGGGCGCGAGCTACGACGCCCGGCGCGCCGCCGTCAGGTGCCGCGCGATGAACGCCTTCACCATCTCGTGGGCGCGGTCGGTCTGCGGCCCCGGCTTCGCGACCCACTCGTGCTCGCAGCCTTCGAACACGGAGAGTTCGCAGTCGCCGCCGGCCGCGCGATACGACGCGGCGAATTTCTCCTGAACGGCCGGCAGGACGTTGTCGTCGAGCGCGCCTTGCATGATCAAGAGCGGCGGCAAGGTGGCCGCCTCGCGCCGATCGAGGATCTGCTGCGGGTTGCCCTCGTGGATCGTCTCCCAGGGCGTGAAGTAGGTCTTGTTGTTCTTGATCATGCTGTCGCGCTTCATCTTCTCGGCCTGCTGGTAGCGCGCGTACGTGTCGCTGATCGGGGAGCGGGTCGCGACGTACGCGACCGTCGCGTCGACGCTCGCGCCCGCTGGCGACGGAATCGCGGTGTAGCGCGCGTCGCGCGGGCGCAGGGCCAGGAGCTCGGCGACGTGACCGCCGCTCGAGCTGCCCAGCACGCCGAGCCGCGCCGTCTCACCGTTCCAGTCGGCGGCCTTCGCCTTGAGCCAGCGGACTCCGTAGTTGCCGTCCTGAACCGAGGCGGGATACGGCGCTTCCGGCGCGAGCGTCAGGTCGATCGCGACCACGAGCACGCCGCTCGCCGCCACCGCGCGGTCCATCGGCTCGTTCGAGCCCCGGTCCTTGTTGTTCCAGGCGCCGCCGTGCAGATCGAGCAAGGTGGGGAACGGCCCGACACCCTGCGGCTGATACAGGCGAGCCATCAGCATCCGCCCGCTCACGGCACGCCGGAACTCGACCTCGCTCACCTTGAGATCGAACTTCGCCGCCGGATCGTAGGCCGTCTTCATCGGTGATCCTCCTGCCAGGCTGTTCGAATGAGCGGAGACCGACCACAGTGTCGAGACCGTGGGCAGACCGGCCACGGCCACTGAGGTCTTGAGGAAATCCCGGCGCCCGAGTTGCTGCTCCATGACGACCTCCTTGCCAAAGCGGTCGTGACCGGCTGCATTATTCCACGAGTGAAGCGAGCGCGGGCTAGAACCTCACGCTCAGCCGCGCCCGTACAGCGTTGTCGATGAGCTCGAACACGTTGTTGTCCTCATGGCTCTTCTCGTGCTGGAAGAAGTACGTGAAATGGTACCCGAGTTCGAGCTCGGCCCCGCCGCGCCAGCGGTACACCAGGCCGGCGTCGGCATCGGCATGGCTCTGCTGCAGATAGACGGCGCCGCCCTCCTGACGCAGGCTGTCGACGCGTGGGAGACCACCGCCGGCGGCGCCGAGTCGCAGCAGCCAATGCTCGCCGAGCACACGACTCCAGCGTAGCCCCGCGATAGGGACCGGCAGCTCCTGGAGGTAGAAATCCTCGCTATTGCTGTGCCCGTGTCCGGAAAGCGTCGGGTTGAAGTACACGTAGGTGATCCCGAGGCTGCCGACGAGCTCATCGACGGGCGATCTCCACAAGACGCGCTCGTAGGCCAGGCTGAGGCGCGAGAAATCCGCATTGGCGTCCAGGGGTCCGGGCTTGAACTCCTCTCCGTTGTAGACGACGGATTCGCGGGGTGCACTGTTGCCGCGCAGGAATTCGTAGAGGGCGCTGGCGCGAACCGCGTCGTCAGATGTGAGGTGAAAGGCGGCGCTTGCCTCGACAGCCTCCGACACGTGGATCCCGAGTCCACTCAGACGCAGGCGCGTGCCCGGCGCGCCGCCCGCGGTGCCGCTCGCGGTGGGGAACTCTCCGACCTGGAGCCGGCCGACGGGGGCGCCGACGCGGCCATCGAGAGTGAACTCCCACCGGTCCAACGCGGGAGGGGTCTGGGCGCGCCCGTACACGGGAATCACCAGGATCGCCGAAAGAACCACCAAGAACGTCCACACGTTCGTCATGCTGGCCTCCTGGACATAGGCGAGACGCGGAGGGGCACCGAGCGCGTACGGACACCGATGCCGGACCGGACGCCGGCCCCTCAGGTGAAGATCAGCAGCGCGTCAGGGGTCGACAGGAGGAGCGCGGGGGCGGCTGGTATTCCGAAGAAGGGATGGAACGAAATCAGGGCTCGACGGGTCGACCTTGGCGATCCAGACCCGAAACGGCTCCGCGTCCACACCGGTTTCGCCGAGGGTCGCGAATGTGCCGGCGATGCAGGCGACCACCGTGTCGAAGTCGTCGTCGTCCCAGAAGCCCCCGATCCAGGTGGGATCCGGAGGATCCGCATAGGCCGCGGGCACCAGGCCGGCCAGGAGCGCGACGACCAGCAGCGCCGGCAAACGTCGAGCGTGGAACACGGCACATGTTGGCTTCTGCGGGGCTTCACGGTCAAGGCCTTCGCCGCACGCGTCGGATGTTCTGCCGATCGGCCCGCTCAGCGTATTCTGGGCCGAGGATGAGTCGGCCTTCGGCGCAGAATCGCAAGGAGCTCCGGGCCATCGCCCGCCGGGTGATGACCGAACGGGGGTTACTCCCGGACTTCTCGGCGGAGGCCAAGGCCGAGACCGACGCCATCACGAAGCCCGCCGCCGAAACGAGCCCCTCGATCCGGGACCTGAGCGGCCTGATCTGGGCTTCGATCGACAACGACGATTCGCGCGACCTCGACCAGCTGACGGTCGCCGAGCCGATGGCGGGGGGCGCGGTCAAGATCCTCGTCGCCGTCGCCGACGTGGACGCGACCGTGAAGAAGGACTCCGCGATCGACGACCACGCCCGGACCAACACGACCTCCGTGTACACGGCCGCCCAGGTCTTCCCGATGCTCCCCGAGAAGCTCTCGACCGATTTGACCTCGCTCGGGGAAGGCGAGAAACGTCTGGCAGTCGTCATCGAGATGACGGTCGGCGCCGACGGCGCGGTCAACGAGTCGGCCGTCTATCGCGCCGTCGTGCTGAATCGAGCCAAGCTCGCCTACAACAGCGTGGCCGCCTGGCTCGACGGCGGGGCGCCGCCGCCCCCGAAGCTCGCGGCGGTGCGGGGGCTCGACGAGCAGCTGCGCATCCAGGATCGCGTGGCTCAGACGATGAAGAACCTGCGCCACCGCCGCGGAGCGCTGAGTCTCGAGACGATTCAGACCCGAGCCGTTTTCAATGGCGACGTCCTGGCCGACCTGTTGCCTGACGAGAAGAACCGAGCCAAGGATCTGATCGAAGATTTCATGGTCGCCGCCAACGGCGTGACCGCGCAGTACCTCGAGCGCAAGGGCTTCCCGTCGCTGCGCCGGGTCCTGCGCACGCCGGAACGCTGGGAACGAATCGTCGCGCTCGCGGCGACGCTCGGTGAGCGTTTGCCCGCGGAGCCGAGCGCCGGGGCACTCGAAGAGTTCCTCACGAAGCGACAGCGGGCCGACACCCTGCGATTTCCCGATCTGGCGCTCTCCGTCGTGAAGCTCCTGGGCTCGGGCGAGTACGCGGTCCAGCGCCCGGGCCAGACGTCGAACGGACACTTCGGGCTGGCCGTGCGTGATTACATGCACTCCACCGCGCCCAACCGGCGCTTTCCGGACCTCATCACGCAGCGGCTGCTCAAGGCGGCGATCGCCGGACGGCCCGCGGCGTACGGCGACGGTGAGCTCGACGCACTCGCTCGCCACTGCACCGAGCAGGAGGACAACGCGACGAAGGTCGAGCGGCAAGTGCGGAAGTCCGCCGCCGCGCTGCTCCTGGCCTCGCGGATCGGCGAGCGATTCGACGCGCTGGTGACGGGCGCGTCCGAGAAGGGCACGTGGGTCCGCATCCTCAAGCCATCGGTCGAGGGGCGGCTGGTGCGAGGCGTCGA
>WNFO01005601.1_pt1 | contig 12325 bp, 13 predicted proteins | sample 5400251 | NCBI WGS metagenome assembly WNFO01 (sample SAMN13153354, study PRJNA577476) | soil metagenome | isolation source: 100 cm saprolite under Madrone tree | place: USA:California | collected 2016-06-14
GCGCAGGGTGTGTGGATAACACGTGCGCGACGGTTAAGAGGACAGGAAGTCGTTGAGGCGCGTCCTAGCATCCGCCTCGCTGTTACCGCAGCACTATCGCGGAAGGAATGTGAACGTGCGGCAGGCGTCGTCAAGGCTGCTGCCGTAAAGGTCCTCACGAAGCGCAAGTGAACAAGCACCGAACAAGGTGGTCTGTTTTTTCGGCCAAGTCGACTTCTATCACCGCATCACGACGTATATTTACACAGCTAAGTAGTCCATTATACCCCTCTTCTGATAGATATTGTGGTCGCTAGTGCGAGTTGCCATACTGTATACAATACGACAACTCTATAATGTGCTTCCCAATACAAGCCCCATAAACACACACTAATCTCCGGGGAACGTCTGCGTGCCGGTGCAGCCCTGATAACTGATGAGATGCAGGTGATCACGTCCAGGCTCCTGTTCTACTTATGTCTCGACACCTTTGGTTGGGAGCGCGGGCCCCGCAAACTCGTCGCTCTTTTTCTGTTTCTGTTCACTCTGGGCGCTGGCGCTGCTGCGCCATCGACGTTCAGCTGACCGGCGTGCGCCGCACGAGCGTGTGGATCTATACTTGGGTATGGCGGCGCAGTTCTTGATACATGGGCGCATATATAGGGAGTTTTCATGGGCACGTGTGCCACAGCGCCGTCTCGATGGGAAACGATGGAACATGTGGGGAAAAGAGAGGGGGCAATACTGTAGGAGGCGTCATCGTCGTCGACCCCTATGCTACTGTATGATACCGTATGTGGTGGTTCCCATTCAACATGTCCAAAGCATATATCCACAGCAGGCACCAGGGGAAACTCAGCCTGACATTGATGAGCTGCGTTGACTCGACCCTGATCTGACCTGATACGTAGGAGGATGACCCTCCCACTCCTCCCACTCAAGAACAATGACAATGACTCTACCATGGCGGTCTTTGCGAGGACGAGATCAGAGCGCGCGTTTAGGCGGAGAAAAAAAACGTCAGGCCAGTCAGACGTCAATATATGCGGGGCGGGAAGGGGTTATTTGGGGAAAGCACGACGACCGGCGGGTTGGCGAGATCGCGAAAGCGAGCGGAAAAGCCCGACCGAGCCAAAAGTTCGGTACTTCTGACGGACCCCCGTTTGGAGATCCCTTTGTGAAGTGTACAGTACTAATTTAGGCTTTTATTGGGCAAGGCAGCAGTTACTCTTTTCAGAACCTCGTTTTTTGCTGCTTATCCTGGTTGGCATACCCGAGATTAGACAAAGTCGATGGGCTATCGGGGAGATTAAAGAGTTAAGCGGGGTACTGTACTGTAAGGTAAGGCACGAAGGATGTGAGTGACATTAGTCGCCCCGTGGTTGGTTTAGTGCATGCATGCATCCGACGCTGTCGTCGCCAGCGAGGGCCCGGCAAGGGGGATCTTCGCAAGGTGTCGTAACGCTGGCGAAGTCCAAGTCTAGTGTGGCGCAAAGTCTAGCGCAACGAAGCCCACGACCCCGCCTTCAGGCACGAACTCAGCTCGAGTCATCGACCGCTGAAGCAGAAGGTCGAATTTCTCACCCGACTCACATGTGGTGGCGATGCAGCGTGACTAGGAGGTGGCAAAGTAAAGCCAGGATCTCTAAGCCGGTGGTGGCAAGGGATCGGGCCTAAAGTACAAGGCAATATGAGCGATTGTAGAATGGTTGGGTGCACCACGTGAAGAGCAGGAGATTAGATCGGTGGGGATATGAGATGGACGACAGCATCTGTCGAGGAGTACAAGGATGGGGAGACTTGGAAAGGCAAGGCTTGTAGGTTAGCGATGGCAACAAGGGATTCCATCGGTAGCGCGACTTTCCAAAGAGGGCAACAAACGAATACCCAAAAGAGCGCGTCCTCGACTGGATCCACCGTCCGTTCGTTGTTCCTCATTCAGCGTGTCCTTTCCTCCCATCCTTTCGCTCCTCATATTTAAGACCTTTTCCTTTCACTTGCCTACTTTGCTCAGGAAGCTAATCCTTCTTTCGCTCGACCTCACTGCACCGCTTTTTATATCCCCCCCCGTCCCCAACCCACCTTTTGCGACATGTTCCACGTTGCGACCCGCCCAGGACAACAGCACCACTACGAGATGTATCAGCACCAACACCCCGCTGCACCTCTTCCCAACCTCCAGCTCCCGCGCACCCTCAACCGTCCGGCATTCGCGGAGGTGCAACGCGAGGCCATACTAGCCGTGGAGCCCAACCTCAGCCAGGTGCCCTTCGAATATATTCGGAGAGGCCTTCACGCACGGGGAGAAGAGTACGTCCACACATTCCATCCCTGCCAAAATTCTCAACTGACCGCTCGTGTTTTCTCCCCTTTTTTTCGCTTTTTTTTGTGCAGACTCATGGCGTCAGTCACCGCAGCGGTGGTACCACCACAATTCCCCCGCTCCCGTCTTCCATCCTCCTTCGACATAGCCCCAACCCGTGGCGCAGCGCCCCCAACGCACATCCTCGCCGTGCAATCCAGCCCATCCTCCAAATACCCCACCGCAGACTCCGTCTTCCTCGTCCCAACCCACCACATAGTCCTCGCCGCCAACTGCGCGCACATCCCACGCATCCCCATCTCGCGCCCCCAAATGCGCTCGAATGGCATGCTAGCAGTACCCGTGATGCCCCTCGTGGTCCCACACGCAGAAGCATTCGCTCCCCTGCACGCATTCCTAGTCTCCCACCGGCTGGACCGGCTCATGGGCGCCCTCCTCCCCGTACCGCCTTCCATGCTCTCCGCGCGCGGAGGCGCAAAAAGCTCAGCCGGTGGTCCTTTTGCCCATATCTCCGCGCCCCAGATCGCGACGTTCCTCGCCGCCAGTGCCACGGGCGACAAAATGAGCGCACTCATGGCTCTCACGCGCACCGTCAGCGCCATCTGGCGCAATGCATGCGCGCTCGGCGTCTTTGATCGCGATCTCTGGGCCGCACTCGATTTTTCGTGGGAGGTCATCCTTGGCGCGATGAACATGGTCGCCACTCGCGCAATTTAGAGAGGACAACTTTTAAAAAAGGAAGCCGAAAGTCAACACTACCACCACCCTCGCGGAAGAAGACGTGCTGGAGGCAAGAGAGCCCCCGCCGTTCAAAGAAATTTTAGACTTTTATTTCTCTCTCCCTCCGTTTCTCTCTCTTCTACTCTCACATACATGGGACCGCATTGTCGTGCCCGCCATTGCCGCGCGGCGCCATACATGCATATCCTCCCTACCTGCTGTATCTCTAGCTGTTTCTTAAACCTCTCCAACCTTCTCAAAACTTCCCTCCCTTTGGCTCTCGGATATACCTCGGCATGGGATTTTACCCTAATTCGTTTTGCATATACTTAATTCGGTCTACCCCACCCCCCAAACCGGATCCCCTCCACCTTAACCAAACACATTGTTAAATTATCGTGTATTGACGTTTCCGCCGCACAGAGGCAACAATATAAATGAATAAATTGTATCTCTTCTCTTTTTCTACCCCATTGAGCGATCTGTGAGTTGGTTGTAGCCTTGTAGGCCGGAAACGAATTTCCGATGAACCGAGTGGTTGGGACCCCGTCTTGCTTACAGTCTGTCATGCTAGCTCCTGAATCATTCTGACTTGCGCGCGCGCAGTCATGACAGATGGATGCGTCTATTGTACCTGGTACAGGTATCATGGGAGTTTGTAAGCCCGGAATCTCTGACAAGCGCCACCACATGGTGCTACTTTAGCACAGCAGCCGCAGACAGGGGTGGCCTATTGACCATACGTAATTACATAGCGCAGTCACGGTAGCACATGGCGGCGACTCCAACTTGAAAAACGCATGTAATACGTGTCGGTTTGATTCGGTGCGATGTCGCGGTCCCGGTCGGAGGGAGCGGAAAACCTCGTAGTTGCGTTAGTTGGACCCTTTTTTGTTGTTCCAACTTTGCAATTGTTTTTTCGTAGCTTCATCAGTTCATCAGACAGACAAACTATGATGCGTGAATCCCGCAATGACTGGGCATACATCCCCCATCATCCGGCCCGGCAGTTGAATAGTAGCCGGCTCCGGTGCCATTGTATTACGTGTGCGTTGAACTTGAGAGTTAGCGTACTCCAACTGTACTGGACTGAGGCTCCTCCGGCCAAGGAAGGTCAGACACAAGTAGGGGTTGTGAGCGCCGCCATTCGCCATTCACCATTTGCCGTAATGCCGCATGCCAATCTGTCCCTTTTCGTCTATGATGCGCTAGTCTTGGGGGTCGATCATCATTCATGACTGATCGTGGCCAAGCCAAGCAAGTGATGGCCCGGGACGCCACATGGTGGTGTAGCGGCGCGATCACATCAAACCATGAGATAGATATAAATGCTGATCGAGGAGCTGACTCCCATGTTGGGTGGGCGCAGAGTGGGGAGTAAGAGTGGGTGGAGTGGAGGTTTCAGTTTTTGTCTGCCCGCGTGACTCAACGCCACGAGCAAGAAAGGAACGGGAGAGGCACAGAATTTGAGCTGCTGTAGTGATCGTCGGATTCTTCCGATGGAGAACTGGTACGGTTGGTGCTTGTGACTCAAACACAGACACTTGGGAATAGATAGACTCTGTTAGAACTAGAACTAGGGAGAGATAATAAGAAATATATTTGTCACATCTACGCCGACTCAGGTTTGTGAGTTGGAGAGCGGGCTGCGGATGATACATCACCCCCTTTTGTATGGAGTCATTGATGGCAAGAGATCCATTCCTTCTTCCCTGGCCGACTGACTCGGAGTGATCCATGATCATGCGCCTACGTCGAGCATTGTCACTTGGGGATAAGGAAGAAGGAAAGGAGAAAACAGTACAGTACTAGACGATTCTTTGCCCGAGGGTGGAAAGAGAGTCGCAAATGGGGAAGGGGCCCTGGTCTGTTCGTCGCATCGGAGTAGCATATACTATATTTGTCGACCATGATAGGTCCAGCGATCATGGGAAACGGACCACTTGTAAGAGGAATTTTGTATTCGGATCCTGAAGTGGGTGGAATCACACTTCTCAAAGCGGGCTGGAAGGACCCAAGTGCAGGCGCATACAGGGGGGCAAGAAAGACCAGGTGACTGTTAAGAAGATAAGAGCGCCAGAGTCAGACACTCGTGGTAATGCTTGATAACACATAACTTTTGCAATTGCGGGGATATGGATCTGAACCGATTGAGGGATAGGCTGGTAACGTAAATGAAAAAACTCACTATAACACTTTTACTTGTGAGGTGGAGTGATGTGACGTTGGTGCGATAAACCGCACACGGGTTTTATGGTGGAGGTACCTGACCTGGCTTAATATCACACGTGTTTTCCACAGACGCAGAAGTGTCCACCTGGAGTAAGATAACGATTTGGAAACCCACAGCCATCATGCCCCGTCACGAGGAGGAAGAGCGATCAGTTAGTACGGGACTAACTCCACAAGCCAAGTCACAAGCACGTTGATATCCCTTCGCGACCAAAAGTAGAAAGAGAGATATCGTCGTCGACGGTTTGCTTTGACAAAAACATACCCAATCATTGAGACGATGTACGTAATAGGAACACCGTTGCACGATACATTCTCACGGTCTTCCCATCGAGTGACGTCGGCTTTCATGTCGACTGGAACTTTCAGTTTGCGCAGTGATCCGATAAAGTGCGAGGTGGTCGTTCGTGGAATTGCCTGAACCGCCGAAATAAGACATAAGAACCGGAAGGCAAGTTCCCAAGTCGAACAGATACAGTAGAGCGCGACTTGTTTATTCGACTGTTATGATTCTCGTTTTACCTTGGCCATAACTATTCGCCTGCTCACTTTTTCACTGTCGCAGATGTGTCGTTGAACTTGGACTTCGACACAACGGAAGGGATTTGGAATCCGAACGAGGTTCGGGGTAGGGAGGTCAAGAATTGTCCACGGCACGCCTCAGTTTGATTTCATAGCATGTCACAGCACTAGTTACGCTAACGAGTCTTCTGTAACACTATAAGCCTGCGCTGCCAGTGCTTCATTTGCTTTCTACAGCCCTATACACGAATGGCTCCATGTCGGCGAGGAAGGGTTGGAGAGCCGTCGTAACGCACACAAGACTTAACGTCATTATCCCAAGCGTCCTAAAGTATTCAAGTTGAAAGGACCATTTGATCTTTATAACATGCATCGAGTGATGGCGTTGGCGTCGGAAGAAACCTGCATGTGGCTATTTGATACCCCCGCCCTTGCAGACGATCGGCCTGAGTCGTGTCACCAAGGAGGATGGATGCAGCTCGGCATGCTTTGTGGTGTCGATTCATTGTTGGTTGGCCGGAGTTCGTGAGATCCGCACTGTAGTCTTCCTGGCACGTTGGGTAAATGATTGGCTCGCTGCAGCATAGAGGCTATACACACCTCCTGATCACTTGTCGTGGTCAAGTAACTGTAGCTGCCACCCGCCTGCCTGGCTACATCATGAAAGGTTTTCGAAGGGAGGTGACGTCGCGCGTAGTACATCTGTTGTTGATCTTCAGTCACTGGAAGTGCCCGCGCGCAAACACCTTGCATGCCCTGGACAAAGTCGAGAAGGAGCAAGATCTGTGAACGAAATTCGGTGGTTAGTGACATGATATCGTAAAAGATCACGGTTAAGGTGGTGTACAAGGTATGTGTGCATGAGATCCGACCAACCTCGCTTAACCAAAGCTCAAATCTAAAGAGGCTTTATTCTTCGTTGGCCGTCAAGCAAGTTTCCATGGGCAAGTTCTGGTGATAAGAAAATGGTTGACTTGCACATCCACACGGTACGCTTGTTACCCGTGTATCCGCTTCTAAGGCGAGCGAGAGACACTGCTTTCCTCTTCCTTGTTCCAGATAGAAATGGAAATGGTGACTGGGTGACTGGAAATCTGTCGCGCGGCAACGAACTGCCCAATGTTTTCCTGGAAAGGTCCCGATAGCCCGAGCCCCTCCACAGAAATATTCTGCAGGCTGCGCAACACTTGTGTCCCACCGAGCTCTTGCAGGGTGGCCGCGATACCTGGCGCTGATTCCTTGGATAGATAAAGATTCTTTACCGCGAGAAATGGAAGTGAGAGTTCCAACCATAGGGTGTTCTCGATGGCGTCATTCTTCCAAACAAGTCGCGAATAGTGATGCTCGATGTAGAGGTCCTCTATCATGGAAAGGCGAGGCAAACAGGTGTTACAGACCTGAGCGACGGACGAAAGCTGCCAATCCGGTTTATTGCATGAGATTTCTATCTCAAAATGTTTCAAAGGGGAAGAGAGTCGGACGCAGGCGGTGTTATCATCGAATTGCACCTGTGCTTCATGTTCCTCGAGTGTTCGTGTACGACTGATGAATTGGGCGAGTCGTGGGCCGTCAAAATCGATTTGATTGAAGAAGGTTATATACAAGTAATGGAGTTGAGGGGCGTCGATGAAGGGCACAAGGTCCTCTAAATATTCGACAACCCCTTTGAAAGCAAAATGCTTGAGAGTGGGGATGACAGAACGTTTTGACGGAGGCAGACGTCGGCTTTCCAAGTCAGGACGGGATTGAGGGGATTGGAATTGAAGGTAAAGTGTTTGGAGGCTGGGCAACACGGGGAGGAGAGCGGTCATTGCCTCGGGTGAAATGTACCCGGAATGAGGGATATTAGAGAGGTCAAGGTGGAAGAGGTGAGTAGCGGACGAAAGCAGTTTTGGCAATCCCGGAAATGGAATGCCAGACAACTGAAAGAATTGCAGACGTGGGGCAGATCCACCCAAGAATGAATTGGGAGCGACTGGTGGTGTTTCGCCGTCTGAGATGAGCTCCAACCTTGTCAGCTCTGGGAATGGCTCCTGCATGGCTCCCAAGACTTCTTCCAACTGCCAATCCGCAAGGCTAAAGAGGCTGACTTGACGTACGCGATTGCTCTGCCCAAGTGCTACAATGATGTCATCCGCGACTGATGATAAGGTGATACTGCCCTTAATGAGGAGAGGCAAGGCTGGCCAGACGTCCAGTGTGTCCCTGACGGGTGTTTCCGGTGTACAAAAAAGGGACAGATTCAGGCGACGTGGCGATCCAAAGACAAGGCTTCTCCATCGTCGACACACATGTACCAGTGATTGCCATGCCTCTATCTCCGTCTTGCCTCCATATGATGGATCCATATCCATATAAAAATCAAATATTTCTAGTAGGACGTCATCGGGGAGTACGTCGATTCGTATCACCTTGCCTACATCACATCAAGTCAGTCAGCAGTCATTGCAGGACGTTGCATAAGAATGTCATACGTCGACTTGGCTTGACTCGTTTCTTCCAGGTCCGCCGGCGATTATTTGCCATCCGCAAGCCTTCAAAACGGTGATCTATTGTGATCAATATCCAAGGGCAGCTAGGAAATGGTGAAGATGCGAGGGCAGTGCTGGAGTATGAGGGGAGATCTGATGAGAGGAAAGCCTCTTAACTGAGCTATTTGAGACTTTGTTAGTCATTGATTAATGCAGCGTGTGAGTATCTGTTGACATACAACTGAGAGTCAATTGATGAGGATTCGATGCTGAGATGGTAGGGGAAAACCGATTGTTTGAGAGTTTCACAGGTGCGGTTCACACGAAGCACGGTGACCGAGACTACTGTGATAAACACATGTAGGGACGTGTTTGGACCTGTGTAGATGCATGTGATCTTGACAGCAGCAGCGTCAGCGGCGGAACACACGTACGCGCATAAAACATATCATACATGCAGTCTCATTTCAGGACACGCTTTTTTACTCCGAAGAGTTCTGCGGGCCATGCAATTGCATGCAATGCCATACCGCCTCAACTGTTCTGAAACAGTTAACGTACGCCTCATCATCAAATCCTACTGTTTTCATCACGAAGCTCTGACCACTCGATATGTCCTGGCTTGAAATTGCGTGATTTCTACGAACACAGAAGTGTCCAACTGGAGCCCGATAGCGATTAGAAAATACACGGCCACCGTGCCGTGTCACGAAGAGGAAGAGCGATGTTTGTACGGGGCTAACTTCACAAGCCAAGTCACGGTCACAAGCACTCCTGAGACCGACGTTCGGACGTTGATGTTCCTTGAGCGTGAACCTTCGACATCTGGCCAGATATCCCTTCGCGACCGAAAGCAGAAAGAGAGATATCGTCGTCAACGGTTTGCCATTGAGACCTGTACGTAATAGGAACACGTTACACGATACATTCTCACGGCCTTCCTGTCGAACTTTTATGATCCGATAAAGTGCCAGGTGGTTGTTCGTGGAATTGCCTGAACCGCCGAAATAAGACATAAGACCCGGGAGGCAAGTTCCCAAGTCGAACAGATACAGTAGAGCGCAACTTGTTTATTCGACTGTTATGATTCTCGTTTTACCTTGGTCATAACTATTCGCCTGCTCACTTCTTCACTGTCGCGGATGTCTCGTTGTACTTTGAGCTTGTCACAATGGAAGGGGATTGGAACCCGAACGAGATTTGGGGTAGTGAGGTCAAGAATTGTCCACGGCATGCCTCAGTTTGATTTCATAGCATGTCACGATTAATTACGCTAACGAGGCTCCTGTAACATTAAAAGCCTGCGTTGCCAGTGCTTCATTTTGCGTTCTACAACCCTATATATGATTGGGTCCATGTCAGCGAAGAAGGGTTGGAGAGCCGTCGTGACGCACGCAAGACTCAGCACCATCATCTCAAGCGTCCTAGAGTATCAAAAAAACCATGTGATCCTTGTAACATGCATCGAGTGATGGCGTCGGCGTCGGAAGGAACTTGCGTGTGGCTATTTTGATATCCCCGCCCTTGAGGACGATCAGCCTGAGTCGTGTCACCAAGAAGGATGGATGCAGCTCGGCATGCTTTGTGGTGTCGATTCATTGTTGGTTGGCCGGAGTGTGCAAGATCCGCACTGAAGTCTTCCAGGCACGTTGGGTAAATGAATGGCTCGCTACAGCATAGAGTCAATACACACCTCCTAATCACTTGTCGAGGTCAAGTAACTGTAGCTGCCACCCGCCTGCCTGGCTACATCATGAAAGGTTTTCGAAGGGAGGCGACGTCGCGCGTAGTACATCTGTCACTGATCTTCAGTCACTGGAAGTGCCCGCGCGCAAACGTGGATTGCCGCTTTGAGAAGCAGGATCAATGGAAGCACGGCTGACACCTTGCATGCGCTGGACAAAGTCGAGAAGGAGTAAGATCTGTGTACGAAATTCGGTGGTTAGTGACACAATATTGTAAAAGATCACGGTTAAGGTGGTATACAGGGCGTGTGTGCATGGGATCCGACCCACCTCGCTCAAGCAAGCTCAAATCTAAAGACGTATTATTCTTCGTTGGCCGCCAAGCAGGCTTCCAAAGCCTAACGATAAGGAGATGGTCGGCTTGCACATCCATATGGCACGCTTGTTGCTCGTGTATCGCCCTTCTAAAGCGAGCGAGAGACACAGAGGCGTGCAAGAACAACCGACGACCACATGAGGCGCGTAAAGCCGACAAGAACCCTAGTTGAAAGTGTCCTCCGACGGGCAGTAATTGAGAGCCGATATTCTACTCCAAGGGGGTAATATCTTGGGCAAACTCGTTGCGGCTGCGCGACAGATGATGATGGTCGGGTAAAGAACGTAAGAAAAGTACCGTAACATCCAGTCCGCTGACTTACATTCAAGATGACGTGGGCTGGGGTGCCTTTACCTTCTTTTCCTCCCCTCCCCCTCCCTTATTACCTCTTTCACCAACGAATTAACCGACGGTTTCCAATGTAAATATGTATCGGAGCGATCTGAAAAGGCGTGAAAACAAAGCATTGCGTGATCCGTGCGTATTTAAAATTTGCCTTGCGGAGAAAGTGCTACCCCAACAGGTCACGTGCGTGGCGTGCAGCGCACAGTACCGAATATAAAATACTTTGTGTGTATTATGCTCGTAGTGTGGAGAAGGACTCATTTTCTAGTGGTCGGAGTCTGAGGTCTGAGGTGCCAGCCTGGCGCGATGACGTGGTGAGAGGATATATATCGAGGCCGACGCGTGTTTTCATCAAGGAAACACCCCATCCGGCAGTCATCAATCGATCGATTGATTGTCCACCATACCCTCGTCTTTTTTCCTCCTAACCTAATGGCGACTCGCTTTGCTCGTGTTCGTGGCCGAGGAGAGGCTGCTGAGAGGATTAGGCGAGGAAAAAACATGGTGCGTAATCGAGACACTGGGTTGAGGCTGATCGAGACATCTCAGAATATATATATTGTACAACGCAGCGAGCACTACAGGACATTCAAGACCAAACAAATACGCGGATCGCTCAAGGCACCTCACCCCAAGGACTGCGCATTACAGAAAGAACAGATAACAGGAAAAAGACAACCAGATGAGAAATGAAGATATTGTACATGTTACTAGCGTCCTTTGGGCTGACCTCGCCCCTTGCGACCACCAGTCCGCTTCTTCACAGATTTGGGATATATCTCCCTCATAATTTGGAAGAATGGCGGCCCAATATCCCCACCCGTCACCAAACCGTGCCCCAACTTCTGGACGAACTTTTGGTGCTCCTCCTCCGTCACCCTGCACTTCTCTGCGGCCTCCTCCTGCGTGACCCTGAGGCACTCGTCAGGCGGTTTATCGCTGTGCCGTTTAAGAGAGTCGTGACGCGCGAAGTATTCACCGCATCGGCCGCAGAAGTGGATTTCTAGCGGGTGCGTCTCCGAGGTGTTGCAGTGCCTCTTAAAGTCTCCGAAGTCCTTGACCGTTGTACCGGGGCAGACACGGCACTTAATCGCCTGGACTGCCCCACGCGCAAAGTCGGCCTCCGACGCCTGGAGGAGCAACCTATGCATCGGCTTGAATATGCGGGGGATCTTGAAAAGCTTTGTTGCTTCTTCTTGCTGCACCATGTCGTCGATATGGTGCGCCACTTCCTCACCAACACTCCCCTCGACCCAAGGCGGTTGCCCATGCGCAGGTTCCACCGACCAACCCTGCTGGAAACTTGGTCCCGGCAAGGGTTGATGGTAAATGCCATGCGCACTCGGGGTCGCGAGCCTCTCCGCTCCGCGTCCCGCCTCCTTGGGTTTACCATTAATCTGTGCTTTTGGGATCCTAGCCACAGGCTTGTCGCGAGTCCTAGCTGTGGACCGCTTCGCCTTTGTCAAGATCCCTTTGGCTACTCTACTGCCCCTAGCCCGTTTTGGAGGCGGCATCTCGTGGGTATCGACCCCCGGGTCCCCGTCGCCCTGAGACATCTCTGCCTCGCGCTGACGTTTACCGAGGGCCACGGAGGAGGATGTCGCGGTTGGAGTGGGCCAGGCCACTTCACCGGAACCCCGTTCTACTGGATATCTACAGACACTGGTATTAG
>WNFO01027599.1_pt1 | contig 12324 bp, 10 predicted proteins | sample 5400251 | NCBI WGS metagenome assembly WNFO01 (sample SAMN13153354, study PRJNA577476) | soil metagenome | isolation source: 100 cm saprolite under Madrone tree | place: USA:California | collected 2016-06-14
GTACGGGCCCTTCTTCAAGATCATCTCATACACGTACCGTGCAGACCCAGCCCTCGGACTTCTACGTATACTCCCAGGGACGACCCGACCGCTGCTTGTGGGCATCCAAGCCGACGATCGATGCGCAACGCCCGCACTGCACGACTTGTGGGCCTACACGGACCTCATCGCGCCTCCTGCACCTGGACCGTGGTGGCTGGAGGATGAAGAACGTCGCGCTGCGGGCGAGGCAGAACGTGGGTGGGTCGATGCTGCTCTCAATTGTCGTGAAAGTCCCGCTGCCGTCGCTCAGCTCACGTTACAGTCGCGTTCGATACGCGAGAGGTTCACGCGCGGTTTGGTCGCGATCGAGTGGGATGATCGGAGCATGAGTTTATGCGGTGTGTGCGTAGACGAGCCTAGCATGATCTATCTATTCCAGTTTGCGCCAACGCCGACTGAGAGTGAGCTCGATTTATCGTTTGATTGTTTTTATTCTTTGGCTGACGTATCGTGCATTCGTGCCCCCCTCCGCTGTATGATGTTACAGAGCATGACGGACATCGCTTCCCTATACCAGTCCCAGATGTAGATGAACAATTCCGTGAGATACCCGAGACGGACCCATTTGGAATGACTGGTATCATTCCTATGCTAGCAGATGAAAGGACAGGACATTCTTCATCTCCGTACGAAATATAATGTAATATATAGAAGTTACTAGCCGTGCTTTACACGGGTAATCGATAATCGCTAAGGACGTTTGAACGTCGACTTTTGTAATAGTTCCAAGTTAGTTAGAGTGTACAATCGAGGTGTTATTACCTTGACCGTGCAATGATGGACTTATAACACAACTCAGGCTGGCAATAGTACTAATGACCTGCGTGTTGTGCCACTGCATTAGGATTATCGCTTGTAGCCCTGTATTCTGAGCTACCCGGGCAAGCTGAATGGGCAAGAGAGCTCACAGACTTGTGTCAAGAGGGGAGAACACAGGCACATTATGCACAAGAGTGGGTTGCTCGAACCGTGGCATGCAGACCAGTAACGTGAAAAGGTGCGAGAGGCGTTACTTACTATTGTAGATGACGTGTGGTTACAGTGGGCGAGGTTAACCCGGGCGAGGACCGGCGTGATTTGTGGGCTGATTTGCGGTGGCTTCTGCGACGGTTCACACGATAGCGACTCTGGGTCCGGAGTCGGGTACCAGATGTTGCGAGTGTGGTGAGCCTGCCAGATGAACCGGATCTGGCAGCGGTCAGTAATTCAAGGGCATGGCTGCGAGTAAGTAAACTCACGCACGGTGCCATTGGAAGATGGCAAGTTAATGTGAATAGACCAAGGAGGGCAGGAACGGAACGGGCAGAGAATGACGTGGTGGCCTCGGCGCTGAGAGAAGAAACAAAGTCAATAGGAAAGATTCTTATTGACTTTGGAAAGGCAGTGAGAAAGTGTGGACAGTGAGAAAGTGGATGTCATGACATGCTCACCAACATTAGGAGATGGCATGCCAACCCTGGAGAACCGATGTTACATGACAGTATCCCTACATGGGTCTTGCATACAAAATAATATAGAGTGAGAGGCTCGGAAGACAGATTGGGAAAAATAAATATTGAGACCCGTAGGGTCTACCACTCTGAAACAGCGTGTCATCCTTGTGCATGGGCCATGCTAATCTTCTCTATATCGTTCCAATTTTTTCGTATGCATCCCCGAAGGGAGCAATAGTTATTGAGCGGAACTCGTCCTGACAACTAGAAATACTAATTTTGTACGGACCGCGGGTGTGGTCTGTCTTTGGAGCGCGGGGTGCCACGTGACGGTTGTGTGTGCGCCGCTGCCACGCGTTCCCGTTCCCTCTCGCGTGTCACACTGAGTCGGGATCCTTGTGTAATCTTACCGCCGCCCTCCACCTCCTTATCAGTTATGGCGCAACTCCTTCGAAGCCCGAAGCCTGGTAGCGACTGGACCGCGAACGAGCTATGCGCATACAACATCACTGTTGTACCTCAGAATAAGGAGGAGTTCTTTAGGACTACCGACTTCCCCGATCCGGCTGAGCCGTCACTGGTGGGTTTCATGACTGCCGAAACTCGACAGGACGCAGCAGACAAGAGGACGAAACAGCTACTGCACTACCTAGACCTGGCGATGGACCCGAAAATTGGTCAGGAGGCGGCGTTGACAACTTTGCCGCTGAATTACTGCGAGGTCTCGAGTACGACGATGAAGATAGGATTGTTTTCATCCGACATGCCTTCCCTTTTCTTATTTGTGGAGAAAACTCAGTCGCCCAGACTGACGTTTGCATCATGGATGATAATGAAATTCTGCTGTTGTTGCAGGAGGACAAGAGATTGACGAGCATGAAAGATCCGGAGCCTCAGGTTATTGCGGAGGCTATTGCAGCCTTTGCGCTAAACAATCGGAAGTGAGAACGTGACCTTAATCTTCCCCCGTTACAATCCATCATGTTCCCTTGCCTCACCATGGTTGGCACCTCGCCGATATTCTACCAAATCACCATCACTGCTGCACTGAGCAAAGCTGTTTAGACCGGCGTTTTTCCAGAGATCGAAACTCGTGTTCTTCGTTATATTCCTGCCCTTCCTCGCAGGAATAACGAGGGGATGCGTTCTCTGCCGAACAGACTCGAGATCTTGCGATGCCTTGAGGCATTCAAAAAGTTCTTGGGAAACTGAAACAGGTGCATTCTCTGCCAAAAGTGTTTCAGACTCCACAGATCTCTGAGTACCGTTTCTAGACAGATGAACAAGCGGATGGATAATGGAATGAGGAATAAAAAGGTCGGTTTTTTTTTGTTTTTTGAGAAGGGGCTAGAAGTTATTTACTTTGTGCATCGAAGTGAAGTTAGGAAGTATTCTCAGTGTGCATCGAAGTGAAGTTAGGAAGTATTCTCAGTGTGCATCGAAGTGCATTAGGAGAAAGGAATTTGGGATTGACAGCGAACACCCACTATGCATCGTGGAAACAAGAGGACATGAGATAATCAAGGGCAAAATGGGATGGGGTGAGTGAAAGTTGCGTACCCATCCGCTGCTGAAAACCATAAGTCCAAGTGAAAAACTAATGACAAAAGAGTTCTCAGGCTTATGGGGATAAATACCGGACAGCCGGGGCCACTGTTGATATGCGGTTCACCGATCAAGCGGGGATGAAAACCAGTGCCGTCTGCCAAACGTCAGTCACTACAGTAGCAGGACAAAAAGCATTCAAGGAACCACCAAATGAACCGGAAGTTGTTCAAACCTTCAAGCAGTGCCTCGAGGCCCCGCATTGCTGGCATTACTGGCATTCTTCAAGTTCACGCTTGCAAGTCAGGCAGCGATTGGACTGCAACAAGATGAAGGCATACAATATCCATGTATGCTCTGAAGACGCCAGTACTCTCTTTGGAGACCTCAAACAGACTCATTGGCACTGTGACAGTCCAGCATTGCACAGTTAAGGTCACAGTACTCAATTACCTTGACCGTGCACCAATGAGGAGTCCGCTGCTGACGACTTTGCCCCGAGTTTATTTCAGAAACTTGGCTACATGGAAAAGAATTTCATCATTTCTCTCGAAAGGATATCCCTTTCCCCATGACCCTATCTGGAGAATCAAGACATGTTCAATGTTGATATCTGTCTTGGTGACCGTACGCGACACGATGTACTTCTTCTCGTCCCGGAGGACAAGCGTTACCAGGAAAAAGACCCCAATGACTCGAATGACCCTATACCTCAACTCATTGCGGAGGCCCTTGCTGGGATTACCTTCAACAACAATATGCGACTGGCAGTGGGAGAGGCGACTGTTTAGTCTGCGGAATGTGACTCGAATGAATTTACGAGTGTGCTCGCTTGCCCGGCATGATGGTACATATATGACGCCCACATTTTATGATATCCCTATCACCAGCGACTTTGTGCAGTATAGCATATACCCTTTGGAACGCACCATGTTTTCCGCCCACACTCCGATGAGGATTAGGGAAAGCAAGAGTGACTCCTGCTTTCCCTAGGCCTCATCGTCGTTACAGTGATGGCATGAAGCCACATGATAATAGGCAGGGGGGCAGGCGGTTCTTCGTTGTTACGACGCGTTTCAAAGCTGTTTATACATATCTACACCCATATTCGTTTTATAACACAATACTAATGACCTGCGTGTTGTGCTACTGTACTGCATTAGGATTGTTGCGTGTAACCCTGTATTCCGGGCTACCCGGGCAAGCAGAATAGGCAAGAGAGCTCTCAAGCTCACAGACTTGTGTCAAGGAGGAGAGAACACTGGCACGTTATGCACAAGAGTGGGTTGCTCGAACCGTGGCATGCAGACTAGTAACGTGCAAAAGTACGAGAGGCGTTACTATTGTAGATGACGTGAGGTCATGGTGATGATCGCAATGCCGTCTCTGTCGTCGGTCGTCTTCCGTGTTTGTGCTCACACACCTCTCAGAGCATCTTTGGTTCGTTTTAACAAGTTCGGCAGCCAGAACTGTACTAGCCGCCATGGTGGCGCAGGAGGAACCACAGCGTCTTCCCGCGGCCATCGTCATCGTCGTCATCATCCTCGCGATTGCCTGCATCTGACGTCATGGTCAATATCAGGGCCCCGGGAACCGTGAGACGATCCGCGAGGCGTGACAGGAATTGGCTCAGATGTTTGTGCACCAGTACCGAGGTTGACTTTGGAGCCGGTATCATACGAGTAGCAGGGGTATTTCGCGTCACGAGCCTGAGTGCAAGTCCTAGCGTCGCCTGGACCTAGACCTGCCAGTGGACCATGAGAAGGCGTGGGTGAGGTTAACCCGGGCGAGGGCCGGCGTGATTTGTGGGCTGACTTGCGGTGGCTTCTGTGACGGTTCTCACGAGAGGGACTCCGACTCGGAGTCGGGGACCAGATGTTGCGAGTGTAGTGAGCCTGCCAGATGAACCGGATCTGGCAGCAGTCAGTAATTCGAGGGCACGGCTGCGAGTAAGCAAACTCACGCACGGCGCCATTGGAAGATGGCAAGTTAATGTGGATAGACCAGGGAAGGCAGGAACGAAACGGACAGAGAATGACGTTGTAGCCTTGGCGCTGAGAGAAGAAACAAAGTCAATAGGAAAGATTCTTATCGACTTTGACAAGGCAGTGAGAAGGTGGATATTACGCTCACCGACATTAGGAGGAGATGGGGTGTCAACGTGTCAACATGTCAACCCTGGAGAACTGATGTTACATGACAATATTCCTACGTGAGTGTCTTGCATACAAAAGAACACAGAAAGAGAGGCTCGGAAGATAGATTGGCCTGGTGGTCCCTGATCTTCTTCGGCAGTTAGAAAAGCAAAAATAAATATTGAGACCCGTAGGTCTACCACTCTGAAACAGCGTGTCATCCTTGTGCAGGGGCCATGCTAATCTTCTCTGTATCGTTCCAATTTTTTCGTATGCATCCCCGAAGGGAGCAATAGCTATTGAGCGGAATTCGTCCTAACAACTAGAAATACTAATTTTGTACGGACCGCGGGTGTGGCCTGATGTCTTTGGAGCGCGCGGTGTCACGTGACGGTTGTGTGTGACACACCTGTCGTGCTGACTCGGAGTCGGGATAGTGTCGGGATCCTTGTATAATCTTACTTCTCTACCATCAATACACTCTCCCCTCTGTTACTACACACCACGTGCCTGAGTGCCTCGCCTCGTACAGAGCATGGCATAGTCTGGTGCCGCTACGGTTTGGAAGTCGCGAAGCAGTGACTCACTCACTCCGTTTTAATGCGCGCGTCGGGCACAACTCGCGATTCATTGGTCTGTCTGACGACGATTACGAAGAGCTAGATGGTGTGGGGTATCGCGTGCTCACAGTTTTGCTTTGGATTGTTTCAGGGGTTAGTACATTCCCTTTCTGCTTTCAGACTCACTAATACGGGTTACTTACGGAAGCCGTGTATGTCTAGCATTATATCTTCACGCTGTTGATGCCATTTGTAGCACTTTTTCCGTACATGTCAACACCAAAATGGATGAATGACTTCCTGCCTCCAAAACGGCACCGCGTTATTAACCCTAGCTGGTTGGTCCAGTTTCTCGCTGGTAGATCAAAACCTGGCGCTTTTCCGGACTGCCTTTCCGTTGCTCATATTCAACAATCCCCACCTTTTGCAAGATCCCTGTCACCAACGACCTCGTGCGGCACATGCGGCTCGGCACATGCCCGTCAGAACCCACCATTGTTGGAGAAAGTGATCAGCAATTGTGACGCCATAGATGCACTGAATCTGTCCCTAATAATTGCTCACTGTCAGTATCACGATGCGATTGAGGCTTTGTCTCGTTCATACCTTTCTGTGCATGCCAACGAATCGGACTAGATTAATGGCCACCCAGGCAAAACATAGGATAAATGGCTAAATGTGGGCCCGGCCCGTCGGTGAATATGCTCATCTCGGATCTACTAGCCTCCACTCACAAATAATGACTGAAAATGACTATGTAGCTTAGGCGCCACACCCACCTATCATGCCAAGTCCGCCCACCTCAACGCCCACAACCTTCGCTCCCAGCCAAACAACCCTTGGCCATGTTGAGCAATCGCACGATGCATAACTTATCAATGCCCTGGAATGCGAGTGAGTACGGCACCCATGCGCATCGTGCACAAGTGCCGGGAATACAGCTCGCTCGAATCAGCAAGCAAATCAAGCCATGGCTCCAGTTTAATCGGATTAGAACTGGTTACGCACAATCAACATCGTTAGGTTATGTCAGGTGGAAATGCCAACATTGTGCTGGGCGCGTGGCAGTGGCTGGCTCGAGGGGATTTGAAATCGATCCCAAGAAATTCGAGTTGCACGATGTTCCGGAAATGGAATGCATTACCTCCGAGTCATCCTCCACTTATCCGTGGCAAAAGAGTAAGATGAATGCAGATAACGTGCCAGCAGACGCAGATCTTCCCCGAGACGAGAAGAGGAACAGATACAGTACTGCACTCATAGCGACATAGTAAGATCCTTCGTACGGTGATTTGACTGACTTCGATCTCGACTATCCACTGTCTAAAACCGAGTGTGCGTGACCAAAGAACTCAAACCATAGTTAGATGTCGTCCGATGTTCGTCTAGAACTGACGCCATACGGTGTTACGATGCCCCTGATGCCCTCCCCCAGCACCGATGAGGTCGGCTCTAGACCGTGTTGGACTTCCACTGTGTCGGAGGAAATCGCCGGGCCAGTACATTGAGGAGCCAGTTCTACTTCCTCCCCACAGAGTTCCTGGGGACGAGGGAAGAGGAGGAGTTCCGGTCTGATAAGCAGGAACAGGAGGACATTGATGGCACCGGAGAGGTGGAATATCGAGTCAGCGAAAAATGTAACCGCCGACGGTACATGGTGATGACCGAACAGTAACCACCGTGCTACGGTGACAGGGAGGACGATGAGGGAGTATGACAGGGGGTAACTGATGATAATCTGTGAGCGGGATTCAGGACTCGAATAGCGATGCCTACAAAAGCATTCCCAACGCAGCTCGCCGCTGTGCGTATTCAACCCTCCGATCAGGGTCCAACCAATTAAACCTGTGCTCTTCATCGACCGACCAAAAACCCTCCGCCCAGAAATACAGTGGGATGTATAATATCACCGAAGCAAATAGCGCGATCCACAGCCAGATGTATTCGCCACCAAGGCGTTCTCCCGGGAACTGAGGGCTGATCCAACACCAATACTGACCCAAGTAATGTCAGCAGTGAGAAAATTGACAGGAAAGAATGGAGTTAAATTACGCACAGGTGTAGGCGTTTCATTATTCTTGTGAATGCCTCCGCCGATGCCAGCCCAAAGCGTAATGAAAACGCAAGTGAGACAGACCAGGCCAAGGGAAAACCCACGCGCTCTTAGGCCGAGTTGCCACACAGCTCCTACGAAAGTATGGACGGACAGAATCTAGTAAGGTGTATATCAGCGGGTCCCAGACGCAAAGACATTGGGAGAGGGGACACACGAGGGTAATCAGGGCGACTCCGAGCTCACCAACCTGTTGGGTGATGCCTTGTGCTGTGCAATAGGGCCCTGTGGTGACGATCCCGTCGTGAGCCCACCTGATATTGAGGACACCACCAATTGCTTGCAAAAGGTCGGACACGAAAAGCGAGAACTATCGTGCAATTCAATAAGCTAAGAAAATGACAGCGGGTAAACTGTCAGGCAGACCATGTAGATGTCAGCAGGCCCCTTAAACAACTTCCAGTCATCATTTGGGAAGTTCTTCCTATACCAATGTACGTTCCACTGTGCAACATCTTCGTCAAACATTGCAAACACGTGAAAGGAAGTCGGACGTACGCCAATCCAGATAAATATGATGGCGACACAAATGCAACTAAGGAGCGATGCTTCGGTTGCCAACTGTAAAGTTGGAAGAGTTCCGAGTCGAGCCGGAAACAGATAAGCTAGATACTCACAACAAGGCCAATACTGTCCCCACGTGTCAAACACGTAATCGAGGGGCTACGGCTGTTATAAGACTGTAGGGATTGCTGATACTGCTGTACATTGCAGACAGTCCCGTTAACACCGCCGAGTGCAGTCATCAATACTGCCGTGAATGAATTGGAAACAAGCGACTGGCGATGACACTCTTCTCGATCTTGCCTACAAGGGGCGAGAGAAGGGTGAGCGGAGATCAGGAAGTCCGAGTCGGAGAAGATGGAAATAAAAGGAATCATTGTTCGCACATTACGAGAGTGCCTATGTTGGCAGCTCATACAGCGCTCGCTATCCTGTGACATTTGATTTGCCAACAGAGTCGTCGACATATTTGGATTACAGCCTGGGAATTGTATAAATTCCATTCGAGCGAACTGGATGAAGGCCCAGGAGACTCACCGTTACTAAAGTACTTGTTACCGTGTCATGTGGCGTAGCAATTACGCGCTAATATTTTACTTCCACAGCTCAGAACACTAGTATGGGCCGCGAACGGCCTTCTCAGTACATATAGGTACGAGTTCCAGAGCTTGCAGTGGCGCCGATATAGTGCCGAGGGACCAGGGCAAGGAACTACCGAGGTCGATGATAACCATTTACGGTTCAGAAAATCACACAGCTGTCAGTAAATGAACAATACAGGTAAGCACAGAACGCCCATGAACCAAAGTAGAACAGCCAGCACAGCAAGAGACATGTCAGGTGCTTATGAGTGAGAAAACTTCAGGACAAATCCACCCTTTCATTCGTGCGAGTGTGTCGCATCAGTGAACCTGCACTAAACTTTTTTGGGCTCGCTCAAGCTTGAGCAAGCAAAAAAGGAAGAAAAGTAAAAGCACCACTCAATCAGCATGAGTCAATGTCAACGTTTTCACTTATTTACCTATTTACTTGCTCAAGTGAAGAAGTGAAAAAGGTTTCTGAGTTCTCGGTTTTGCAAAAAGGATACCACGCTGAAGAACGTATCCCGGTGAAGGACACGATTCAATTGCGTTCAGAGAAGCATCAAGAGTGTGGCACAAATGATGTCCGCTCGCCAATAGGAATAGGTGACTGACGACAGGCAGTGTCTACAGAATATCGCCGCCTGAGAACAGACCTCAATCAGAATTCATGGACATACCACTCAGCAGTAATTGTGAAAATGGAAAATGTGAGATTGAGGTAGCCGCCCCTCCGAGTCCGAGTCGGCGCTCAGCTGCTCAGGCTGTACTGGGATTGAACAAATTCAAGCTCGTTGTACCCTGTGCCAAGACTGCGACTGTCAGCGTCCAATCTCCAAGCCCTATGCTGGTACTCACACTTGCCTGAATGTTAAGGACATGAAAATGAGGGTGGAGTGTCACGGTATCAAATGTCAACGGCTCGGGCCTGATTAGGAAAATGTTCTCAGCTCGGGAAGTTGATATGCGGTTCATCAATCAAGCGATGAAAACCAGCAGTCCCGTCTGCCAAACGTCAGTCACTACAGTAGCAGGACAAAAAACATTCATTGAACCACCAAATGAACCGGAAGTTGTTCAAACCTTCAAGCAGTGCCTCAAGGCCGCGCATTGCTGGCATTCTTCAAGTTCACGCTTGCAAGTCAGGCAGCGATTGGACTGCAAACAAAATAAAGGATTGTCGCGTGTAACCCTGTATTCCGGGAAACCCGGGCAAGCAGAATGGGCAAGAGGGCTCTCAAGCTCACATGTGAGGGGTGTCACTTACTATTGTAGATGACGCGTGGTCATCGTGGTCATCGCAATGCCGCCTCTGCTGTCGGTCGTCTTCCGTATTTGTGCTCACACTCCCCCCAGAGCGTCCTTGGTTTGTTTTAACAAGCTCGGCATCCAGAACTGTACTAGCTGCCATGGTGGCGCGGGAGGACCGAGTGGGCCGACAGCCCCTTCCCCCGCGCGGCCATCATCACCATCATCATCCTCGCGCCGCCCTGCATCTGACGCCATGGTCAATATCAGGGCCCCGGGAATCGTGAGACGATCAGCGAGGCGTGACAGGGATTGCTCAGATGTTTGTGCACCAGTATCGAGGTTAACTTTGGAGCCGGTATCATACGGGTATCAGGCTGCTTCGCGTCACGAGCCTGAGTGCAAGTCCTGGCGTCGCCTGGACCTGGACCTGCCAGTGGACCATGAGAAGGCGTGGGCGAGGTTAACCCGGGCGATGGCCAGCGTGATTTGTGGGCTGACTTGTGGTGGCTTCTGCGACGGTCGACGGTTCTCACGAGAGCGACACGGAATCGGGCACCGGATGTTGCTGCCGGATGAACCGGATCCGGCAGCAGTCTAACGACGCGAGGACTCGGCAATTTTTGAAAGTATCTGGATCTATTTATACGACTTTTCGTGCGCTCACACACCTCGAAAAATTGATGGAAATGGGGCCTCTGAGATATCCCGTGGGTGTCAAATCCCCAATAACCGGACAAACATTGGTGCCAAATCCCCGATTAACGGACAATGATTAGGCCAAAAGTGGGGTCTCAAATCCCCAATTTGGCGGACAAACCTTGGACAAACCTATAGGGGAGCTTCCGAGGGACTATTTCTAGCCAGTCTTTACCTTGCTGATGTGGTGCTCTCATCCAACTCCTACGTTGAACCCCTCATCCGACTGACTTGCAGAATGCTCGACGACATCACTTTGAATGTCTCATATCTCGCGGGATTTCTTGTCATAATCTCTCTCTTTAGGTATTTCACTCTGAGGGGTGATCCGACGGTCAGTTCCTCCCCTAATCTACGCTACTCCTGAATGACGTTGCGCGTTTCCAGCTCGACGCTATCCCAACAGTCGGGTTCTCTGACCCCATCCTCTCGTACCTCTCGGCTATCCGATTTATCTTTGATGGCGATCGCATGCTCAAAGATGGATATCGCAATGTAATTCTGCCTTTCACTATAAGTCAGCCTTCTCGGACCGAACTACCTTTAGACAAGACCAGGTCTATTCAAGATCGCCAGTTTTCGGAGATGGATGGTGCTGGCTGCCGGACCTGAGCTGATCGACGATATCAAGAAGGCCCCAGACGATATCCTGTCTGAGTCTGTCCCATTCAACGAAGTATGTTCAGTTAGTATGCAACATCGAGCACCCATACTCACTGAGGATTGTGTAGTCCCTTCAGCCAGAATACACGCTAGAGTTATCGAACGTGCTCGACGAATACTTCACGCGCTTGGTTCGTTCCAAATTAACGCGGAATATTGCAGTTACTTTCAAGGATGTCCGTGAGGAGCTCGTCATGGCTATGGACGACCTAGTCCCGATACACGAGGATAGTACGTGGCAAAGTTTTAAGCAAAGAGGCTATAGTTCACACAGCCCTGCAGAGTGGATAAAGGTTCCCATTCGAGAGACCATGGAACACGTAATTTGCCGCACCTCGAATCGTATTTTCGTTGGAGCTCCTCTGTGTCCGTGATCGCTCACCTATTCTTCGATTCTTCAGCGGCCTACTTATACTTATTTACAGGCCGGAACCATGACTACCAAACTTTGAATTTAACTTTCACGAATAATTTCGCAAAATTTGGCCTCATCATCAGCTTGTTTCCGAAGCCTTTCAAGTCGTGTGTAGTCTCCTCCATCCGTGTTCCTCGTGTCACTCACACACTCAAGTATTGTTTCACGCATGCTATCGAACCTTCCCTCCCAAATCCAACAAGAAATTGAATATATCAGGCCTATGGTTGACGAGCGGTTTGCGAAGATGGAAGAGTATGGAGAGGACTGGGATGATAAGCCTGTTTGTCGGACCATTTTCCCAGTATCTGGTATCTCATTACATGGCTGATCCACAGAACGACATGCTCATGTGGCTCATGAGCGAGACCCAGAAAGTGGATATT
>WNFO01004246.1_pt1 | contig 12323 bp, 13 predicted proteins | sample 5400251 | NCBI WGS metagenome assembly WNFO01 (sample SAMN13153354, study PRJNA577476) | soil metagenome | isolation source: 100 cm saprolite under Madrone tree | place: USA:California | collected 2016-06-14
TTGGCGAGCAGCGCATCCGAGATGAATGGCGCTCGAGGTAGGCCGCATGCCTCGGTTGTCCAGGCCTGCACGCCTTCGTAGACGCTTCGCCGGGAGACGCGCAAGTCGCCCGCCTTGCCAAAGTAAAAGCCAACGAGCGAGACGAAGACCTCAAAGATTGCGTCCTTGTCGACTTGGTCAAGTAGGGCAGAGACCTCGTTATCCAAGTTGGCGAGGGCAGTGCTAGGTTTGTTGCGGAACAGGCGATTAGAACCGCTCACGCCTTGTTGCGCTGCCCCGACGTTATCCCCAAAAGCCACAGGATCACTCTCAAACTTCTCACCGAGTGAGGTGGTTTCGTTCAATAAATTGTCATGGGAGAATTCCTTGATCGCTATGTCGGAAAGCTGATGCCGAACAAAGTTCTGTTCGAAGGGGAGTAAGAGAAGGTCGGCACGCCCACCCTTTCCAGCGCGCCCAGTGCGACCAACACGATGAACATATTGTTCCGTTGATCCGGGACTGCCGACTTGAATGACTCGCGTCACATCAGGATAGTCAATCCCACGGGCCGAAACGTCTGATGTGACAAGGATCGCGGCTCCGGAACGATCCCTACGGAATGCATTAGATGCTGTTGTGCGTGCCGACTGGGTGCGCTTCGAGTGGATCTCGTAAATCTGAGGCCGCGTCGGGAGTATCGTCTTGGATAGCCCGCGAAGGAGAGTCGCAAAGAGTTGTGTCTGCTTGGTTGTGTTCAGGAAAACCATGATCTTCGAGTTTCCGGGGCTTGCAAGCTGGTCATGCATGATAATACGAAAGAGATGAGGGATCTGTTCTTTCGCACTTGGTAAAAGAGTGTAGAATTGTGGGATGTGGGCGTGCACTGGGGAAGAGTCCTTGGAAACCACGTCAATGAAGTGGTGATCCTTGTCTAGCACCTCACGCGCGACCTGCCTGATGGCTGGTGAGACGGTAGCGGAGAAGAGGAAAGTTTGGCGAATGGGAGCCTTGGGAAAGAAGTCGGCAATCGCATCAATGTCGGGGCGGAAGCCCATATCAAGGAGGGAATCTGCCTCATCCAGAACAAGCTGAAAAATCGGGGCTCAGGATCAACGTGTTTACTGAATGTAACGGGCACGCACGTGAGTAGCAGTCCTCAAAACTTCAGCGGCCTCGGGGTCGTTCTCCAAAACGTCACGTAGGCGACCAGGAGTTGCAACGACGATATCATTACGGCTAAGTCGGAATTCGCGCAGCTGAAGTCCTTTGCTCGAGCCACCTGTGAACAACTTGACCCCAAAACCCTTGTGCCAGTGTGTGAGTTTGACCGCCTCATGGGCGATTTGTGTTGCGAGCTCTCGAGTGGGGCTGACGACAACCGTTCCAACCGTTTTTCGCGCATGGACACGCTTTGCGTTCTCAACCACGCGGGCGTCTGGGAGACCATCATTTTTTTCGAGAGCGTCAACGCCTGCCTTTTCGATTGCCTTGATTCGAGCTTCGATGGCCGGGACGAGAAATGCAAGAGTCTTTCCGGTACCGGTTTTCGCCTTGACTAGGAGGTCGCGCGGTGGGCCATGTGACTCGTTTCCATCATAAGGACGTGCCAGTTCGGGGAGAAGAGGCAGCACAGCGGCTTGCACCGATGTCATTTGGGTATGGTTGAATGGCTTGTCTGTGATGGCTCGCAACGTATCAGGGTGAACTTTCATTCGAATGGTGGAGAACGCCGGTGGGGGAATATTTTCTGATGACTCTGATGTTGTGTTACTCTCTGGGCCATGAGACTCTTGGTGTATATTTTTTTGAGCGGCAAGAACATGACCAAATCTTCGGGATATATGCACGAACGAAGGAGCGACTGTTTCAAGGGTCCATGACCAAGAACGAAGAAAGACAGATTTTTCACTCACCATTATGCCCTGTGTGTATAGAGGTAAGAGCACGAGAGGAGGTGAGCAGAATTGCGGCCCTCCTGGTGAAAGAAAGACCGAGGAAAGGCATGCTGGCCGGCCCGTCGTCGCCTTCAATTTTCTTTTATTTGTGCCGGCAAAACCCGGCGTGGCAGACCAGGGACTTGGCTCACACGCAATCCAATCATCAAGCTCGCAAGATATATACAGTACAGGTAAGGCATGCCACAACACTCAGTAGAGCATTTCCAAGCTCCCGTTTCACCCATTCTCAAATAGCGAGCATATCACCAGACAGCTTTAAATGTGGGCATTTCGTCTTGCGCCTACGGCATGGGCCAGCTCTCAAGATCCACTCTCTCACTATTGTGCACACGTTTCTCGGAGGGCACGCTTCTTACAAAGTCACACAGTAAATGACCCCTTCAGGGTATAAAACAACCCGGTTTGGGCGTACTTCAAAAAATCAACTAGTACATGTCGACTTCGCCACGCCACCACGTCTGCATCAGCCAATAATACATGGGCGCCAGCTGCCTAACAGCATTGCACGACAAGGGCTCCTTCAGAGACCACCCCATAACCTCATGCCGCCTGATGTATATGAACAATGACCTCCTGAATGCTGTTGAGCCGCTGGAATCGCTACCGCCTGCAACGAGCCAGGTAGCATTAAAACAACCCAGGAATCTCAGTGGCCGAGCCCAGCGATCCAGTCCACGTGTATCGGGCAATGGCTGGCGACAACCGTGTCTCTCCCCGCGAACACGATAGACGCCTCATCAATGCTCATCGGTGACTCATACCCGGTCTGTGTTATACTGAGATCCCCTTGAGGGACGATAATCATTGACCAACATCCGTTCCCGGGCGGACACCAGCAAGCCGGCCCAGTTTTCACCTCGGGTCAATAGTCACATTAACGACCCCCGTGTAACCCCCGCTCTAGTCAACCCCTTGAGGGTTCGCCCAAACCAGGGGATCTCAATCGAAAGGCAATGAGTGGCTCTGCCAATCTTTCGCCTGCTCCTCCTGCAACCCAATCTCGCAACCCCAGAGAAAGAAAGAAAAAACAAAGTTGGAAGCACAAGCACGACGAGCGCAAGCCACCCTTCAGGTGGAAGAACAGATACCAAAAGTGAAAGGAATGGTGGATGGCAAGAAACCAGACACACGAAGGACATGACGTACCGCGAGTCTGACGATGACGCTGGAAAGTCAAACGATGAAGGCTTTGTAAATGAGGCGAGGCCAAAGGATTTAAAGAGATAAAGAAATGTGACACGTACGGTGTATATGCGATGGGGTGGGCAGGGATTGATATGGGTGCACCACGTGGCCATTGGTAGTATTGGAACACGTAGGTGGGGTCAACGTAACTTAGAGGCAGATAGGGAACAGATATGGTGGTGGTCCAAGACCAAGGGGTAATGGTGGGGGAGTAGGAAAGAGCGTGTCTTATATATCCTTCATCGGGGGCTGTTTGGTTTGGGACAAATAAAGAGGATCCAGGGCGGACAAGCCGGAGGCCCATGAATGAGGGACAGTTCCAAGCAACCCACTGGGCCAAGCTCACCACCCCAACACAACACGAGGAACATTCTTGAGTAATTTCTTCTCTTGGCCACGAATTACTGTTGGTTGCGCAGTTCGTCAGACCGTGAATCCTCATGGGAGCTCTCCACGTCGCGAAGTATCCGGGTCACGTGCCAGCTGCGCGGAACCCCATAAAAGTAAAGGCAAGTCATGCTTGATGAAATTGAGCGCTATATCTCGACTATGAGACGTTTGAGAAAAGAACTCAGCGTAGAGTTGAGATCACAGTCAGAACCGCAGCGCACCGCAGTCCGCCCAGCACAATAATGTGCCCATCGTCTTGTTTGAAGGGGCACATGGTGATGACAGCAGATCGGAGGGGCAATGCTCCGGGTACCACATGAGCTTTAATGGCGAGCATACCTGGCAGACCTCCCTCCATAACAGGGCCTCCAATGAAGCTTGTCTCAGGAATGGAATACACAGCACCCAATTTCAATCAGTTACGAGGATTGCTCCTAGTATAGTGTAGCTCTATTCCTTGATGTAGAGACCCAATTAAATTAGTGCAATGTAATACATACTTCAGGGTTGCAACCGACGTCAGCTCTAGAATGTAAAAAGCGGCCATATTAAACACTCACAGATATGAATGTCCCAGAGTCAAAAGTCCGCAAAACCAAACACAGAAACTAGCCGTATCCTCGACCAAGCCCAATCCTTGCCGCAAGTTGCCGGGCTTGCATTGCATTCATCCGTTTCGAGCGCCAAATAACAAGTACCAACGCTATGCAGACAAAGAGCAGATTACATGCGATGAATTCGTAAAAGTCCGCACGCTCTTGTATGACGATCCGGCCGCAGGACTCCCAGGCGATTGTCTCACCAGGTAGAAGGTTTGCACTTCCATCCGGATGTCGATGTGGTGATTCCTCATCCACGGCGTGGAACCCTGGCGGATGGCCCACTGACGTGGGACGATCAAGGTTGTCGGAGTTGCGGTGCGGATTCGTGCCCGAATGTGTCGGGTCAGGTCCTGAAGGGGGTGATGGCGGGAAACAATGCAAAAGGCGTCGATTACCGAATGGTTGGCAGAATGGCTCTCTCAGCTATGCAAAGAAACAGAGTCATGTACACTTCTGCAGTGTGAACAAGCAAGACATACAACTTCATGTGGACAAGGCTCACATTGTCCGAAAGGGCGGCAGATGGATTCGGTGTCATTTGCAAAGCGGTGGGCTAGATGATGTTCTGCAGCGACGGGGGAAAGACACAAGGCAGCAAGGCTACAACAAATGAATGCACTATTCGAGAAGAGATGGAAGAGCGAAACTCACAGCAAGAAAGACGCAGCTGACAGCGGCGCAGAGGGGTGCATGCCTTGAGCGGTGATGATCAGGAAGAGCGTGGGAACGAGCGGTCTCATCGCAACCGAATTGGTCAACGAGCATAGCATCAGCCTCCGTTCCGTTGTCACAATGTCGTCTCGTCGTGCTGCAATAATCGAGGAATTTGATGATGATACTGATTTACCACTTCCATCTCGATCATTACCTGACACTGGGTCGCGTGGTGCCATTCTCGAGGAGATTGCAGACTCGGATGGTGAAGGGGAAGATAGCGACGAGGCACCAGAGCTGCTTGATTACTCTGCCATGGGTGGTCCAGCGCTGCAGCGCCCCGCGCGGGATACTAGAGTTACAGACATTACGCCGTATAAGATGTGCGCACAAACCACCCAATCTCAAACGTGACAGGCCATTGCCTCAACTCATATTTCCTCTCTACTAGGTGGACCTGTATCTATCCGATTTACATTGATGCGAAGCGACCGTATGCAACTGGTGCTCGGAGGATATCGCGATCCAAGAGTGTGTGGTGGCCTCTTAGCAAAGATATCGCGGACGCCTGCTCTCGCCTAGGGTTAGGCACGCTACATGAAGTAAACAAGATGCACCCGTCTGACTGGGAGAACCCGGGTCGCGTACGTGTACAGTGGAAGAAGGACGGTCGACCCGTGAATTCCAACATCAGAACCAGTATGTCCGTCATGCCTTGTATCCCAGTGGACCCGCTAAGGGCCACCGCGTACAGAGAAGCAGCTCCTTGAGACCATCTCATTTCAGATACAGGGAGTAAAGACGGACAATATCCCCCGCGAGCCGTACACATATCCACAACCAGTACCCCCTCCCTCTGTGAAGACCACGAAATCTAAGACCAGCGCAGGCAAGTCAACCGCTGGAGGACTGGCGCCTAAGACGAAATCAAATCCCAAGGTTCCTCAACATACAGGACGGCCCTTACCTTCCCCACCAGAACCGCAGCCCGCTCTCAAGTCCCGCGTATCGGCTCACTCACCTGCATTACCATCCGGTGTACTTATCGATACCATCCGGGCTGGCATGAATGCTACAGACGGACAAGGGACGGCTGGTGGTATTCCGAGTGGGAAAGGAAAACGGAAAGTGATTAGGGTACGAGGGTAATACACTGTACGTGCAGCTGAAGAAGGAAGTTGCGATTCAGTTGAATAAAACCAACTGTTGTGATTGTCAGCTTGTCAGCAATGCCCTTCCGATGACTGATGACAACGTCAAGCCGTGCCACGCATCTCAATGACCTCAGACGTTCTCCGATTTTCTCCGGATTCGCCGAAATCCGGACAGAGGGGTCTGACTCAGAACGATCGGATCACTTGGCGATATTCAAAACAGTGCGGCTCAATCTTGTGGACTCCCATTCCTTCCATCCCCTCTACAAGCATGAGTTTCTGTAAGGACTGCATCAGCGGTATGGAGTCATGCTGTCCAAGAGATCATTAACTTCAGTGACATAGTTCTTGTGCAGGCGTTCGCCATGAGGGCACAGCCGAGGGTAAATTCACATCTTTGTATCTTATCTATTTTTTTCACACCAACTCCTCTACTACATAAGGGACGTATGAAGAGATCAACGGCATCAAGACATATGTTGCCACTCCCAAAGTCGATTACCCGAAGGACAAGGCCATCATCTACTTGGCAGATATCTTTGGTCTCGAGCTCCCGAATAACACTGCACGTTGACTTATCCCTCCCTTTTTGCACTGATCAAACCTATCAAACCTGCTAACAAGTCTTACCTAGCTCCTTGCCGACGACTTTGCTCGTAATGGCTTCAAGGTGTATGCGCCAGAACTCTATGAAGGTGATTCTGTCCCACCAGATGCCCTCACCACGGTGAGTCACCCTTAGTCAATTTCACTGTCTACAGTCACGTTCATAGGAACCTCATTCTAAGGGAACTTTTGACTTGAACGCGTGGTTAAGCAAACATGACCCTGAACACGTCGGGAAGCGTGTGCGCCAGGTCATCGAAGGTCTCAAAGGGCAGGGTATAACCGCCTACGGTGCTACTGGTTACTGTTACAGTGGTACAACACCTACACGAGACTGCGCTTCGCGATACTGAGTCTATTTCTATTCCATCATACAGCCCGCCTCGTGTTAGACCTCGCGTTCGACAATGTCATCCACGCGGCCGTCGTCGCCCATCCGTCCCTTCTCAAGCTTGAAGATTTCGACGTGCGTGATTCGCAGACATCCTTGTATATCGTGACCTCCTGAGCGTCGTATGCCAGATCTACGTAGAAAAGAGCAAGGTTCCTCTCCTGATCAATAGCTGCGAGGTAGATGAGATATTCCCAAAATCCTTCTGTGAAGCAGCAGATAAGAAACTTGCAAATTTTGCGCCTGGGTACCGCCGCACATACTATGAGGGTGTTTCTCATGGATTTGCCAATCGCGGTGATCTCGTACGTCTTCATGTACTTTTACTTGGCTATTCGGAAGTTCATACATCGTCCCCGTGTACAGAGCAAGCCGGCTGGGAAGACTGCCAAGGAAGGCGCTTTCAAGGAGTCCGTGGAGTGGTTTATCCGATACGTGCAATAAAGAGGCATCGTTGGGTGCTGTGACTCGCTCGACAGGATGCTGGTAACTGGCAATGGGCGAATGCAGAAGTGTAAATGTGCATAAGAAAGTATGTCATATATTGTTGCGATTGAATTCACGTTGTTGTAAGAAATAGGCCAACCCGACTGGTAACTTTCTTTGACTTTGATTGGTATCAAAACCGAGGTGTGTCAGTGTAGACTCGGATACGCGGAAATTATGGTTCTGCACCGCTCAAACACGAATCAATTGCACGAAACCTGTGACAGTCGTCGTCATGTCGCTTCTTAGTGCCCGCTTGCTATCTCGCGATCTCATCGTTGAACTTGAAAGTTGAAACAACTGACAACGCGTGATACAGTCACCACTCGGGCGGTGGAATCTTCCGAATCATACGAGACGCGACTGTACCGTACCCACCCTCTGCCTACCATTGTAGCCCGAATACACACGCCTTTGCTTATCCTGCGGTCTCGTCCTCTGCGCTTTACAACCTCCACACCGTCCCTGTCCCCATTGCACAACACCGCTCCTCATGCCACTCGCACGAGCGGCGCTCTGAGCAAAATTGGAAGTACTGCGTGGATTCATGCCTAAAGAGGAGGCGGCGGTGCGTGAGAGAGGGGCGGAGGAACTGCGCTTGGCTGAGGGTGCGTTTCCGGCACTTTTGAGTTCTGGTTCGGGCCGCGGGGGTGCTACTGTTGGTGTACGGGGTGGGGGGAGAGAGGAAGGGCGAGAGGTGGTGGTGATGGCGGTGGTGGTGGACTGGGTCATCGTGTGCTTTTGGTGGATTCGCGAAACGAAACGCGTCAAGGTTGAGTCTTACTTGAGGTCGGGCGAGGAGGAGGAAGAGGAGGATGCGGCGGGTATCGATGGGACATTGTCGACATTACAGCGCGTGCCCCCGCCACCGAGGGAAATTGAGTAGAGTAAACGCCCAATCGTCGCCCTGTTCGAGGCGATGCCTGTCAGCGAATGATGACTAAAAATATCGATGGGCGCCGCTTCGCGAAGCGGCGCCCTGATCCTCGTTCCCTCCCCCCTCGTTCCCCCACTTCCCACTGCCTGAACACAACCCACTCCCCTACCAAAGCCACATCCATCTTCCACTTATAATATGGGTGACCAATCAGGATCGTCTCGTTTTCAAGGGCTTTTCGAGTCTGCTCTACATGACTACGAAACGCAGACGGGAACGACATTAGCCAACCACCCACTCGCCCAGCAGCTCCAAGTTTGCCAAACGGTCGAGTCCACCACCACCCTTCTACAAGAGCAAGCACATGCGTTCGGGGAATTCCGAGAAAGCGACAAAATCATGAAATCGCTCAAGAATGTCGTATCGTTCCTTTCCAATGTTTCTGCCACCGCCCGCCTCGGCCAACATTCCGGCCTGGTATGTCTCGCGCTGCCGATTGGGTGTTCCACGTCTCTGATTGACATTTGATAGTCATTTCCACCTGCGGATGCAATACATACTGGCCTCGGTGTACTACTCACTGTATGTATCTCTTTTTCGTTTCTACGTGCATATCGTTCTGACATTCGTATCTCAGGTGTTCAAGGGCGTCAGCTCCGACTTGGATGCTATTGTCGAATTGCTCGAATCCATAGAACACTTCTTGAAGCGCCTCGACATCTACACCAAGGTCCCTCCTACGGAAGCTATGACTGAGATAGTCGTCAAGATATTGGTCGAGCTGCTCTCCACCCTCGCGCTCGCAACAAAACAGATCAGGCAGGGACGACCAAGTGGGTCCGTCTTCACTGACGTATTAACTTACTCAATGCATTGCAGAGAAATTCGTAAAGAAGCTCTTTGGAGAGAATGGGGTCGAGGCGGTTCTTCAGAGGCTGGACCGACTGACCCAGGACGAGGCTCGGACGACCGCGGCGCAGACGCTTGAGGTCGTCTATGGTCTTGCACAGAATATGAGAACGGTCATCAACGGTAAGAAAATTGCATATTAATTGTCATTCGCTGGTTGTTGAGCATCGTTCACTTTAGACGGCGAGATATCGGCTGACGGAATCCGGAATGCCCTTGGTATGTTTTATTGGCGATAATAAGGTAGTTGGATTCAACTCGGTGTTAGAAATCCTACATGAATTGGCAAGTGAAATGAACAAGGCAAAACGTGAGATTTTCAATGAAGGTGTCATTGCTGACGGGAATACACTGAAGTTGTCTGGCCGTGGCAGGTGACAAATTACAGGAAAATGTTCAAAGTTGGCTCTCTCCGCCTACCCCGTGGAAGAATTACCATATTGCCCGCGAGTCGCGACACAAGGGAACAGCAACGTGGTTTGTCGGAGGCAGCACCCTCTCAGAATGGAAGTCGTCCGGACCGAGTTCCCTTTTATGGATTCACGGAAAACGTCAGTTCCCTAATCCGGATTATATTTCATTTCAATGACCGATAATTTATCCTCCTGGTAGCGGGCGCAGGGAAAAGCGTGATTTGGTATGGTTTAGTCTTCAATATTCCCATCTTCAGAGCTAATTATTCTGACCAGTTCTGCGATCATCGAGAGCGTCATTTCCATGGGGAAATCTGGACTCGCGTCACTGGCATTCTTCTACTGCGATTTTAGGGAGGATGTAAAGAGGGATTTGCGTGGACTGGTCTCATCTATTCTCGTCCAACTTTCCCATCAATCTGACTCCTACTGTCACATTGTTTCCAAGTTCTACTCAGACCACGCGAACGGTTCACAAGATCCCGGCGATGATGAACTTGTAAAGTGTTTAAAGGATATACTAGGTGTTCCAGGTCAAGCGCCAGTTTACCTGATCGTTGATGGCCTAGACGAATGTTCAACTATATCCTCCACGCCATCTCCCCGCGAAAAGGTCCTAACGTTCTTGAAGGACCTCATCGAAACACAACTTCCGAATCTGCGCATATGCGTCACCAGCAGACCCGAAATGGACATCAAGGATGTACTCGAGCCCTTGACATTCCGTTCCGTTTCGCTACATGATGAGACCGGACAAATGGAGGACATCGGCAACTATATCACAGCTGTCGTAAACACGGACCCGAAGATGCGAAGATGGAAGGCGGCCGACAAGGAATTGGTGATTGATGTGCTCATAAAGAAATCTGACGGAATGTAAGCATTGGCGCTATGGACATTCAGGCCTCGTGTTCATTTCCATGTAGGTTCAGATGGGTTTATTGTCAGATCGACTACCTTCGACGCTGCCTTCCGGCACGCATCCGGCGTGCTCTGGACGAACTACCCGAGACACTTGATGGGACATACGACCGTGCCTTGCGAGATATTCATAAGGAAAACTGGGAATTTGCCTACCGTCTCCTTCAATGTGTCGCAGTGGCTGTTCGCCCGCTCCGTGTCAAAGAGCTAGCGGAGATACTTTCATTTGACTTCGAGGCAGGACCAATTCCGAGATTCCATGAGGATTGGCGCCTTGAAGATCCAATTGATGCGGTGTTGTCTACAACGTCCAGCTTACTTGCCATTGTCGACGACTGGGGTTCCCAAGTTATACAATATTCACACTTCTCGGTCAAGGAGTTCTTGACATCAGCCCGCCTCGCCGAAACAAATGACATAATTTGCCGCCGTTATCATATTTCCATGATGCCTGCTCATACACTCGTCGCACAAGGCTGCCTCGGCCTTCTTCTACACCTGGATAAAAATGTGGTCACCCGAGACAGCCTAGAGGAATATCCTCTTGCTGAATACGCTGCAGAGCACTGGTTCGTCCATGCGCGGTTCGAGGGTGTGTCGGGAAATGTGGAAGATGGAATGAAACGGCTGTTTGACCCGAGAAACGGACATTTAGCCGTCTGGGTCTGGATATACGACCCAGAATCAAACTCGTTGGGCGGCCAGGGAACAGAAAGGCCGTCGCAACCGAGGGGATCCTCCTTGCATTATGCTGTTGTTTGCGGCTTACACACCCTTGTGAAGTTCCTGGTTATTCAACGCCCACAAGACCTTAACTCCCGGTGCTTCGATGAGGCGTTAGTTCCGTTACATTTGGCGTCGAGAGAAGGATATGTGAATATCGCCCACTTTCTTCTCGAGCACGGCGCGGATGCCACAGCTCAGACCAAGGGCGGGTCAACCCCATTGCATGGGGCGTCGGAAAGTGGATCCCAGGAAGTCGCTCGCTTGCTTCTCGAGCGTGGCGCAGATCCAACCGCTCAGACCAAGGATGGGACAACCCCATTGCACTGTGCGACAAGCCTGGAAGTTGCTCAGTTGCTTCTCGAGCATGGCGCGGATGCCACAGCTCAGACCAACGATGGGTCAACCCCATTGCATCCGGCGTCGGGAAGAGAATCACAGGAAGTCCCTCGCTTGCTTCTCGAGCGCGGCGCAGATCCAAACGCTCAGACCAAGGATAGGACAACCCCATTGCATGTGGCGTTGTTCAGAGGATCGCAGGAAGTCGCTCGCTTGCTTCTCGAGCGCGGTGCAGATCCAACCGCTCAGGACGAGTACGGGACGACCCCATTGCATTGTGCTCGAAGCTTGGAAGTTGCTCAGTGGCTTCTCGAGCGTGGCGCGGATGCAACAGCTCAGACCAAGAGGGGGTTAACCCCATTGCATCAGGCGTCGGAAAGTGGATCCCAGGAAGTCACTCGCTTACTTCTCGAGCGCGGCGCAGATCCAAACGCTCAGACCAAGTACGGGAGAACCCCATTGCATCGAGTGTCGATGCTAGGACACCAGGAAGTCGCTCGCTTGCTTCTCGAGCGCGGCGCAGATCCAAACGCTCAGGATGAGGACGGGATGACCCCATTGCATGGGTCAAGCCTGGAAGTCGCTCGCTTGCTTCTCGAGCACGGCGCGGATGCAACAGTTCAGACTAACTATGGGTCAACCCCATTGCATTGGGCGTCGAACAGCCAGGAAGTCACTCGCTTGCTTCTCGAGCGTGGCGCAGATCCAACAACTCAAACCGATGACGGGTCAA
>WNFO01014044.1_pt1 | contig 12321 bp, 12 predicted proteins | sample 5400251 | NCBI WGS metagenome assembly WNFO01 (sample SAMN13153354, study PRJNA577476) | soil metagenome | isolation source: 100 cm saprolite under Madrone tree | place: USA:California | collected 2016-06-14
CTCAACCGCTGCCGCCGCCTGGCCAAGGATTGGGAGTGCCTCAACCGAAAGGCCTTGGCGTTCTTGCGTCTCGCCTCAATCCGCCTCATGCTCAGAAAACTCTGCAATCCGGCCTGAAGTGTCCGGACAGACTCTAAGACGTCCGAGGAATGATGTACGGAATTAGCAACGGCCCAACACGATTAGCGAAGCTCTTTTTTATTCGCGTTGCTAGGCAGTAGCTTTGAGGCTTCCCGGAGATGTATCCGAACCGTTTCGGGGGTCAGCTCGAGGCCAAAATCGGCTAAATCATTGACTATCCTGGTCGGGATCGGACTCCTCGACGCCGAAGCGTCGTAGCCGTAAAATTTTGTGGCCATCCCGATGATAAGCCTATGCAAGGTAGCGAGTTCCCTGCGATCAATATGAACAGCTGGTGCTGTTTCCAACTGCTCTGACAATACTCCAGGAACGGCTACGCCAACCCGTTTGGCCCAATCGACGACGGCAGACGGTTTGTTCCGTTGTCCGAGCTTGCCATCCACAACCGCGCGATCAAGCCTGGATCTTAACGCTTCGAATGCGCGCCGAAACGGCGATGCCTGCCTCAAGTAAGTGAATCTATTTGCGGATACTTTGCGTGGATCCTTGCTGAGGAACAGGGCAGTAGCCTCCTCCAACGACCACTCTTCGAGGTCGCACCAGAAGCGGAAATCTGCAGCCGCATCAGGCTGATTGAAAAACTCCAGCCGGTCTGCCCGTTCTTCTGCCTCCTGCTGCTCTCGGACATGCTCCTCAACAGCTTGAACGTACTGTTCGTCGATGGTCGACCGCGGCAGGTTGGCCAGTTCTGTCTCGTATTGCATGAGGGCCTCGACCCGACCATCCGGTAGCTCTTTCTGCCGCAATTTCCAGTGATCGGGAAAACGGCGGCCAATCAGGAACCCAAGCTTCTCGGCGTGCATCGTGACTGGCATTTTACGAGCGCCGATCCGCAAGGTTGAGAATGCCGCCGGAACTGCGGATCGGAACTATCACCGGCTTCGGGGCGTCGACAAACGAAGCCCAGGTCGCCATCAGTTCGCGACGCTTCTCGAAGAGATCGCCCCGCCTGTAGGCCGCCTCGGTCTTGTCCTTGACGATGTGCGCCAATGCCGCCTCGCAGATCTCGCGCGCGAAGTTGGTGCGCTCCGACGCCCAGTCGCGGAACGCCGACCGGAAACCATGCACCGTATGGGCGACCTCAAGCCTGCGCATGATCATCAGCAGGACCATGTTCGACATCGGCTTGTCATTTGATCGCCCCGGGAACACGAACTCGCTGCCGGCGGCCAGCAGTTTTGCTTGCCCCAAGAGCTCGACGCAGCGCGGCGCCAACGGGACCCTGTGCTCCCTCCCCGCCTTCATGCGGTTCGCTGGAACGGTCCAGGTCGTCTGGTCGAGGTCGATCTCGCACCATTTCGCGTCCAAGACCTCGCCGGTGCGAGCCGCCGTCAGGATCAGAAACTCGAAAGCCAGGCTGGCATTGGTCGGCTCGTCATCGTGCAGCTTGCGGACGAAGGCCGGCACCTCCGTATACGGCAGCGCAGCAAAATGACCTTTGCGGTCGGACTGCCGCGGCAGCGCCTTGGCGATGTCGTCGACCGGGTTGTCGCCCGACCGGTAGCCGGCCGCCTTCGCCCAGTCGAGGACGGTCCCGATGCGCTGGCGCACCCGGCGCGCGGTCTCCGGCTTTGCCAGCCAGACCGGCGTCAGCGCCTTGAGAATGTCTGATGTCTGGACCTGCTCGACCTTGCGATCGCCGAAGAACGGAAAGGCATAAGTCTTCAGCGTATTGATCCACTGCTCGCCGTGCTTGGCGTTCTTCCAGGCCTTGGCATGCTCCTTGTGAACGGCTTCGGCCGCCTGTTTGAAGGTCAGCAGCACCTGTCGGGCGCGGCGTTTCTCCGCGACTGGATCACCGTCGTTGCGGGCGATCTTCCGGTATTTTTGCGCCTCCTCGCGCGCCTCGGCCAGCGAGACCAGTTTCAGCCCGCCCAATCCGATGTCGCAGCGCTTGCCGTGGACGACGGTGCGCAGCTCCCATCGCTTGGCGCCAGACTTCGTCACCTTCAGGTAAAGGCCGTTGCCGTCAGCGTAGCGGCCGGGCTTCTTCAACGCCCTGATCGCGACTGCGGTGAGCACCTTCTCGGGGTGCCTTTTAGGATTCTGTTCCGTTCGAATTCCCATCGCTCCGCCTAACTCGCGCCCCCCATTCCGCCCCACAATTTATGTGGGATCGTGCAGGATTTGGCAAGACGAGCCTGGACGAATGAATTCAAAAAGTGCCCGTAAATTGGGGATAACTTGCACCTCATAAGACGTCGCTGGACGCCGGATCGGCGGACACCCCTTCCGCCATCTTGCGCACTGTCCAGCTTGGAGACATCGGTAACAGAACGTACCCAAGACATGGGTGGCAACCTAGTGCCGAAGGGGATGGGTGGAGGTGCGGTCTCCGTGCTCCGTGAAGGGGTGCTTACACTAGCCGCGCAAACACCGGGCTTTTCGCCCGCGACTTTTGCTGTATTTTGCAGGCTTCGCCAAGGATTTTCAGGCACCTGGGTTTTCAGATAGGTCGGTTTTCGGAAAAGGAGTCCTGCCTTGCGTTTAGTTTTGCACTTAATTGTTATTGCGGCATTCGTATCAACCGGGCCGAGCCTCGCTCAAAAGCTTGTCGATCCAAATAGTGTCGCTCCCGAGTTCCGCGACGCGGCGGAAAAGCGGCGCGCCGAACAAATCAAGGTCGTGGAATGTAACCGCAAGGCCAATGAGTCAAAGGTCCTGCCCAGGGATCGAACCGCCTACCTCAACCATTGCCTTGACGCTGCAGGCGAAAAGCACGCCCAGTGATCCGCCGCCCCACGAGACGCTTGCGCGCTTGCGCGGCCTGAGGAACAATTTGCGCGCGACGGCGTGGACGGGGGCGTGAGATGAGTAAGCAGGACGCGGGTTTTGACTTCCGTCGCTATCGGCAATTGCTGGCTGAAGCCGACGACGAGACCAAGAGGCTGGCGTTAATCGATCTGTTGATTGAGGAGCAAGCCAAGGAGCGGTTGGAGGCTCAGCGCGCCTCCGACCGGGACGCCATGACAGCAACCACCATCGCCAGAGTTCTCGGCAAATCAAGCGACTGATTCCGGCCTATCGGCAGGCCTTCGGGCTGAAAAAAACCGGCCGCCGCGATTTGACCACCGCCAAATTGAGAAAACCTCCTGTGGTCCCCCGCCCTCATGGTCCGGCTGGCCCTGCACTCGGTGATTTCCCGCATTGTTTCGGTTTAGTTAACGATGCGCGGCAATGGCCCATCAACGTTTTGAGCCTACAACCTCCAAGCCCGACGCGTTTTGGGGTGGAAATCAGGGGTCACGATGACTGCTATTTCAATCGTTTCAGTCCGTCCTGTTAGCGAAGCGCGGGCTCACGATCATTCTCCCAAGGCAGTCGTACTTTTTTGCTGTTTTGGGTTAGTCGCATCGTTCGGCCTGATGACTTTCGGCGTGGACCTGAGCGCCGGCTGGCTCTAAATCGACCGGTTGATCGTTGCTGACGGGCTGACGACGCCGTTTCAACCGGCCGGGGGCGGCCCTTGCGTCGCGGTGAAGGTTACCCCGATCCGGTTTTTCTGGATCCAGATTATTCTGCATTCGTGAACCGTGGAGTCCTTCGCCATCACCAGTTTAAAGCTGGGAGGCACGAACGCAGGGTTCTCCACATCGATGGCGGCGCCCTCCGGCGAGATGTTTCGGACCATGCAGCTCATGACGAAACCGCCCGACGACACATAGCCAGGTTCGTCGATTCCGGTCCGTGGGTGCTTTCGCTTTTCTTCCATCAACTTCCGGCCTTGGGTCACCGCGCAAGGTTAGCGCAAAACGTTAAATAAATCAGGCACCGTCGCCTCCCCCGGAACCCGGGCCAAGCCGCGATCTGCCGGCACCAGCCGCACGCGACCCATCTAGCAACTGCCGGAGCTCGTTCCGAATGATCGGCCGGCGTCGGCTCGGCACGCCATTGCGCAGATGCGCCCTGCGTCTGTCTGGGCTTCCGCTGGTTGTGGCGGCAGCGTAACATTCCGGGCATCGGCCGGTGTAGGCGCGACGCCCGCCAAGAAAAGAACATGCGCCAAGGGGAAACCGCCATGTTCGAGATACTCGATCGCCGCACGAGTTTGACGGGCAACCAGATCAAGATCCTCACCGCGGCCATCATCGGCGACGCGCTGGAATTTTTCGATTACTTCCTGATCGGCTTTGTGCTCGCCTTCCTGATCGGCCCGTGGAAGCTGACCTTCGGCCAGTCCGCCGTTGTACTGATGAGCTCCGGCATCGGCGCCATCATGGGCGCTTACATCTGGGGTTGGCTTGCCGACCGGATCGGCCGCCGCAAGGTCTTTATCGGCACCGTGCTGAACTTCTCCATCGCCACCGGCCTTCTGTATTTCACCCCTGACAATGGCTGGATCTATCTTTCGGTCATGCGTTTCTTCGTCGGCCTCGGCGTGGGCGGGCTTTACTGCGTTGACCTGCCCTTGGTGCAGGAATTCATGCCGTCCTCCAAGCGCGGCTGGGTCGGGGGCATCGTGACCTGCGTGATCCCGCTGGGCGTCGGCCTCGGCGCGGTGATGGGCGCACTCGTGGGCAGTGGCCAATGGCGGCTGTTGTTCGCGATCGGCGTGCTGCCGGCACTGCTCGTGCTGCTGGTCCGCCTGTGGGTGCCGGAGTCGCCGCGCTGGCTCTGCCGACAGGGCCGCTATGAGGACGCGCGCAACTCGCTGGCCTGGGCGCTGCAGGTGGGGCCATCGACGCTGCCATTGCCGACGGCGGCCGATGCCGGCCCGATCATCAAGAGCAACTGGCTCGAGCTTTTCAACTATCCGCGCAGCCTGATCGTCTCCTGGCTCGGCAATGCTGGCGCGCAGACCGGCGTCTACGGCCTGACGCTGTGGGCGCCGTCGCTGTTCGTCGTGCTATTGAAGGTTACGCCGCAGGAAGCGGCCAAGATGATGATCCTGCTCTCAGCCTTCGGCTTCATAGGGCGGCTGTCATTCTCGTTCTTCTCGGAGTTGATGGGACGGCGCAACGCGGGCGGCCTGCTCGGCTTTGGCGCAGGGGTCATGACCATCGTGGCGGGCTACAATTACGACGTGATGGTCATGGGCGTATCGGCGTTCTGGCTACTGTTGGCCGTGACCTTCTTCTTCGCCGACGGCGGCTTCGCGATCGTCGGGCCCTATGCAGCGGAAGTCTGGCCCTCCCATCTCAGGACCTCGGGCATGGGCTCGGCCTATGGCTTCGGCGGCATCGGCAAGATCATCGGGCCGGTAGGCCTCGCCTTGATCGTGGGCTCCGGCAACTATCTCAAGCCCGACGTGCCCCTGCCACAGATTCCAACGGCCTTCGTTTATCTCGGCTGCTGGTTCCTGATGGCCGGGATCGTGTACTATTTCCTGGGCATCGAGACCAAGGGCAAGTCGATCGAGCAGATCGACAAGGAACTGACCGCCGCCGCCGACCTGGCGACGGCCACAGTTCGACGGGCATAGAATTGGAGACGCGGATCGCGACTGCTGCCGTGCTTGCGGTCCACCGAACCGCGATCTTCGTGCCGGGCGGTCGGCGCCGCCCCGGGGCGACATCGCCCGAGATCGACAACATGCGCCGGCTGCAGCCGGGCAGGATGATGGACGCCGATACCACCTCACCTCAATCCAGAATTAGGGAGAAACCCGATGCCGCTCGGCACCCTGCAACATTACACCATCGAACCGTCCGATCTGGAGCGCACCAAGAACTTCTATTGCGAGGTGCTTGGGTTGGAGACCGGTTACCGCCCGCCGCTCGACTTCCCGGGCTACTGGCTCTATTCCGGCGGCGTCGCCACCGTGCACCTGATGGGCACTCGCAAACCGCGCGAGGGCATCGTGGTGCGGGGTACCGAGAAAAAATACGACGATACCGGCCGCCTCGATCACATCGCTTTTGCCGCGAGCGATGTCGAGGGCATGCGCAAGCGCCTGCAGTCCAACAACGTGAAGTTCCGCGAGAGCATCGTGCCGCGCAGCGGCGATACGCAATTCTTTCTCTACGATCCCGATGGCGTCGGCGTGGAGCTGAATTTCCCCAAGGCGTGAGGCGTCCGGGCTTGCCGGCTAGTCAAGCCCTCGCTCATGGCTCAAGCGCACCATTTCCTCGATGAAGATCGTTTTTTGCTTGTCGTCGAGGCTTGCGAACAGCGGCTCGGCCGCGTCGGCGACGCTGCGCTGATCCACCGCGCGATCGTTGAGAAACTGGGCCTCGTTGCGCATCTGCTCGATAATATCGTCCGGCGGGTCTCGTTTTGCGCGTGCAATTCTCAAGTTGAGCCGGTCGGCGCCGTTATGGCCGAGATAATGCATGGCGCTGTTGAAGCCGGTCCAGTGCTTTTCCTGCTCGGGCGTAAGCTTCAGTTCGGCCTTGATCCGGTCGATATTGGCATCGCTGTTTGCGACGATCTGTTCGGCCGTCAATTCCGGCTGCCCTGGCTGAGTTAGCACCGCCTGATTGGTCCCCTTGCCGCCTTTGGCTCCTTTGGCGGTTTTCGCAGAACCCGGTTGTTTTGCACCATTGGTCCCGCTCGCGGCGGGCGCCTGCCCGCTGTTCCCGACGCCAAGCACCCCGTTAAACACGCCGACCACGCCGCCGATCGCGCCGCCCAATACGCCGCCCACGGGCCCGGCCGCCTTGTTGCCGGCTTGCGCTCCCTGCTGGACACCTTTGACCAGCCCTTGCGCGTGTGCTGCCAAAAGCGCGCTGAAAAGCATGACGACAACTGCCCCAAGCGCGACGCGCAATCTCAACCGGGCACGCACTGGCGGTGTCGGCCTGTTCATTCTCTACTCTCCATCAATTTCGATATGTTGGCTGGGTGTTTTTGGAAGGCGGCAGGCATTCTGCCGGGTCAGGACATTATCGTTTTCACACCAGACGAGTCTACCTGCCGTGCCATCCCGTCCCAGTGAAGAAAAGCTTGACCAACGAGCGAGTTAAGTTGACGAAGCTCTAACCTGCGGCGCTATTGCACACCTTAACGGCACACGGCGATGGCCCTGTGTGCAGCGCAGTATTCGTCGTCAAACCGGCACCCGGTTCACTCTCTGTCGACAGTTCACGCGCGAACAAAAAGAATTCGTCCTGCCGCCAGCTTGAGCACAACATTAGTTCTACACCGCCAAGCGCCTGATTTCTCGACAGACGCCGGCAATTCTGCTCTGATCGCTGCAACGAAATCCCGTACCGCCGTGAAGGGCCTGCCCCGGCCGGCCCCGGCGGAAAAAAAATAAAACGGGATTTCCTTCTCGAATTGGGAGGGACGCCATATGTCACGGAAGAAGCTTTCTCGTCGACAATTCGTTGCTGCCACCGCCATGTCATCGGCGGCGCTGATATCTGCGCCCTATATTCGAACTGCTTACGCGGCCGGCAAACTCAGCATCGGTTTTTGGGATCACTGGGTGCCCGACGCCAACAAGGCCAGCACCAATCTGGTCAATGAGTGGGCGGAAAAGGAGAAGGTCGAGGTTTCGATCGATTACATCACGAGCCAGGGCTACAAGAACACGTTAACTATCGCAGCGGAAGGCCAGGCGAAGTCGGGCCACGACATCCTGGCCATGCCGACGTGGTGGCCGCATGCCAACGCCGAGCTGCTTGAACCTGTGAACGATATCATGGAGCCAATCCTCAAGGAGAACGGCGAAGTCAACGGCACGGTCAAATATCTCGGCCAGCTGAACGGCAAATGGCTCGGCGTTCCCACCTGCGTCGGCAGCCAGATCAAGGGGCCCTGCTCCCGCATCGACCTGATGAAGAAATTTGCCAATATCGACGTGCAGGAGATGTATCCCGCAGGCTCGCCGCCCAGGGCCGACAACTGGACGTTCGACACGTTCCTGAAAGCGGCGGAAGCCTGCCACAAGGGTGGCTTCCCCTTCGGTATCGGTCTCGGCGAATCCGAGGACAACGTCGATACCGCCGGTGCGATCTTCCAGTCGTTCGGCGCGCAGCTCGTTGATGCCAAGGGTAACCTCACGATCAAGACGGATGAAATGCGGCAGGCGCTTGAGTTCTACAAGAAGCTGATCGCGTTCCTGCCGCCTGATGCGGCGGCCTGGGACAACGCCTCCAACAACAAGTGGCTGATCTCCGGCAAGGGTGCGTTAATTATGAACCCGCCAAGCGCCTGGGCGGTTGCCAAGCGCGACGCGCCGGAGGTGGCCGAGCAATGCTGGACCCACGGATTCCCGGCCGGACCGAAAGGCCGGTTTGCGCCCTACCTGCCTTACTTCTTAAATATCTGGGCGTTCTCGAAGAACAAGGAGGCCGCCAAGAGTCTGCTGGTCCATCTCTCCAAGCCCTCGTCGATCGAGAAACTAGTGGTGGCCAGCAACGGCTTTGACCTGCCAGCGTTTGAGAAATTGACGACGCTGAAGGTCTGGGCCGAGGAAGAGCCGCCGAAGGGCACGCTCTACCACTACCCGAACCCGTACAACCACCAGGCCCTGTCGATTGCCGCGTCGCCGGCGCCACCGAAAGTGGCGCAGCAAATCTACGCGCGAGCAACGCTGACCAAGATGTGCCTGCGTTATTACCAGGGCGAAAAGATGGAAAGCACGCTCGCCTGGGCGGAAGGCGAATGCGAGGGCTTCATGCGGAGCTGAGAGGCAGGAGTCCGGAGCGGCGGCCCACCCGATTGTTGGCCGCCGCCGTCCCGCCGCTTTATTGACTGATCGCGAGCCAGCAGCGTTCGGCTCTAGCAAAAAACTCTGCGAGGATCACGACCGATGGCTGATGTCGTATTCCAGCACAGCCGCATCGCCGGTGCGAAAGGCGCGCGCAAGCGGTCGAGCCTGCATAATACGCTCAAGCGGAAGTCAACGGCGGCATTTCTGATGACGCTGCCGCTCATCATCCTGATTGCCCTGCTGGTGATCTATCCCGCCTTCTATTCGATGCATTTGGCAACCCTGAACAAGTCGATGCAGCGTTTTGTCGGACTTGGAAATTTCCAGTTTCTGTTCAAGCGCGAAACGTTTTGGCTGGTCGTTGAACAATCCTGCATTTTCGCGATCACCGCCGTGGTCTTCAAGGCGCTGATCGGATTCATTGTCGCGCACTTCGTCCACAACATCCCTGCCAAGGGACAACGCAAATGGCGCGGCATGTTGCTGGTACCCTGGGTGATTCCGCCCGCTATGAGCACGCTGGCCTGGCTGTGGCTGTTCGATCCCTCCTACAGCGCTTTCAACTACACCCTTTCGTTTTTTGGTGTCGGGCCGATCCCGTGGACCGGCGATCCGGACTGGGCCCGCTTCTCGGTCATTCTGGTCAATGTCTGGTACGGCGCCCCATTTTTCATGATCATGTATCTGGCGTCGCTGAAATCGGTGCCCGAGCAGCTTTATGAAGCCGCGGCCATCGACGGCGCCAATTGGTGGCAGCGCATCTGGTACGTGACACTGCCGATGATGCGCAACATCATCGCGATTACGGCCCTGTTCTCGCTGATTGTGACCTTTGCGAATTTCGATATCGTCTGGATCCTGACCAACGGCGGTCCTTTGGATCACACCCACCTCTTCGCGACCTGGGCCTTCCGCGTCGGCATCCAGGGCAGCGACATCCCGTTGGGTGCCAGCGTTTCGCTGTTCATGTTCCCGATCCTCGCGATCGCGGCGATCTTCATCCTGCGCGATATCAACAAACGCGGGAATGAAGCCTGATGACGAGCACGGTTATGATCGACAAGGGCGCGCCCACCCGTCGGGTGAAATATGGCAGCATCAGCCGCGACCGCGCCTGGGCACTAAGATGGTCGTACTTTTTTCTCACGCTGTTTGCGATCTTCGCGCTGGTACCGCCGCTCTACATGCTGATCACGTCGCTCAAGACCAGCGCCGAGATTTCGGCGGCAACCAACCCCTGGTGGATATTTCATCCGACACTGTCGAATTACGTTGGACTGCTGACGTCGAACCAGTTCCTGACGTTCTTTCGGAACTCCGCGTTCGTCTCGATCTTCGTGGTGACGATCACCATGCTGATCAGCGTACCCGCAGCATTCGCTTTGGCGCGGATGCGGTTCTGGGGTTCGGCGACGCTCGCAACCGGCGTGTTCCTGACCTACCTCATTCCCGACACGCTTCTGTTTCTTCCGCTGTTCAAGATGTTCGCGGTGTTCAGCGATCTCACCGGCATCCAGCTGATCAACCGATGGTACGTGCTTCTGATCGTCTATCCGACGCTGACCGTCCCGTTCTGCACCTGGATCATGATCGGTTACTTCGCGTCGATCCCCAAGGAGCTCGACGAGGCCGCCATCATCGACGGCGCGTCATGGTTTCAGACGCTGACGCGCATCTTTATTCCCGTGGCGATGCCAGGGATTATCGCCGCAACCATTTTCGCCTTCACGGTGTCATGGGCGCAATTTCTCTATCCGCTGGTGTTCACGACCTCGACGGATCAGCTGGTGCTGCCGGTCGGCATCATCACCTCCTTGATCAAGGGTGACGTTTTCAACTGGGGACAGATCATGACCGGCGCCCTGCTCGGCGCCGCGCCGCCGCTCATCATCTACGCCTTCCTGATGGACTATTACATCGCCGGCCTGACCGCCGGCGCGACAAAGGGTTGAAACTCATGGCTGACGTTACGTTGCGTAAGGTGATCAAACGTTACGACGAAGTTGAGGCGGTGCGCGGCATCGATCTCGATATCGCCGACCACGAGTTCGTTGTGCTGGTCGGGCCATCGGGTTGCGGAAAATCGACCACGCTGCGGATGATCGCTGGCCTGGAGGATATTACCGACGGCGACATCATGATTGGGGGCGACGTCGTCAACGACGTGCCGCCGAAGGATCGCGACATCGCCATGGTGTTCCAGAATTATGCGCTATACCCGCACATGACGGTTGCTGAAAACATGTCGTTCGGACTGCGTCTGAAACGCTTTCCAAAAGCCGAGATCAAGATGCGGGTCGACGAAGCCGCACGCATGCTTGATATCGCCGAACTGGTTGACCGCAAGCCGAAACAGTTGTCGGGGGGGCAGCGCCAACGCGTTGCGATGGGTCGGGCGATTGTTCGCCACCCCAAAGTGTTCCTGTTCGACGAACCGTTGTCCAACCTCGACGCCAAGCTTCGGGTCCAGATGCGGATCGAAATCAAGAAGGTTCATCAGAAGGTCCGCACCACGACGGTCTATGTGACCCACGATCAGGTCGAAGCAATGACGCTTGCCGATCGTGTAGTGGTGATGAACCATGGCCGCATCGAGCAGATCGGGACGCCGAACGAGCTCTACCACAGCCCGGCCACGCGTTTTGTCGCCGGCTTCATCGGCTCGCCTGCGATGAATTTCATTCCCTGCCGGCTGGAGGACGTTGCCGGCAAGCTGCACATCCGGTTGACCGATCGCATCTCCTTTCCATTGCCGCCCAAACGCGCGGCGAGATACCAGGGGGTCGCACGAAACGAGAAATTGCTGCTCGGCTTGCGGCCGGAACATATCGCTGAAGCGAAACCCCATCCCGAGCCGGGAGTCGAAGCCTTTGACACCGTGTTGGATGTGACCGAACCCATGGGCATGGAGACCCTGATTTATTTCACGCTCGAAGGCGCGCAAATCTGCGGGCGGGTTAATCCCAACGCCGGCGCTCACGATGGCGCGCCGATGCGATTGGCGGTGGACCTCAACAATATGCACCTGCTAAACGAGGTCACCGGCGTCGTCCTGTGACGGCCGCGCAACAAGAAGAGCCAAGGGACTGGGCAGGGATTGGAATGGCGACCAACAAGAAGAAAATTTTCATTACCGAATCGATGTCGCAGCAGGGACGGGCTTTATTGAGGGAGCGGGACGACATCGAACTCGTCGAATTTCCCAACATGATTTCCGCCGGCGATTTCGAGGCGATGTTGAAAGCGCAGGCACCAGTTCACGGCGTCGCGCTAGGCGCCACCCGGTTCGGCGAACCGGAACTCGAGGCTTCAAAGGACATGAAGGTGGTAACCCGCATCGGCGTCGGCTACGACTCCGTCGATATCCCGGCTTTGAGCCGCCGCAAGATTCCGCTGATGGTCGCCGGTGCCGCCAATTCTCCCTCGGTGGCGGAACAGGCGCTGTTCATGATGCTGACGCTGGCCAAGCGCGCCGTGGAAATGCATTCCATCGTCAAGGACGGCAATTGGGGCCACCGTCTGGGCAAACTGCCCTACGATTTGTACGGCAAGACGGTTCTTATCGTCGGCTTCGGCCGCAT
>WNFO01004249.1_pt1 | contig 12318 bp, 12 predicted proteins | sample 5400251 | NCBI WGS metagenome assembly WNFO01 (sample SAMN13153354, study PRJNA577476) | soil metagenome | isolation source: 100 cm saprolite under Madrone tree | place: USA:California | collected 2016-06-14
GATTTGGTCGGCTTGTGCGAAGCGGCATCTGCCGAATTGGGCGATCTGCTGGCCGCCGGCCGCGCCGAGCGCGGGAGCTGGCGATCTCACGCCGGCTTGGCGCATCAACTGCTGGCCGATGATCCCGACGCGATCATCGCCGCACTCGCGACGGCGCTACGCGCGGGTGCCACCGCAGCCGATCTTGGTCGCGCGCTCGCCTATGCCGCGGCATTGCGGGTCGCCTGGTTCGGCACCGCAAACGAGCATTCGGACTGGGAGACCGCACACCACGCTTTCACCTATTGCAATGCGCTGCATCAGCTCCTAAAGCGCATCACGGCCCAACATCCGGCGGAGCTGGAAAGCCCCGAGCTGTTGCGCGGCGTGATCCACGGGGCGATGCGCCTTTATCTGATCCGCTTCCTCAATGTGCCGCCCGCGCGATTGCCCGGCGAGGCCGATGACCTGCTCGACGATCTGCCAAATGACCGCGAGGCGCTGCGCGAGGGGTTTCTCCAAGCCCTCGATCGCCAAGGATCGGTGCGCGATGCGGGGCGCCTCGTCGCCCGCTATCTGGCGCTCCGCCATCCAGCCGACCTTCTGATCGCCACACTGGCGCATGCAGTCCTGCGCGAGGACGCCGACTTTCACAGCTACCAGATGCTCGAAGCCGGCGTGCGGCAATACCGGGAATGGGGCGAGTGCGACGAAGGGCGCCACATCCTGATCGCCGTCGCCCGCTACCTCGCTGCCCATTCGCCGACCGAGCGGGCGCAATTGCAGACCGCCATGGTGGCGCGCCGCCTCAGCCTCGGCCAGGCGCTCTACGAGGCCGAGGCGACCTAAACGCTGGCTACAGCTTCAACAGCCGCTTGGCGTTGCCGTTCAGCAGCTTCTCTTTGTCCTCGGCGCAAATCGGCAGAGTCTCGGTCCACTTCGTCCCCGGCGGGTTGTCGACAAACGGGTAATCGACCGAGAACAGGATCCGATCGATCCCCATTTCCATCATGCAGCACAGCAATGCCGGGTCGGAGAAGAACCCGCTGGTGGTGATGTAGAAGTGCTCGCAGAAGACGTCGCGGAAGCTTTTGCCGCCCCGGCCGTCGCGCGCCAACCCCATGCTGATGCGCCAGAGATAAAAAGGCAGGCCCTCGCCCATATGGCCGAGGATGATCTTGAGACCGGGATAGGCGTCGAACACGCCGCTCAGCACCAGACGAAGGCCTTGCGTCGCGGTCTCGACGGTGAAGCCCCAAGCAGCGCGCAGCAGCGAGGGGTACTGCTCGACATAATCCTTGTAATAGGCCTCGACGACGGCCGGGTGCGGCAAGGCGGGATGCATGTAGAGCGGCACGTCGAGCGCCTGCGCCCGCTCGAAGATCGGCCAGAACCGTTTGTCGTCGAGAAACAGCCCGTTGGTCAAACCGTTGACCAATGCGCCCTTGAAGCCGAGTTTGGTTACCGTGCGCTCGAGCTCGTCTGCCGCTGCCTTGGGCTCGGGTGTGGGGATCGCCGCAAAGGCGGCGAAGCGGTCGGGGTGGGCGCGCACCGCCTCGTAGAGTCGGTCATTGGCGCCGCGCGCCAGCCGCACCGCGGTGTCGGCGTCGAGCTTCTGCAATCCGGGATTGGCGTGCGACAGCACCTGCAGGTCGACGCCGGCTTCGTCCATTTCTTTGAGGCGCAAGACGCCCACATCGTCGAGCCGCTCGAGGATCCGCTGCGCGTGGGGCGGTTCCTGGCCCATGGTGTGCTGCTTCACCTCCGGGTCGAAATAATGCTCCTCGAGTGCGATGATGTAGGGCTTTGTGGCCATTGCGCTCCTCCACGGTACGGGATCGGTCGCCGATTTGTAACAGGCAGGCGGCGACCTGTCATGCCGCCGATCGAGCGATCACCCTACAGCTTCAATAGCCGCTTGGCGTTGCTGCTGAGCAATTTTTCCTTGTCTTCCGCACATAGCGGCAGCGTCTTTGTCCACTCGGTGCCGGGTAGGTTTTCCGCGAACGGGTAGTCGACGGAAAACAGAATGCGGTCGATCCCCATCTCCATCACGCAGCACAACAACGCAGGATCGGAGAAGAAGCCGCTCGTCGTAATCCAGAAATGCTCGCAAAAAACGTCGCGGAAGCTCTTCTCGCTCATGCTGCCACGCAGCCCGTGGCTGATGCGCCAGAGATAAAAGGGCAGCCCCTCCCCCATATGACCCAGGATGATCTTGAGGCCGGGATAGGCGTCGAACACGCCCGACAGCACGAAGCGGAGGCCCTGCGTCGCGGTCTCGACCGTGAAGCCCCAAGCGGCGCGTAGGATACCGGGGTGCTTTTGCACGTAGTCCTTGTAATAGACCTCGATGACCGCGGGGTGGGGCAAAGTCGGGTGGATGTAGATCGGCACATCGAGCGCCTGCGCCCGCTCGTAGATCGGCCAGAAGCGCTCGTCGTCGTGAAAGACGCCGGCGGTCATGCCGTTGATCATCGCGCCCTTGAAGCCGAGCCGGGTGACCGTGCGTTCGAGTTCCTCGGCCGCCGCGCGCGGATCGGCGGTCGGGAGCGCAGCGAACGCGGCGAAGCGGTCGGGGTGGCGTTGCACCGCCTCGTGCAGCCGGTCGTTGACGCGGCGCGCGAGCGGCACACCGATCGCGGCATCGACGCCCTGCAACCCCGGAATCGAGTGGGACAGCACCTGAATGTCGATGCCCGCCTCGTCCATTTCTTTAAGGCGCAATACGCTGAGATCGTCGAGCCGCTGGACGATTTCCGGCCCGGCGCCGGGGCCGCCATACTGCTTCACCTCTGGATCGAGGTAGTGCTCCTCCAACGCAATAATTGTTGGCTTTGTCGCCATGGCTCTCCTCCACATAAATCTGTCCAAAACACAATCATCGCGTGCCGATGATGAATTGCGTCAAGTTGTTGAAGCGACGGGGTCCATCACCCGCTGGCCACATCTGCGCGCGTACAGCAGCCCTCGCCGCTTCCTGCCGTTCGGACGATAGCTGGGCGGCAGTAACCCCGGCAAGCACATCCCACGCCGAGGAAAAGTCGGTGAAGGCGAACGAGGTTGTCTCCGCCTCGAGAGATGCACGAATACCGGCGCTCTCGAGCTGAGCGAGGAATTCCGCAGCATCTGCGAGCGCGCCGGGGCCGACGCCCGGCACGGGCGGCTTTGGAGCAAAGCTGCCGGCGGTCTGCTGGAAGCGCACGATGTCCGCGTGTTCAGGACCGCCCCAGACCGCCGCGACCACCCGTCCGCCAGGCCGAAGCACGCGGGCAATCTCGCGGGCGGCGGCGCCGCGATCGATCACATACATCAGGCTGAGCGAGGCCAACACGGCGTCGAACCGGCCGGAGGGTGTCGGTATCTCCTCTGCGCGACCCTCCAGAAAAGTGATGTTGCTCAGGCCCATCGATGCGGCCCGCTGCCGCGCGAGCCGGAGCATTTCGGGGCTGATGTCCATCCCAGTGACAGTCCCGCCGCCGGGCATCACCGCGGAGGCCGCCCCAACCGCCACCGAGCCCGTTCCGGTGCCGAGATCGAGCACCTGCTGACCCCTTTGCAACGCCGCCCGCCGGATTACACTGTCGATGATCTCCGTGAACCGGTCATCGACCTCGCGAAGATAGATCGGCGACATGCGATCCCATACGCCGACCTGCCACTGCAATGCTGCTTGCTCTTTGTCGGCGCTCGCCATGGCAATCCTCGCTCGGTAGCCATCCTTGTTTGCTCACCTCGTCGCCCTTGGGACGTCGAGCTCGAGGGCGGGCGCAGCGGCAGGTTACCCTGCCGCCAATAGCACGCTGGCTACAGGTCCCGGCAGGGTTCGCCCCACTGGTCCTGGTAGACGAAATCGGCGAGCGGCGCGCGGGCGACCGGCCCGAACCGCCCCATCGGATAGCCGATCGGCAACAGCGCATAGGAATGCACGTCCGGCGGCAGCCCGAGTGCCTCTTCGGTCTCTTTCTCGAACCGCAGGTGCAATGTGGTCAACGTCGCGCCAAGGCCGAGCGCCCGTGCCGCCAGCAGCATGTTTTGCACCGCGGGGTAGATCGAGGAACCGGAAGCGCGCGTCGGCGCGGCACCTCCAAGGCACGGGACGATCCACACCGGCGCCTCGTGAAGATGCTCTGCGAGGTAGTCCGCGGCCGCGAGCAGGCGCTGGAAGCGCTCGGCCGATGTCCCGGGCGGGGGAGCGCTGGTGCGATAACCCGGTAACGCGTTCTCTTTCCAGGCGCGCTTGTAATATCCGGCCACGGTTTCTTTGACCTTTGGGTCCTTGACCACCAGAAAGCGCCAGCGCTGCATGTTGCCGCCATTGGCGGCCGAGACGCCGGCTTCGAGGATCTGCCTGATCAGTTCATTGGGCACCGGGTCCGGCTTCAGCCGCCGCATCGACCGGGTCGTATGCATGATCTCGAAGATGCCGGGTTCATTAGCGCTCGCTTCGGTCATTCCGTTCCTCCTCCATCCAATCGCGGCATCGTGCTCCGCCGATCCCCGACGCCGCAAGCTCAGGGTCGCGAGGATTGACCGCCAGGCGCAGAAGTATCTAGTGTGTCTAGTCAGCAAGCCCGAGGCCGCTGTGACCAACCGCGAAGCAGATCAAGCCATCTCGAATTGGCAATTACAGGACGCAAAGGCGCGTTTCAGCGAACTGGTGAAACGAGCCCGCGAGTGCGGTCCCCAACATGTCAGCGTCCGTGGCGTGCCTGCCGTCGTGGTCGTCTCGGAGGAGGAATTTGCCAGACTCACGTCATCGCGCCCTTCGATCGTCGATCACATTCTGGACGGGCCGCCTTGGCCGGACGATGTGGTGGACATCATCAACACTCGGCCGCGCGATACCGGCCGAGATGTGGTTCTCTGACGTAGCTTGATGTACCTCGTCGATACGAACGTCTTGTCCGAAGCTCGCCGAGGCAGCAACGAGGCACGGACTTGGCTGCGTTCGGTCGATCCGAGCACCATCTACTTCAGTGTCGTGACCCTTGGCGAGATCATGAAGGGGATCGCGCTCAAGCGTCGAACCGATGCCCGAACCGCGGCGTCTCTGACGGTGTGGCTCGAGCAACTGCGACACGACCACAGCGAGAGGATCCTGCCGATTAGCGATCGCGTCGCACTCGAATGGGGACGGCTCGCCGCGGAGCGGCCGCGTTCTATAGCGGACGCGCTGATCGCAGCGACTGCCGCTATTCACAGCAAGATCATCGTCACGCGCAATGTCGACCATTTCGCGGACAGCCGGATTCCGGTCATCAATCCCTGGGAATCATCGTGAACGAAATCAAGCCAATCCGCAGCGAGGCGGATTACGAGGCTGCCCTCGCAGAGGTTGATCGGCTTTAGGGTGCCCGCTCCGGAACGCCGCAGGGCGATCGGCTCGATGTGCTTGCGACCCTGATCGACGCCGACAAGGCCGAGTACTACGCGATTGGAGAGGGGATTTTCAACGCCGCCGCGATCGATCCTGGGCGACCAAGGATCCTCAAGGCTCGCCGGCCGCTTCCGAGACGCGATCAATCAGATTGCCCACCCTCGACAGAAACAGTTTGAGAAGCGGCGAGTTGTTCTCCTTGTGGTAGCCGAGAACCAAGTCGATTGTTGGTGCTTCACCCTTTATTGGACGACTTGTGACCGAGGGCGGCAGGAAATTTTGCGTATACAGCGGCAATAAGGCTATCCCCCGGGTCGACACCACCAACGATATTGCCATGTAGGTACTGGTTGCTTCGTGGTCGGGCGTGATCTCGAACCCGGAGCTTCTCAAGTAATCGTCGATGGCGGCACGCACCGCGGGGGCGTTATTCGCCACGCTGATGAATGTTTCGCCGACGAGATGCTCCGGGCTAAACGCGTTAAGCGCAGCGAGCCTGTGGTCGCTCCGCAACACGGCGATGAGCGGTTCTTTGATCAATGGCTCGAACACCAGGTCCGGCATCTGTTGATTGGGACGCAAAAAGGCCACGTCGATTTTTCGCCGCAGCAGAGCCTCCGCGAGTTCCGGCGAGGTCTGGCTGGAGACGACGATTTCGATATTGGGCAATTCGCTGCGCAGGATCCGTACAGCCTCGGGCAACCATTCCAGCTCGGTTCCCGTCAGAAAGCCGATCATTAAGGAGGCCTTAGCCGGATAAGCCGCCCGGCGCGCCGCTTCGCCGGCCGCCTCGACCTGAGAGAGCGCCAGCCGTGCGTGGTCGAGAAACGCCCGGCCGGCCGCTGTTAGCTCGATCCCGCGAGGGCTGCGTATCATGAGTTGGACGCCGACTTCCGATTCCAGGTCGCGGATCTGCCGGCTGAGTGAGGGCTGCGCGGTATGCAGCCGCCGATCGGCTGCGAGTGTCAGACTTCCCTCTTCGGCGACGGCGATGAAATAACGCAGATGCCGCAGCTCCATGTCTCTCGTGTCATGCCTCCTAAGTATGATCTCGACCTTACAAAGTATTTCTCAAAGCCGCCAGGGAAACCCAAATCTCCGACATCGGCGTCAATCCTTGGAATGCCGGCGCTGGGCCGATGATAGACAGGCTCCGCCCTTGCGCGGAGCCCCGGCATGTCAGCTCCATATAAGGAACTAGCGAAATGAGCACCCCCGTTGTCTTGATTACCGGTGCGCTGACCGGGATTGGGCGTGCAGCAGCCTTTGCTTTTGCGCGGGAAGGCAACCGCGTCGTCATTTCCGGTCGTCATGAGGACGTCGGCCAGGCGTTGGCCGCTGAGCTGCGCGAGTTCGGGGGCAAAGCGGAGTTCGTCCGTGCGGACGTCCGCCGCGACGACGATGTGCGCGGCCTGGTCGATCAGACCGTGGCGCGCTTCGGTCGTCTGGATGCGGCCGTCAACGCCGCCGGCACCGAAGGCAAGCCCGGCCCGGTGACGGAGCAGACCGCCGAGAGCTACGCCGCGACGTTCGACACTAATGTGCTCGGCACGCTCCTCAGCATGAAGCACGAGCTGCGCGTGATGCGCCCTCAGCGCAGCGGCAGCATCGTCAATGTCTCCTCGACCTACGGTCACGCCGGTACCCCCAACGCCTCTGTCTACGCCGCCAGCAAGCACGCGGTCGAGGGGCTCACCACATCCGCCGCGCTCGAGGTCGCGGGTTCGGGCGTTCGCGTCAACGCGGTGGCACCGGGGCCGACCGAGACCGGGATGCTCAATCGCTTTACCGGCAATGCCGAAAGAAAGGCCGGCCTGGTCTCGACCGTGCCGCTCGGTCGCGTCGGACAGCCCGACGAGATCGCCAACGCCATCGTGTTTCTTTGCTCCGACCAGGCGTCCTTTATCAGCGGTCATGTGCTTTCGGTCGATGGCGGGAAGTCGGCGTAACCGTCAACACCGGCCGATCGCATCACGCGAGACGAGGAGATCAGAATGACCAGCCAATCCGAGATTGAACGAGACAAAGCCGTGGTCGACGCCTTCTATCAGGCAGGCATCGAGGGCCACCTTACAAGCTTCGCGCGGTATCTGGATCCCGACTTCAGGGTGACCGCGCCCAATTATCTTCCCTGGGGCGGCACACATTCGGGCGCAGCATTCTTTCGAGATGAAATCCTGCCCAACCTCCCCGATGTGTTCGACTTCGCGCGCTTCAGCTACGACAGCATTATCGCGGAGGGCGGACGCGTATCCGCGGTGATCAACATGGGAGTTACCGGCACCGACGCAATTATCAAAATCGTCGACGTTTGGACTGTCCGAGGCGGGAAGGTCACGTCGATCTGGGTCGCCTATTTCGAGCCCCAGGCGCTTCTGGACAAACTCGGCATCGCCCACCAGCTCGCCAGCTGACGGCCGCCGGTCGTTCGAGGCAGCGTCAGCGCAGAAGATCGAACCGAGCACGTATTAGATGTGCAACCACACCCATCAGACCTCGCCGATGCTATTCCTGGGACTCTAGCGGGAACCGTCGGCCCTAACCAGAAGGTGAAAGCTATGGAACAGACAGTCCTGCCAGCAGCCAAGCCGATCAAAATTCCTGGGCCCGATCATCCGATCACGATTGAACGCAATCCCGCTCGGATCGTGGTTTCGGTCGCGGGGCGGATCGTCGCCGACACACGAGAAGCTTTGACGCTCCGCGAAGCGGCCTATCCCGCGGTTCAGTACATCCCGCGCAAGGATGTCGACATGGCGCTCCTCGAGCGCACCGATCGCGCCACCTACTGCCCTTACAAGGGGGATTGCAGCTACTTCAGCATTCCGGTCGGCGGCAATCGTTCGATCAATGCTGTGTGGGGTTATGAGGCCCCATACGCTGCCGTCACGCGGATCAAGGATCATCTCGCCTTTTACCCCGACCGCGTCGACGCGATCGAAGAACGACTAGAGGCCTGATCGCCCCTCCCCCTAAGCGTTCCGGGCCTCGCTGTTAACCTGCGAGGCCCGGATCTAGTCTAGTCCAACAACGCGCTCTGCAAGCGACTGCCCGAGCAAATCGGGACTATGCGATCGTAAAATTGCCCTCCTCGCGTGACATGCGGTACTCACAATCATTGAATTGCCATAATAACACTATAAATCCTTGCGGGCATCGGCACCTCGAGCGGGTGCGGGATTGTCATTCTTAGGAGTGGGCGATGCCTGATCTCGACCTGATAAAACAGGCGGAACAGGGAGTGCGGGACCGGCGCGGGCGGTTTGTCAGGGCCGTTCGGGCAATCCCACCGGCCGGTCGCGCGGCTGCCTCGGAAACCCGAGTTTCATTAACCGGACAGCGTCTTGATCGGTCTCCTAGCGACGCGCGCTCGTTTACCGGTTTGCAGCCGCCTCTCGCGCGGTTTGCAGCGCCGCCAGCACGCGGCGCGGGGTGATCGGCGTCTCGTTGACCTCGGCGCCGAGAGCGGCCAAGGCGTCGCGCACGGCGTTGGCGATCGCCGCCGGCGGGGCGACGGCACCACCTTCGCCCATGCCCTTCATGCCGTATTCGGTCGCGGCGGCGGGGGTGTGCAGATGGGCGATCTTGATTGCCGGCATTTCGGCCGCACCCGGCAAGAGGTAGTCGGCCAAGGTGCCGGCGAGCGGCTGGCCCGTCTCGTCGTAGGGGATCTCCTCGTAGAGTGCGGTGCCGATGCCCTGGACGACGCCGCCCCGGATCTGGCCCTCGACGATCATCGGGTTGACCATCGTGCCGCAATCCTCGGCGACCGCGAAGTCGAGGAGCTCGATGAAGCCGGTCTCGGGGTCGACCGCGACGACCGCACCATGCGTCGCGTAGGAGAAGACACCGGTGCCGATCGCCGGCTCGTAGGTTGCCGTTGCGTCGAGCAGCGGGTCGACACCGGGCGGCAGCCCGTCCATCCGCAGATGGGCGACACGGGCGATCTCGGCGATCGCGACCGAGCCCTGCGGGCCCAGTACCGCGCCGTCGGCGCAGCGCACCTGGGCGGGATCGCACTGCAATAGATGCGCGCCGATCCGGCACAGCTTGTCGCGCAATATCCGGCTGGCGCGGGCGACAGCCCCGCCCGACATCACCATGCTGCGCGAGGCGAAGGTGCCAAAGCCGAAGGCGGTGCTCTCGGTGTCGCCGTGGCGCACCGAGATATGCGCCGGATCGATGCCGAGCTCGTGCGCGGCGATCTGCGACAAGGTCGTCTCGAGCCCCTGGCCATGCGATTGGATGCCGACCATCAGCACCACGCTGCCGTCGGGCAGGATCCGCGCCGTGCAGCTCTCGAACCCCGGAATGACCGCGGCACCGCGGGCGACAAATTCCGCGGCACCATGCGCGGTCTGCTCGGCAAAGGCGGCAAAGCCGATGCCGACGAGGCGCCCGTCGGGCTCGCCTTTCTGCTGGCGCGCGCGAATCGTGGGCAGGTCGAGCAGCTCGGCGCAGAGACGCACGCTTTGCGGATAATCGCCATTGTCGAGCCGCATGCCGCCGACCGTGGTGAACGGCATCTGCGCCGACGGCACCATGTTCTCCGCCCGTACTTCGACCGGGTCGCGCCCTGCCGCGCGCGCGACTTCGTCGATCATCCGCTCGATCGCAAAGCACGCCCCCGGACGGCCGACCCCGCGATAGGGGCCGAGCGGCGTCTTGTTGGTCGCCACCGTGTAGTGCCGGGCCCGGTAATTGGCGATTGTGTATGGCCCCGGCAGGTTGCGCGCCGCCATCGCCGCCTCTTGATACGGCCCCTGCGGCCACAGCCCATAGGCGCCGGCGTCGACGACGATCTCGGCATCGACCCCGAGAATGCGGCCCTGCCGATCGGCGTAGGCGGTGACCTTATAGTGGTGATCGCGGGTATGCGCCGAGGTCAGCAAATGCTCGCCGCGATCCTCGACCCAGCGGACCGGGTGGTCGAGCCCCAGCGCCAATGCCGCCAGGATGATCTCCTCGGGGTAGAGCCGGGCCTTGGGCCCGAACCCGCCGCCGACATCGGGAGCAACCACCCGGATGCGGCGCGCCTCTATATCGAGAAACTCGCCCAGCGCGTAGCGCACCGTGTGCGGCGTCTGCGTCGAGGTAAAGATCACCACCTCGTCGAGCCGATGGTCGCGATAGGCGAGCACGGCACGGCCTTCGAGCGGTGCCCCGGACTGCCGCTGCATGCGGAACTCTCGTCTGACCGTGATTTCCGCCGCGCGTGCTGCGGCCTCGATGTCGCCGCCCTCGACGACGCGCTCGACATAGAGGTTGTCGCCCCATTGCTCGTGCACCGGGTGGCGGCTGCCGTGCATATCGCGCGGCGCGTCGACCACGGCATCGAGCACCTCGAAATCGACCCCAACGGAGTTGGCGAGGTCTTCGGCCTCGCCGCGCGAGGGGGCGATGCAGGCGGCGATCGCCTCGCCGACATAGCGCGCCTTGTCGGTGGCGAGCGGCGGCCAGGCCGGCGTCTTGGCCCCAGCCGCGTGCACGGTGATGCGGATCGGCTTGATGCGCGGCAGATCGGCCGCGGTAAAGACGCGGCCGCGCGCCTCCGGCGGCACCGAGATCGATCTGATCCGTGCATGGGCATGCGGGCTGCGGACAAAGGCGACCTCCATCGTGCCCGGCAATTTGATGTCCGAGACGAATTCGCCCCGCCCATGGAGATGCCGCTCGTCTTCCTTGCGCAGCAGCGACGCGCCGATGCCCGATCCGTCATTGGCCATGCCGCACCTCCCCGGCGATTTCCTTCGCGGCTTCGGTAATCGCCGTGACGATGTTGGTGTAGCCGGTGCAGCGGCAGATATTGCCGGCGAGGCCCTCGCGGATGTTGCGCTCTGACCCAGCGCGGCCGCGGCGGATCAGGTCACACGCGGTGATCAGCATCGCCGGGGTGCAGAACCCGCATTGCAGCGCGTGATGCTGATGGAAATTCCGCCGCAATGCCGCCATGACCGCGTCGCCCGCGAACCCTTCGATGGTCTCCACGGTGCGGTCGTCGCAGGCGACTGCGAGCATCAAACACGAGCGCGCCGGCTCGCCGTCGACAAGGACCGTGCAGGCGCCGCACACCCCATGCTCGCAGCCGAGATGGGTCCCGGTCAGATTGCGGCGCTCGCGCACAAAATCGGCGAGCGACAGGCGCGCCGGCACCTCGTCGGCAACGACGCTGCCGTTGATGCGCAAACGGATCGTCGTCACATCAGCACCTGTTGCACAGCGCGCACCGCAGCGACCGCGTGAAGGTTGCGCTGGAACTCGTCGAAATGCCGGTCCGATGCGCGGTCGAGGTCGGCAGCGACGGCATTGCGCAGCGCCTCGGGGTCGTGACGGCCTGCCGCGACCAGCTCGGCGGTGTCCTCGAGCGCCAGCGGCGCGCCATTCGCCGCGCCGATAACTACCCGCGAGTAACCCCGGCCGGGATCGGCGACAACCACCGCGAGCGCCGTAGCGAACTCGCCCGACTTGCGACAAAGCTTGAGATAGCCCCAGCGGGCGCCATCGGACAGCTTGGCCACGCGCACGCTCTCGATCAACTCGTCGGCGGCGAGACGTGTCTCGAAGATCCCGGTCGCGAACTCGGCGCATTTGAGCGAGCGCCGTCCGCTCGGCCCCAAGAGCGTGAGCTCGGCGTCCAGCGCCGCGAGAACCGCCGGCCATTCGGCTGCGGGGTCGGCGAGCGCGAGGCTGCCGCCGATCGTGCCGCGGTTGCGGATCGCGCGGTAAGCCAGGGTCGCGGCGACGCGCGGCATCAGGCCTCGGGAGGGGTCGGGGACCCGGTCGTCCTCGATCGCCGCGTGGGTCACGCAGGCGCCGAGGTTCACGGCATCGGCATCGTCCGTCGCCGCCATCAGCTCCGGCAGCCGCGCGATGTCGATCAGCAGCCCAGGCGTTGCCAGCCGCAGGTTCATCATCGCCATCAGCGACTGCCCGCCGGCGATCACGCGCGCCTCGACCGA
>WNFO01004253.1_pt1 | contig 12315 bp, 14 predicted proteins | sample 5400251 | NCBI WGS metagenome assembly WNFO01 (sample SAMN13153354, study PRJNA577476) | soil metagenome | isolation source: 100 cm saprolite under Madrone tree | place: USA:California | collected 2016-06-14
CGTTACAGGAAGGGATCACGAACGAGTGGCTAAGGTATTAATGGAATGGGTCGTGTCGCCTTGCTCGATTGAACCTCGCCATGCGACTCTTGACGAGGAAGAGGGGCGACGCGTCGAAGAAGTCGATTGAGGGGATAAGACCGGGATTCCCGGGCCTGGACGTCTCAGATTGTGTCCGACTATGCGGCTCTCGAGGCTTGCAAAGAGGGAAGGTACACATTCGGCGTCTGGGATGGTTTTCCCATTTTGGAGGAAGAAATTCTCGCATAGTGTTTCGAATTCCTTTACAACGCAGGAAATCATACCCTGCGTCATAAAAGAGTTCGAAACCCTGTGTAGGTATGTCGAGGCGTTCTGTTCCGAGTGCAAACTGACAACCAACCTTCACGGCACCCATTAGTCAGGAAAACAATCTGAGAGCAATGGGAAGATTACAAGCACGCATATTGAAAAGCGAACAAAACGGATGAATGGGCCCACGAGGTGTGATGACGTGGAAATTCAGTAATGCAGGAATAGGAGAGACAGTGAAAGAGAGGGGGATAGAGAAATATCTCTCAAGACGTTGCGTCTCCCATGCCTGGGCATAAGTTGTAGAGTACGCGTCGGGTGAAGATGGCCTGTCGCTTGGATGGCTCGTCACCCGATGCCTTGTAAATGTCGTCATCATCACCGTGAGGGCTCCAGACTCGAACTCGGGGGCGGATGGGGAGAGAGACAGAGACGAGCTAGACTCACAACGGAAGGGCACGATCATGCCGAGCATGCAGCCGTTCATCACGGTGGTAGTGGAAGCCTGAGCAACGGTGTCGTGCGAATTATAAGAAAGCCTGTGCAGTATTTGCATTTACGGCATCACCCTGCGCGTCGCGATTGTCGATCTACAAACGAGAACACATGGGTAAGCTAATCGCCGAATCTGCCAAGCCTTTAAGCGCGCCACCGGAAAAAAAACCCCCCCAAAATCAAAGCATTGTTGACTGAGCTGAGTTTTACTGTCTTTTCCATTAGGCCTCTTAAAGATCAACTTGGACGGGTACCTCCTCGGGCACGAGGTGGTCAATGTATGTATTGCACAACGGCCGCAACGCGGCAGAATCCTACGCGTGAGTGTGGAGTGCGATCGTCCTCGGAAAACCAGAGTGGAGCTCACGGAATCGTTCACCACCGCTTGGATCTCCTCGTCCGTGCAGGTTAGTAACGACTCGGGCCCGTCTCCCGCTAAGGCGTTGTCAAGCGCCGAGATCCGGCTGGAGAGCATATCGTGGATGATTTTGGGAGTAGTAAAGGTGCGTTGGGATCAAGTGATGAAGTAGTTCATAGACGGTCCGACTCAGTATGCCGCGGTCCGGTCGCGGATTGACAGCCCGGCAACCCCGTAGAAGGCCACGTGTACGATGCTGGGTTCGAAGCCCATTTTCTCTTCCTTGTCTCTACAGTAATTGCACAGCTAGATGGCGCTCCTCGAAGAAAAGTGGTAGTTCAAGGGGTGGTTAGCCTGTTGGTATGCGCATCAAAATTCAGGTTTATGGAGGCATGTCAAAAAACATTTTTGTTGCAGGATTCTGTGAGGAAACCAAACCTCCTACTAGTAAGGTCCCTATTGATCCGATCATTGACCAGACTCTGATATCTCCCCCACCATGGCGGTGGTTCCGTCAGCAAGGCAGTGGAAAGTGCAGTGGACGCCCCAAAACATTCTTGTCGCTTCCCTTTCTCGTTTGACGAAAATTATGGTACCGCCGGCATTGAAGCGAACTTTGCGCCGCGGCTTACGTAGGTGAGCCGCATATTCCGCACTTTTACTCCAAGTCATTAAAGTCATTACCGGCCCTGCCACGCAAGCGGGCTATCCTTTCAATCCCTACATGCGACACAGCCACCCTCTACTTTCTTTACATCCCTTTCAAAGGCGAAATTTGCCTCTATGCGTCTTCCCTATTCGCTTCTGCACGCATGTGATGCAAGTGTAGCTTCTCGCTTACGCAACTTGCCATGTGAGGCTGGCTTCTAGCACCCATCCGTACGCCATTACCCGGCAGACAGCATTCTCGAACCCCAATATAAATTGCCGACATTTTGATCTTCGGGTCTCGCACATTGTACCCCACGATGCTCAGCTTGCCTCGTCTCTGTGGAGTAGCGGCTGCATTTCTCTATTTGCTCGGGGCCGCAGCGGATGTCGCCCGCGCGGTAGATGTAGACCCAGCCGTGCTAGACGCCTGTCCAGGCTATAACGCTACAAACGTAAAGGTCGGTGGCCCGAGACTGTCAGCCAAGCTCGTCCTCTTCGGCAAGCCCTGCAATGTGTTTGGCGGTGATATTAAATTTCTTAGCCTGGCCGTGGTGTACGAGACTGGTACGTTGGCAGTCTGGCATTTAGCATCACAAAGAATAAGGATACAACGTCTAATGTTTGCTTTCCCGCCCACGGCACAGACACGCGCATTCATCTCAAGATCACCGACGCATCCAACGAACGATACGAAGTTCCTGAGTCCGTCTTCCCGCGACCCGCGGCGGATCCGAACGTGCACCCAGATGCAGCGCAAATCAAATTCACCTACACCGCTGCGCCGTTCTCATTCAACATCTCTCGCACCAGCACAGACGAGGTGCTGTTCACGACCGCGCACTACCCGCTCATCTTTGAGCCGCAGTACCTGCGTCTTAAGACTTCGCTCCCCACCTTAGCGAACATCTACGGCCTCGGCGAGCATTCTGAGCCATTCCGGCTGGACGAGACAAATACGACACGCACGCTGTGGTCCCGTGATGCGTTTGGGATTCCACGTGGCACGAACCTGTACAGTAATCATCCGGTATACTTTGAGCATCAACCCTATAGCGGCACACATGGCGTCTTCCTCCTCAGCTCTTCTGGGATGGACGTGAAGATTCGCGGTGACGGTGAGAGTGCGACCACACTGGAGTATAATGTCATCGGCGGGGTGTTCGACTTTTACTTCTTGGTCGGCAGTGAGACCGATCCGGCTGAGGTAGCGAGGCAATATGCGGAGATCGTCGGGACACCTGCTGAGGTACCGTATTGGTCATTTGGTCTGCATCAATGCAGGTATGGGTATCGAGGTACGCTTCTTTATTTAGAGGTTACGGGCGAGTGATTGGGCACTGACCGGGTTTCCGCTTGACTAGATTACATTGATGTGGCTGGTGTAATCTCCAACTACTCGGCTGCCGGTATCCCACTCGAGACGATGTGGACTGACATTGGCGAGTTCTTGCTATTCTGGTGTTTGATGTGTCAATTTACGGTCACTTCTCAGACTATATGTTCAAGCGTAGAATATTCACGATGGATCCGGAATACTTCCCACCTGCCCGCATGCGTGATATCATTGAGTATTTACACAAGCATGACCAGCGTTATGGTATGTTTCATATATCAGTTCAGTAGTAATACAACGGGTGACATGATGGATCCAGTTCTGATGACGGATCCCGCGATTGGACATTTACCTGGTCAAGGCTATGAACCGTACGATCGTGGCACTGAATTGGACTTGTGGGTCAAGACCCCAAATGGCAGCGCAAGCTTGGGCGTTGTCTGGCCAGGTGTGTTTTACCAAATTTGGGGTCGAGAAAAAACTTCAAACCCATTTATATAGGTGTCACCGTTTTCCCCGGTAAGGGGATTCTATATAGAAACATGTATTCGTTCTTTCTAATCAGTCTCATCTAGACTGGTTCCATCCGAAAGTTAGCGAGTGAGTCCTCGTCGTCAGAGTCTGGCATTTGGACGTGAGACGCTGAACGCCACACTCGTTTAGATACTGGACCGGTGAATTTCAGAGATTCTATAACCCTGAAACAGGATTTGACGTTGATGGTGTTTGGATCGACATGAATGAACCTTCGAGTGTATGTAGTTCGCAACCCCGAGTCCCTTTCGTTGTTCTCATACACGGGGATGTTTTGTCGGCCAGTTCTGCGTTTATCCCTGTGACGATCCCTCCGCCCAGGCCATTGAAAATGGCTTCCCCCCTAACCGTACCTCACTGGTGCCCAGCCCAAATGCTACAATTTTCAGCAACGCGAACGTCAAGCTCGCAAAGCGAGGGACACCGAACCATGCAGGAGATGACCTACTCGATCCCCCCTACGTCATCGATAATGCCCAGGGTGTCCTTTCTAATCGAACCGCTTATGTGGGTCTCTCCCTGCTGACATATGACACGTGACTCATGAATGAATGCCGAATTTTGCTAGACTAATTCGATTCATGCAAATGGTCTCGTTGAATATGACACACGTGAGTCTGAGCGCCTGTTTCGCGCCGCAAGGCCAGCAACTCTAATGGGTCTACCTGGCGCCTCGAATTAGACAACCTGTATGGCACGATGATGTCCACTGCTACGCATGAGGCCATGCTTGCGCGTCGCCCTGGCCTACGCACACTCGTCATCACACGTTCGACATTCGCAGGCGCTGGCCATAAGGTGGGGAAATGGTTGGGTGACAATTTGAGCACATGGGAACACTATCGTATATCGATCGCGGGTATGCTAGGAATGGCGTCGGTGTTTCAGGTACCCATGATCGGGAGTGACATCTGCGGCTTTGGTGAGCATTGAAAGCTCCTCCTGGATATCAACCGAACTTTGTGTGACAAGGGGATAACACGACGGAGACGTTGTGCGCGCGTTGGGCGATGCTTGGTGCATTCTATCCCTTTATGAGGAACGTGAGTATTTGCTAATGCGGTAACTGGATGTCCCTGATGATTGGTATGGCATTGTAGCATAATAGCGATATCTCCATCAGTCAGGAATTCTATCGATGGCCATTGGTGGCTCAGGCAGCGAAGAACGCCCTCGATATTAGGTGAGGATAATGCGCGAGGAATGTGAAGTGGTGATCCCAAAGCCCATCCGATAGGTATCGCCTACTGGATTACTTCTATACGGCGTTTCATAAAGCGAGTTTGGATGGGTCGCCAGTACTCAACCCACTCTGGTTTAAGTATCCGACGGACATGGCCACGTTTGGGATCGACTTGCAGTTCCTCTTTGGGGACTCGATTCTGGTCTCGCCCGTAACAGAGGAGAACGCGACGACGGTGACGATCTATCTGCCCAAGGAGAAGTTCTATGACTTCGCAACATTTGCACCTGTCGAAGGCACTGGTCACAATATCACGCTGACAGATGTCAACTTCACTACAATCCCGGTACACATCCGCGGCGGGGTGGTGCTCCCGCTCCGCACGACTGGGGCGATGACGACGACGGAGTTGCGCACTAAGGACTTCGAGTTTGTCGTCGCGCCCGACGCGAAAGGCACGGCAGCGGGTTCGCTGTACGTTGACGATGGTGTGAGCATTGTGCAGGAGAAGCCGACGAGCGTGGAGATGGTATTTGCGGATGGTAATCTTTGTGTTCGTGGCTCGTTCGAGTACGCCGTTGGGGTGAAGGTCGCGAGCGTGGCATTCTTGGACGTTGAGAACCCCCCTACGGCCGTGGCGGTTCATCCAGGAAAGGGCAATATGCCGTTCTCGTACGAGGGCGCAAACAAGGTGCTACGTGTACAAATTGACATGCCGTTGGCGGATGGTTTCGAAGTGACATTCTACTAGTGCATTCGGGGACCACTGTACGGGCGGCTGGACCGTACATTTTTAATGTATGTACCATGCGTGTGTTTTACTTCACTTTTTTCTATCTCCCTAGGACAATTACATTGCTCGAGATACGTACCGTATTATCGATACGCCCGTGTAAGATTAGTAGGAGGGAATTACTCATCAGGAAAGGTGTTAATACTTTTTCATTTCATTCTGGTCTTTGGAAAGACAAAAAAAGGCAAAAAAGGACATTTGTAAGTACAGAAAGTCACAAAGAAACACAAATCAGTAATGACACTTTTCCTGATGGCTTATTTATCTAAGTATGTTCCTGGAATGAACTTTGTCTTTATGCTGACAGATGTTCACGACCGGTGTCATGAAATATGACCGTCGCCGTCTGTGATCCGCATCTAGACGGATCACAAACGCACAATAGAATTTCCGAGCGAGTCGAGCCCCGTTATCAAGCTATCGTTCAAGTTCTCGTTCTCGGCGGCCACGCCACTGTGCGGTCTTCAAACTTCAAACTTGACCTTTTTGATCGCTGTGAAGAACTACTGTATGTGAAAATTTTGAACTTCTCTCCAGCTACTGTCACGGTAGGCGCCAGTTTGGTTTTGAGGCTTTGCCATTGCACAGCGACTGCATGAGAAGGATCACTAACCTTTGACACGGGTGCTGTGGCCCATATGGAACCCCCTTGGTACTTTGCATTGTATGACCAAATACGACGTCAAAGTCAAGGTTCCGAAGTCGATCATTCTCGGGCCCCTTCAATTGTTTTCTCACGTCGCCCGATGTTCGTATTAGTAGTGGCTGCATGTACCTTGCACACTGGCAGACGGCCGGTTGTCGGTCTCTCCAATGCAGAATCGTCTTCGTTCATCAAATGGGTGCATATTTTTAGGAGGCTCAATGTGTTGTCTCATAGAATTGTATTAGACGACTGCGCAGACTGACGGCAGACCCTGTATCAATAATGGTGGTGAACCACTGTTTCCCAGGACTCGGGCCCTTAATGAGGGTGGCCTCAATCCCAGACGGAACACGATGCCCGGTCAATAATCTGTCGCTTACTTATGTCTTTCATGACAGACTTAAGTTACAGTAAACGAGTTTTATACACATCATTGCTGAAGGAGTCAATCATCTCCGTGTACGCAGGCTCCAAAATGGGGTTGGGCTTTTTTTTTTCAAGGTTACAGAACTCTATGGGATTGGAAATTTCTACGGAATGCTGTAACTTAGGCCGGCAGACAACTGGCAGACAGCAGGCGCGTGAGGGGCATGATTTTCTCGCGAATGACGATTTTCAGGGCAAAGGTGACCAAAGAGTTTGTTTGTCGAGATTTGAGCATCGACTCAGGCCACGTCGAGGCCCCGGCGAATCAAAAAAAAAAAAGGAAAAAAAAAAATCGAGGCCCTGGCGGTGCGTACTGGAATGGACGATCCCGAGAAGCGAAGCGAAGACATGCTGATGGGCGGGGCAGTCAGCTGCAGGCACGGCCGTGAGCACTCGGAGATTGCCGGTTCGGGCGGTGTGGGTGTCCGAGTCGCGAGTCTTCGGTCTAACGCGCTTTGGACAACTAAACACCGCCGTGCTTGAAAAACTCCAGGGGCTTCCTCGTTCGCTTGACGCCATATTCAGTTACATTTGACGATGCATTTATTGCGTCCGGTTACTGTACTACAGACCCAGCAGAGGTATAAGTAGTGCAGCTGGGCTCGACTCGATCCCTAGACTAAGGCACCGTCGTCCCCACCGCTATCTTCCCTTCCTCCTCGAGTCTTCCCCTTCTCGACGTCAGTGTGCCCGTCGTGCCATCCCACCTACTTTTGGCAGGATCCTTGCATGTTCAGACCGGTCACGATCGATAGCAGGGATGCCGTTAGCTTCGCTGCTAACAGCACCTTCAGTTTCAAGTCACGCGGCGCAGAATTCCTGGGGGCCAAAGCCCTATCCGCGTTTATCGGCGCGATCGAGACGGGCATCATCATCGTGCTCTTCGCTCGCTTTTTCATGCGGAGAGGCGAAAGATTGGCCATCCAGTTGTTGGTTTACTTTGTGACCTTTGTGGCTTTGTACGTGGCTTTCCATCGCTTCGTACATGGCACCTTGATATACATTCTGACAATCTGAAAAAAAAAATAACACATATCTCATGCATTGTCTTGGAACAGGTTTCAAATGGGAGTGACCTTCGCGTCGTGGTGGCGAACATCGGTGCAGGACTTCGGCAATTGGGTAAGTGGACTTTACCGTCATCCGGCGGCATTTCAGTTTCGAAGTCTCCATCTCCTACGCGACACGCTCTTCTAATTCCCCGCCCCCGCTTCCCCGTGTTATTCTGGATAGGCGGCAGTTTCTGATCTCCATTGGCCTGACAAAATTTATTTCACACTGGTAAGTTCTGGGATTACGTTAACTCTGTTTTGCCACCCATGTCTGACGGATCCGCTGCCCCCACTTAGTCGTCGTTCATAGCTGCTCCGGTTCAGCTATTTCTCATATGGCGTTGCTGGCATGTAAGCCTTAAACGCCGACCGTACATAGCAGTAAGTCTATAGGGTGTTTCATGTGAATACTAAGAGATGACCGATCGTTTGCAATTCAATCAGTTCTTCCTCGTCTTGCTGGTTATCGGCAGTGTCGTAACTAATATCTACGTTATGGTCTTAATGTGTCTTGTTGGTTGGCACGGCGGGAACATTCATTTACTGGCAGTGAATGCCTTTTTTATATGTTGTAAGTCTTGTCCTCGTAAGCGCGTTCTTGAGCTCTGGAACTGATTACTCGCCATCAAGCCATTCTCTCCGTGGCCTTCTCTGCAGGTGAAGCCCTTTTCATAGCGATGAAGAAAGAATGCCTTTGACAGTTAATCTGTGGTTTGTCTAGTCACTGACTTTACCGTCACCGGTATCCGTAAGTCGCATTGAATTTATTGTGACCGCCAGACTTGGACTAATCCCTGTGGCCAATTTCGACTCGAACACCTCGTAGTCCTCGTGTTTCTCACCCGGTCAAGGTCTGATATACATACCAAACAATTTCGTCAAGCAAGGGCCTGTATTTTTTCACATTGACGTTGAACTGATAAGTTTGTCGCATGTTCAGATACTTTTCCGCCTTATCATTATCACCTGGGAATCAGCAATCCCGCCATGTACCTTTGCTATCGCTACCTTGATCGTTTGTGCCCATGGAGTATGTGTCATTCCTCTCTTTTCTTCTGAAGAGTGAAGTTGGAGAGCGGCCTCAATGACCCGGCTTTTGTTCCCAATTTAGGCGCCGATTATCTCGAGCTGGGCGATTATGCTGCAGACAGTCCTTGGGAAGTTATATCCTATCTCACTGTTCGTGACATTGTACGTACTTTCAGTTCTTCGTCACGGTCACAGACGACTTAGTTCATTATCTCTTAGGGAGGGCCGTGCAACGCTAGCTGGAGCCGCCAATCGCACGCACTTCCCAACACTGACAGGCGCGAGCCGGAACGTTGTCGCAGCATGGTCGGTCAGACCAGGCGAAGTCGATCCAAATGATGTTTCAAAACTGCACGACATGCCCGTACGTCCCCCAAAGCCTTCCTCCAACGAAGAAAAGGAACCCTTCATTTGACGACTATTCCTTTTTTCTTCTTCTCATTGGTAGCAGCTGGAGTTCGTACCACACAAGGTCATCTCGAGCGACCCTGGTGCCGAAGGAAACAGTACATTTGACACGAAAAACACGGAACCACATACGGTGTGATCGTGTGCGTGTGTATGTCCGGGTCGTACCACGCGTGACTCGGATTCGACATACGCATTCTCTCGCTCGGGCAGTTTGTAGTTTGCAGTATGACAAATTTTAGAACAGGACAGTCATGGCGGGCGAATTCATATTACGTAATCAGCCAAGGTATTCTACACTGTATTCTACACTTCCGTGGACTCGGATCCAAATATATTTATGCTGTCGATTCTCCCAATGATCGCTCACGTTTTCCCCTTCTGCGATGGCCGGTCTGTGTTACGCCTTTTTTCAATGCCCTCTCTCACAGACTGTACACTTTACAGAGTGCATGTCCGTTGCATCTCCTTCAAGTTCCTCGCCATCGCCTCTTTCAGATGTTGGAAAAACGGCGCGCGCGTGCGGAGACGAGTGGGTATTGGGGTGGGGCAAACGCGCAAGGGGGCCCAGTACTATTTACATGTACTTATACCACTAAAATGTATGTACTGTCAGGTGTGAATGGAAGATAATTAGTACCATACTAAAACTAATGTACTGTACTCGGAAACTGCCAGAAAGTAAGCTAAAAAGACGAGCCGCGCGAGCTCGATATTTCAACATCAGAACCTGGCCGACAGATTGCACAGTGCTGACATTGGCACAGGGAACGACAGCGTGCTGGCAATCGCGATTTGTACGCCCTGCGTTCATATCAAGAGAAGAATGGGCGATCATCCGTCCGCTTCGCCGGTCCCCCGGGCCTTGGTGCGACGACCATCGAGCCTCAGGGAGCCGATCGACCCCGTGTCCATATTGCACGCCAACGGTTGCACTTCGATTTCGGTGACTTTCGTTGGTGCCCACATCCGTGAGTCCGACCGTTTGCATATCTGCGCATCACGACGAGCAAATAATACAGTACAGTAAAACACTCACTATCCAAATGCCAGCGAAACTCGGGGGTACTGTACCAAATTTCGGCGCGATTTCGAGAAGTATATTGTGCAATGCAATGTCATCCGGCATGTCCCCGGGCCGTGGCAAAAAATGATGGGCGATCGTCGATTGCTACATTTCATCTGCCAATGGAAGACCGATCGTCGAGCGAATACTCACCACTATCGAGGTCGACTACAGTACGCTCTCCCTTTACTAGTACAGTAGCTTGATGGCTATGAGACCCTAAACGAGCAACACGATTTATTTTTTCTCATTAGCAGTTTACATTCGGCTATTTGGACAGTACCATGCCAAAAAGTTCCAATAGCCGAATAGCCGAAAGTAAAAAGTGCTAATGGGAAAAAAAAATAATCGTGTTTGCTGTTTGGACCCTTGTTACAGTAAGTGTGTTGACACCGAGCTGACCGAAAGTGCTGTGACAGTACTCTCGGTCAGGTCAGTTCGGTGTCAGCACCGTGCTGAGACCGAAATGGCCGAAGTACAGGAAGTGCTATATCTCAAACATTCTTGTGACCTCTGCCGGTGAATCTCGGGCGTGGATGTTACCGAACTTGCTCAAGGATAGCATGAGTGTCCACCACTGCACGTAACAACACCGTGGACAGAGCTGAGGCCGCATAAACAAACCCCGCAACTCAGCGCTCAGCAACCATGTCATCCGATGAAGCCGCTTCTCTCTGCCTGTCCACCCTCTGCGCTTTAGGGGCGACCGCGACCGTTACCCTTGCCAATCGTGCTGAGGTCTTGCCTGCGATCGTAGCCGTCAGCCACCGTCAGCCCGCTTCCGACGCATGGTGCCCCTGGGTTGCCTCGCCCGAACCGGCGGGGGATTTTGCTATACATATTAGAGATAGACTCTGAGTTACCAAGGGCAAAGGTGGTGCTGCCAGTGCTCGTCATTCGTAGAGAACGGAACGATCGATCGGGGCGATCGAGCAAAGAACGAAAGAAAGACTGGATCTCATCACCCGTAGTATATTTGTTATTTGTTATACATTTCCACGAGATTGCGACTGCTGCGATTATAGAGGTTATCATGCGACAAGTAAAGATCCTAAGAGAGCAGTTTGACGACAGGGAGAACAAAAGACGAGACAAGACCAAGACAAAACGCATATAACATATCCATACCCACACGCACACCCACGCACAACTCCCATTAGCCAGACAGAAAGAACATTCAGAGAGCGACCAAGGAGAAGAGGGAATAAAAGGAAGGAACCGTGGACGAAAAAAATAGATGCGTCCACAGGATGCAATGCGATGGGATGCGATAGCACGATAACAAGTTGTAAGTTCAGCAAAGCAATGCAGGAAGGCGAGAGCAAGAGCAAAAAAAAAAAGGTCAGATCGGCGCATGATGCACGATGATGCATCCTCTAAAGTGCCTGAACGATAATAGTCGTATCATCCATCCACGGAGTCTCCATATCGAGCGTGATCATCTGCGATATAGACATGAGGTCCTCACCACCAAGCGCACGGCGCAACAACCCAAGCGCCAAGTTCTCCTCGACCCCACTCTCCTTCTCCTTGCCGTTCACCACCACCGCCTCCTTGGCTCCAGCCTCAGCGACGCATCGCGCCCAATCGGCTACCATATCCGAGCGGCCCGCACCGTCGTACAACTCGCTGAGACCGTCGGTGGCGAGTATGAGGAAGGAGCGTGGGCCGAGACGTCGGTGGATTACGTCCGGTTCGGAAGAGATGTAAGGCGGGGTTCGATTTCGGGAGAGGAAGGTCTCCCAGGGCGTTGGGTCTGCTACGCCTGGGAATAGGTTGTAGAGTACGCGACGGGTGAAGATGGCCGGTTGCTTGAACGGTGCGTCTCCGATGCCTAGATGTGCATCGATCATCATCATCAGGAGGTAAACGGACTCTGACTCGGAAATGAACGGGGACGGGGACGGGCAGGGACTCACATCGGAAGGGCGCAATCGTGCCGAGCACGCGGCCGTTCATCACGCTCTCCGGTTCGCCAGGATGATCACGCCGCACACGTGCGATTTCTGCCGCGTTACTGCCATTATGCAATACGTTGAGCACCTGGTGA
>WNFO01004261.1_pt1 | contig 12307 bp, 11 predicted proteins | sample 5400251 | NCBI WGS metagenome assembly WNFO01 (sample SAMN13153354, study PRJNA577476) | soil metagenome | isolation source: 100 cm saprolite under Madrone tree | place: USA:California | collected 2016-06-14
CCCGAGCGCCGAAGCGCCACGCGAATACGCCATCGAACCGTATGCGCTGTTTGTAACCGTCTTATTCCCGCGAGCAGACGCCGCTTCGATGCGGTCGCTCGTCAAAAGCGGACACTTGATCTGCACGAAATGTACGTCTCGTGGATCGACGATAGCAGCATCAGCCATGGCGGCCGCTACGGCCTTTGCTGTTTCCCCGATTTGCACGCTGCGCCCGAGTTCCTCGGGCAGGAAATCCCGCGTTTGCGCAATCCCGATGCTTAAGCGCTTCCCGGAAATGCCCTCGGATTGGCCACCAACGACGTCGGCACGCGTGAAGACGGTGATATGCGGACTAAGCACACCTTCTGTACCACCTGACATCACGAACGCGATCCGCTCTTCGACGCGGTGCGGAGGCAGGTCGACGTAAGGCGCCAGGACAGCGCATAACGCGGAAACCGCGTATTCCCGCGTGAAATCGTTGACGCCGCCGTTTCCCTCGGTTTTTCCCAGTATCGCGAGGATCGAGCTTGGATCGATTTTGCCCGCCTCGATAAAGCTCAGCAGACCTGAGACATCACTGGGGCTCTTGGTGGCGATGCGAACGACGCCCACCGATGTCATGCGCATACTATTTTCCCCTGCAATCGACATGAAGCGTTACTCCAACCGACGGCGCAGCGCATCCCGCCCCCCGCGATGCCACGACCCCAATCGCCGCAAAAAATATGCCGATGATGGGCCCACCGCAGCAAGTTCAGCCGATATTTTCGGCGTGGAGAAAAGATATGGCAAGTGATGACGGCTCAGCGGTTTCCAAAAACTCCTTGCGCCCGACCGTTTTGATCGCCGCAAAGCCGCCAGACGGCAAATTTTCGACATCGCTTCAACTGCTTAAGACAAAAGGGCGGCAGCGGTGAAAATCGGCTCGAGCGTTGCGTCAGACTTAGGTCGGAGCAACGCGCCGGCTTCATCAACAATCAGGATTGCCTCCCTTTTTGGCACATCTGTTGCATCCCTATACTGTACCAGCCAGGTGCGAAAGTCGCCTAGGTCCTCGGTAAACCATGCGGATTGATGCGGATGACGACCACGGCGGCGCTGGAACTGGTGCAACTGACGAAGAGGTACGGCAGCGTAACCGCCGTCGACGCTATCAACCTCAAGATTCCAGCGGGCACTTATTGTTGCCTGCTAGGGCCGTCCGGCTGCGGCAAGACATCCACCTTGCGAATGATCGCCGGCCATGAATCCGCGACATCCGGAGATATCGTCGTCGGGCCAAAAAATGTGACCGATCTGCCCCCTGCGGAACGCAACACGGCGATGATGTTCCAGTCCTATGCCTTGTTTCCGCATCTTTCCGTGATCGACAATGTTGCCTTTGCCTTGAAGATGAAGGGAATTGCCAAAGCGGAGCGGCATGCCGAAGCCCAAAAATTGCTCCAGCTTGTCGACATGCAGGCTTATGCGGCGAGACTGCCCGGCCAGCTTTCCGGCGGCCAGCAGCAACGCGTGGCGCTTGCCCGCGCTCTGATCACTTCTCCTCAGATCCTGCTGCTGGACGAGCCGCTTTCGGCGCTTGATCCATTTTTGCGACTGCGCATGCGGGCCGAATTGAAAAAACTTCAACGCGAGCTTGGGATCTCCTTCATCCATGTCACGCACGGCCAGGATGAAGCGATGGCGCTGGCTGATATCGTGGTTCTGATGAATGGCGGGCGGATCGAACAGCAGGGGTCTCCGCGCGAAATCTACAACCATCCCCGGACAGAATTCACGGCGAAATTCATCGGCGGTCACAATGTTGTTGCCGTCGACGACGAGACCTTCGCCGTTCGCAATGATCGTCTGATGCTGAAAAAGCCGAGCGAAGCCGTCAATGGTCCGTCGATCGCTGGCACCGTCAGCGAAGTCGAATACCAGGGAACCTATGTCCGCGTCGCGATTGCCGCCGACGGCGGCGCAGACATCTCGGCCCAACTCACGGAAAGCCAGTTCGACGCCGCCAACTACTCCGTCGGCGAACGTGTTCTCGCCACCTGGGATCCGGCGCTGGCAAGCCCACTGAAGACCCGCAGTTCTGTAACCGTCCCGTCGCCTGAAAAGGCGGCTTGACACCTTGGGAGATGACCATGAGCAATCGTTGGAAATTCAATAGTAGCGTGAGCCGTCGCGCTGTGCTGAAGGGCGCGGCCGGAGCGGTCGGCCTCGCAGCAGGCTCCGGCGCAATTACCGGATTTCCCTATGTCCATTCAGCCGAGCCGAAAGTTCTGCGTTATCTCGGGACAGCGGTGAACGAAGGCGACGATATCTCGAAGAAATGTCTGGAAGATACCGGGATCAAGATTGAATACATCACGGCCACGACCGACGATGTAACCAAACGTGTGATCACCCAGCCGAACTCGTTTGATGTGCTCGATACGGAATATTTCTCGCTGAAGAAGCTGGTGCCGTCTGGCAATATTTTCGCGCTCGACGCCAAGAAGATCAAGGAGTTTGATAACATCACCCCCGTCTTCACCAAGGGTCAGTTGCCAAACGGCAAGAAGATCGGCGATCAGGGCACCGCGCCGTGGAAGGTGCTTTATCTCGAGGGTCCGAACTCCAAGAAGTTCTCGACCACGCCAACCGAATTCGTGACGCTGATCCCGACGGTCTACAATGCCGATACGCTCGGTATCCGGCCGGACCTGATCAAGCGGCCGATTGCATCGTGGACCGAATTGCTCAATCCCGAATTCAAGGGCAAAGCCTCGATCCTCAACATCCCGTCGATCGGCATCATGGATGCAGCGATGGTGGTGGAAGCCACCGGCCAGCACAAATATGCCGACAAGGGCAACATGACGAAGGCCGAGATTGATCTCACCATGAAGATCATGACCGAAGCCAAGAGGGCCGGCCAGTTCCGCGCATTCTGGAAGGATTTCAACGAATCGGTCAACCTGATGGCATCCGGCGAAACGGTCATCCAGTCGATGTGGTCGCCTGCGGTCACCAAAGTGCGCTCCATGGGAATTGCATGCACATTCCAGCCGCTCAAAGAAGGCTATCGCTCGTGGGCGTCGGGGTTCTGCGTGTCGAAGGCGGTTTCAGGACCGAAACTCGACTGGGCCTATGAATTCGTGAACTGGTATTTGTCAGGCTGGGCCGGTGCTTATCTCAATCGCCAGGGCTATTATTCCGCCGTCCTCTCCACCGCCAAGGCCAACATGACGCCCGACGAATGGGGCTACTGGATGGAAGGCAAGGCAGCTGTCGGCGATGTCAAGGCGCCCGACGGCACCGTCCTCGAGAAAGCCGGCGCCAAGCGTGACGGCGGGTCCTATGACGACCGCATGGGCGCCGTTGCCTGCTGGAACGCCGTCATGGACGAGAACGATTACATGGTCCGCAAGTGGAATGAATTCATCGCCGCCTGATGCTATCTCAGGACTTGCCGTGCTAAACCGCGCGGCAAGTCCCTTTCAGGTGACCGAGATCGGCCTTTCCATGGTTCAAGAACGCAAATCCTTCGTGGCGTGGCTTCAGGCCGCGCCGATGATGCTGATCTTTGCGCTGTTTTTTCTCTTGCCGCTGGCTTTTGTGACGATTGTCAGCGCGTGGGACTACAATGAATATGAGATGATTCCCGCCTTCAGCCTGCGCGGCTACACCGATACGTTCGAGGGATGCATCGCCGATCTGCCGGATCTGTGCACGATCCTGAAGACCTATCTGAAGACGTTGAAATTGTGCCTGCTGACATGGAGCCTGACACTTCTGATCGGCTTTACTGTTGCCTATTTTCTCGCGTTCCACGTCCGATCGAAAACCTGGCAGATCGTACTCACCCTGCTTTGCACTATTCCATTCTGGACCTCGAATGTGATCCGCATGATCGCGTGGATTCCGCTTCTTGGCCGGAACGGTCTGGTCAACAAGGGCCTCGAGGGCGTGGGATTGATCCGGGCGCCGCTGGAATGGCTGCTGTTCTCCGAATTTTCCGTCGTGCTGGCGCTCGTTCACCTCTTCACCTTCTTCATGGTGGTGCCGATCTTCAATTCGATGATCCGCATCGACAAGAGGTTGATCGAGGCCGCCTATGATGCGGGCGCCACCGGTTGGCAGACCCTTGTAAACGTCGTCATCCCACTGGCAAAGCCGGGCATCGTCATCGGCTCGATCTTTGTGATCACGATCGTGATGGGTGATTTTGTGACCATCGGCGTAATGGGCGGCCAACAGATCGCATCCGCCGGGAAGATCATCGAAGCCCGCCTCAATGCACTGCAATTCCCGGCCGCCGCAGCCAACGCGGTCATCCTGCTTGGTATCACGATTTTGATCATTTCCTCGCTGACGCGGATCGTCGATATCCGCAAGGAGCTGTGAGGTGGGCGAAAACCGGCCGCGCTCCTTTTATTTCCTCGCTGCGTTTTTCATCGCCTATGTGTTGTTTCTGTATGGGCCGATGTTTGCGATCTATATTCTGTCATTTCAGGGACCTGATGGCGGTCTGACCTTTCCGATGAATGGTGTGTCCCTGCAGTGGTTCGGCAAGGTCTTCTCCGGCACCGGCATCGTCGATATCGGGGCTGCCTTCAAGCGGTCGCTGAAGCTCGGCCTCGTCGTCATGGCGCTAACGGTCGTGGTGTCGGTTTCCGCCGGCCTGGCCTTCCGCAAATCGTTCCGGGGCGCGACATTCCTGTTTTACACCGCAATCGCGAGTCTGATCATGCCGTCGATCATCACCTCGCTCGGCATCGCGCTGGAATTCCGGCTGCTCGACGATTTCATGGCAAAGCACGGCTCGGAGGGTTGGACGACAGCGATGGGGCTTTTCACCTCAGGCCTCGGTGCCCATCTCACCTGGACCCTGCCCTTTGGCCTTTTGATCATGTTTGCGATCTTCAACCGGTTCGATGGCCGGCTTGAAGAGGCGGCGCGTGATCTTGGCGCCACGCCCTGGCAGACGTTTCGGCACGTTGTGCTGCCGATCATATTGCCATCCGTGGTGGGCATTGGTCTGTTCGGTTTTACCCTGTCCTGGGACGAACTCGCGCGTTCAAGCCAGGCCATCGGTTCCGTCAACACTCTGCCACTTGAACTGCAGGGCCTGACGACAACCGTCACAAAGCCGGACATTTATGCGCTCGGAACACTGACGAGCGCCGTCTCCTTTCTCGTCATTTTCTCCGCGTTGATTGTCATTCTCGTACTCCAGGCCCGACAACGACGTCACGGATCGGATGCCGGCAAGGGAATGGTCTAGGAAGGGCCTGATGCGCATTCTTGTCGTCAATCCGAATACCACCGTCGCCATGACCGAGAAGATTGGCCGAGCCGCCCGCGCTGCGGCGGCCTTGGGGACGGAAATCATCGCCGTCAATCCGATGGACGGACCGGTCTCGATCGAAGGCTATTATGACGAGGCGTTCTCGGTGCCGGGACTACTGGCCGAAATCGCCAAAGGCGACGCCAGCGGGGTTTCCGCACACATCATTGCCTGTTTCGATGACACCGGCCTCGAAGCGGCGCGTAGCGTCTCATTCGCGCCTGTCATCGGTATCGGCGAGGCGGCGTTTCATCTGGCCTCGATGCTGGGTCATCGCTTCTCGGTTGTCACGACGCTCTCGCGCTCCATCGCTGCCATCGAAAACAATCTGTTGAAGTACGGACTGGCCGGTCGCTGCGGCAAGGTGCGAGCATGCGAACTTCCGGTTCTTTCACTTGATGATCCCACGTCAAACGCAGCCGCGCAAATCAGTGCGGAAATCGAACTCGCGAAGCAGGAGGACCAGGCCGAGGTGATCGTTCTCGGATGTGCCGGCATGGCTGAATTGGCGGCACGTCTGACGGAAAAGCATGAGCTTCCCGTGATCGACGGGGTCGCGAGCGCGGTCAAGCTGGCGGAAGCTTGCGGCTCGCTAGGGCTTAAAACATCAAAAATTGGTGCTTACGCGCTCCCGCGGCCAAAATCCTATCTAGGGTCTTTTGCATCCTTCGCACCGCGCCAGGGACCTCGCGACGTCTGAGCGTTTCCTCGCTTCGCTGATCGTTCGTACTGGCCAAATGCCGGATATTCGGAAAGTCGAATATCTGGTCGTCCGATTTCATCAACGGACATGGTGATCACAGCACACTCATCAGTGGGCCGCCTGACCGCCCTCGTGGTGGGCAATCGCCTGCCGATCATGATTCCTTGGCGCTCACGCCACATCGGCCTGGGCGCTCTCTTTCTCCTCTGCGGCGAGCGCATCGAGATCAACGAGCTGCGGATCGTCCTGATCGGGATCGCTATGGACCCCTCCGCTGCCGTGAACGTGTATCAGGGTCTGCACGCGTCGGGCATTCAGATAGTCCACATGCTGATGCCGCAGCGCGACCAGCAGTAACATTTTTGGCAGCCCGACCAGCGCGAACGCCGGAACCCTGCGCACCTCGCTGCCCTCCCGCCAAAGCAGCGGGCTGAGCGTGTAGATCAATTGCCGCTCGATCTCCGGAGCCGGCAGTTGCTTTGGCGCGGGTGGCGCGAGCAGCGCGATATTCGCATTGCCCGCGCGGGTGCGCACCGCGGTGGATCGCAACTCCCAACAGATCAGGTCCGCTGCCGAGAGAACCTCGCGCCGCATCTCATCCACGCTAGTCGAGAACATGGTCGCTTCCGGCACCGACGCCATGCTTTTTGTGACAGCCTCCACGAGTGCGGCGGCCCCGGCGCCAAATCCCGGGGCAGCCTGCTCGATCGCAGCAGCCAGCGCCTCAATCTCGTCGGCCGCCCTGTCGCGGTCGCGCTGCGCTTTGGCGTCGGCCAATGCGCGCTCGGTTGCGACGACCTGCTCGTCGAATTCGACCAATGCGGCGCGCAGGGTCTTGGCGCGGTCCTCGAAGGTGCGCATCCTGGCCTCCGCGCGAGCAAGCTTGGCGTTGGCGGCGCCGGCCACCGCCAAGCGCTCGGCTTCGTCGCGTTTTTCTCCAAGTGCCGTTTCGGCGAGGCTCAACTGGTCGGCCAGCTTCTGCCGCGCCGCCTGCTTCTCCCGCAGCGCACGCTCGAAGCGCTGGGCCGGGCTGAGCTCACGCTTGAAAAACGCCATAGCAATATCCTCGCGAATCGGGATCATCCGCCGAATCAGATCAAATGCGTTCAAAACGTAGTCGGAAATGTGGATAACATTGCGGCTTAAGTCGCCGGATGCTTTCGACCGAGGCTCAAATCAATCCTGCATCCATCCGAACCAAGAGGCGGTGCTCGGTCGCGCGCCTCTCCGGCCTAGCGCCCCGGCACCGACGCGGGCGGACGGAGGATCGAGGACCGTGATGTGCCGACGGCAGGACGCGACGGCTTCGCCGCGGCGGCTCGCGATCGGCCGCGCTGTGGACTATCGACGGACTCCAGATAAGAGGCGAGCGCCCAGGCCGAGCTTGAATTACTCGCGTAGTGGTCCTGCAGGAACAGGTATAGCGTAAGGCGGAAGCGGCCCTTTGCAAGACCGCGCGCGCTGCGGTGACATGTGGCGCAACCGTCCGCAAACAGCCTGGCGGCCGATTTGCCCTGATCGATATTCTGAGCATGTGCCCCAGCGCCGATCAGCACGGAAATTGCACCAACGACGAGCAGATTCCGCCACCGCTTCTGCAACGAGATAAGCTCCGACGCTACTTGCATGCCCCAGTCGCCCTTCGCCGCAACAAAACCGCCCTCGTCATGTCAAACAAACGCCGGCGTTCCCAACCCCACCCCAAAGCAGGATTATGGTCGAAGAACGTCAAAAAGGCGGCAACGCGCCCGATCGTCTCGTTGGCCAGCGCGGGAGATCGCGGGCGATGAGCAGCGCGGTCGGGCAAGATCGGCCGCTATCCCCCGTAGCTCTGCACCAAACTGCGCGCCACCAGCGACATTTCCTCCGCCGGTTCGATGTTCTTGGGCAGTATCGAGATTTCCTGTGACAATCTGTGCGTTGGAAGTTGCCATCGGCTATTGGCGAGGCCCCTGATTTACCTAATTTTTCTTCCCGCGCTTCAGCAACATCGCCTCGTACTGAGCCTTCACCTCGGGCGCATCGACGTTTCCGATGACTTCGTTTTCGTCGCCCGTGAGCGCGCGCCCATCGATGCCGGGCGCGTTTATGATTTGTGCAGCGAGTTCCTCATGGGCGATCGGCTTACGAATGAATTGTCCTAGATAATTATCGAGGTGGCCCTTTGAGGGTACGTCAATTTCTTTGGTGAGCGCATCCAGATAGGCATCCTTATCGGTCGCAGCCCAATCGACGCTGAAGCCGGCGCGCTGAGCCAGCGCGGAGAAAAGGGTCACGATGGTGCGCCCGTTGCCGTCCAGAAACGGATGGCCAAAGGCGAGATGACCCATGATCTCGCCGGGATGTGCGCGAAGGTAATCTTTTTCCTGCGCCTTCCTCAGCGCGAACTCAACGGCTGGTCGTATTTCGGACGGGTTGGCGAAAATGACGGGTCCCTTGCGGACGGAGAGCGCAGGAGCAATCGAGAGGCGATCCTGTCCCGCCCATGGATAGACAGCATTGAAAAGGATGCCGTGCGTTCGCAGCACGTCTGAATAGGAAAACTGTCTGGATTTTCCGAGCGCGGTGAAGGCTTCGTCCAACCCAGTCGTGAATGAGGTGTGCTCGAGTCTTTTGACGATATCGAGATCCTTCTCTTTCTCGACATTTCGCAGATACCCCTCGGTCGCGAAATCACCGAACGGATCGAAGCTCACCGTTTGGCTTCACGCAGATACTTCGCCTGGAGATGGACGAGCTCCGGTCGGCTGAGATGGCCCGCACGCTGTAAGCCGAGAAGCAGGCATTCCACTTCATCGAGGCGCACATGATCCGCCGCAAGACGGGTGACATCCTGCGCGAACGCGTCAAGCTTTGTCGGGGTGAAAACAACTTGGTGCAGTGACGCGAGCTCGCGGATATAGGCTTCGGTCGAGCCGAAAGTGATGTGTTGGAACCGTGCCGACATGATGTTTCCCTCAGTGGAAATATAGCCTTCCTCCTCCTGAAAATCCATTAATTCCGTCCCGAAAACAGTCGAATCCAGCCTCTTAACTCTTTGTTTTTGTGCTTCTTTAGCCTCGGCGCGGAGTTCGTCAGCCCGCTCCAAATGTACCAAGCGCAGCATGCTCGCGCGAAGAGGTGGCGCTTTAACCGATCAATCCGCCGCAAATCAAACTTTGAGGTGGAAACCTCCTCGACGAAGTCGGTCTTGCTCCAAACAGCGGACAGCAACGCAGTCCGCCAGCCTATCCCCCGTAGCTCTGCACCAAGCTGCCCGCTACCAGCGACCAGCCGTCGACCAGCACGAAGAAGATCAGCTTGAACGGCAGCGACACCACCACCGGCGGCAGCATCATCATGCCCATCGACATCAGCACCGAGGCGACCACGAGGTCGATGATCAGAAACGGCAGGAACAACAGGAAGCCGATCTCGAAGGCGCGCTTCAGTTCGGAGATCATGAACGCTGGCACCAGAATCCGCAGCGACATTTCGTCAGGGGTCGCCGGCGGTGCCTCGCCCGACAGGTCCATGAACAGTTTTAGGTCCTTTTCGCGCACGTTCTTCTGCATGAAGCCGCGCAGCGGCACCGCCGCCCGCTGCAGCGCCTCCTCGACGTTGATCTGGTTGGCGACCAGCGGCTTGATGCCGTCGTCGTAGGATTTCTGCAGCACCGGTCCCATCACGAACGCGGTCAGGAACATCGCCAGCGCAATGATAACGGAATTCGGCGGCGCGGTCGCGGTGCCCAATGCGGTCCGCAGCAGCGACAGCACCACCACGATCCTGGTGAACGACGTCATCATGATCAGGATCGACGGTGCGATCGACAGCACCGTCAGGAGCGCGATCAGCTGGATCGCGCGCTCGGTGACGCCGCCATTGCCCTGGCCGAGATTGATGCTGATGTCCTGCGCGAACGCCGGACCCGCCAGCGATCCGGCGGCTATCAGGGTGGCAAAAAATAGAACTCTACGCGGGACTTCTGCCGGCCTCACGAAGGATTCTTCGGACGGCCCAGCAATGACGCCATTTCGTCTTCGAGATTTTCAAAACCGCTCTTCGGCAATGGCGCGGCGACCGGCGGCGCCGTCGATTGCTCGGGGCGCGGCGGGGGCGGGGTGAGCCGGACCGGCGGCGGTTCGGGCGCCACCGACGGCGCGCCGATGCGCGCTTCGCCGGTGTCGCCGGGCCGGCGCAATGCTGCCTCCAGCCGCTGTGCCATCTCGGCGAGATTTTGTTCGGCGGTCGGCTGAGCCGGGAGCGGCGGTGGCGGCGGCGATACCGGGGCGCGTTCGGGCGCGCGAAGCGGGGGCGGCTTTGGCGTGTCGCTCACGTTCACGCGGGGCAGGCGGGGCATCATCGGTTCGTTGCGCGATGGCAGCCGCAACGGCATCGGCTCGCTGTGCGCCTCGGCGCGGCCGGCCAGCGGCTCCGGCGTGAAGCCGGTCAAGGGGTCGCCGCGCCGTTCCGCGGCCGCAGGTGCTGGACGGCGCACTTCGTCGGCAAACGAAGGCCGCGCCGGCCGGGAAGGCGGCTCGGGCAGTTGCGGCTCGGCGTGATCGAAGCCTTCGGACCGCGATCCATCGCTGTCGCCGCGGCCGGCTGAATCCGGCAGCGGCACCAGCCGGGGTTGCGGTGGTTCGGCGCCTCCCCCGACAGAAGGCCGTTGCGGCATCTGATCCCGTGCGACGTTGGCGCGTACGATATTGGATTCCACGACGATATCGGTCGGTCCGCCGATCATCAGCAGATGTTCGATGTTGTCGCGCCGGACCAGCACCAGCCGCCGGCGGCCATCCACGGCGGCGGCGTCGATCACCGCCAGCCGCGGCATCCGCCCGCGATTGGTGTTGGTACCGAGCCGGCTGCCGGCGAATCGGCGAACCAGCCAGGCGGCAACGCCAATCAGCGCCAGAACGGCGACGAACGCGAAAACGAATGTAAGTGCCTGCATGCTTTGTTCCCGGCGGATAACGCTTTGTTGAGGTTTCTGTTCGTCGGCCGTGGATCGGAACCGATGCAGAAAACGGCAAAAAGCGTGAGATTGGCCCTATGTCTTAACGTCCCACGGCAAGAATTGCCGCGCCCCATGTCCTAATAAACCAAGAATCGCTGTGGCCAAAACGACTTCTGAGCGTTCCCGCTGCGCTGATTTGGCTGGTTAACGCAGCATTCGTGGCGAAAATGCGCTCGATTGATCTTGGTCGCCGATTCACGCCCGCGCGCCGTCCGGCCTGCCGCGCATCTTAACCCGTTATTAACCATGCGCAGGGCAAATTCTGCCTACCTCAGCGGCGCCATCGCCGCAAGGCGAGAGGCCGATGCGATGTCCATCAACGATCTTCCGGTTTTGTCGGCGCTGCGCACCAAGATGCAATGGCATCAGGAGCGGCAGCGCGTGCTGTCCGAAAACGTCGCCAATTCCGACACGCCGAATTTCAAGCCGCGCGATCTGGTGGAACCGAAACTCGATCGCACCGGCGGCGTCGCCGGATCGGTGGGCGCGCTGGCCATGATGCGCACCAGCGGCAGCCATATCGGCACCTCGGCGGGCGGACCAACTTTTGCGCAGGACGGCAACGGCGGTTTCCAGACCAGGCCCGCCGGCAACGCCGTCAATCTGGAAGACCAGATGCTCAAGGTCTCCGCCAACCAGATGGACTATGCGGCGGCGACTTCGCTCTACAGCAAAAGCCTGCATCTTCTGAAGACCGCGATCGGCAAAGGCTGACAGGCCGGGTCAAAGACCTAAGGGAACCACACCATGGCAGACGATGCAGGGGATTTCGCGAGGTCGATGAGCATCGCCACGTCCGGCCTGCGGGCGCAGGCCGGGCGCATGCGGATCCTGTCGGAAAATATCGCCAATGCGGATTCCACCGCGCAGACCACCGGCGGCGATCCCTATCGCCGCAAGGTGCCGACGTTTTCCTCCGAACTCGACCGCACCCTGGACGCCAGGGTCGTGACCCTGGGCAGGATCCGGGCCGATACGTCGCCGTTTCGCGTCAAATACGAGCCCGCCAATCCGGCCGCGGATGCCGCCGGCAACGTCAAATATCCCAACGTCAACTCGCTGGTTGAACAGACCGACATGCGCGACGCGCAGCGGTCCTACGAGGCGAACCTCAACATCATCAGCGCCACGCGCCGGATGATTCAACGCACGCTCGACATCCTCAAGGCCTGAACAGGGAACCTTAAGCCATGGCTTCACCCACAGTCGCTGCCAATGCCTATGCCAGCCTCGCCCGCATCCTGGACACCGGCGGCGCCGGCAAGGCTTCCGAAGGCGGCGGCGGTCCATCCTTCGG
>WNFO01004263.1_pt1 | contig 12303 bp, 6 predicted proteins | sample 5400251 | NCBI WGS metagenome assembly WNFO01 (sample SAMN13153354, study PRJNA577476) | soil metagenome | isolation source: 100 cm saprolite under Madrone tree | place: USA:California | collected 2016-06-14
CCGGCCGAATCCAGCCTGCGAAGCGCTGCTTCCGGTTCAGCTCCATCCCGCAGTACAGACTTGGCTAGGCAGAATCTGCAATGAAGGCTGGTATGGCAGCTGCATCAGCTCAGCTTTGGCGCATCGCAGCGGGAACGGAGCTTCGCCGCAATGTCTTGGAGACCTATGGCACCCGCGTCTTGGTGTTGATCATTACGTTTGCGACGGCAGTGGTGATCGCGCGAGAACTCGGTCCCACCGGCCGTGGGCTCTATGCGGTGGCCGTAACCTTGGGAGCGATCGGCGCACAGTTTGGCAATCTTGGCCTGCATGCCTCCAACATCTACTACGTTGCAAAAGACCGAGGACTTCTTCCCGCTCTCATTGGTAACACCTTAGCGGTCGTCTTTGTGGCTTGCATTGTTGCTGCCTTGGGCGGGATTGGCTTTGCCTTCTGGCCGAACGCGTCACCCGTCCATGGAACGCTTTTGCTTCTCGCCCTGGCTTCGGTCCCTGTCGGTCTGGCCTTTCTCCTTACTCAAGGGCTTCTGCTTGGCGTTAACGAGGTGCGGGCATACAACAACATTGAATGCGGCGGCAAACTCTTGGCCCTGATGCTGATCTGCGTCTTGGCGCTGGCTCAGGGGAGCACGGTAGAACTGTTTTTCGGCGCGACTTTGTCCTCGGTTATGGCGACCTTCCTTTGGGCCCTTCTGCGACTTAGGCGTGTTTCGGAGAAACCTCCGAGGCTGTCTTGGACCGTGTTTCGTCAGAGCATCGGCCTCGGGGCCAGGGCGTATACCATCGCTTTTTTCGGTTTTCTTCTGCTTAGAATTGATCTGCTCATGGTCAAGTACATGCTTGGCGCGACCGAAGCGGGCTACTACTCGATAAGCCAAGTCCTCGCCGAGAACACCATGATGTTCCCCGTAGTCGTAGGATTGCTCTTGTTCCCCAAACTATCGGCGATAAAGGCGAGAGAAGAAAAACTGCAATTGGCGAACAAAGCGCTACTTGTGACCGCAGCTTTGATGTTGCCGGCAGTTGTGATTGCCGCGACAGTCGCCGCACCCATCATCTCCATCGCATTCGGGCGGAATTTCCTGCCGGCAGTCTCCCCTTTTGTTTGGTTAATGCCGGGAACGTATTTTCTGGGATTGGAAACGGTGATGGTGCAACTCTTGAACAGCGAGGGTTTTCCGCCCATTATCGTCGTAGCTTGGATCGTGGATACGATTGTTAACGTCGCTCTGAATTTCTGGGCCATACCGCGTTATGGGATAACCGGCGCGTCGATCGTTTCGTCCGTCTGCTACTTCCTGATGTTCCTCATCGTTTCTGCTGTCGTGTGGAGGCGCAATTACGCTCGACACCCAGCAACGGTTTGCGCGCCAAATCTATCGTCTTAAAGCATAAATGCGAATCATTAGGATCCTTAAACGCGAATCGCCACTCGCGCTTGCTCGTGAGGTTATGTGGCGGGCAACCCGCGGGTGGAGAAAGAGGCGAATTCTTGCTCGGATCGAGCACCCTGGCGATGTTAAATTCCGTTACATTACCTACTACGATCCGGACTTGCAATGCTTGAGTGAGCACGCTAAGACCCTCATCGTTGCCTTCGCGGACGAAATTCGGGCGGGAAGGTATCCCTTCCTGGGTTATGGCACGGTAGACCTTGGCACTCGGCCGAAATGGAACCTTGACTTTGTGTCTGGTCGAGAGTGGCCCTATGTGCGGAGCGAGTGTCGCGACTGCATTCGCCACGACGGCTCCGACGTCAAAGTGCCGTTCGAGCTTTCGCGTCTACAATTCCTCCCCATTCTCGGCAAAGCACACGTTCTTACCGGCGACGAGTCGTATCGCGTCGCGGCCAAGGAACTCCTGACGCACTGGATTCAGGCGAATCCTGTTCCATTGGGGGTAAATTGGACTATCGCGATGGAAGCGGCGTTGCGTGCCATGAGTATCTGCTTCCTGTTGAATCTGCTCTCTCCCCTGCGCCCAGAAGAGCAACCCTGGCTCGCGACTGTGACGCGCTCCCTTGCGCAGCATTTGTGCTACATAGAAGCGAACATTGAGTTTTCGCATTTATTGACCAGCAATCACTATCTGAGCGACATCGTGGGACTTTACTCTCTCTCGATGTTCCTCGACGGCGAGGGCATGGCAGCGAGGCGACGCAAATATCGGCAGCAGATCGAAGCTGAAATGGCACGGCAGGTGTACGAAGATGGTGGGGACTACGAAGCTTCCACTGGATACCAGGTGTTGGTCACACAGCTTTTTACAACCGCGCTCCTGCTGATGCGCAGCGAATCCGCGGCTCCAGTTACGCCAGCGTTTGTAACGCGCCTTCGGATGATGTTCCAATTCCTCAACACTGTCGCCAGCACGTCCGGCGAATTACCCAACGTCGGTGACTGCGACGACGGTCGCACCGAACTGCTGCTCGACGACCTCCAGCAGATGACGCATTGTCCGGTTGCAGAGAGAAATTCACTCAAGGTGTCCCACTTGCTCGGACTGGGGCAACGGCTTTTCGACGTAGGTGCGGGCCCGGGTGACGATGCCGCGTGGTACGGTTTCATCGACGGGGCGCGAGCTCCTTATTCCGAACCTCGGCTCGACCTTGGCTCGGCTGGCCCCATCAAAGTTCTTCCGAAGTCGGGAATAGGCATCCTGCAACATGGATCTGCGGAGTTGTTGTTCTTTGCTATTCCAAACGGAATCTTTGGCAAGGGAAGCCACACGCACAATGACAAACTCAGCTTTGTTTTGCGCGTGCATGGACAGGAGGTTTTCTGCGACTCCGGGACAGGCTGCTATACGCGGGATCTCGCAGTGCGAAACCGGTTCCGCCGCACCGCAGCGCACAACACATTGCTGATCGATCGCACGGAACAGAATCGCATCGACGCGAGCCCACGCGGGACTTTCATCCTTGGAAATGATGCAGCTGTTAGCCCGATTCAAGCAGGTCGAGATGGGCAAGGCTACTTCTTGCGTGCCTCGCACACTGGATACCGCTCGGTTGGAGTAACGCACACGCGATCGATCCGCGCCGCTCACGGAGAGCATGCATTTATTATCGAAGACCAACTCGAGGGCGATGGCGTTCACGATTTCGAGATCAATTTTCAGCTGGCTCCCCATAGAAATGCCGAACTAGCCGCAAACGAAGACGGGATTTTGTGCTGCATTCCTGGAAATCCACAAGTTCAACTCACGGTCGCCGGGCTCCAGGGAGCGATCCAGCCATCGCTCGTCAGTTCCGCTTACAACGTAACGGTTCCAGCAGTGAAATTGCGCTTGTGGGGAAGAGCTGCCGTCCCCCTGCGCATCACGACCCGTGTTGCGTGGGCCGATGTAACGGACACGGCCGATATCGCCATTCCCCAACATGACTCCCTAGAGGAAACCAAGTGTTACGGCGCGGTTGCCAAGGGGGACTACCCGGCATGAGCTCCACTCGCTCCGTTTCCACGCCCGCATCGGTTGGCAGCGAACTCGCAGAAAGTCGGCCGTTTGCTGATTACCCACTTTCTGAGGAGTCCATCGTATGTTTTGCGGGCGAGGACTGGTGGTATCACCATCCGCATTCGAAAAACCACATTCTCAAGCGGCTGGCCAAACATAATCGGGTGCTCTTCGTGAACTCCATCACGATGGGCTTGCCTTCGATCGGCAATCCCGATTTCTTTCACAAAATCCGCCGCAAGTTTCGCAGCTACCTGCGCTGGCTGCGCAAGGCGCCCGAGGGACTATGGGTGATGACGCCGATAAACGTGCCGCTGTACGGCTGGTCAGTGGTACGCGCCTTGAATCGTCTGCTGCTCGTCCTGCAGCTCCGATTGGTGATGTTCTTTCTCAATCTACGGCGTCCCATCGTGTGGGTCGCCATTCCTACGGCCGCCGACTTGGTGAACTCGCTTGGCGCCAAACTCTTGGTATACCAGGTTTCTGACAAATACGATGTCAACGAAGACAGCGCGCTTTCGCGTACCGTAATCCGCGACATGGATTCTCGCCTGAAGCAGCGCGCCGCCGTGGTGATGTACTCGGGGCGAAAGCTGTACGAGGAATCCGAAGTCCGTCACCGGTATTTCCTCGAACAGGCTGTGGACTACGAGCGCTTCGCCAACTTGCCCCCCAAAGCGCCCGCAGACATCGCGGCAATTCCCCGGCCAGTTCTCGGATACGTGGGCGCGGCCGATTGGTACACCATGGATGTGCCTTTGATCGAGCACGTCGCCAAAGCGCGGCCCGATTGGCACTGGGTTTTCATCGGCGCGAAATCGAATGTGGTACAGTTGTCCGCGCGCAACATTCATTTTCTCGGTTCCAAGCCTTATTCGGAGCTTCCCCGGTACTACCGGCACATCGATGTTTGCGTACTGCCTTGGAACCAGAAAAACGCTTTCACCAGCTATGGAAGCGCCATTAAGGTCCGCGAATACCTGGCAACCGGCAAGCCGGTGGTGATTTCTCCGCTTTACGAATACCTGCACACGCCGGGCGTACGAATCTACCGCTCGACCGATGAATTTATCCGGTCGGTTGAAGAGGCGCTGGCCTCCGATACGCCTCATAAGCGTCAAGTGCGGCAAGACGCGGTCCGAAACTGCACCTGGGACGTGCGCGCGAGGGAAGTGGCGAGCTTGTTTCGCGGCCTGCTCGATGGCCGGGACGTTCGCGAGGCCATGCCACAGCGCGAGGAACAGAGACAAGTTGCGGTCACAAGGTAAGGCGAGAAGATAAATGGCGATTGAGCAGTCGCAGGGTCCGGAATGAACCCTCCCCCCGGTTTTTTGTAAGTTGCTTCTAAAGGGTTTAACATTTCTGTAAGTCCTTTGTTTGCAATATATACGGGCGGGCTCATAAGTGTTTCGTGCACCGTATCATGCCAGATATTACAAAGTAGGCGGAGCGGAACCTGAATTTGCAAGGCAATTCGTCCGCGAAGCATAGGGAATTCTCTGCGGTGATTCTAAAAGTAAAGACCGGATTGCAGGAATCTCACGGATCTCCCAGGATTCCTGATGCGGTGTGACGCCCTGCCTTCGCAAATCCCCCAAGGGAGGAGGAATCAAATGAAACGTGTCCTCAGTTTGATTTTCCGAATTCGATTGCAGGGGGCGGTTGGTCCGATCACAGCGGCAATGGGCCTAGTGCTCACGCTGGTGGTGAATCTATTAGCGCAGCAGCCGCTGACACCACCAGCTTTCACGATCCTTCACAGCTTCACTGGGCCGCCGAACGACGGAAGGAATCCTACGACCGGCTTAACGTTGGACTCATCCGGCAACCTGTATGGGACGACCATGATGGGAGGCGCTTTCAACGACGGAGCTGTGTTCCTGGTAAGAACTGATGGGAGCGAGGCAATGCTGTATAGCTTCCCGCCGGGAAACGCAGGCGGAACGATTCCTAGCGGCTTGACGCTAGGCACGGACGGCAACTTCTATGGCACTACTATGGTGGGCGGCTTGGCTGGAGTTGGCAATGTGTTCCTTATGACCCCTGCGGGGATCGTGACGGAGCTATACAGTTTTGCCGGGCCGCCGAACGATGGGTCGAGGCCACGGTACGGCGTGATCCGCGATTCCCAGGGAAATCTGTTTGGCACCACCGAATACGGCGGCCCTCCTTGTGCGATTTCAGGGAGTGTAGGGTGTGGGACAGTTTTCAGGTTGAGCCTTGATGGCACGGAGACTATCCTTCACAGTTTTGCGGGAGGAACAAACGACGGGGCGTACCCCATGGGCGGTTTGCTTGAGGACGCTACGGGCAATCTCTACGGCGTGGCACGCGCCGGCGGTTCTACGGGCAACGGCGTTGTGTTCAAGCTCAGTCCGGACGGGACGGAGACCGTGCTGTACAGTTTCCTGGGGCCGCCGGGCGATGGAGCAACCCCCATGGGGACCTTGATCCAAGACGGATCGGGTAACTTCTATGGCACGACACAGAACGGGGGTGCGAACAGCGGGCGGTACGGTGTTCAAGTTGAGCCCGACTGGTATCGAAACGATACTGCTCAGCCCTGGTGGGCCGTCATCGATCGACGGGAGGAGTCCCCAATCTGGCGTGATCATGGACCCCGACGGGAACCTTTATGGCACGACGATAAACGCGGTGTTCGAACTAAGCTCTGACGGCGTTGAAACTGTGCTGCACTATTTTTCGGGCACGGCAGAAGGAGCACCTGTCATGGCGGGGCTGGTCCAGGACGGGGCGCGTACTCTTTACGGTACCGGTTTCGGAGATGGCGCCCAGCCCTGTTCCGTGGAAGGTCCGGGGGGTTGCGGGGTCGTATTCAAGCTGCGTACTCCAACGGCAGACCTGTCGATCCACAGCGTGGCACCTACAGTCGCAGCTAGCGGGACGACGATCACCTACGTTATCGAAGTGATGAATAATGGACCCGACGCAGCGAGCAGCGTCAACATTGTGGATGCGATTCCTGCGGGAGCAACATTCAGCAGCGCGTCCGTGAGCGCGGGCTCTTGCACGGCGCCAGCCGCGGGCGGCACGGGGACAGTCACGTGCAGCGTACCGACACTGGCGTCTGGAAGCGTGGTTACGGAGACGCTGGTGATCAACGTCAAGGCGGGGATGGGAAGCGCCATTATAGATACCGCGACGGTGAGTTCGGCGACGTTTGATCCGAGCAGCGGGAACAATTCTGCCTCGATCACAACCACGATCATCTAAGGGACATTTTTCCGTCGAAATTGAGAAGGTTTACTGTTCATGGGACCACTGGGCCTTAGAGAGCGCCCGTGTTTCCGTTGCACTCGTTAAGGAGAACAACTAATGTGCGGCATTAATGGAGTACTTTCGTTCACTAACAGTGCGTTCCGCGTTTCCGAAAGCTATCTGACGCGGATGCGGGACATGATGGCGCACCGCGGCCCGGATGGCGCGGGAATGTTTGTCTCGCCGGACCGGCGGCTGGGCCTGGGGTTTCGGCGCCTGGCGATCATCGACCTATCGGAAAGAGCGATGCAGCCGATGAGCAATGAGGACGGCACGCTCTGGGTGGTCTTCAACGGGGAGATTTACAACCACGCCCAAATTCGCTCGGAATTGGAGGAGCTAGGAGGACACCGCTGGAAGACCGACCATTCCGACACCGAAGTGATCCTGCATGCGTTCGAGCAGTGGGGGATTAACTGCGTGCAGAAGTTTCGCGGGATGTTTGCGATCGCGCTGTGGGACACGAAGCAGCGGCAACTGTGGCTGATTCGCGACCGCATCGGGGTCAAGCCGCTGTATTACAGCATTCATCATGGACGCATCACGTTTGCTTCAGAAATCAAGGCGCTGCTGGAAGATGCGGAGCAGCAACGCGGAGTCAATGAGGAAGCTCTTTATTACTATTTGTCGTTCAATGCCACGCCGGCGCCGCTCACGCTTTTTTCGGGCATCCAGAAACTCGCTCCAGGAACCTGGTTAAGAGTCAACGAGGACGGCCACGTTCAAGAATCGCGATATTGGGATGTTTGGGACCACACCGAGCCACTGACGAATGCGTCCGAGGCAGAGATCGCCGAACGCATCCAATGGGAACTGCGCACTTCGGTTAAGCTCCGCAAGATCAGCGACGTTCCGGTGGGAGTTTTTCTCTCGGGCGGCATCGACTCTAGTACCAACGCGGCCCTGTTTTCCGAAGGAGACGGGAAGCCGGTGCAGACTTTCTCGATTGGCTATGACAAAGAATACGAGAGCTATCCCAGCGAGCTTCGCTATGCCCGCATGATCGCGCAAAAGGTAGGCGCGGATCACCACGAATTGCTTCTCAAGGAAAGCGACCTGCTCGAGTCCCTGCCGCTGATCATCCGGCATCAGGATGAACCGCTGGCTGATCCGGTTTGCATGCCGGTGTACTTCGTTTCAAAGCTGGCACGCGATGCCGGCGTTATTGTTTGCCAAGTCGGAGAAGGATCGGACGAGCTATTCTGGGGCTACAAGTATTGGAAGGACTCGCTGCGGCTGCAACGCCTTAGCAACCTGTTCCCGCTTCCCAAGACGCTTCGCAAGCTGGGGCTTGCCGGAGTTGATCTCGCCGAGGGGGGACGAGGGACGTCCTATCGACGCCAGTTTTCGTGCGAGGTTCTGCGGAGGGCGCTGTCCAACCGCCCGGTGTTCTGGGGCGGGGCGGAAGTGTTCAGCGACACGCAAAAGAGGCGCGAGCTGCTCTCGCCGCGATTGCAGAAGAAGTTTGCCGAGGTGAGTTCGTGGGAGGCCCTGAAGCCGATTCGACAACGCTTCGAGGAAAAAGCGTGGGAGCCATCGCCGCTCAATTGGATGACTTACCTCGATTTGAATCTGCGATTGCCGGAACTGCTGCTCATGCGCGTTGACAAAATGAGCATGGCGGTGAGCCTGGAAGCACGCGTTCCATTTCTCGATCACAAGTTCGTAGAACTGGCGATGAGCATTCCTGAAGCGGTGAAAACGAAAAACGGCGTACTCAAATACATTCTGAAGAAGGCCGTGAGAGGCGTGATACCGGACGAGCTTATCGACCGGAAGAAGCAAGGTTTTGGCGTACCTGTCTACGAGTGGTACCACAATCAATTCGGGAAATATGTTGAGAAGGAGATGAAGGAGTTTTGCGAAAACACCGATCTTTTTCAGTTGGAGGGTGTCCGGCCATTCCTGAAGAAAAGGGGGTGGGCACTGTTAAACGTAGCGCTTTGGTGGAAGCAATACATTGGCTCGGGCGTAGCCGCACGGCACTCTCTCCCCGGACCGGTTCAACCTGAGGCGCAGCCTGTCGCTGTTCGAAGTATGCCGCTGTCTGCAGAAAGGGGCGCGTGAGGCGCTTGCCGACACGACGCTCAGTCCGTTCTATTCAGTAAGACTTCGCAACGAAACAAATTCAATCCGGCCACTAGGAGGAAACGAGGAGTCTCCGCCGCGGCGGATTGGAGTAATCGCCATGACTCATGCCCAAGACCTCGCAAATGAACTACCACCTTTGCGGGAACCAGTACACCGCCAGTCGCAATTGATTGAGTGGATCAGCCGTGCCTTACGAAGCGTTCTACTCGTGACGCTTGCACACACGAGCTTAGGTCTAGCGGCGTTCGCCACGTGTACGGCTCCCAAGAATGTGATCGAGGCGGAGAATTGCCTGCCGGGCAACCCGACAACGGATTGGTACATCGACGGAAACGGATCATCGAATATCGAAGGCTTCACCAGCGATATGAGCGTGAACGTGGGCCAAACAGTATTCTTCAAGATTCAAACGAATGCTTCTGCCTACACGATTGATATCTACCGCATGGGCTATTACCAGGGGCAGGGAGCGCGCAAGGTCGCTTCCATCTTGCCTTCGGCGTCCTTACCACAAACTCAACCTCCTTGCCTGACGGACAGTTCGACCGGCCTGACAGATTGCGGTAACTGGGGAATTTCAGCGTCTTGGGCAGTGCCTGCCGCTGCCGTCTCCGGGGTCTACGCTGCCAAACTTGTGCGGTTGGACACCGGCGAAGCAAGCCTCATCCTTTTTGTTGTCCGCAATGACTCCAGCCATTCTGACATTCTTGTGCAAACTTCCGACACTACGTGGCAGGCTTACAACGTATACGGGGGAAGCAGTCTTTATACGGGGCCGACCATTCGCGCCTTCAAAGTCAGTTACAACCGGCCGCTCACTTTGCCCGGAATGGACACGTCTTTTTTCACGTCTGAATATCCGATGTTGCGTTGGCTCGAAGCCAATGGTTACGACGTGAGCTATTTTTCAGGTGTAGATACGGACCGTAATGGCGCGCTGATCAAGCAGCACAAAATCTTCATGTCGGTTGGGCATGACGAATACTGGTCGGGGGGGCAACGTGCCAACGTCGAAGCTGCCCTGGCAGCAGGAGTGAATCTCGGATTCTTTAGCGGCGACGAAATTTCATGGAAAACGCGCTGGGAAACAAGCATTGATGGCACCAATGCGGCCTACCGGACGCTAGTCTGCTACAAAGAGACGCTCGCAAGCGCAGTGATCGATCCGGCAGACCCTACCGTCTGGACGGGTTGGTGGCGGGACGCACGGTTCAGCCCTCCGGCCGACGGTGGCCGGCCTGGAAACGCATTAAGCGGCACGCAACTCGGCGCGGATGTGCCTCGAAACGATGCCATCACTGTGCCTCAGGCGGACGGCAGTATGCGCTTCTGGCGGAACACCAGCATTGCAGCACTTGGGCCAGGCCAGATCGCTACTCTGCCAGCGGGAGTGCTTGGGTACGAGTGGGATGTGGACGCTGACAATGGGTTCCGTCCAGCGGGGCTTGTCCCGCTCTCGACGACCTCCTTGGCGGTCCCAACTTGCATCCTCTTGACGACAAACGTTAGTGCAGACGATGGTTACGCCATCGGTAGCTGCACGGCGACGCACCAACTGACATTGTACCGGGCTCCCAGCGGAGCCCTTGTTTTCGGGGCCGGCACGGTACAGTGGTCTTGGGGGCTGGACGCCACTCACGCCATCCCCGGGACCCCCACGGACATTCATATGCAGCAGGCCACGGTAAACCTCCTCGCAGATATGGGAGTACAGCCAGTGACGTTGCAAAGCGGGCTTGTGCCAGCAACTCCTTCCACGGATACCACCCCTCCTAGGTCAGTAATATCTTCGCCTGCTGCGGGAACCACCGTCACGGCAGGAACTTCAATAACCATTTCCGGTACTGCCTCAGACTTCGGAGGCGGGCAAGTGGGTGCAGTGGAGGTTTCGGTGGACGGAGGAAGGACCTGGCATCCCGCAGTGGGTCGCCAGACCTGGAGCTACACGTCTGTAATCGTACAGTCAGGAGTTGCGAACGTCCTAAGCCGAGCAGTGGATGATAGTGGAAATCTGGAGGTTCCAAGTCAAGGTATTGCACTTACTGCGACTCCACCCCCATGTCCTTGCACCATCTGGCCGGGGACTGCGACGCCTGCCACTGTCGATGCCGGGGCCTACTCGCCGTTGGAACTCGGGGTGCAATTCAGGCCGGACACCAACGGCTATATTACTGGTATTCGGTTTTACAAGAGTTCCGCGAACACCGGCACGCATGTGGGTAATCTGTGGAGCAGCTCCGGCGCCTTGCTGGCGACTGGCACCTTCGCGGCGGAAACTGCTTCAGGATGGCAGCAGGTGAACTTCTCGACTCCCGTGGCGGTCACGGCGAACACCATGTATGTGGCCTCCTATCACACCAGTGTGGGTCACTTTAGTGAGGACCTGAATTACTTTGCTACCTCCGGCGTTGACAACGCCCCCCTTCATGCCCTGGCAGATACCGGCGGAAGCGCGAACGATGTGTATGCGTTTGCCAGCGCTAGCGCATTTCCCACAAGTACTTACAATGCTTCGAACTTCTGGGTGGACGTGGTCTTCAACTACACCGCTGGCACAACTGCACCCCTGTCAGTCAGCACGACCTCTCTCCCGAACGGTACTCAGTCCACGCCGTATAATCAGAGCCTGGCGGCTCTGGGCGGTACGGGCCCGTATAGTTGGATCGTGCTTTCGGGAACACTACCTTCCGGATTGAATCTATCCTCAAGCGGACAAATCTCCGGTGCGCCCACTTCAGTGGGGACCGGCAGTTTCGTGGTACAAGTTACCGACTCGAGTGCTCCTAGACAGAGTGCCACTCAGGCATTGAGCATCACCGTTGTCGGACCCACAGGGTCTCAGAACAGCGCGGCGTTGAATGGCAACTATGCATTTAACTTTACGGGTGTGAGCGGGAATGGGGCCACTTCGTCTGTTTTTGGGGCCGTGGGAAGATTCACGGCGGACGGGGCCGGCAATCTCAGCAACGGCGAACTGGTCACCAACACCGTAGGTGCCGGGGCCACAAGCCCGCAAGCGTTCACCGGGACGTATGTAATCGGTGCGGACAACCGAGGTGTGATGACCTTAAATATCGGCGGGGGCAGCGCGAAGCTGGCGTTTGCGATGATGGCCAACGGCAACGCGCAGTTTATCGAGTTCGATGCCGCAGGCGGGTCAGGCACGATCGGCTCCGGGACCATGGAGAAAGCGGACACTAGCGCTTTTAGCACCGCCAGAATCACGGGTGACTACGCGTTTGGCGCCGCCGGTTTGGATAACGCAAATAATCGCGCGGCCATCGAAGGGCGATTGACTTCGAATGGGACCGGCACGCTCAGCAACGCCGCGGGGGACGTCAACGCCTATGGCACTGATTATGCGATGAACTTTACGGCGGCGAATTACACGGTGTCCAACACCGCCACGGGGCGGGGCACCATGAACCTGGCCTTCACGTTTGGGGGAACCCCCGACAGCATGAATTTCGTTTTTTA
>WNFO01012097.1_pt1 | contig 12302 bp, 9 predicted proteins | sample 5400251 | NCBI WGS metagenome assembly WNFO01 (sample SAMN13153354, study PRJNA577476) | soil metagenome | isolation source: 100 cm saprolite under Madrone tree | place: USA:California | collected 2016-06-14
GCGGTTGGCCGTAAGGCGCATCACCAAAAACGACTCGCGCGGCGACATAACGCGCGATCGAACCAGGTTGGCCCAGCTCCACCGTCAGGTCGTCCAACGTCTGCTGTCGCAAACGTTCAACCTCGTCTTCTTTGAAAGTAGGCCGCCGCACTACATCCGCCAGAATCTCAAGTGCCGGCCCAATCTTGGCAGACATCACATTCACGCCAACGCGTGATGAGTCCCAGCGCGCGGACGTGTCAAGCGATCCGCCGAGAGCTTCGATTGCTTCGGCGATCTGAGTGGCGCTGCGTTTTTCGGTGCCCTTGGTTAACAGGTCAGCGGTCATGTTGCTGAGTCCCGCCAGCTCAGGCGGATCAACTTCGGCGCCATTTTTCACTAACAGTTGAGCTGCAACCAAAGGGCTGCCATGTCGCTCAACCACAATCACACGCAGGCCGTTTGTCAGCGTCTTCTCGACTGGCTTGGGAAATTGTGCGGAGCGTGGCGGCGCCGGTGGCGGAGGTGTAGCTTGTGGACTTGCCGACTGTGCTTTCGCACCCAGCGAAGTAACGCAAAGAACGACAAGCAGCGCCAGCGAAATTAGCGCGACATTACCAACCTTGTTGATTCTCATCGTCCTTGCCCTCCCGCCACACGTTGCGTCTGATGGTCAGAACTTCTTAGATAGCCGGTCGTTTGTTCAGTCTTAGGCAAGTAATAAATCACCAGCCGGTTCGCCGCCGTGAAATATTTTTTCATGACGCGTTGCACGTCGGCCGCGGTCACCGACTGTAGCCGCCGCAGATCCGTGTTGACTCGATTAGGATCGCCAAGCAAGACCGCCGCCTCGCCAAGTGACAACGCTTTGCCGTTACTTGTTTCACGCTGTTGCAGTTCATTCGTTAGCAGTTGGTTCTTGGCCTTATCCAACTCTGCAGGGGCCACTGGTGCGTTCTGCATTTTTGCGATCTCCGCGAGCAGGGCACGCTCACCTGCTTCAGGTTTTTTTCCGCTGGCCAGCACGAGGTTGAAATAAAAGACGCTGGCATCTTCGCGCAGATCCGGTGTGGCGTCGGCGCTCTGCGCAACTTGCTGCTCGTAAATCAAAGATCGGTAGAGTCGTGAAGATTCACCCTGCGCCAGAATTGTGGCGGCGACGCGCAATGCCGCCGTATCAGGATCCCTCTCGGAAGGCGTCAAGTAGGTCAGTGCGATTGCAGGCAACGGCACATTGGCGGCGTAATGTGTTATACGACGCTCCGCGGTTCGCTCCGGCTCTTTAATGCTGACACGCGGCAACGCCATGCTCGGCTTGGCAATCGGCGCCAAATATTTGTCCACCCAGGCATCGAGTTGCCTGGGATCGAAATCGCCAGCCACTACCAGCGTTGCATTGTCAGGACGGTAGAACGTCGCATGGAATGCACGGACATTTTCCAGCGACGCAGCGTCGAGGTCTTCAATGCTGCCGATGGTCGGTCGCTTGTAAGGATGGGCAATGAACGACTGTTGTTCGATCAGATATTGGAGCATTCCATACGGCGGCGCCAGGTAACTTTGCCGGTACTCTTCCTCGACAACGCTGCGCTCAGATTTAAAGTTCGGCTCGTCGACCGTCAATCCCGACAGGCGATCTGCCTCGGCCCACAACAACGTCTCGAGATAATTGGAAGGTACGACTTCGTAATAGACGGTCACGTCTGGATTCGTGAACGCGTTATTAAAGCCGCCCACATCTTCTGTCAGACGGTCCATCATTTCCGACTTCATGTTCTTCGTCGCTTTGAACATGATGTGTTCAAAAAGATGGGCAAAGCCGCTGCGACCAGCCGGGTCGTCTTTTGAGCCGACGTGATACCAAACTTGAATGGCAACGGTTGGGCTGGAATGGTCCACGGCGCTAAGCACGCGCATGCCATTTGCCAGATGTCGATCCCGGAACGCGATTTTTGGCATGGCGCCCTGGGCCAGTAAGACTTCCGCGCAACCAAGCGAAACTGCAAAGCTTGCGGCAAGCATAAACACGCGTACAAATTTTTGTTGCTTCATCAAGTTAACTCCAGAAATATGGATTCGCAGAATGCTTCCAGGATTAGGATGATTAAATCTTTGGTTCGTGTTGCTATCTACGCAACTCGCAAGGCGGGGGTTTCAATCCAGGTCAATCGAAATCAAGGGGATTACGATAGGGCTTGTCTTTATCTTTCTCAGCGCGCTTCATGGCTTCCTGAAATTTTTCCTCAAGAATGCGATCGCGATCTTTCATCGAATTCAGTTCCTGCGCGAAAATCTGTTCGCGCACCTGTTTCTGCTTGTCGAGTCCTTTCACCATCTCGTCGAACGAAGCCAGCGGCTTGCTTTTCTCTTCATGTGAGATTAGCGCGCCGGTCTGCGAGTCGATTCCCAGGGTCGCTTCGCAGCACGGACAGATAACGGTGAAACGCGTCGTGTCGGCCATAAGTGATTAATCGCCTGGCTAAGAAAAACGAAAACAGGCCCAGTATAACACTGTCGCGGCAGACGTTCACGGACATGCAGCGGTAGAGTATTGGTTCTCTTTAGTATTCAGTTTTGCTTAAAATGTGCGGCCGGACGCGAGAACCGGTTTCGCTGATCCTGACACCGCAGAATTTTCAACCAATAAAGACAGTTTTAGGCTAATATTCCACCTGCTAGCACCAAAACATCTAACTGACTAATCTTTTTCAAGGAGCGTATCAAGATGAGTTCTGACTCGACGATGTGGGTCATTATTGGCGTTGTCGTCCTGCTACTTTTTTTTGTCGTCTTGATCGTCGCAGTAGGGTTGGCGATCTTTTTCATTTCGCGAAAGCGTCGCAAGGCACAACTCGCTGCCGCTTCGCCAGGCGCTCCCGCGTTTGACGTCGCTACTTCGCCGGCGCCGGAAATGGCGCAACCAGATCCCATGGTGGCCGCGCCTGCATTTGAATCCGCTCCGCCCGCATTTGAGCAGCCGGCGGCTTTGTCTGAACCGAGCGCGGTTCAAGCCAGCCCTGATCTCCAGCCGGCGCCGGATTCCGGTTCGCTCGATTTCGATCCGTCGCGCACGGTTGCGATTACGCGCGAGAAGACGGTTACGATCAGCTACGGAATTATCAAGTTTACATCTGGTGTTTTAACCGGACAGGAATTTGAGGTGAAGCCGGAGGGGACCTATATCGGCCGTGAACCCAGCCTGGCGCAAATCGTCGTAGCGGATCCTCGCATTTCCAAACGTCATCTCTGGATCGGTGTGCGCGATGGGCAGGTGAAGATCGTCGATCAGGATTCCCGCAACGGCACCTTCATCAACGATCCGAGATCCGATCGCGTAACTGAAGCGACATTAAACTCCGGCGACACCGTCATCCTGGGAGAATCAGACGTAGCTCGTTTTGAATATCAAATGTGATTTCCGGTCCTGGGCGCGCGTTATGCGCAAGGCAAGTTCTTCCTCAAGCCTTTCAATCGAGCCTCTGGAGAACGAAATGTGAGCCACGTCTGCGGCATGACCTTATTGTTCAAGAATCTGCTGAATCCAAGCTGCGTCTTCGCAGTCAAAGGGACATGGTCCCATAGACACTGTTGACACAGTTTTGCCTGCAGTATAGTCTCGGCGTGTTTCGGCTATTGGTGATGAATCCTCGCTGGCTCAGTTCCATAATCCTTTAGAGTTTTGGTCAAGGTAAACTAGACCAACTGCAAGCCCGCGCCGCGAAGGCGCTACCGATTTGAACGTGCGCGCTACGGCAAGCATGCTTAGCGAATGCGCTCTTACTAGATCTTACAGATCCAACAGCCCCAGCAACCATCGTCAGCTGGTAGGGCCTGATAACAAAGGAGGACATCATGATCTCACGGAAGCTGTTCTCAGCAATCCTGGGAACGTCGCTGGTCTTATTGTGGTCGGCATCTGTGCCAGCGCAACTTGGCACCGCAGGCATTAGCGGTCTCGTAACGGATCCAAACAGCGCTGCCGTCCCCAACGCCCGAGTGGTCGTAAAGAACAAAGCGACCGGACAGACGCGCGAAACTACGGCGAGCGGAGAAGGCATCTACACTTTTCAGAACCTTCCGCCTGCAACTTACGAGATCAGGGTCGAAGCGCCAAACTTTGCTCCGGCCGTTGTCGAAGCTGTCACGCTTAACGTCGGGGAGGTACCGGCGATAAACGTAAGCCTCAGCCCTGCCGGTGCTCAGGCGAGCGTTTTGATCACTCCTAGCGATGTGCTCAACGTAGACACTAATACGTCCCAGGTTGCCGGCGTAATCAATGAGCGCACTCTCACCAACCTGCCGCTCAATGGTCGCAACTTTCTCGACCTGGCATTCCTTATTCCCGGTAACGCGCCGGCGCCCAACTATGACCCAACCAAGACGACGACCATCGAGGTTTCGTCAGCCGGGCAACTGGGAAGAGGCGGCAACGTCGCAGTCGATGGCGCTGACAACAATGACGATGTTGTTGGCGGCACCCTGCAAAACTTTCCTCAGGATGGTATTGGCGAGTTTCAGATCGCTACCAATCGGTTCACCGCAGAGATTGGCCGCTCGGCCTCGTCCGCGATCAATATCGTAACCAAAGGTGGTTCGAACGACATTCACGGGTCGGGCGCATTCTTTTTCCGCAACAGCCGCTTGTCATCTGTGCTGCCTACCCTCGACCGGAACCTGATAAAAACTCAGGGTAGACCCCCGTTCGATCGCGAGCAATATGCCGCGTCAATCGGTGGCCCAATCAAACGTGACCGCGCGTGGTTCTTCGCTGCGTTTGAATATCGCAATCAGGATGGGGTAGTGATCACTGGCGTGCGCGATCTCGCTGCCCGCCGTGTCGTGACCAGTTTCTCGCCAGCGCCGCTCAACGATCTGCTGTTTACAACTCGCGGCGATTGGCAAACCAGCAAAAATGATCGAATGGCATTTCGCTTTTCGGTGCAACACGAAGACGACGTGGATCGGGGAAGCCTGCGGCGGCCTATTGGCACGGCGGACAACCGGCAACATTCCTTCAACCGCTACAACTCGTTCGTGTATAACTGGACGCACACCTTCTCGTCCAACTTGCTGAACGATTTCGTCTTTCACGAGAACAAGTTTCTCAATCGCATTCCCTCGTTTGTCACTGGCAAGAACGAGATTCGCTTCCCCTCGGTGCAGGACGGCGGCAACTTCCGCATTCCGCAACAGACGCCGCAGAACCGCGTGCAGTTTCGTGACAACCTGAGTTGGGCGCGGGGCGCGCACGCGCTGAAGTTCGGCGGCGAGTTCCAGCGCATAGACTCGGGCGCAGTCTTCGACCTGTTTGGTTCTGGCACAATCTTTACCACAGAGGACTTCGCCTCGCAGGACCGCAACGGTGACGGACAGGTCAACGACCTCGACATCCCGATCGCGATCACGATTAGTTCCGCCGCGCCGGTGCGTCCGCCGACGGTGACCAATTTGGACAACTACTATTTCGCGTTCTACGGGCAGGACGACTGGAAAGTGAGGCCAAACTTCACGCTTAATCTTGGCTTGCGCTGGGAAGTGGACACCGACGTCAAGGACCTGAAGCACTTCAGCGAAATCAATCCCATCCTGCTTTCGTTCACGGGCACTTCACGCAGCCGTGAGTACAACAACTTCGCTCCGCGCATCGGCTTCAATTGGGACCCGTGGCGCAATGGCCGCACATCAATTCGCGGCGGCTATGGCATCTACTATGACCGCATTGTGCTCGAAGTGCCGTTATTGGAAAGATTGCTCGATGGTCGCAAGCTTTCGCTCGGTGTACGCACGGGTTCGGTGCTGGATGTCGCCGGAAACTTTGTCCCGGGAACGCCGACGCTAGCGAATCCCTTTGTCGGCACATTGATTCCGGGCGCCGGCGCCGTCGGCATCAACATTCTCGACAAGAACCTTAGCACGCCCTACGTGCAACAGTTCAACCTTGGCGCCCAACGGGAAGTCGCGCACGACTTAATTGTGTCGGCTGATTACATCCATTCGTTTGGCTCGAAGTTCATTATCGGGCGTGGCATCGGTGCGGTTTTCAATCCTGTCGCCGGTGGAACTGATGGCGTGGTGAACATCGAATCGTCTGTCAAGAACTGGTATGACGGTTTGCTTGTCAACGCGCAGAAGCGTTTTTCACATCACTACAGCTTCAATGCGTCGTACACACTGCAGAAGACTTTCAACTTTTCGAACGACGATCAGATTCCGTTTCAAGTCGGGCCTCTAGACAATAACAATTTGCGTCTTGAAAAAGGCCCTCCCCCAAACGAAGAGCGGCATCGCTTCACCTTTGCTGGGGTGTTCGATGCACCATATGGCTTCCAGATTTCACCAATCTATACGCTCGCGTCGCCTGTGCCATTCGACATTCTGCTGCCCGACGGATCGACTCGCATACCGCAATTGCAACGAAATGCCGGCGCGCGATTGTTCCATACCGGCGCCGAGCTGAATGCATTTATTAGCCGAGTGAACGCCGCAGGTGGTGTTCCGGGTATCGGATTACTTCCTAGCGTGCCCGATAACTTGAAGCTTGGCGACAAGTTTCAGTCCTTCGATCTGCGGCTGACAAAGACGTTCAAGATACGGGAGCATTTCAACATTCAGGGTATCGCTGAAGTATTCAACCTTTTCAATGTCACAAATATTCGTGGCGTGAACAATGTGAACTTCTCGGGATTTCAGAATACGTTGCTCAGAGACAGTAATACTCCAGGCGACCCGGGCTTTTTGCGTTCCTCATCCTTCGGCTCGGCAGTGCAGACTGCTGGTGGCGTATTCGGAACCGGCGGGCCACGCGCATTCCAATTCGCCGTGCGCGTTAACTATTGATTTGTGGCGGGCGTCCGGCACTCGTTTGTCTGTGATGGACCAGCGCGCATTGCAGTTCTAGCGGGCGAACTGCTGATTTGCCGAGGATGATGGAGCCCGCCTGTTTGTGATGCTGCGCGAATAGCGGACCCTTATTTAGCGAACCTTGGCGTGCCGGGTGGACAGGTGAAGATCGTCGATCAGGATTCCCGAACGGCATCTTCATCAACGACCCGAGATCCGGTCGCATCACTGAAGCGAGCCTAAACTCTGGCGGCAGCGTCATCCTTGGAGGATCAGGCGTGGCCCGGTTTGAAGATCCGATGTGATTTGTGGTCGCCGGTGATCGACCCATTGCGGGACTTCGGCTACAGCGCGCGGCAGGCTTCGGTCCAGGGCGTTGCCAGCGCCCGTTTTAGTGCAACGCGAATCTCTGAAAACTTCCAATCCTTGCGCTCCCAGATCGAACCGTCGGCAAACTCCACCCGATTGATCAAAACCTGCTCCCGGAATCGCTGGTCGTTATTCGATAGAGTTGCAACGCTCACGACTTCGCTGGGCCCTGATAAGCTTGAAGCCAGTAGACCCTTTTCCTTGCCGGGTTTTAAGTTGGCGCCGCAGAGGAACTGATGGCGAGTCGGCGTTGCCGTGGCGGGATCGATGAATTGATATTCCCAGAAGATAACGTCAATTTCCTTCTTGCTGCCGTTTTGGATCTTCACTTCATAGGCGAACGTGTCGACCGATTTTGCCGGAGGCGTACGTGATTCTTGTACGATCTTCTCGATCGCCGCGCTGCGGCCATCAATAGTATCTTCGTTCGGATCACGCTGACCCACCGGTTGATTAACTCGCGCATTACGCTGATAAGTTTTGTTGTCGGCGATCATCTCGCGCGCCGGAGTGATCCCGTCCGGTTCAGTCTTCGTGGTCTTGCGGATTCTGGACCATTTGAAAGTGAGCACTCCTACTACGGGAGCGTCCTTGGGCGTACCGGTGTCTTTTGGCGGTGTGGCATTCTGAGTTTGCGGGACCAACATGAGAACCAACGGCAGGAGCAAAAAAGTTGGCAGAGGCTTGAACGCGTCCTTGAAAGTATGCGCCTGGTACGGCGTGTACACAACTAATAACATTTGCTACGAGTTTGCAGCCGGTGGAATGTGCGCCTGTATACGCTCGAAGCGGTCAGTTTCTGTTGCTCCTCCCCACAATTTAACCACGCCGAATTACATCTCGTCGGCGTGTTGGCTTATCGACTCGGCTGCTCAGAGCGTATCTTGAAATGCTTGACACTAGAGCTTCCTGAGTTCTATTTGTTCGGCTTGAACGCGTACCGCCGCAATGGAGGATCGTCATTTCAAGCGGTTTAAGGGGCTAGCCCCGCACTAGTGGCAGTTAACCGCGATATTGCTAATGCACAACACCGGCCATGCTTTGAGTCCACTAGTTAATCCCTTGGGTAATTTGTCTCCAAACTGGTCCCTGGCCAACCTTGCCGCTCTCTATCCGTTCAATGGCCTGCCGGAGTTGCATCGCCACTTCAAACTCGCGATCATCCTGGGCCTCTCTGAGTGCGGGCAGAGCGCTTCCATCTCCTAACTCATAAAGAAATCGACTGGCACGCCAACGAACAAGTTTGTTCGGATCTTTTAATGTCTCAACCATTGGGCCAATCGCCCGTCGGTCGCCTAAATCCGTTAGTGCATCGCCTGCCGAGCGGCGCACGCCAACTGCTTCATCTTTCAGTGCCTCACAAAGTGGAGCTAAGACTTCAGGAGTTTTTATCAACCCAAGAAAGACCACTGCCAAACGGCGAATCGACATCTTTGGATCTTTGGTAGCTCTAATAATTAGTGACAGCGCTTGAGAATCTATCTGAGCTGTTGTATTTCTCCCCAATTCCTTTAGCGCAGCGAACCGTTCTTCCCACTTGGGCGATTCAAAGGCCTGCATCAGCTCGTCCCGACTCGCTTTAACGCTTTCACGTGAGTCAGGGTGATAAGCCCGCTCAACCAATTCTTTTAACTTCTTTTCATCATAGACAGCTGCAATTTCCCGCACCAACCCCTCGCCTACATCGCGCAGTTCCCCGTAGCGCAGACCTTCGTCTATCCACTTTCGCTCCATCAGCATGTTTTCCGATGCACCCATCGCTCGCTCAATAGCCTGACCGAATCTCTCGGGTAGCGGCAAGCGAGTCGTTTCATTACCAGAGGACACTTTAACCAACATTGGGAGATCTCGAAAATACTGCACTGATACCATTACCTCGCGCCATTCTTTATCGGACGTTCCTGCGGGTTCTGAATCGGTGTTGTGCAAACTTTCGTATTCGAGTACGACGCGGGCCTGGGACAAGATATCCTCCCATCCAGCAGTTGGCTTTCGCTGGATAGCCATAAAGTCTGCGGCACGGAAGACACTGCTGAGCCCTGGGATGGCAAGGATCCTTTCGATGTAGGCGGGACAATCTCCTATATTTTCGTTTGTATATGTAATCGCTACCCCTTTGGCGAGCGTCTCGTCCAAATTCAATTTCATACTGTTTGGATTAGGTGTGGTTTCAATGGATAGTAACTTCACTTTTGTTCTCCAGTGCTCCACATGCGCACACTGCGCATGTGTGAAATTCGTCCTCACTTTACCACTCGGCTCCCTCCCACGTTAGTAGTGGACTGTAAAGACTTCAGGTCGGAGATCAGAAAGCAGAAAAAGGGCAGGAAGACTGGCTTCAAAGCCAGTCCCCCTGCCCACTATTAACAACTCAATGAGGAAAAGTTTCTATGCCGCTGCGGCTGCGGCAGTCTTGTCCAGGATCTTAGCCGCGCGACCAGCCTCCGCGACGCCGAAGATCAACAATGGCGCGTTCGTGCCGGGGTCGAGACCGCAGTATGCGTGCTCGATGTTGATGTTGGCTTCGCCGAGTTGTGAAGCCGCACGAGCCAGCTCACCTGGCAGGTGTGGAAATTTGGCTTGAACAACTTCCGTCTCTTTGTACGAAAGTTTCTGCGAATCCAGAACCGACTTGGCGGTTGTTGGATTGTCCACTACGAAGCGAACCACGCTTTTACCCTCACAGGGCATCGACTGGAACGCGAGAATGTTGACTTTACGATCAGCTAGCGCTTGGCAGATCCTTCCGAGCGTGCCTGGCTGATCCTGCATGTTAAGGGAAAACTCCCTCGTTGTTGACATTACTACCTCCTTACGGTTGAGTTTCGGGGAACGTCGGGCAAGTTCCTGCGAAACCAAAAAGCGTCGGGGTTTCAAGTTAAACGATTTAGAAGATCATACAACTGCCTCCTTCGTGTTTCAACCAGCCAGGCAAACAACGGGACGAATAGGGATGGTGATTGGGTAACAAGAGTGTTACAAGCGACAGGTACCGCATATGACTCCGTGTGAGCGAGTTCTTTCTCGCTTGCATTCTTACAACGATGGTTACTTTGCGGCCCCGCGGTGCATGGTTTTTTGACGATTGCGATGGCGCGCAGGAAAAAGATCCAAAAAACACAATAATGAGTAATGAAGGTCGTGGGCTCTACCGGTTGGTGAATAACAGAATCGCAGTCAAAAAAGTCCAGAGTCAGAACTCATTTTTTACAGAAAACTTTGACGGCGTAACTGCGCCGGCCCTGCCTATTCTTTCACAGGCTGAGTGGGAGTCTGAGCGTCGGCGAGATCTGTGGCTTAGCCGTTGTGAGAGAAGATCTTTCCGGTTGAACTTTCCGGTTCGAAATTTGGAGCGGGCGACGGGACTAAACTGAATCAATTTGTCGTTGGCGATCACTGCGTCGCGTATGCAAGAGACGGGCGAAGATCGTCGGGCCCCATTGGCTTGACATTTCAAACCGGAAGGAACAGAGTTCGCGCATCACTTCTGGTCGTTGGTGTCGCCCACAAATCATCGGACTGTAGTTAGGCTACAGAGTGCGCTCGCCAGAAAACAAGAAACAATTTTCGCCTTTAGAAAGGAGATCCAGATGCCGTATTACTTACAGCAGGTCGCGTATTCGACAGAAGGTTGGGAGGCCTTAGTCGAAAAGCCGCAGAACCGCATCGAGGCGGTGCGACCAGCAATTGAAAAGCTTGGTGGAAAAATCGAGAACGCCTGGTTCGCATTTGGGGATTACGATGTTGTATTAATCCTTCAAATGCCCACTAACGTGGACGCATCCGCGATTGCCATGGCCTTCGCGGCAGGCGGTGCTTGTAAGAGCGTTAAAACCACACCGTTGTTGACGATTGCGGAGGCGGTTGAAGGCATGGAGAAGGCGGCAGCAGCCGGATACCGAACTGCAACAGCAACCGGGTAGCGCGCTGCATAACCATGCGTGAAAAACTCGCAACGTGCAGAACGTAAACCATCCTCTTATTAGGATCAGACGAAAAACGCGCCAGGAACATCGGCGCGTTTTTTATTTCTAACCCGCATACTGTGGTTCATAAACGGTTGAATTTTGGAGCGGGCGACGAGGCTCGAACTCGCAACTTTCAGCTTGGGAATTAAAATCACCGCTCCTTTATTTTCACAACTTACAAAACCACTCAAGAAAAATCAATGTGCATGCAGCGCATGTTGTGCATGCAGTGTCTGATTTGCGTATCGCTGCGGGACGTTTGCGGGATGGTTTTGTCGCATGAGATTTTCGATCGAATCCCGAGGCCTGACCCAGGTGCCCTTAGCGGCGCTTCGTGATAAGGTGAAACCCTCAATGCTTAACCATTCGTGCCGATGAAGTCTTTTTATTTTAAGGGCCAGCGTAAGCTCCAGTCAGTAAAGCGAGGCGGAGCGTGGCGAAAAGGGCTGGTGGCCGCCAGCACTCTCGCGGGCTTGTTCTCGCTAACGGTCTGCGCACAGCAGGCTGACCAACAGCAGGCTGATCAAGGGACGCCGGTCGTAGTGCAGCCTGGTGCGCCGGGTCAGCCGACCCGGACACTGCCACCGTCGACGAGGGCGACACTGCCGCCACGTTCACTGGCAGATGTGCGGTTCATGCAGGGTATGATCATGCATCACGCGCAAGCGGTTGAGATGACTGCGTTGATCGAATCGCATACGCAGAACACGGAACTGCGATTGCTGGGAGCACGAATCAGCCACTCGCAGTCAGAGGAAATAAAATTCATGAAACGGTGGCTTGAGGCCAGGGGAGAGCCAAGCTCGGCGCCGATGCAGGATATGCGAGGCATGGATATATCTATGCCAGCAATGTCAGGAATCGATATGTCGAGCCATCCAATGCTTATGCCCGGCATGCTTACGCCAAAGCAGATGGAGGCTCTCAAGAATGCAAAGGGCGCTGAGTTCGACCAACTGTTTTTGACCGGCATGATTCAGCACCACAACGGCGCGTTAATTATGGTGGAGGACTTGTTCGACACTGCGGGCGCGGGGCAGGATGCCGAATTATTCAATTTCGCGACGGATGTCGACAGCGGCCAACGGGCTGAAATCAGAATTATGCAATCTATGCTGGGGGAAAAACCTCTAGAGGAGAAACGAT
>WNFO01005633.1_pt1 | contig 12299 bp, 9 predicted proteins | sample 5400251 | NCBI WGS metagenome assembly WNFO01 (sample SAMN13153354, study PRJNA577476) | soil metagenome | isolation source: 100 cm saprolite under Madrone tree | place: USA:California | collected 2016-06-14
CCCTCAGCCCGTCTAAAAATGCGCGGTTTTTGGACCGCAACAGACCTCCCTAGTTGGTGAATTCATTTAAATATGATCAAACAACCGGCATTAGTGTGCCTCCTTGTCGTTACAAGCCTGGTTTCGTCCATAGCCGAAGCCGCCTCGCACGACCGGATTCTGCATAAAATCGAAAAAACCTCGTCCTTCGCGGTCCGAGGCAACGTTCATCCCATGGCTCAAGCCGGCAACGACCGCGGCAGCGTCGGCCGGTTATTCCGCATGGAACGCATGACGATGACGTTCAAGCCGACGGATCCTCAGGAAGCCGACCTCAACACGCTTCTCAAACAGCAGCAGGACCCGGCGTCGCCGAACTATCACAAATGGATCACTCCGGAGGAGTTTGCCGATCGCTTCGGCATCAGTGCGAACGATTTGACGCAGATTGTGGACTGGCTTCACGCGCAGGGATTCACGGTCGATGAAGTGGCGCGTAACCGGCGGTCGGTCACGTTCACCGGATCAGCCGGGCAGGTCGAAACTGTATTTCGCACAGCAATTCACGAATATGCCGTCGACGGCAAAACGTTCTACGCGAATGCGAACGATCCGTATGTTCCCGATGCTTTCGCGAACGTGGTTCTGGGCTTTCGATCATTGAATAACTTCCACCTGAAGGCGCGAGCAAGGCGAACCCGCGTCCACGACGCCTCACCGCAGTTCACGTCCACTGTGACGGGAAACCACTTCCTGGCTCCCGCCGACTTCGCCACGATTTACAACCTGAATAGTCTGTACGCGAATGGGCTCGATGGAAGCGGTCAGAGGATTGCCGTCATGGGGCAAACGAATATCGACCTGACCGATATCCGCGCATTCCGCAGCGCTTCCGGCCTGCCGCCCAACGATCCGGAAGTGGTGCTGGTTCCCGGCTCGAGCGATCCGGGAACGAACAACGACGATCTTGGAGAGGCCGATCTCGACCTCGAGTGGTCCGGAGCCGTTGCCCGAAACGCTCACCTTATTTATGTGAACTCGAACAACGGAGTATTCGACTCGCTTCAATACGCGATCGATCAAAACCTCGCTCCGGTGATCAGCATCAGCTATGGGGATTGCGAGAAGAATTTTTCCGGCCAGGACATGAACATCCTCGGGGCGCTCGGGCGACAGGCTGTTGCGCAGGGGATAACCATTCTCACCGCAAGCGGCGATACGGGTGCCGCCGATTGCGACTACAACGCCCGCATCGCTACCCGTGGACTGGCCGTGGACTTTCCTTCGAGCCTTCCTTACGTCACCGGCATGGGAGGCAGCGAATTCCAGGACGGTGCGGGCTCGTGGAGCGCCACCAACAACGCAACGAATGGATCGGCTCTTTCCTACATTTCGGAAAGAACGTGGAACGACAACACTGCAAGCGGCAAGCTCTCAGCCGGAGGCGGCGGCCGCAGCATCTATTTCTCGAAACCGGACTGGCAGACTGGTACGGGCGTGCGGCTTTCGCCGGGATCGTTGCGATACTCAACCAGGCGGCGAATTCGCCGCAGGGAAACATCAATCCCGCCTTGTATCGGCTGGCGGCGATCGCGCCTGGAGTCTTCCATGACATCACGGCAGGGGGAAACCAGGTATCGTGCCGCCTGGGAAGCATCGATTGCAGCAGTGGCGGAGTCATCGGTTACACCGCAGGTCCCGGCTACGATCAGGCTACCGGCCTGGGTTCGGTCGACGCTTCCAATCTGATTGCATCCTGGTCTCGGGTAGTGGCTCCGGCCGCGCAGTCCCGTCCGGTTGTCCAAGCCTTAACGCCGCAAAGCGGAGGCCAGGGAACGACGATTACAGCATTATTGACGGGTGCGAATTTCTCGGGAGTTACCAGTGTGACGTTTAGCGGCGCCGGAGTTACGGCCGGCATCCAGAGCGGCGCCACGGCAACCCAGATCCCTCTGCTCATAACGATCGCAAAGGACGCTGCGCCCGGGGCGCAGTCCGTCACGGTCACAAGTCCAGCGGGGAGCGTCACGGTGGACTCCGTCTTTACCGTTCAGGGTGCGAGCCTTCCTGCGGGCGCTACGGCGGCGGTCCCGCTACCTATTTCTGCCGTCGAACAGGGGAACACGCGATCGGGCTACGTCATCATTACTCCCGATGCAAACTCGCCCGCGCCTGTATCGGCGGCGACCTTCGGAGTCGTCCACAACGGAATCGTGCAGTCGCAGGCCGGTATTGTTCCGGCGCCAATGACGGGCTCGTCCACAATGCTGGTCAATGTCGTGCCGGCTATCGGGCGCAATCTCGGTGTTGCGGTGGCAAATCCGGGAGACAGCGGCAACACCCTGACCCTGACGTTGGAGGATGCGAATGGAAACACCGTCGCCACAACGACGATGACGGTCCAGCCGCACCAACAGGTGGCTCGCTTTGTCACTGAACTGTTCGGTTCGAATACGATTGGGTCCGCGTTCAGCGGCAGTCTGCACCTGCAGAGTCCGATTGCTTTTTCCGTTCTTGGATTGCGTTTCTCGGGGATCGAATTCAGTACGTTGCCCATGATCGCAGGGAATGCCGGAGGAAGCGCTGCGGCGGTGATTCCTCAATTCGCGATCGGTGGAGGCTGGACCTCAGAGATTGCTCTGATCAACAACTCGACGACTGCCAGCACCGGCCGGATCGATATCTTCGACAGCAATGGAAACCCGATGAGCGTCCCGTTGAATAACGCCGCGCAGAGCACGTTTCGTTATTCGATACCTGTGGGCGGCACGTTCCTTCTCGCCCCCCGGGATGTGAATGGCCAGGCGCCGATGTAGAGCTGTAGCGGCGGTCTATGACCGCCGACGATGCTCGATTCAAGATCGTCGGCGGTCATAGACCGCCGCTACAATTAACGGGGAGCCGGCGCATTCGGGGGATCGGGGAAGCCCGCGCCGCCGCCGCCGTCCCAATCCTTTTCGACTCCGTGGCCCCGGGCCTGATCACCGTGCATGGGCGTCACATACCCGAGAAGGCAGCCGTTGGAACCGTCTCGGAGCAGATGGCACCGGATCTTAACGCGGTCGCCCGGCTTCACGTCCTCGCGCTTGATCCCCACTTTTGTGAGCCCAGCATAGCCCGTTGCTTCAAGAGCCCAGACCACCGGCTCACCTTTATCGTCCTTCACTTCGACGTATAGCCAGGAATGCGGAACGAGCAAATGCAGTTCCGTGACCTTCCCTTCCATCGTCGTCCATTTCGACGTGTCGTAGTTGCCATGAGAATGGTGAGCGAGAACCGGCAGAACTGCGACAACCGCACATATGGATGCAATGCCCAAGCATCGAATTATCATGGTCACTCTCCTTTTATTGATGGCTGCTCCCTATCGGGCTTGCATTCGCAGCCGCTCATATATACAAAAGTCTGCCCGGCCATCGTTCATCTCGTGCGCGGCGGTGGCGGGGCCGGAAATTTCCATTCCTCACTGTATCCCGTGGTGTAGTAAGTCCTGTAGCGAACTCCCTTCCCCTGTTCATCAATAAACTGCAGCGACTGCTGGAACAGTCCCGGCGCCGGCGCACTCCTGGGCACGGTTGCCTCCAGGATATAGAGCCGGGTGTTGTGCCTGTGGATCGCGGCGAAAGTGCGGGATCCATCGGCATTGGTGAGTTGGAGTCGATGTCCTTCAACCTGGTCCGTGTTGTACCAGGCGTAGTGGGTCACCTTGACGCCGGGCCTCTGAAAGAACTGAAACGACGCGTAGACGATCGCTCCCTGCACATCTCCCCGCCAGCCGTTTCCGCAAGCGTCGCCTTCTCCCCCAGCCTTCTTGCACTGGTCGGCTTTCGCTGTGTGTATTTTTTCGGCACCGGCGTAATCGACCACCGTGACGGAGTAGCGGCCAGGGCCGCTCGCGACGGTGTAGACGTGCCCCGGCAACGTGATGCCATATTCCGTCTGGTAATTGATGTCCTGCACCTTGGGATCACCCGGGAAATTGACATGGAAGAAATCCGTCTTGCTCGTGTAATCGGTCCATTCCTGGGCGAGTGAAGGCGCCGCCATAACCAGGATCAGCACTGTCGTAATGAGTAAAATCGAGCGCATGATTTATCCTCCGCGTCAGTTGCTTCCTGCCAGGGGCATCAACGCCTGCGGGGGGCCGATCAATCTCGCCCGGTCCGCTCCCGGCCGCGGCCGGAATTTCTGCGTGCGGCCTCCGGTAGCCTCCGCAATGTACAGGTTCCCGTCCGAATCGACCGAGAACTGGTGCGGGTTCCAGATCGCGCCGGCGAAGGTGCCCTGCGTGCCCCATGAGGTGATCATCTTTCCATTCAGGTCGTACTTCACGACCTTATTATTGTTGCCTCCGATGATCGCAAGATTGCCGTCGGCCGTAACCATGACGTGTTGCGGCTGGCGGAGACCTCCAAACTGATCGAGGTACTTGCCATTCTCGTCGAAGATCTGGATGCGTCCGTTCCCGCGATCCGAGACGTAAACACGCCGGTTTCGATCGATGTCAACCGAGTGCACGGTATTGAACTGGCTATTGCCCTTGCCCGGCGATCCCCACTGCAACAGGAACTTCCCATTCTTGTCGAACTTCATCACGCGTGTGTTCACGTAGCCGTCGCTGATAAAGAAGGTTCCGTCGGGCAGCCACGCGATGTCGGTGGGCCGGCCAAAGTGTTTCTCGTCAGTACCCGACACGCCGGCTTCTCCAAGCGTCATTACGAGCTGCTTGCCGTCGTGTGTGAACTTGAAGATCTGCTGCCGCATGTCGTCGATCACCCAGACGTGCCGCGCCGGATCGTAGGGGCTGATCTTCACCTTGTGCGGACCGCGTCCGCCTTCGAACAGGTGATCCCACTGCGTCCATGACTCGATCATCTTGCCGTTTGCATCGACAATGATTATGCAATTGCGCATTTCCGGCTTCGGCGTCAGCGCCGAACCGACGGAGCCATATGCGCCGTTGAAGTCGTTGGGGAGCTTTTCGGGCAGCTTGATCTCACCGCGGTTGACCAGAATTATCCGGTTGGGGCTTTCCGCGAAGACGCCGCCCTGAGAACCCAACGCGTAGCCGGAACGGGCGAGTTGCTGCGGCCAGTTGGGAACAACTTCGTACGGGCCGGTTTCGTCTTCTCCCCCCTTCTGCTGGAGCCCCGCAGCTACCGATAACAGGCCGCAGGCAAACACCACGGCCAACACGAGCGTCAGTTTACGCATAACGAGCCTCCTTTGGAATTGATGAACGCATTCTTACAGATTTCGGGACAGCATTCCAGTTATGAGAATGTATTCCGCTCGTAACAGGTTAGCCGGAATGTTCCGGAATGCACGTAGCCGTGGGCTTTATGCCCGCGTTCAAATACCGCCAGAAGAATTCTTTGATCGTGCTTGAACGCGGGCATAAAGCCCACGGCTACGTGGCCGCTGGAGATGCCTCGAAAATTCCAATCGCCTGCCCGCCAATGACGACGCGCCTTTCCGACACTGGTGACCGCCGCGACAGCCGCACGATTCGAGTTTTTCCACATGGTTCTAACTTAGAAGAGGAGTTTGAAACGCGTTCCATGTTATTTTTGCGCACGTTATTGCCCGAAAATTTGGAGGGGAGAAAGACTACATGCCGAGTACCAGCAAAGTGCTTACTGCATTTCTGATCTGCCTGTTCCTGTGCCCAACCGCGTTTTCACAGGGAACGGCGCAAATCAGCGGAACCGTCAGAGACCAGAGCGGAGCTGTCTTGCCGGGCGTGGAAGTTAACGCCACGCAAACAGCTACCGGCGCCAAACGCACCGCCGTCAGCGATGAAGCCGGACTTTACGTCCTCACGAACCTGCCGATCGGACCCTACATGGTGGAAGCCAGTCTGCCTGGATTCAAAAGCTACGTGCGGAGTGGAATCATACTGCAGGTCGGCAGCAATCCCGTTGTTCCGATAGTTTTGCAGGTAGGCCAGGTCGCCGAACAAGTCGAAGTCAAAGCGGATGCCGCCCTGGTCGAAGTCCGCAGCACCGGCGTCGGTCAGATGATCGACAACCAGCGCGTGCTCCAGCTGCCACTCAATGGACGAAATGCGACGGAACTCATCTTTCTTGCAGGTATCGCCATTCAAAACACGAACGTCAACTTGAACTCCGGAGTCCGGAATTACGCAACAACTGTCATCTCCGTAGCAGGCGGCCTTGACGGCGGCTTGAACTACTTCCTGGACGGCGGAACGCACGACGATCCGGAAAACAACTTGAATCTGCCGCTGCCCTTCCCCGATGCATTGCAGGAATTCAAGGTTGAGACCAGCGGAGTGCCGGCGCAGTACGGACACCATTCCGCAGGCACGGTCAACGCCGTGACCAAGTCGGGAACCAACAATATTCATGGCGACATTTTTGAATTCCTCCGCAACGGTTCGATGAACGCCCGGAACGCGTACGCCCTCACCAATGACGGATTGAAACGGAATCAATTCGGTGGAGTGATCGGCGGGCCGATCGTCAAGAACAAGCTGTTTTTCTTTGCCGGTGAACAGACCACGACGCAGCGCTCCTCGCCGAGCGCCAACAAGGAGTTCATTCCTACTCCGCAGATGCTTACGGGAGATTTCACGACCTTCGCTTCACCCCAGTGCCAGGGCAGGGACGTGACTTTGGCCGCTCCATTTGGAACAAATGGATTCGCCCGCAATACCGTCGACCCCAAACTCTTCTCCCCGCAGGCGCTGGCGCTTGTGAGCCGCCTCCCGCAGGCCGCCAATGCGTGCGGCTTGACCGAGTTTGGAGGAGTGAGCAACATTAACGAGTACCTGGTCACCGGAAAGGTGGACTATCAAAGGACCGACAAGCACTCGATGTTTTTCCGTTACATGGCAGCTCGGAAAGATGCGCCGTGGGACTACGACGGGAAGAACATCCTGACGAGCTCGCACGGGCAGTTGAATCAAAGGGCGCACTCGCTGGTCTTCGGCGACACGTACCTGATCGGCAGCGGTACCGTGAATTCCCTCCATCTGACGGGGATTCGAACGCTGAATCCACGCATCAATCCGGTGGTCGTGGACCTCAATGATATCGGTGTGAAGAACGTATGGGTGCCCTTCAAAGGGCACATGAACTTCGGAGTGGGCTCGGGCGTCGTCAACGGGGTCAATCCGAACGGGTTCACCATCAGCGGCTCGGACGTGCAGCCCGGGGTCTACAACTCTGTCGAAGGAGAAATCTCCGACGACATCAGTTTGGTGAAAGGCGCGCACCAGTGGGCATTCGGCGTCAACTACAGCCATCTGAACTTTGACGCCACTTCCAACGTCACCGCCAATCCGACTTTTACATTTAGCGGCCAGGCGAAGACCGGACTGCCGCTCGCAGACTTTCTGACGGGATACGCGTCGCAGTTTACTGCCGGCAACCCGAACCAGATATATCCCCGGCAAACCTACTTCAGTTTGTATTTGCAGGACACCTGGAAAGCGACATCGCATTTCACCGTGAATTACGGCATCCGCTATGAGCCGTTTATCGCGCCCTACGATGGTAAGCAGCGCTTCAGTTTCTTCAGCTATGACCTGTTCAATGCCGGCTTCGTCAGTAAGACGTACCCGAAGGCGCCGATTGGATTACTTATGCCGGGCGACGCCGGAGCGCCACCGGCCGGGAAGTACATGTTCGACCGCTGGCTCCATTTTGCTCCCCGGTTGGGACTCGCATGGGATCCCAAGGGCGATGGTTTGATGGTGATTCGCGCGGCGTACGGAATCTTCAACGAGCTGCCGGCCTTGTGGACATTCTTCGGTAACGGCGGGGCCGCGCCCTGGAATAACAGCAACACGATTCTGAACCCCCTCCTTGCGGATCCGTGGAACCTGCCGTCGGGAACCTTCCCTAACGGATTTCCCGGCGGAAATCCTCTGCCGGCGACCTTCACCAAAAATTCGGATTTCCCGCTCAACGGCAGCTTCGACAACCTCCGGATGCACGCGAAGTCCACATACATTCATGAGTGGAACCTGAGCGTTCAAAGACAGGTAGGACAGGACTGGCTGCTTGCCGCCAACTATCTCGGCAACCAGGACGTGCATCTCTGGGGTCCCCAGAACCAGCTCAATTACGCGCCCTGGACGCCAACCGCCACCTCGGGCAATGTTTCTGCGCGGCGCGTTCTGACTCTGCTCAATCCGAATGCCGGCAGGTCCTACGGTCCTATCGGTGAGACCGAAGACGGCGGCACCGGCAGTTATCACGCCATGCTGCTCTCGGTTCAGCGGCGCCAGGCCAGGGGCCTGACGATTTCCGGAAATTACACACTCTCCCACTGCATCGGCGATGGCGTCGTGACACAACCGGGTTCCGCCGGAATCACTCCGGGCATGCGGAAGTATTCGCGCGGCAATTGCGGCTCGACTTCCCTGGGCGGCGACCGGCGGCATGTTGTGAATCTCTCCACTGTCGTCGAGACTCCACAGTTTGCCAATAACACCCTGCGCCTCCTGGGGAGCGGCTGGCAGGTTTCGGGAATTCTCAAGATGCAGTCCGGTACCTCGGTTACCATCACGACCGGATTCGACAACACATTGACGGGAACCAACGACAATGGCCGCGCCCTTCAGGTGCTGCTCGATCCGTATCTTCCCAACAGGAATCGCGATGGCTGGCTGAACCCCGCCGCGTTCGCGCGGCCGCCGTCAGGCGTATACGGAAATGCAGCCAACAGCATTCGAGGACCGGGTTTCATCCAGCTCGATATGGGTCTGACTCGCAGGTTCAAAATTCGGGAAGGGCAGTCCGTTGAGTTCCGGGCTGAAGCGTTCAATTTACCGAATCACGTGAATCCGAATAACCCCAGCATCGTCCTGAACAGTGCGACATTCGGCAAATCCACGAGCGCTTACGATCCACGGATCATGCAGCTTGCCCTGAAGTACGTCTTTTAGGAAACGAACGCGGGCTAAAGCCCGCGACTGCATTCAGGGCGATCGTCGATCCCAAATGTAGTCGCGGGCTTAGCCCGCGCCCCCTGCCACCATTCCGCTCTCCTTGAGCTTCTTTACGGTGCTGGACACCAGGTCTTTAACGAAGCTGTCGATCTTCGAAGGATTCATCGTTCTGCTCAATCCCGCCCACAGCAGCTTGCTGTCGGGAACTGAGTAAACCTGCGTATCCACGGAGACGATCGTATCGATCTGAAAATAGCCGGAGTCGTAAAACGGAGGCCACGCGCCGCCGAAGCCAGGACCATAGAATCTTCCATTCCTCCACAAGAACCGATCATAGTAGGGGCCGGGGTACCATGTTTCGGGAACAAAGGTCGCTTCCTGATGCCGATCGACAATACGCATGAAGACCGCGTTATCGACGCCGACGTTTCCGAGCCCTCTCAACACTTCTTCTTTGTTTGTAACGTCGACTTCAGGAAGAACCTCGAAGCCCGGCCGGGTTTCAATCCCGCGCTGTGTAAGCTGATTCGCGAGACTCGATTCAAAGCTGCGGCGCACTGTCGTATTTCCGGAAATCAGGAATGCGGCAACATCTTTCTCCCGCAGATTGATCGAAGTTGCCGACGGATCCTGCCACGTGCTTTCGAAGTCCGTACTACTACAGGCTGTCAAGCCAAACATCGCAAGAACAATCGGAAAGCGCTTTAGTAATTTCATGGCTTTCTCCTCGATGTTCTCCACTCTCTCTTCTTCTATTCTCCCACTACTGGAGTTTTCGCGCAGGAATGGCGGCCCGACTTCCTTCTTCAACCGTACGTTTGAGCGACATTCGGCAAATCCACGAGCGCTTACGATCCACGGATCATGCAGCTTGCTCTGAAGTACGTCTTTTAGACACAAAGGGCACAAAGACACCGAACTCGGAGGGGCTGTTTAAGACCAAATGGTCATAATCTAAGACCATTTGGTCTTGAAAACAGCCCTTCCGCCCGCCTAAGTCATTGAAAAATCGTAATCACCTTAACGGAGCCCACTGTGCCTTATGACGAAGCATCCGAATCGTCACTGAGATTCGGAATCTAGCGAAACAAAACGAAGACAACTTTTCACAAGGAGAAAACAATGAGTACGAATCGTGTCAGTGCGACCCTTTCAAACACAGACCGGGAAGCAGTGATGGCGGCACTTGGCGTCATCCGTGAGAAGCTTCCTTTTTTGATCGATCTCACCACCGCCGAACGCAAGACCCTGTCGAAGCTGGGCGATAAAACGCAGCCTTTCGTCAAGAAGGCAGTCGATATCGCCCAGCAACACCCGGAACTGCTCCCGGCGGCTTTCCTGGATGAGATGCGCAAGGACGCGCAGCTCCTGGACAGTCTCTCGCCGATCCGTCTGGCCATCGATCTCCTGCAAAAACAGATCGATGATACGGCCCTTCAGGTTGGCGCCGAGGCGTATGCGGCGGCGCGGACGGTATATGCCGTGACCAAGACGCCGTATGCGGGGGCCATCCTCCGGACTGCAGCCGATGATATGGGCAAGCGTTTCGGCCGCAAGTCTCGGTCTGCGGCGGCCGCCGCTCCAGCGGCGCCTCCCAAACCGGCACCGTCCACCCCAGCACCCGCTCCCGGCAACCACAACGCATGATGCGTGACTCCTCAACAGCCATGAAGCCAGCACAATCGGGCTTCATGGCTGCCTCATCCTCCTCCATCGAAACCCAAAAAGTCGCGAGCCTCACTCTAAGCGAGGCGAGCGTCCCTTCGAGTGAGGCTCGCGACACTCTTAGCTTCGCTCGCGACACTTGGAGCGAGGCGAGCGTCCCCTCAAGTGAGGCTCGCGACACTTTTAGCTTCACTCGCGACACTTGGAGCGAGGCGAGCGTCCCTTCAAGTGAAGCTCGCGACACTTTTAGCTTCGCTCGCGGCACTTGGAGTGAGGCGAGCGTCCCTTCGAGTGAGGCTCACGACACTTTTAGCTTCGCTCGCGACAGTTGGAGCGAGGCGAGCGTCCCTTCGAGTGAGGCTCGCGACATTTTTAGCTTCGCTCGCGACACCTGGAGTGAGGCGCCTGTCACTTCAAGTGAAGCTCGCGACACTTTTTCCTCGGTGCCCTTCCGGAATTTGTAATGGGGTGCTACCCGGCCTTAGTCGCTTCCTGGTACAAGTCTGAGGCAAGGGACTCAATCAGATCTCGCTTCGCGACTTTCTCTCTCCATTGCTCCGGAATCCCGTCTTCGCCGTAATAGACGCCGGCCAGTTGTCCACAGATTGCACCCGTCGTGTCGGCGTCGTCACGACTGTTTGCTAGCGTCGGTGAAGGGCTCGGCCCAGATCAACGGCTCGTACGAATCCATCGTCACTGTCCAGGGAAATCAGGTCCCCCTCGGGCACCATCGAGGTGGTTGCAAGGTAATCACCGGGCCGGCATGTGAAGACCACGATTTGAAAGCTGCGGGCCTTCTCCTGGAGCAAAGTACGGAACCAGTCCATGCGGCTTTCATCACTTTGAACAAGCTGGTCATCCAGGACGACGGTGGTTTGCAGGTATTCTGCCAGGCATAGCCGGTACAGCGTGGACAACTGCTCCCGGGTGCCGACGGACATGCGCGCAGTTGTTCTGACGGTGCCCGCAACAACTACGCCTTCGGTTCCGAGGTCTGCAGTGAGTTGGACATTCTCATAGCGTCGCTGGGTCAAGGCTCGAAATCCGTTGGCGATAGCCGGGGCGAGCGCCTGTCCCAGATTGCTTGCCTGGGCCTTGTCCGCCTCCTTCATCTGCTCGAGGAGCAGTTTCCACGCCTCATACTCTTCCTCGACTTCTCTTTCCTGGCGCTCGGCCAATTCGAACGCGTCAATCGCGTCGCACAACCGTTCCCGCGCCACGTTGCCGCCAACTTGCGCGAGCGCGCCATGAGCCCGCTGGATCTCGCGGTCCAACGCTTCGAGCGCCGACGCCATACCTGCTGCTTTATTTCGAGCATCAGAGACGTTTTGGTTACTGACGTTCCGTTCGGGAACCGGTAACGATGCGCGGTGTTCCATCGCTTCCTTGAGCCTGGTTTCCGCGGCAGCGATATCCTCGGCTTCTTTCTGCCTTTGCAGCTCTTCAAGGCGGCCGATTTGCGCCGCATGGTCGGTCTTTGCCTTTGTCAGTTCTCCTTGAGCTGTGCCGGCTTTGGCCTGAGCTTCATTGGCCTTTTTCCGAGCACTGGCCATGGCCGCCTCAATGCGGGCTTTTTGCGCCTGGATCGTTTTCTCCAGGGCCGCGAACTCGTCCACGATAGTTTTTTTCGTGAGATTGGCGGCGGCGACCGCCGCCTGCGCCGCGGTCAAGGCCTGCGATATTCCTTCCGGAAAACTCGTCATCGCGTCATCCCGTGCCCGACGAGCCTCGTCAA
>WNFO01005817.1_pt1 | contig 12295 bp, 15 predicted proteins | sample 5400251 | NCBI WGS metagenome assembly WNFO01 (sample SAMN13153354, study PRJNA577476) | soil metagenome | isolation source: 100 cm saprolite under Madrone tree | place: USA:California | collected 2016-06-14
GAGAATTCGAATTTACTGCGGGAATATCTAGTTAAAATGGCTCATGGAAGCGAGGGGCAAACGTACAACGATTCAAATCGAGTGCCCAGATATCATTAAAAAACCCCCCATAGACCCCGGACCGGCCACCAAAGGCGAAGAGATTGGAACCAACCAAAGTCACGGTATGGTTGCGACGACCGCAGGGCCCGGGACCATTGGCCATGACACGGGTCCACTCTTGCGATGCTGGAAGGCAAGAAGCTCTGATCAGCTGGAGCGGGTCTTGACATCAAAAGATCCGACATACCGAGGTTGAGAAGATAAAATGAATCATCAAAGCCCGGACTTAGCACACTCTTCGTCAACCCGCCCCAAACCAAAAGGTGAGTTCTAGTGAGCGCGGCACCATGTCCACGACGTGGGCTGGGAGTCTCTCCACCTGTCTGCAAGAGAGTTGTGGAGAAATCCTCTGTTGAGAACACATATAGATCGTTGCGATTAGAGCCGTGTGCATAACCTCCAAAGAGGAACAATTCGCCAGCGGTAGTGGCAGTCGTGGAAAGCACATGATCATATCGAGGAAATGGTGATGGCGAGTGTCCTAATAGGAGAGCATGTGCAGACCATGGGTTGACAGGCTGCGAGTGTGAGGCAGGTCCAATGGCAGGGGTCGTATTAGACGGGGAGTGTTTCGAGGAGAAGGACATGCCGGATTATACGGTTATAAGGCAGAGAACCAACGAAGGCGCCCGTGCCCACTCAGGCGCTGACACTGCGCTGACCTGACCTCCAGGAGATCTCAACAAGCCATTCACTGAGCCCGTAACACATTTATATACCCGCAGTCCATCGACTGCCTGAGCAAATTACCGCCGCACAGAGGGAAATCTGTGCTCATGTATTAGGTGTCTTTCTTCAAGTTACCCGCATCCAATACTTGCTCCCTGGCCCGGCCATGGGTCTTTCTCTTTCAATTACCTCTCGCCCTCGATCTACCGATCGGATCCGCCAAGATCCAATATGTGGCGAGGCCCAGCGTCAGAGGTACAGTTCCTTATACAGTTATGCTTGTCAACTAAGTAATCATGGCACACGGGCACACGGGAAACAGTCCACATACGACATCTATCCACATCCTTGACGACGATTCACTTCTCAACGTCTTCTATCTCTATCGGCCATTTCTTTTAGGCGAGGACCAGGGTCATGATATCAACCTCCATTTCCGTGGGGGAGGACAATGGGCTGGCGAACGCTGGTGGTATAGACTAGCTCACGTTTGCCAAAGATGGCGAAACCTCATCCTCGGGTCACCATCCTACCTGGGCCTCTGCCTTGTTTGTACATATGGCACGCCTGTAGCAGACGTGCTGGCACATTCACCAGCCTTCCCACTTGTCATAGATTACTGGGACAGGGAAAGAGACGTCACCGCAAAGGAAGAAGAGGGAATCATCCTTGCACTCAATCAGCGAGATCGCGTCCGCCGCATCCGGTTTTATATGCCTGTTCTGACTTTGCAGAAGCTCATGATGGCCATCGACGAGGAATATCCAATGCTGGAATATCTGATTTTGGCTGATCCGCCTAAGGACAAGAGTACTGTCTTAACCCTTCCTGAAACACTCCAAATACCACATCTACGTCACCTGGCGGTCGACTGTTCTATCCCAATTCCATCGCGCTTACTTACCTCTGCCGCTGTGGGCCTCGTCACACTCTATCTTTCCCTGGACCACCCATCCACATACTTCCAGCCATCCGTTCTGCTCCAATGGCTTTCGTTGATGCCCCAGCTTGAGATGCTCTTGATATTCTTTTACTTCCCTGTTCCCAACCGCGATGTGGAAATGCAACTCACGCGCACGCCAATCATGACACACGTCACGCTTCCTAACCTTCGTTTATGTGGGTTCCAAGCTGTTAGCGCTTACTCAGAAGCGGTTGTTCGTCAGATCACCGCCCCTCGCCTTGAGAGGCTCCAAATTAGCTTCTGCAAGCAGCTCACTTTTTCCGTTCCACAGCTCCTGCAGTTTATGGGGAGAATAGAGGGCCTCCGGTTCGACAGCGCTATGTTCCAGTTTAACTTCAGACAAGTTTTCGTGGAGGTATATCCTCCTGGGGTCAATACGCTGGCCTTTTCCATAAATGTTGACTGCTGGCACCTCGACTGACAGGTATCCTCCGTGGCTCAAATTTTCAATGCGCTTAGCCAAATGTTCTCTTCGGTGGAGCACCTCACCCTCCGCCACGAGGTACATAGTCTGTCATCCGAAGAGCACAATGAGGTCGACCGCACCGAGTGGCGCAAACTCCTTGGGTCATTTAGCAAATTGAAGACCCTTCGCGTCGACGATGGGCTTGTCGGGGAACTCTCTCGTTGCCTACTATTGGAGGATGGAGAGCATCCTCTGGAGCTTTTACCCGAACTGCAGGAGCTCACTTATTCCGGGAGTGACAACGCCGGTAACGCGTTCACCTCATTCATCAATGATCGCCAGGACGCAGGCCGCACCGTGACCCTGATCAAATCGTAGATCTGGCCATCGAAGCTGTCTGCGCCTTCCGCGAAGAGGTGATTATCTAGGCTAGGTGTGTCCCCGACACTTGGATGTGTCACACATATACGATTCAATGAGCCGTTCGTTCATCGCCCGCATTACTACCCACACCCTCTCACCCTGCATTTCCCATAGTCCCCACCTTGGTTTTCGTATTTGTACCTTGATTTTCCCTTACGATAACTATGTGAAATTACCCATCCCACACACGTCGCTCTTATATTTCGGGGACACGATTATATTTCTCATTTTGAGTATTACAATCTTATCGCTATCTGCAATGTGCGTGGCTGCCACTGTATTGTACGAGAATGGTGGGAGAAATGTGCAAATTGAGTGAACATTTAGGACTGTTAGGAGAAGTCGGAAAGATTCCAGGATAGTCACACTTAGTTCACGTATAGAAGCGTGAATGCGAGCGATTGAAGAATGTTTACAAGGTAGTAGAATCGGGAGGAACATTACAGGAATCGACGGAGGGTGTGAGCTCTATTCTCTTTGCCTCGTACTCATCGGGCTCGCGCAGTATACCATGATCCATCCTTGTCCGTCAGGGCTCGCGCATACTTGAGCAAGAGCTTATCGAGGTCTTTTGTGTCTACCGCGATATCTGACAGATACGGCTTGATGTCTTCGGCTTTCCAACGTTCGCGCGTGAGAAAGAGGTCCGCGAACCGCATGGCAGGGTCAGTTGGAAGTTCCGCGCAAGGAAAGTAGGATATCAACGTGTTTGAGGAGGAAAACGGAGAATGTGCATAGAGGTAGTTTCCCTAGTAGTTCGTCGTTCATACTAAGGAACTCCAGTCCAAAAGAGAAAAAGGGGATGCTCACTGTGAGTAGTCTGAGGGATGTGTGGGAAACGAAAGTATCGCCTACGGCGGTATTCCATTTTGTCATGAGCTCGTCCTCCGAAATCGGATCACTCTGCAAGAAGCACGAGAGAGAAAACAAAAAGTTGGGATCAAACGAGGACGAAAAAAAAAATTGCTTTGCACCGAACCTTGTGTTGACGCAGAATACCCAAGCCGACTTGACGCACCACCTTTTCAACATCCATCTTCCACCGCTCATCCGCACGATCGACCTCCCCGAACCAACGCATCACCTGCAGAGTCACCTCGCGCCTGACCTCGTGCTCGAACTCAAGGGACCGGGACAGGTCGAGGACGGAGGCTGCGTCGTGGGGCTGAGAGAGAGAGACGATGTGCATCAGCAGGAGCTCGAGGATCTTGTGGAGGTACGTCGGGGAGAGCGGGCGCAGGGCGCCTTATGGGCATGTGAGTGAGCGTAATACACCTGCTCGTCAGCGTCGTCTAGCATAGTACGCAAGAAAGGCGGCTGGAAGGGGGAAGGGGGAATTCACCATCTATGATGAGTATATGCTTATTCTCGAGTGCTTGCGCTATCTCTTTCTCGCTGGCCTGAAGCTCTACCTGGGCATCTTCGAGGGTAAATCGTTTCCGCTTCGCCTTGGAAAATGCCCTCTTTATTGTAAGCCTTGTGAGGGCATGGAAGGGGAACCACCGCCTACCGTGCCGACCCGGAAACTCCTCTCGTCCTGCTCTTCCTCCTGCGCCTCCTCCCACTCATGCTCCTTCAGCAGAGCGTTCATCCGATGGACCTTCGGCACGGCCGGAATGAGCTCCAGCAGTTCGTTCAAGCTATCTTGAATGATGACTTGGTTCTCGTTTCCATCACCACCATGTGGACTGGGAGACACCACGAGAACGGAATTCGAGAGCGTCACCGAGCGGATGTTATATGTCTTGTCTGAGGTGCACAGTACTGCGTCATCTTCTGGACCACCCTTTATCACCAGACTGGGGCATACATCAGAAACAGTCGAGTAGCATGGACCATGGCAATTCATATAGTACCTCAAGTCGTCCGCGGACGATTCAATCAATTTACATAGATCTGGTGGCAACTCCAGCAAGCGAAATGATCCTGAGGACACTTGTGCGGGAGGGAATCTTATCTCCACCTCTGGCATCGCTTGTTGGACTTGTACAGTGACGAGAGTGATTAAAGCGACGACACGGTCACGAGACACGATTACGCGAAGCTGTATAAGGGTATTTCTTTTCTAGAGTCTCTCATTCTCCATGCTTCTCCGAAACGACTTCAAATTGTATTTGAACCTCTTTCACATCCTTCCTCTCAGTCTTCAAAGCAGCAACGATCTGCTCCTCCAGCTGACATAACTCAAAGGCCGTCAGAGTCCCAGGAACTCCGACGTGGAGGTCTACAAAAAGTTGTGAGCCTGCCCGCCGCGCGCGAAGACCGCGGACGTGGAGGAAAGATGATTCAAGACACGAGTCTTTGCGCAGCTTGTCTAAGGAAAGAGATAGCGATCGTAAGACTGGTTCCGGAGCACTGGCATCTGTCATTTCCCGAAATGCGCCCTTGAATATTGAGAGGCCTTGTCGAAAGATGACGATAGAAACCAAAAAACCTTTATACAAAAAAATTCAGCAAAGAAAGATGTCGACTGTGGAGATTCACGCACCTCCGATAGGGTCCAATGGTAACGCAGGGAACCAACCGCTACCGAGAATCGCGACCAATGCGACAACGCTCGAATAAGCATCACTTCGGTGATGATACGCATTCGCAAGCAACACCGGGCTATGCTCCTGATCCGCAACCTTGCGCGTAATACGGAACAACCACTCCTTCGAAATGACGCTAGCAGCCGCGAACCACGCCGCGTTCATATCTAGCACATGCGCATGTGCGTGCGCATGAGAATGTACGGCAAGGAGTCCCAATCCCGGGACATTATGCGCCGCCGCGGAGGTGCTGAGCAGCGCCGTCTGTAGCGGGCCTGCTGGCAAGGATAGCGCGGTCTCGGATAGCACCGAGAGAAGGAGCGAGAGTGAATGCGAGCCTATGCCCAGGGCACCTGCGATGAGTAGGATGGAGACTATGCCCGTGCCGACTGTCTCGAATTTTGCGAGGCCGAAGGGATAGCGTCGACTGGGCGGCCGACGGGACAAGCGCCAAGAAAACAGAACAACGAAATCGCCCAGAAGGTCTGTTGGGGTTCGCACGTCAGCAAAATGGGAATGAGCGTTCTGTTAGACGTGTCAGGTGTCAATGTCCATGTCTTGACACGTTGACTAGTGTGATGGCTACATGGGCGCTGCAAGAGGGGTACAGTACAAACGCCCCCGGGCCCCTCCCCCCTCCAGAGGCAGAGACATATAGCGCAGCACCGCTGAGAGGAGGACAGATAGTTGGGGAACGTACTTACCACTTAATGAATGACCAGCATCCGCGAGCAGCGCCGCTGAGTTCATATACCACCCCGCAGCGCCCTTGGCGCTCGTCAATATAATATTCGCCCCCAATCCAACAAGTGTAACGCGACTTCCTCGATCACCTTCACGATATTTGATACGAGAGACGGCGAAAAGAAAAGGGGAGGGAGACCCATTCGGAAGAATGTGAATTTGTGAGCATTCTAATATACGATATGTGAATGGGAACGGGTGCACACCTCCACTTTGCAGCGTCTCGATCAGCCCGCCGCCGTGGTCGTGGTCGGCATGGTCATGCGAATGCGAGTGTGGGTGTCCCCCGAATATCCCATGAGAATGTGTGTGTGTGGGGGACGACGGTTCACTGGCATGACGGTCATCGCGTTCACGTTCTCCGATTACGCCAGTAGTAGGCGATTTCGCTTTGTCGGCGCTGTCTCCATTTCCGTGTATCCGCCGCCGCGTCATCTCCACCACCTCGCGGTATCTATGTAGTGGCGAATGAGAGGTGTGCGACGTGTGGGAACACCGCTGAAGAGAGCCGAGGGAGTAATATGAGGACAAGACGGGACGACAGCGGATGCGGCGGCAACTGGCGTGGAATTCCGAGATAACGATGGTAGCTGCCATCGATCAGCGCCGAGACGACCGCTGAACGGACCACGTCGGTGTATTCTTGAGGTTTCAGTTATTACGGTTCACTTAGAGTAGGTCTGTAGTCAGACCTCGTGGGGTCGGACTTGGTGATGGAGGCAGACGCGTGGCATTGACTGATGTGGCAAGTTCGTACAAATGAGATAGGCTGACCGAGTAGATAGCGCCGCCAGTAGAAAATAAATATCGACTACACCAAAGGTGAAGCCGTGTATAACTGACCATACGATACGATATGATACGATGAATCAAATATACGACTCAGAGCGTGGAAAAGACAGGACAACGAAAGCGTGTGGAATAGACATGCAAGGCAAATATGCAGAAAACAAAGGAACAAAAAAATATCGATACAAACTATACAGTCTTCTTATCAGTGGACAGTAGAGTGCAATCGTTGGACACTACTCACGTAAATCCGTCCATAATCAACCCAAAATATCATCGAACAGGAATCACAGGGCGCAAGGGAGCTGGTGAAGGAGATAATCTGGCGTTCGTGAGCTCGTTCTGCGAAGATGCAAGAACTAGTACAATCGCGCTATTCTGCTGGCAGACCGTCTCAAGCTCCTTTCCTCCCCACAGGTAAGTCCCACCTTCCGGGGGCGAATGCGAACCGTCCTCTGCATCTGTCTCGAGGGACTCTATTGTATTACCATTTCCATTTGGCTGAAGTAATGGGTCGAGTTGTTGATGCTCGAGTTTCCCCGGACCATGACGATGGTAAACCTGACTGCGAGATTTCGACCGCATGTGTGAGGCTTGTGGTGTCTCTTTCCCACCGGCCTCGAGACGGCCGTTGCTTGGCGATGAAAGCGGCTGTGAGTGGCTTGAGAATGCGTGACGGGGATTATCACTTCCCGCCGACGGAAGTGGTATCAACGTTTCTTGTAGTACGCGGAACGCAACCTGTTCGGCCGCTCGATGGAACGAACTTGTGCTTGCAACCTGCGCCTGTTGACCTGCGCTCACAATATCGATCTGGCGCTTTAGCGAGACCGTCCAGTTGTGCCGCATGACGGGGTCATCCACGCTGAACATGTATCGGCGCTTCGAACTCTTGTGGTTCACGAATGCAACCTGGAACGTGTTGCGCATGAAGCTGCGTTCAATCACAATTGGACTGCTCAAGGGAAGGCCCGTGTACAGCAGCGCGCTTGGGCCCGAACGAGAGAACGACACAGTCTTGAGACCAAGAGCGGTGCCTGTGATACGGAAAGACGCCTCCGCAGAACGATTGAATACGAGGTAAGGGGGGTCGAAGATGAGTTCGTTGCCGTGTAGATGGATGGTGAGTGATGGGTCAGCCTGGGGAATGCGAACGATGATGGGCTCGGATTGCAAGCGGTAAGTAAGGCGTGATGGAATTGGGCGTTTCAACGCGATGAGTTGATCTGGCGTGGTCGAGAGGGTAGAGCTTCGAGCTTGTGAGAGTGGCTCTCGCCTGATGGAAGCGTGTACCCTGTCCAGTAACTCATCTGGAACAAGACACCGTGGGTCATACCGCCGGAAGGCATCGATGAAGTCGCGGCTTGTCACATTCCGCTTGATTTGCACATGGGCCCATGGATCCTGTATGACGCCCCCGTAAAGAACGTCATTAAGCTGGATGATAGCGCGGACAAGCCGGATGGCAAGATCCTTATCGTAAGCGACGAGATCTGTGTTCGCATCATACCACCGGCTGGCAAAGGAGTCGGACACATAATCTAAAGGGTTAGATTGCCGAGAAGGAGGGGCGAGGTGAAGGGACTGAAGGAACACACGAAGTGCCTTGTCGATCCGCACTCCGCCGAAACCGAAGCACCCGATGAACGCCTTTAGCACAACTTTCGACGTCCTCCGTGACAAATAGTCGCCCAACATTACCCTGTCCAGGTCCAATATCTTGAATAACAACTGACCGAGCACCGTCGGGTCGTCGCGCGTGCCAGACTTCTCGAAGAAGTGTGATATCGCATTATCCGCGTTCTTGGCAAATTGAATCACGAAAGTCCTCACGAGTGGATTTCGGCTTATGGAGGCGAACGAACTGAGCGGGAGATCATCTCTATCGGCGGTGAATCGAATGTCACGCAGTTGGACGACGCTCTTCACGATGAACTTCCGATCCAAGGGTGAGGGCTTGTTCGTGTCCAATAGTGCGTCATAGTCTTGCGTGACGGGCTTGGCGATGACGAGAATGTCATTGAACAAGAATAAAAAGCGGTCTTTCACAGTGTTTGAGTTGGCCACTTGCAGCACTTGCGACGATAAGAGCAACTTCCGCGGTGGATCATCAACGAAGGTGAAGCCGGCTGGACCACGCGACCCGTGTCCTAACAGTTCGTCCAATCGTTCGAGTATCATCGTCCCTGGTGTCCGCAAACTTGTCCGTTCCAAAAAGCGTTCCGGGGATGACGATGAGGGTGAGGACTGGCTGGCGTAATCACCCAATGATGAGGTTGGGTCGGGAGTGGCAGAGGAATTAGGGTCTGAAACAGGCGATACAGACTGCGTGGGATACGTCACAAACGGTGTGTCACCATTTGAAGCGTGGGCACGTGGCTCGCCAAAGGCCGGCCTGTCGAGAGCTGGTGTTTCGGGCGTCGAAGACCCCCCAGAGGGAACTTCTGGTGTCTCGGGTTCACGGTCATCTTGAGTGGCACTCTCGTTGGTGGTGGTCGGCGTCCTTGACATATCCTCCCAACCTATCATCAGTTCACTCTCCTTCCTACCATTGAGCAGATCGGATAGCTGTCTGCTCGCATCAGTCGACCCCGACTGCGAGATTACAACAGGGGCTAAAACTGGCTGCTGCAAGCCAGGGAATAAGGCCTGTGAGGACTGGGACGCGAAAAGCCCCTTTGCGCGGAGCCATGTCTTAACGCCTTCTCGGTTAGTAGGTAATTTTCCACCGAGCCATCCGGAGTTTGGAGTGTGTGGTGTAGTGGGATCTGGCTGGGATGTAGACGTTGAAGGTGACGGTGATGATAACGCTGTTGGAGTGTTGAACTTTTGTAAAAGGCGGGTATCTGAGGCCTGATGTAATAAGCTCCGATCTCGAGAAAACTCCGGGGATGCTTGAGGTGTACGCGAGGAGGCAGAGCCAGGACTTAGGGGGGAATTTTCATCCACGACAAAGGGGGTTATGATGTCAGGGGAAGACGCGTTGAGGGAAAGGCCACTACTACGAGTGATTCGCTCTTCCTCCAGCTTCTTTACCCCTCCTGGGAAGATAGCCGGGAACGGCCACAATTTGGCATCACCATTGTACTTCTGCAAAGTCTCGTTGGACGGCGGGGGTACAGGGGACACGGCATTAGGGGAGCTTGGGAAATATGAAGAAGGGAGGTCTGGGGCGGATCGATTAGATCAGATCATTGCATACCACACCAGAGGTCTCATTTACCTTTGTCCGTCCTGGAAGCACCTGTCGAGCTCGCACCACTCTCCCTGCTTGTACTAGAATCAGTGTTGTTGGTGCGCTCCCTGATGCTATTGTTTCGCGATCGTCTCTCATTAGTCCTGAGCATACTGGGATTAGAATTGTTGCTGCGCTCCCGGGTACTATCGTTTCGCGGCCCTCTTGACCCCGGTCGCAACGCATTCTTGACCTTATCCCACCTGCTTTGAGAGCCTTCTCCATTTTTCTTCGGCGTTGCATCAGTAATAATCACCTGCAAAGACTCGTCCCATTCCATGCACTCCGTATTTGGAGAGGGAAGCTCGGGTTGACTAGGCGATGATATTGAAAGACGGGCCGGGAAGATACGAGAATCATTGCTGAGGTGTCTGTGGAGAACGATGGCGGATGACGGTGATGGGGGTATTTGTAAAGGTTTTGGTGCCTCGGGCGAGGTTTCAATATCCACTACGATGTTCTTCGAGTGGATGGATGATGCGGGCGGTAACGAATCGTCATCGTCATCGTCATCGTGTTCCTCATGATCCGAGTGACGCGGTACAATTGAGGAATGACCCCTTGTTTCGTGTATGTCGTCTGCGTCATCGTCGTCGTCACGAATTGGGATGCGCTCCGGAACTATTGTAAGCGGGATCGTGAGGAACACAAAAGTAATCAAACCACAGGAAACTCACCAAGTTCTGCTACCCAACTAATCTCACGGTCAAATGCGTCATTCCAGGGTGAACGCCTCGCCAGTTCATTTTCGGTATGTGACTCCTCTTCCTCCTCATCAGGGCCTTGTTTTTCACGCAAGGGGGTGGCAAAAGGCGAGGTTGGAAACACCTCTTGTTCTTGCGTAGAGTCCGACAGATCGGCGGCGACACCAGTATCAGCCGACTCTAGCGAAGTGCTTGAAGGCGCACCAGGAGCATGGGGCGGACGAGGAGAAGCGACTCGAGGAGGTGTGTCCGAGCGGCCGTTGTACGTTGAACTGGTTGGAGACGCCGCAGATGGGGGTTCACGATCATCAACAACTGTGGACCGGTTAGTAGAGGAGCGCCTTTGTCGTCGCTTACGACGTGGATGTGGCGCCGGTTGAGGGTCCTCACCTCCACTGGTCTGCTCAGCCTCTGCCTCCTTCATCACACGCCTGTTTATTTGACGCATCATCATCTTGCGCGCTGCGATGCGCTCGCCTCCACTTCCGTCGACGGTGTTGTTGCGGAATATTTTCCCTGGAAGTGGTGGGGGTGTGATGGGAGGGGATGCGATCAACGGATCATAGGCTTCGGGCCCAGCCAGTTGTTGTAAAACCATCAAACGCGCCGCGGCGCTGTTTGAGCGGAAGAGCCCGCGTTGTAAAGCCTCGAGAGTCGGAAGCATAGGAGTCGGTGGGGATGTCCCAGGATAAAACAGACCAGGTTCAGGAGATGCGAGTAGACGATGTGCTTGGAGTAGGGCAAAATGAGCGGGGATTGGGGATATAAGGGGCGGCGAAGTAAAAGCCGTAGGTTGACTGGAAGAGACAGGGCCTTCATCAGGCGAGGACTCATTGGCGGAAGGCACGGCATTTGTGGGGAGGGGAGATTGTGTAGCCTTTGCCTTGCCTTTAAAATCCTTGGAACCTCGACCCCGGGAACGGGAGCGTGGACGCCGTCTCGACTTTGTTGGGCTGTCTTCTGGGAGTAAGGGTGTCGCAGGTGGAGAAAAGATGGGTTCTTCTTCGGCTTTCGGGTCGTCAGCTTTCGCCTCACGATGTTCTGTTCCAACCTCTGGTCCTGGTTCTGGTCCCGGTCCCGCTTCAGGTTCGGGTTCGGGTTCGGGTTCAGGTCCTTGTTCGAGTTCGGGGTTGACCTGGGTTTGGCTTGTATCTTCGGGAAGTTGGTCTTCAGACATCGTCGGACTGTCGTCACTGAGATGCCCATCTGCGCCCGTGTCCTGCAGATCTAGCTGTGATCTCTCCCCTTCGCTGACGGCTTCGACGTGCATACGAGGTCTTCGGCCATCCTTCATGCGAGGAAGAGAGGTGGCACGCTTGATTTTTGCGACGGCGAAAGCGCGCTGCTCTGCCGGTGTGGACGATTCCATGGGCAGAAGAGCGGAGGTAAAAGAGGGGAAAGAAAAAAAAGGCAGTTGAATTGTGCGGGCAGTGCTAGTGTCGCTATATGAAGGGACCGGGTGACGGGCGGAAAGAGAATGGGGAGCCAAAGAAGGCCTAAATTGCCGCTGAAATCAGGGGTGCAAAGGGAGAGCCAGGATAGGGCTAGGATAGATATGAGAATCAAAAGACATTGAAGACGGGAAAGCACTGACTGGCTGGGCTGGGACAGGGCTGGGATAGATATGTGAACCAAATGGCATTGAAGACGGGAAAGCAACTCTGTCAAAGCACGTGGCACGACTCCCGCACTGCCCACTGCATCTGCTCACCGTCCCACTCAGTCCTC
>WNFO01004277.1_pt1 | contig 12289 bp, 11 predicted proteins | sample 5400251 | NCBI WGS metagenome assembly WNFO01 (sample SAMN13153354, study PRJNA577476) | soil metagenome | isolation source: 100 cm saprolite under Madrone tree | place: USA:California | collected 2016-06-14
GGACACCGGAAGATGAAAAGGGTAACGAAGAGAGTTGAGAGAGTAGGGAGATGTGGTTTGTAGAGCAGCAGGGCAGAGAGAGACTGAGCGTGCTGACGCACGCAGAAGTTTCGTGTGGTAGAGAGTCGTTTCATGCGGCAGCCGTGACTGGAAGAGGTGGAGAACGGAGCTGGATTTCGGCGGGAGTGAGTCGTTCGATGACCACCATGGGGCCAGCACATTGTGGACAGCACCAAAGATCTTTCGCACCATTGGCGGCTGAAGAGTCCTGGCCGGTCTGCGGCCCTGTCCTAATCATCGCACAAGATTCCATACTCACTACTGCGAGCACTAAGCTTTAGAAGCGCGACGATTCGCGAAATAAGGTCTCCAACTCCCTAAGTGATAAAGTAAGGTTGCATCGAGCAACGGACAGGTGTGCTGGACAGCCTGCACTTCTTTTCCTGTCATAGCGTCGCTAGATGGCCCTGTGCTCGAGGGCATGTGCCGTGGTGCTTTACGGAGGTGTGGCAATGACGGGGGACGACAGGGCCATACTGCAGTACCGCCGAATGTTGCGGCAGCGGCTGGTGGAGTACGAAAGTGGGTTGCTGAGTGGGTATCGTTTGGCGCGTGAAATCGCAGACTGTGGGCTCGTCCAAGCGGGGATTCGGCTGGAGGGGGCGGTGGCTAAGCTGCAAAGCGAAATTGGCCAAGTCCGTAGCCAAATGCTGGTCCTTGAAGCCATCGTGGACAAACCTGCCAAGCCCGAACAGGCATAAGGCGCGAGACGCTGGACAAGGGCGAAGTTGAGCCAGATGGCTCCGCAGTCCACAAGGCGGATGTACGGTCTGCAAGGGCTGCAGCTCCGAGACGACCTCAAATCGGGTCTTGGGCGACATGGTCGACGCGAGTGTCACAGAGAAGCCTCAGGTGCTCGGGTAAAGTTACTGCTTTTTTGCTTTCTATAAAGCGAAATGTCCACTTGGGAGCAATCCTGGTTCCAAGGAAGAATCCAGAAGTCCGATAGTTGCTTTTTGTTGCCTATCTACATATCTTGCGACGTAACAGAAACTCCCCTATGCCCCGCGCTCATAACCCTCGTAGCGGTTTCATTTTGTATTTACGGGTTTCACCTGAAGAAGCCCTCGGGTCATCTCCCGCTAACCTATATTTCTCCCCGCGCGTCCTCTCCTTCTTCCATGGGTAGCATTGAATTGACCCATCCGCCGTGGAACTGAAAGAACGACCGTAAGAAATAATGAATGGAGGCGTAGATGACGAAGTGTGGTGCAACGGTTGGCTCGAGGACCAAGCCGCAGGAAACAAGCTGCCTCGTGCAGTTGCTATTCGACAGCATTGCGCAGCCCGCCGCAACAGGAATACGCTCGACAGCCATGAGAGTGAGGCAGATGCTCTACAGGGCTGAGCCTTACCAGGTCGATATCCAGATTGAATTACACCTGGAGCGCGATCGTCTCGTCGTGACGGGGCAGTTGTTGGATGTTGGCCATCCGGAAGTCGCTAGTCGTGATGTGCAAGTCTCGCTCTCGGATGGCCGCGGAAATATTGTCAACACCGTGACAAATCAGTTTGGCGAGTTTAGGGGTGAGGTCAACAACTCCGGTGACTTGGAGCTTTCCTTTCTTGGCCGCAGTGGAAAACCCATCGTCATTTTACTCCGAGGGGCGCTCCGTCCATCGTCCAAAGCCAAGAAATAACCGGAAATCGCCTCTATCGAGCCGTTTAGTTACTACAGCTATCCCTGTATGAACTACTAGGGTCTTTACTCGATTGTCATCGACGCAAAGGGATGACATCTAGATGAAAGCATGAGATAGCGGGGTTTCCAAGAGACAACTCAAGTGACCAAGTGCCGCACTAAGCTCAGGAACCTTCGACGCGCGAAATCAAATCGCTCCCCGCCCAAGGCCTAGATGAACGTTTTCAAGCTGAATCAGCGCTGCCGCCCAGCAACGTTTGCCCGGTCAAGGTTGCGCGTACATGTCTTTAGACCCTAAGTTCCCTGGCAGAATGGAAGCGCGGCTGCCGATAATCGTGGTAGTGCGCCTCACGCACTGTCCGGCCGTGGGTACCGACGGAGAAGAGAAGACGTACACCGATAACATCAGTTCGCGCGGCGCTCGTGTATTCTCTAAACACGCCTGGCGACCTGGCGACGACCTGCGGCTTACTCCGCTGAATGAAAATTCGGTCCGTGCCAAAGTGATTTACTGTCACAGGCTGCCGGACAACCGCTATGGCGTCGGAGTGAAATTCCAAGGCCGCCCTGTCACGTGGTCCATCATACAGAGATATGGCCGCAAATAGATCAGCCCCCGGGGCGGTGAATGTGCCGTAGCCGTTGTTCCCGATGGAATTGCTCCAACTGTGGTTGCCGGCGGCCACCACAACCACAATGCGTGCCTTCCATGCCTGCTCGACGGCTTGGCAGAGCGGATCGAGCGAGGCGCTCTCATAGACGCCGCGCCCCAGCAAGAGATTCCTAATAGGAATGTTGTACTGGGTTTTGAGCTGGATTGCCTTCAGCATAGCTGAAATGACGACGCTGTCAGTGCTCTGTCCATTCTGATCCAGCACACGCAGATTGATGAGGTGGACGCCAGGAGCCAGGCCCCCGAACTGGCGATAGTATGACGAGCCGGTCGAGTTCTTACCCGGAGTGCTTTAGTGTCATATTAGTGTCCTATGAATCGTGCTGAACCATGCTAGGAAGCGAACAGGAGTTTGTGACACTCACGTGCGCGGGGGGGTTGAAACCTTCTAGTTGGACTGTTATAGCAGAGCGACCGAAGGCAATTTGTACCCTTCAGTGAGCGAAGGAGTAGGACCATTTCACAGCGAAGCGGGTCTCGCGGACCTGGGGAGGATTTGCTGGGGCGATGCTCGCGAACTGCGTTCCAACGTTGTAGATGATGTAAAGGTCGCTGTCCGGCCGGTAGTTATATCTCAGGCGCAAATTGGCGCTCACTGCTTGCGTGTTTGAAGTATCCATTTGAATGAGGCTGGTAAAGGTCAGAAACCGGTTAAACGAATAGTTTCCTTGTAAGCTGGCCAGGACTACGGAGAAATTTCCGTTTGGCAGTGGCAATCGGAAACGATCCCAGGTTTCCGAGGCGGAAATCGAGAACTTTGCAGTCGGGCGATAATTGGCTTGCACGCGGAATTCATTCAGAGTTCCTCCGTAGTAGCCGCCGAAGCGTTCGAGGAAGTTATACGTAAACCGCCGATCCTGCCTCGACCCATAAGTAAGTTGATGGCGGGCGAAGTGATACAGCCCGTTCGGAATGAACACGTTCTTGTAAATGTGAAATGGCGTTGTGATCCGCTGAGTGAACACGTCCGCAATGTCATCGTCGGTGTAGGCGCCGTTGTTGAAATCGGCCCGGAACGTGCCCAGCCATTCTTGCGTGGAGACTTCATTGCGGGTATCGGGAGCATGGAGAATCTCTCCTTCAAATTGCAGCTCGCGCACACCTCTGATCTCCGGTCTTACTTTGAAAGTCAGATCCCCGTACGTTTCGTTGGCATCTACCCTTTCGATGAATCCTACTTCCGGGTTGAAGTTCGGTCCGGTCTTGCGCCGCTCGACGATTCCGTCCAGCCAATTTGACCGATAGGAGAGCGAGGCCCCCACATCGCTCGCGCCGCTCGGGTGTCCCGGCGATTGCGTTCCCGCCATGTGCGCGTCAACGAACCAGTCTTTGAAGAAGACCAGACGCGTATCGACGCCGCCAGTTTGATTGAAACTGTCCAGGGGGTTGCCCGATTGCTTATCTATCCCCGTCACTCCCACATAGGAACCTGCCCATAGCGACTCTTTCAATCGCGCGACTGCATAGTTTGTATTCCTTCCGGATAGCCGACCAACCGTCCTCAACCCGGCTCTGCCCAACTGGGCAAAGCGCGGACTAATACATGGCCTTGTCGAACTTCCCGAATTCAAACAACAAGGGGCCAAGCTTTTCGCAGGCAGATTGCCGCTACATGCCAGCGCAGATTGTCCGCTAAACTGCTAAACATTCTGACAGCGATCCTCTGTTCTTACGTGGCCTACTAATCCTCCGAGGCGAATTTCATCGAGGTCAAAATCGGTCGCGCGGCTGTGGGCGCCCAGGGCTATACAGAGGAAAAAGCTTCGATTTTTAACGGAGGTCGACTTGAACGCTGTGAACTTGGAAGGTCAGATGGTCGGGTGTTTGGCGGCATCCAAGTGATCGCCGCGATTTCAATAGATTGAAAGTCTAATTCGCGATGAATTCTGCAATCATCCAAAATCGAACCGTTACAGTCTTCGGGGCGTACGGACACACCGGACGCTTTGTTGTCTCCGAGCTACGCAAACGCGGATTTACGCCCATCCTTTCGGGTCGAGACGCTGCGAAGCTGAAAGAGGCGGGGAGCGCTCACCCGGGCTCGGAATTGCGCGTGGCTACGGTGAACGATTCCGCCTCACTTGACCGAGCACTGTCCGGCGCAGTGGCGGTCATCAATTGCGCAGGGCCGTTCATCGACACCGCGGCGCTGGTCATCGATGCAGCGCTCCGCGCGTCTATTCACTATTTGGATGTAGCTGCGGAACAGGCGGCCGTTCTGGCTGTCTTCGAGCGGTTTGCAAATGCCGCGCAAGATGCTGGTGTCGTGGTCGCTCCCGCGATGGGGTTCTACGGTGGATTGGGCGACCTCCTGGCCACGGCGGCCATGGGTGAGTGGGATGCAGCTGATGAAATCTGCATCGCGATCGCGCTCGATAGTTGGAAGCCTACGCGGGGAACTCGGCTGACGAGCCAGCGCAATCCCGGCCGACATTTCATCTTTTCGAACAATAGGTTAGAGCGCGCTGATCCTCCTCCCGCGCGCAAATGGAATTTTCCGGCGCCGTTCGGAGAGCAAGATGTGATAGGTCTGTCTTTGGCTGAAACTATTGCCATCTCACGGCATCTCCAAACGCCTGAGATTCGCGCCTATATCAATCTGGCACCGATTGCGGATATTCGCGATCCCAACACGCCCGCGCCGACGGCGGCGGACGAAAGCGGTCGCTCATCCCAGATTTTCATTATGGAAGCAATCGCACGGAGGGGAAGGGCGGAGCGCAGGGCAGTCGTGCGTGGAAGAGATATTTATGCAATCACTGCACCGATTGTGGTAGAGGCGACACATCGTATAGTCAATGGGTTGGCCAAGAGAACTGGTGTTGTCGCGGCTGGTGAGGCATTCGCCGCGCAAGCTTTTCTGACGTCACTCAGTCCCACCCACCTCTCCTTCGAGATGCATTCGTGACGCTTCGGAGGGGAATCGTCGACGTGGAACATGGTATTGTTGTCTCTGCCAGGGGTGGACCCGGAGTATGGCGGCAAAAAATGAAAGTGGTCGCGTGCCTGAAATTACCGTTCGGTCTTTACTGAAATCTCCTACAGTTGCGATTAGGGACACATATTGCCAAGGTACTTGCCGGCATAAGAGCACGGAAGAGTGTACGGCCACCACGCAGTTGGTGTTTCCGTATCGCGGTGTGTACGTTCGGCATATTGGGCAAGACCAGGCGGTAGCCGAAGCCAACCAAGTGTTGTTTTTCAATGCCACCGAAGGCTATCGAGTCAGCCATCCGGTGGAGGGCGGAGATGCCTGTCTAACGCTCGTAGTCAGTGAGCCGCTGCTGCGAGAACTGGCGCCACATACATTCTTGCACGGCAGTGCGACGTTCGCATTTCAGCAGCAGCGCCGACGGATTGATGCGCGGACTCAATTGCTTGTAGCGCTTATTGGTCACAGTCTGCGTCACAACATCGCGGAACCTCTGGAAGCGGAGAGCCTTGCTTTGACGCTCGTGCAGCGGGCGCTCGGCCCACGCACCACGCACGCTGCCGGCGCCACTCTCGGGCGGCAGCTGCTCGTGGATCGGGCCAAGCTCGTGCTGGCGAGCGATCTGGCGCGGCGCTGGACGTTGGCCGAGATCGCCACGGAAGTGCGCTGCTCTCCGGTTTATCTCACGCAGGTTTTCCAACAAGTCGAAGGGTTGCCCTTGTATCGCTACCAGTTGCGGCTACGATTGGCGCGGGCGCTGGATCTTCTCGCGCACTACGACGACCTGACCAGTCTGAGCCTCGACCTCGGATTTTCCAGTCACAGCCATTTCAGCGCCGCTTTCCGCGAAGCTTACGGCCGTTCGCCCTCGGAATTCCGCCAGTCGGCCCTTCGTCGCTAGCTCTCTTCCTGCAAATCGCTAAAGATTCTGACAGCGGCATTCTTTCCGCTCATGGCCTACTGCTCTCGTGCCCGGAGTTCGGGTAGGGGAGAGCAACGTCATGGTTGAAACGACTTGTGCAGCTCGCGACTGCAAGCTGGATGGAAATTCCTTCAAAGTCAGAATCGGCGGCAAGACCGTGGAGGTCTGTTGTGACGACTGCGCGCGGAGGTTAAAGGAAGCGCACGGATCCGCGGCAGCTTCGAAGAAGAGGTAAATCATGAAGCGCCATGTCGCCGTTGTATTGCTCAGAACGATAGTCATTGGATCACTCCGGTGTCGACCCGTTCTGGTCGGCGCATATTCGGATGCGCCTGTGGCAACATCCACAAAAATCTCGGAGGCATTAGTTATGAACGAAAAGAAATCATCGCTGGTGCATCGAAGCGTGCAAACCGCTTCAGGTCTTATCAGCTACACCGAACAAGGCACGGGGCCGGTTGCGTTATTCGTGCATGGGGTTTTGTTGAACGGCTATCTCTGGCGCCACCAATTGGAGGATTTGTCTGACTTCCGTCGCTGCATAGCCGTCGACTTGCTCGCGCATGGCGACACCGAAATCGCACCGGATCAGGACGTTTCCGTCACGGCCAACGCAAAGATGCTTAAGGAATTTCTCGATGCCTTGCACATCGGTCAAGTCGACCTCGTCGGCAATGATAGCGGCGGCGGCATCGCGCAGATTTTCGCCGCGTTATATCCGGAGCGCGTTCGCAGCCTCACGCTCACCGATTGCGACACGCATGACAACTGGCCGCCCGAGGCGTTCAAGCCTTTCTTAGCGATGGCGGCCGCCGGCGGATTGCGTGGAACGCTGGATGCCATGCTGTCCGACAAGAGCGTTTATCGATCACCGCAGGCCCTGGGACCAGCGTATGAACACCCCGAACAGTTGAGTGACAACAGCATCGAAAGGTATTTGCGTCCGCTTGTCAAAACCGGACAACGCACCCGCGACTTGCAACGTTTCCTCGCCGCCTTTGACAACAAACACACGCTTGCCATCGAAGCGAAACTTAAAACACTGCAAGCGCCGACGCTCATCGTCTGGGGTACCGACGACGTGTACTTCGATGTGAAGTGGTCGCACTGGCTGGCCGAAAACATTCCCGGCACACGGCGCTGCGTGGAGTTGCAAGGCGCGAGAATTTTCTTCCCCGAGGAACGCTGGCAGGAGTTCAACAAAGAACTACGCGCTCACTGGCAAGTGGCTCAAAAGACAGCCAGGCAGGTGGCGCCATGACACTGGCCGCGATAAGAATGATCGATCAGACGCGTAAGGCGGAACACTTCCGGGCGTTGCACATTCCCGGAAAACCGCTCCTACTCTTCAACATCTGGGATGCGGGCAGCGCCAAGGCCGTCGCCGCCGCTGGTGCGAAGGCGATCGCCACGAGCAGTTGGTCGGTCGCCAATGCGAACGGCTTCTCCGATGGCGAGCAGATACCGCTAGCCTTTGCCATTGAAAATCTGCACCGGATCGTCGGAGCGACGGATCTGCCGGTGACGATAGATTTGGAAAGCGGCTATGGCGACACGCCGGAAGTCACCGCCGAAACCGTCAGTCTGGCCATCGAAGCAGGTGCCGTGGGCTGTAACCTCGAAGACAGTTTCCCGGCAAACGGAAAACTCCGCGAGACGGCCAATCAGTGCGAGCGCATTCGAAGCGCTCGGCGGATGGCGGATGCAGCGGGTATCCGTTTCTTCATCAACGCCCGTACCGACGTGTTCTTCCAGCGACCACCCGCCGAACACGACAACGCTATGCTCATGGGCGCCATCGAAAGAGCGCACGCGTACGCAGAAGCGGGTGCGGACGGAATCTTCGTCCCCGGTCTCGTCGATGCCAAACTGATCGCGCGCTTCGCGCAATTGTCTCAGCTCCCCGTCAACATCATGGTCGGAGACGGCACTTCGCCGCTGCAAGTGCAAGCAGAACATGGCGTTGCGAGAGTGAGTTATGGCCCCAGCCCTTATCTCACGGCGATGAAAGCGCTGGAAGAACGCGCACGCACGGCAAGCGCGTGAGGCGAACGAGTCCGCAGAGGCGGTCATGGCGGCGTCCCGAGGAGAATCGGCGGATGGTTCACGCTGGAGTGCATAGCGAATCCGTGTCATATACCGCTCGGTCCGATAGTAACTTCCGGTTGGCCGACCATTCGTCCACAATCGTCCGTCGAATCCCTGCGCACGATGAACCGCGAAAATCCGAGTTTCCACACATACGAGCCCGTTACGGGGCTGGCATACAACGTCAAACACGCCTGCCCGCCCCAATGTTGGCTATGAAAGCGTGCGCAGCAGGAACAAGCTCTGGTCGTCCTGCTGCACGCCGTGCTGTTTTACCTCGTTCATGATCAGCTCCCAAATCTGCGGCAGGGGCTGCGCGGCGTGTTGCGTCAGCAACTGCTCCAGGCGCGTGAGGCCAAACTCTTCATCTTTATCGTTGGGTACCTCTGAGATACCATCGGTCAGCATCAGAAACAGATCGCGGGATGAGTAAGTGACGCGCTGGCTCGTATAGCAACCCCCGGCGATCAGCCCCAAGGGAAACTGCTCCATGGAGAGCCGGGCCGTGTCGCGGGTGCGATCGCGATAATGCAGGATAGGCACGTGCCCCGCCAACGCATACTCCACTTCAGACGAACCGTCGAAGTACAGCAGGGCGAGTGTGGCGTACATCTCAGGTTCCTTGACGGCGGGCAGCACACGGTCAGCGCTTTCGAGCAAGGCTACAGGTTCTTGCCGGAACTGGAGAGAGACCCGCATCGCAGTTTTCAGCATCCCCATGGGCTGACCGGCGGGCAGGCCGTGTCCGGAGATATCAGCGACATAGGCCAGCAGGTTTCCGTAGTCCTCAATGACATCGATCAAATCGCCGCCCATTTCTGTACTGGGAATGGATTTGCCGTATACCTCGAAGCGCGCAGTCTGGAACGAGACGGTTGGAACCAGGGTCGCCTGAATGCCGTGGGCGAGAGAGAGTTCGGTCTCCATGCGTACATTTTCGCGGCCCTCGGCACTAACGAAGGAGATCAGCAGGCGATAACCTATGCCGGCGCCAAACAGGATGCCCACGGCATCGAACAGGACACGACTTTTCAGTCCTGCCGGGACCGGCGCGGGCGTGGAACCATACGACACTCTGATAGCCCCCCAGCCGACAGCCCCCGCAATCAGGAAGAGAATAGGGAAGAGACGAATTCTCTTAACCCTGGCCGCAAGAAGGCTTGTGGCCACCGCACCCGTGAAGACAGGCCAGAAAAAACCTCGACCCAAGCGTTGACCATCGAGCGTCAACAGATCGACAACGAAACCAACCACGGAGAAGGTGAAAAATGCCGCCGTCAGGAGCTTTTTCATGCGCCGCATTGGCAGCGTGCGCCAGTAGAGGCTGAAGGCGCTGGGAAAAGCTGAGCCCAGATCAGCAACCAGTTTTTGCAATCTCTCTCTCATGACCGGTCTACTCCAAACCCAGTGCTGTCGGTGCACATAGGCGGGATCGTGCCACTGTACCAAAGTTCCTCGCAGGGGAGCGCTTCTGCAATAGATGCCGACTGAGAGCGCCTCCTGCACTGTCCGGATGTCATAGCCGTCCTCTAACAGATAGGTCGCCAACAAAAGGAGTGGGTGTCACGGGCTTGGTGATACCAGAGTGAACGACTGCCGGAATCCGAACCTGGTTCCGGCCGAGTGACGGACAACCCGGAGAGCGCCGGGATAAACCGGCATGTTGTAGGGGATGAAAGAGCCCTACAGGAAAGGAGAGCAGCGAATCCATCCTGGCCTCGAGTCTTGCAGGCAACACCGCGAGGTGCTGCTTGAAGCGTAGACAGGGGTATCGGTGGGCCGGGCTATTGAGCTTCGAAAAGCCGATGGAACAGGATGCCGACTCCGTTCCGGTAGGGAGGAAGGCAACACGACAACCACGCAAATCGCGAGTGGATTGTCGGTCCTGCGTAGTCTAAGAACCCGCGCACGCTGAGAAACAACATGCACGAGAACCGGGAGATCTCCTGCACGCCTTGGTCGCACGATCAAGGCCGGTCCGCGAAGGCCATAAACCGAACGGCGGACATGAACGTGCAGGAGAAGTCGGACTGTGCCGTAGTACCCGTGAACCGGCCGAACAAGGAAGGGCAACCTTCTGCGGAGGCCGGAGAGGGAAGGGCGCAGACTGAGGAGAACATCGTTCCATCACACATGCGCCCGACACAGAGCGGGAAACGCATGTCCCTGGGATTGGACGGTGTGCGGCAAGCGGCAAGAAAGAGGAAGCAGGAACGGTTCACCGCTTTGCTCCACCATCTGAGCGTCGGATTACTGCGCGATAGCTTCTACGCACTCAAGCGTCAGGCTTCGCCCGGAGTCGATGGCGTGACGTGGCAGGAGTATCAAACCGGATTAGAGGATCGGCTTGTCGATCTGCACAATCGGGTACACCGTGGAGCGTATCGGGCACAACCCTCACGACGAGTCTATATTCCGAAGGCCGATGGGCGGCAACGTCCGTTGGGCATCGCTGCACTGGAGGACAAAATCGTTCAACAGGCTGTGGTGACGATCCTCAACCAGATCTATGAGGTCGACTTCAAAGGCTTTTCGTACGGGTTCCGGCCCAGTCGCAGCCCGCATCAAGCGCTGGACGCGCTGACGGCGGGCATCCAATGGAAGCGAGTGAACTGGGTGCTCGATGCGGATATTCGTGGTTTCTTCGACAACATGAGTCATGAATGGACCATGAAGTTCATCGCGCATCGCGTGGCTGATCGGAGGATACTTCGCCTGATCCAGAAATGGTTGAAGGCTGGAGTTTCCGAAGATGGTCAGTGGTCGGAGACGACGGTAGGTACGCCGCAGGGAGCAGTCGCTTCACCGCTGCTCGCCAACGTGTACCTGCATTACGTGTTCGATCTATGGGTTGAGGTCTGGCGCAAGAAAGTGGCGAAGGGCGATGTGATTGTCGTCCGTTACGCCGATGATCTTGTGGTGGGTTTTCAACACCGGATGGACGCCGAGCGGTTCCTGCAAGCGTTTCGGGAACGCTTAGCCAAGTTCGGGCTGGAATTACACGCGGACAAGACACGACTGATCGAGTTCGGGCGGTTCGCCGCTCGAAACCGGAAGCAGCGTGGAGAGGGCAAACCAGAGACCTTCACGTTCTTGGGTTTCACCCACTTCTGTGGGCAGCGCAACAGTGACAAAGCTTTCATCGTCTGGCGGATTACGGCGAAGAAGCGAATGGTCGCGAAGCTCAAAGCCATCAAGGCTGAGCTTCAACGCCGGAAGCATCATCGTACGACCGAGGTCGGTGCATGGCTTCGAAAGGTTGTGCTGGGCTACTACCAATACCATGCTGTTCCGGGTAACTCGACTCAGTTGCGCATCTTCAGTCGTCGCGTTTGCTGGTTGTGGCGGAGCGTGCTGGTCCGTCGCAGCCAACGCGCACAGGTGCGATGGGATCGTCTCTCCCCAGTCTTGAACCGGTGGGTTCCCCAACCCCGCACTCTGCATCCTTATCCTGATGCACGCTTCGCCGCCAGCCATCCACGGTAAGAGCCGTATGCGTAAACGCGCTCGTACGGATCCGCGCGGGGGGCGGTCAGCAATGGTCGTCCCTACCGCGACAGTTGCCGCCCGGAGGCCGGCCGGGAGGGGCAACTTCGAGCCCGTCCTGCTTAAGTTAGCCGCTTATGGGGCCAAGCACCACGAACTCTATCCGGCGCGCGATCTTTCCGACCACCAGTAATTTTCTGCAGGTTGAATTCAGGATAGCGTGTTTTTGCGAAGTCCCGGCACCGTTTAGGCTACGGGCCCTATCTTCATTTCAGCCAGAACCGCTCCGTTCACCAGAACCATTTTCTGCCCCAAGATAGCGACGAGCGTTGCACCAGCGCCATTGCTCGGCTATCCACAGCCACCTTGTGACATCTGACCTTGCGCCCGCTCCCAAATCCATGGATGATAGCGCAGCCGAAACTTTCGGCCGGGGCCGGAATCGCGCTTCATCCGGCTCCTAAGTCCTTTGACATCAAGATTTTA
>WNFO01008304.1_pt1 | contig 12287 bp, 14 predicted proteins | sample 5400251 | NCBI WGS metagenome assembly WNFO01 (sample SAMN13153354, study PRJNA577476) | soil metagenome | isolation source: 100 cm saprolite under Madrone tree | place: USA:California | collected 2016-06-14
GAATCAAATGCCATTCCCGTCCACGTCCATCACCTTCGGCGCAGGCTGGCGGATGCGGGCGGTACCGTGCAGATCCACACCGTGCGCGGCGTGGGTTATCTTCTCACTGAGTTGAAAGCATGATCCGAGGCTGGCTGCAGTCGCTTCAGGTGCGCCTCGCGTTGCGCGTAGCAGCGCTGTACATCGTTGCGGCGGTGGTGGTGATCGTCGTCCTGATGTCCCGCGCATATGATACCGCGCGTTCACTCGGCGACCAGGAACTCCTGCTTCGCGCGAACGACCTTGCCCGATATGTAACCGCAGGGGAGAACGGGCTGCCTCGCCTCGAGATGCCGGCGAACCTAAGTGCGATGTATCAGCCGCCATCCGGCCGCGATATCTTTGCCATCCGTGATGCCAATGGGCGGATCATCGCCGCAGCGCCTCCACGGTTCGGCGAGCTCGTCGCCGGGTGGCCAGGGACCACGTCTGAACCTGTTCGTTTCGACGTTCGACTCGACGCCGAGCCCGGTGACTTTGATGGCCTCAGCATCAGCCGAGAAACCGTCACTGGTCTGGTATCAGTTTCGGTTGGGCGATCAAGCGCAGGCGCGGCGGCGGCATATTCTCTCATGCGAAAATTCATTCACGATACCATCTGGGCAGTCTCGATCCTCGTGCTCGCCGCCTTGGTCGTCGGAATCCTCGGCATTCGCAGCGGCCTCAGACCGGTCCGCAACATCTCCGAGATGGCGGCTGCAATCGGGCCACACGCAATGTCGGTGCGCCTCCCCGACAAAGGCCTTCCCAGCGAGATCTCGCCTCTCGTAACCGCGGTCAACCGTGCGCTCGACCGGGTCGAGCAAGGCTTCGCCATCCAACGCCAGTTCACTGCGAACGCTGCTCACGAACTGCGGACGCCGCTGGCAATCATCACGGCCGCGCTCGAAGAGATCGAGGGCGATGACGACTTTGGGGAACTCAAGGCCGACGTGGCGCGTATGAACCGACTTGTGGAGCAGCTGCTGCGGGTCGCCCGATTGGATGCGATCGTGTTGGATGTGACCGGGGTGGCAGACCTCAACGAGGTGGCCAGCAGCGTTGTTGCGACCATGGCGCCGTGGGCGGTGGCAAGAGACCGAACGATTGCCTTCAAGGGGTTTCGCGATCCGGTGCTTGTCAAAGGAAACCGCCACGCGATCCGGGATGCCATCAGGAACCTGGTGGAAAACGCGGTTCTGCACTCACCAACGTCGTCTGAGGTGTTGGTGTGGATGAGTGCAGATGGGCGCGTTAGCGTGGCGGATCGAGGGCCTGGCATCATTGCGGCCGATCAGGAACGAATATTCGATAGGTTCTGGCGCGGAAAGGGCGTGCAGTTTGAGGGGGCTGGGCTCGGCCTGGCGATCGTGAAGGAGATCATGAACGCACACGGAGGAAGGGTCTCGGTTGAGAACCGATCACCGGATGGGGCCATTTTCACGCTGCACTTTACCATAATCGATCGCGAAAATGAGAAGTTGTCGGGCGTGTCGCCAGCGAACAAGCCTTCCTTGTAATCCCGAACTCATCAACTCACCACGGGATTTTTCGCTCTTGTGGAGGCACAGCGAACCTCAGCCCGGGAGCACTTCGAGAGGGTGAGCCGGCGGTTTGGCGAACCATCTCGGTCAGCTTCGTGAGGCGCTCCCATGTTGGACGCCTGCAATAAATCAAGTGGACAGAGACGGACTCTTGGCGTCGGCGATTTCTGGATCAAGCGGCTCCGCCACCTTGAGCTGCCGGCGTGGCATAGTCCAGCCCTTGCTGACTCTGATGCCACAGCTCCGGCGACAGCTCGAACTCGACTCCATCTATCGCTAAGGCCAGCAGGCCAATTGTGAAGTGAAACAGCAAACTCAGCGGCTACACTCGTCGCACGCCAGGGCTTGTCTGCACCCGCGGGCTCTGCCAGACGCCGGCACGGAAGCCGATCGTCAGACTGGCGCCGTAAACAATCAAGCCGGAGGCAGCGACCAGCGCCAGTTCGATAAGGTCAGTTCCCGTGAGATGGATGGCAATCCAGCCCCCGACGGCGACGACGACTGCACGGCTTGTGATGCCGAGGAGGGGCCACAACGGCCGCCCCGCTGCCTGAAACGCCGACGTCAACGTGAGCCCCAACCCGAGGAACGGATAAGCGAGGCTCACGATAACCAGATAGTGCGCTGCCAGGACATGAACTTCCGGAACCTTGGTGAATAAACCGGTCCAGGCGCCGGGCAACGTCGCGCCGAACAATCCGATGCACCCGGTAACGCCTACTGCGAGTGCAGCCGCCGTCCATGTTACGCGGCCCGCGCGCGCGAAGTTGCCAGCGCCGATATTGGTCCCGACAATCGCGAGCACCCCAGCGCCAAGACCGAACGCTATTGGATAGAGTAGGTATTCGAGACGTACGGCCGCACCGAAGCCAGCGAGTTGCGCCGCGCCCAAACTGGCCACGAAGCCGGTGAGTGTAGCGAGCGCGAGATTGTTGAGGATGGGCTGCAACGACATTGGAGCACCGACGCGCAGGATTTCGATGAACAGCCGTCTGTTGAGTCGCACACCGCGTAGCGAGAGCCTGATGGCGGTTCGCCCGGACGCGAGGTACCATGCGAGCACTGCGCTCGATGCGGTAAACGATGCGACCGTCGCCATGCCGGCACCAGTGATACCGAGTGGCGGCAGCGGCCCCATGCCGAACATGAGTACCGGCACCAGCAGAATATGCAGGGCCTCGGCTGCAAGGTAGACCACCGCTAACACGGTCGCCTGGCCAGTGCCACGGACGACACTGGTCAAGGTGCTGAGCAGCCAATAGGCGAGCGCGCCGGCAAAGATCGCGTTCGAGTATTCCAGGGCGGCGGCGTGCGTTTCGCCAGCGCCACCCATTAATTTATAGATGGCCGGACCGCCGATCAGCAGAACCGACGCGAAGATCGCGGCCATTCCAGTGGCGACGACCATACCATGAACGATTAGCGCAGTCGCATCCGCATGGCGGCCGGCGCCGATGGCTCGTGCGATGGCTGACGCGAGGGCTCCGCCCATGCTCGAGTTGGCCATCTGTTGCATGAGCATGATCAGCGGGAAAACGAGCGAGAGACCGGCCAGTGCGTCTGGCCCGACCTGACCAACGAAATGCGCATCTACCGTCGCCGTCACGGCGATGAGGACGACGTTCACTACGATGTTGGGTGCTGCAAGGCGCAGCAGCGTCGAGACGATAGGACCTTCGAGAAGTAGACGCGTCCGCGCAGCACCCGGCGCCGGCACGGACATCGCTGGTACAGCTTGGGCGATTGACCCGCTTCCGTTATTCATGGGCAACTCCTGCCCCATGGAGGGACTGGAGCAGCGCTTGGACGGAGCGTCTTGGGAAACCGGGCGGCTGCTTGAGAGCCCGATTGGGCGCGAACTATCCAAATTTGCAGCCGAGACGCAACGCATCATTTCTCGGCCCAGACTGAGAATTTTTCATGCCATTCCGGGGGAACTGGGTACTTGGCACCGTTAGCCGGCAAAGCCGACGTCAACCGGAGGACCCGATGCAGCGAACTCTACCCGACTGACGCCAAATGGGTCTTTCACGGTCTGCCTGCGGAAAATTCCCCTCCTGTTCTGAGGTTTCTCATGAAGGGGGATGATGCCGCGGCGCTGCCAGAGTTCAACCTGCTCCAGGCCTTCAAGGGCGCCGACCTGCACGTGAGCTTTCCGCTATTCTAGGCGACATTCAACCACGCGAGCTTAACCCACGCCGCGGGTGTGGGCCAAAGGCCAATGCACAGCTTCCGAACTCCATTACCGCACAAAGTATATTAGGAGCGAGTTTCCGAGGACGACGAGTCCAGCGATCGGCATGACTGACGGCTTCATCGAACTTGACGAGCATCGCCTGGACGTCCATGAGCACCTCCGAGATCTCGCCGCATTTAAGACGCTGCATGGCCGGCTGCAGCGCGGCCTTGCCAATGCAGGATTTCAGAAAAACTGTGGCGCACGTGGACGCTTCGGCAAATCCGTCCGCACCTACCATCGCAGCGTGGTGGCTCCCGCACTCGAGATCCATCTGGATGAGAGGTTTCGTCTCGAATTGAAGCCGTTCGAAATGACGTGTTCGCTCGTCGACGACCGCAATTATTTCCTCCTTTGGCTCGCGCTCCTCCTCGATGAGGGCTTGAAAGGTCGAGCATCAGATGAGACCCGTATCTATGACCTAGGGCGCACCGCACGCGATGGCATTGAGGCCGAGACCGTACGTGATCGGACTCACGCAGTCATGGACCGCGCCCCCCAAATGCTCAGTCCCTGGGGTTTCGATTGCGCTTCTCTGGACTCGTTTCGATTCCGGCTGGCACGGGGACATCTCCCGGCTGACGATATTGCTTCGATCTTCGAGCGAGAGAAGACAATATATCGGGGACATTGCGGCATCTCTCAAACTTAGTCTGACCTGTACGCCAAACTGTCATTTCACTGTCGGTTCAGCACTGTACAGGCGCCCGAGATCGATGTTGACATTCCTTTGCTTCGTGATTGAGAGCAACTCTTCGAACGTTTCTGGCACCCTGCCCATTGATTTCTGGCGGGCGACAAGCCGGTCATTGAAAATCAGGTCCGGCAGAAACTGGTTTCGGATGGGTCACGAGGAGGCACGGTTAAAGCGTTGGGGCGGGTCCAGTAATAGCTAAAGCGAAATGCAGCCTTTGGCTATTCTGGTTCTGCTTCGAACAAGGGAATCTGTCGATTTTCGACCAAGCGCGGGTGTTTAGAAAATGAGTGTCGCGCCGGACAACAATAGCAGAGCCAGCACCGCTTTGCGAAAGGCGCCCTCGTCGAGCTTGCCGTACAGCTTGAGGCCGGCCCAAGTGCCCGCGAGCACGGCGGGGAGCCCGATCACGAAGGCTATCAGGGTGTCGCGCGCCACAATTCCGGTGCCGCCGAGCCAAATGGCGATCATCGCGAAAGTTGCGACGCCCGCCGGTTGAAAAACCGCCCGCTGCTCGTCCTTCGGCCAGCCGCGCAGGCCTGACCAGATCGTCACCAGGATCCCCGCAAGGCCAGTCGCCCCGCCGAGTACCCCGCCGAAAAAAACCGATGGCCCCGTCCGCAGCATGTCCGGCGGTCTTCAAGTCCGGCAAGTGCGGGCGCAGCAAGCCGTAGATGCTGTACGCGATCAGGACGATGCCAATGCCAGCGCGCAGATGCACCGGCGCGATCCAACGCAGGAGTTCGACACCGAGCGGCACACCGAAAGCGCTTCCGATCAGGAATGGCAGCAGGCGTTGCAGTCTGATGGCCGCGCGCAGCTTCCATACCGAGTAGCTCTGGATCAGCAGACCGAACGCGACGATCAGCGTCGTCGCATGGGCGGGCTTCAACACATGCAGCCACGGCCCGGCCGCGATGACGCCGAAGGCGAGCCGGCCGATCCCGTAATGAGCGAGGCCGCAAAGGTCGAGGCGAGAAAGATAAAGATACTGAGAGCGTCTAGGCCATCCATCCTAATACCCCATCTGCCCGGCGGATCGCCAAGCCAAGACAGGGCAACGCTTGGCCGATTTCATTCGAGCAGCCTTACCGGTCCCCCGGCAGCTTTCCGCGCGAAATGGCCACCCGACATGTAGCGGGCGTCAAAGCCCGCTCTGCGCAAGGTGGCGGCGGTCTCACATCCGATGTGAAAGCCGTAAACGCAGAAGGTGACGACAGGCTCGGTCTTCGAAAGGTCGCCCATCCATTCGTCGACCCGCTCCGGATCGCGCCAGATGGCGCTGTCCATAATATCGTGCGATTTACTGCTGTAGTGCTTGGGGCGCGTGTCGATGATCTGCAGCGGCGTACCCGCCGCCACCATCGCCTTCACCTCGTCGACCGTAATGGATGGCACATCAGCAAACTGCTTCTGCTCCAGCCGTCGGGGTGGGGCGACTTTGACGGCGTCCTCGTATCGTCCGAACACCGCCTGCCAATCGATATTTCGCATGAATGCCGCGATATAGGCTGTCGCATTTGCTCCAAACTCGAGATGATAGGCGTGCTCATACATGTCCAACGCGAGGATCGGGATGCTGCCGGAGATGCTTTGAGTGTGATCCAATCCGAAGTGATTGATAAGCCGGCCATCGCGCGGTACGCAGCTCAGGAGCACCCAACCGGAGCCGCCCGATAAGGCGCCAGCCAGCGCTACAAACTCCTGGCGCCATCGATCCACCGAACCGAAATCCTTAGCAAGGGCACTCGCCATCGGCTCCGACACGGCCCTTCCGTCCCCGCCCAGACTTGCAAAATAGAGCTCATGCAAGAACGTCGAGTTGAGCGCGGCCATCTCGTCGCGCTTGAGACGGCCGATTGCCTCCCCCGACGTCGCCTTGAGGTCTAGCGTCTCAAGTTCCCGGCTGATGGCATTCAGCCGAGCAACGGCGCCACCGTAATTGTGCTCGTAATGGCTCTCGATAAGGCGCGCCGAAATGCCGTTGAGCGTCCAGGGACGGCAGAATAGAGGGGCAACGTGGTAATTCATGTTTCGACTCCACGAGAGATCTGGCGCAGCACCGGTCGGCGATAGGGCGGGCAGGCACGAACGATCGCATCGCGGGGCCCCGTAAGGCCCACGGAATTTCGCCGGGACGCGGGGGGTCTACGAAGCGTGCACAATTTCGCTGCGCGAAGCGGACGCTGTACACCCGCAACGTAGCCTTTGTCAGTCCGTCGGCTTCAAAGGACCGATTGCCTCCTCGAGATGACGGATGATAGCGCGTCGGGCAGCAGCATAGTCTTTCGTCGCCGGCGGTACGTCAGACCAATAGGTGACTTCAGCAGCGCCCCTCAAATCGGCCGGTACCTCATCAAAGGCGAAAACCTTGGTGGCAGCGGCCGCCTGTTCCGACGTGAGCCGAATTGGGACCTCGCTATCCGGAGCCAATCCGTCGCCCGCTAGGCCCTCGCGAATAACGGTAGGGATCTCGTTATCCACGGTGATGCCACGCGAAACGGCGACAACGGGCAGCCCCCGCTCCCTGGCGATGCGATTGAAATGAGCCGCCGCAACCTGGCTCTTGACGGAGCCGTGGAGACAGACAAACACGATCGTTGTTGGTTTACCTGACTCGGCCCCGGCGCGGTTGGTAGCGCCCGCGAGCAATCCGACCAATAGCAGGGCAAGAAGATGCTGCATGTCTGAGCTCCAAAAATGGGTTCCACGGCACGGGTGCGTGCCGCCGCGAACGGGAATCGAGCGGCAGCGTCGGGTATCCGGCCCGCACTGATGAATACTCAGGAGAGGCTGCGGGTGGTTCCAGCTACGCCGACCGGACCAATACGAGTGAAATCTATTGCGCGCAAAGCATCGTTTTTCTACCTTGCCAGAGTTTTTTTCATGAAGTGCCATCAATGATACGCCGTTTGCCGCCACTCAATGCTCTCAAAGCCTTCGAAGCTGCGGGGCGACACGAGAGCTTTACGCGTGCCGCCGAGGAACTGTGCGTCACACAGGGGGCGGTCAGCCACCAAGTCAAGGGGCTAGAGGCCGAACTCGGCGTCAAGCTGTTCAATCGCGAACGCCAGCGGCTGATCATAACGGAAGCGGGTCGCCAATATCTCGCGGTCGTGCGGGACGCGCTTGATCGCCTCGCCGTCGGAACCGAGCGCCTGGTGCAGCGACAAACCTCGGGCGTCCTTACGATCAGCACCTCGCCCGATTTTGCCGCAAAATGGCTTGTGCATCGGCTTGCGCGGTTTGTGGAGGCTCACCCGGGGATTGACCTCAGAGTCTCGGCGACTATGCCCCATGTCGACTTCGCGCGCGAAGATGTCGACATCGCGGTTCGTCACGGCGATGGCAATTGGGCGGGGCTCGACGTGACGCGTTTGACCTCGGAGCACTTGTTCGCTGTCTGCAGCCCCAAGCTCGTTACTGGACGTCACCATCTCAGCAAGCCTTCCGACGTGCTCAAATTTCCGCTGATGCATCTCGAAGACAGAAAGGACTGGTCGCGGTGGCTTGAGGCGGCGGGCGTCGTCGGAGCGGATACGTCACGGGGTCCGGTTTTGAACCGGGCGAGCATGCTTATAGATGCGGCAGTGGACGGGCAGGGCATTGCGCTTGCACGCACCGCGCTGGCCGCATGGGACCTCATCAATGGACGGCTGGTCAGGCCATTCTCCCTTTCGCTGCGATTGTCCAAGACCTACTGGATCGTCTGCCCGCAGGCCACGTCGACGCTCCCAAAGATAAAGGCGTGCCGCGATTGGCTGTTGGCGGAGGCTGCCGACGACGCTCGTCGTCTGAAGGAGATCGCTTCATCGCCGAAAGGGGTGCCCAAGCTCAGCCGTCCGACGATTGCTGCGCGATGACGACGGCGCTGGCGGATCCACCATCGCATTGCAGGAGCGCTCCGGTCACTGACACAAAAAAGCCTCGCCATCACAAACGTGCTACTGGCGTCGGGGCGGTCTTGCCTAAGCGGGTTGCGCGTGGCATGAAGGGTCCCACGGGGTTATCCGCGATTGCCCCGCGAGGCTACGGCTGAAAGATCGCGTCCCAGGCCAGTAGGGGACGCCATGCAGTCGATCAGCTCACCCGTTCTACGACAAATCGGATATGTAGCTCTGCCGGAACACCGCGCGTCCGGAGGCTTCGATCACGCAGCCGTGCATGCGGCGAGTGGCCACGTTTACGTTGCCCACACGGCCAACGATGCCGTGGATGTCTTCGATCCCGTATCGCAAAGACATTTGTATTCGGTCCCCCAGCTGCGCGGCGTCGCCGGAGTCCTCGTGAGCGATGAAGCGCAACTCGTCATCAGTTCCAACCGGGCCGAGAACACAATCGGCATCTTTGGTCCTGGCCCGGACCCGCAGGTGTCAAAAGTAGCTGTCGGTGTCCGCCCCAACGGCCTCGCCTACGATCATGTCCATAGACAAATCCTCGTTGCTAACGTCGGGGATCCGGCCATACCGGGCTCGCACACGCTCGCCGTCGTCGCGATCGATGAAGGGGCGGTGCGAGCCGAGATCCCAGTGGCCGGCCGCACCCGGTGGGCAATCTTCGATCCTGAGGCGCAGGCGTTTTATGTGAACATCGCTGATCCCGCCGAGATCGTCGTAGTCGACGCACGGCAGCCTCAGAGCGTCGCGCGCATATTCGCGATCCCCTCGGTTGGCCCTCACGGGCTCGATCTCGATCCCGACTCGCATCGCCTGTTCTGCGCCTGCGACTCGGGGGAACTGATCACGCTCGATGCGCGGTCCGGGAAGGTCCTGGGACGGAACCCCCCTGCTGGCGACGAAATCTACGCGTTTCTACCGCAGAGTCACCGGGCCGCAATCTATCAGGCTGGTCACACGTGAAGCCGACCTGAAGGTCGAACTGTGCGACTTCATTAGAAAAACTGAGGCAAGGCGGAGAAACTATGCTTTGGCGGCTGAAAAAGAATGCACAGATACAGGTGCACACAAACCAAAGCATGGGAGCTCAGAATGAATGATCAGTTGCATCTCGGTAAGGCAGACCTGAATCCGGCGGGCCGGTTCAAGTGGCCAATGGATGTGGTCGAGGCTGCGGGCATCCCGATCGAAGCGAAGTTCTCCATTCTCGAGGCGTGGGAGGCTGATGAAAGGGCATTGCAGCGCGCGGAAGACGAAGGGATGGGCGGTGGCGAGCATGCGCATTTGCAGCGGGTACTAGAGGCGCTCAGCCAGCTCAAGGAAATCGGAGCTGGCGCATAATGCAGAAGGAGGCTGAGCATGAAATGGGTGACACGCGAGAAAGTAATGGTAGACCGGGTCGCCTGCCCATGGCTGATCCGCAAATTCATCGACCCGCAGGCGGAGTTCTTGTTCGTGCCCACCGAGCAGGTGATGGACGTGGCCAAACGCGAGGGAGCAACGCCCTATGACGTCAAGGGCGTCGAGTTCGGACACCACGGCAAGGAGTGCTCTTTCGATGCATTGGTGAAAAAGCACGGACTCACAAGTGATCCGGCGATCGTTCTTCTGGCAAAGATCGTGAATGGCGCCGACACGGACAACTCGCTCTGGAATCAGCCGGAGGCCGCGGGGCTGAATGCGATCGCCGAAGGCTTTCGGCATCTTGGGTTCAAGGACGATCACGAATTAATCGCAGCCGAGTCCATCGTCTACGATGCGCTCTATGGATACTGTCAGGAGATGGTGCGACGCGGCAAGCCTGACGGACAGTATCGCTGACCGACGTCGGAACGCGAGAGGACTCGCGGGGCACGCGGCGGACTGCCTGCCGAAAAAAAGCGCCTGGCCTTCGCCGGGCGTCGCTCAACCCGTGCTTCGAGCCCGGGCGATCTCCTCCGCACCGTAACAGACCGCTCGGAAGACCTGGTTGCTTTCAGAGTTTGGCGAACCGCCAAAGAAGGGCTTGCCAAAGAAGGGGTTGACATATTCCCAGACAACCTCCCCCTCTCTAGTCACCTCGAAGAAGCGGCCAAAGGAAGACTCGGTGATTAACGTATTGCCATTCGGCAGGCGTTTGGCATTGCCGATGCGCGGCGAGAAGAAGTTCCAAGCCGGTTTGTCCTGGCCGTCCACTGCCGCATCTATGAGCATGCTCGCGCTGTTCAGAACCGGACCGTGAGCAACGGGATCCGGGACGCCTAACGCAGCTCGTCTCCAGTAACAAAATACCGCGTCATCAATAGTGGGTAACGCGATGTGGCGGACCTCCGATTTGAACCCCCGATTTCTCTCGGGCGCGCCGGCTAGTCGGTTGACACGATCCACTGCATCGTTGGCGTCCTCCTCTGAGACGGAGTGGCCGCCGATCAGGCGCCAACTCTTGCCTGTTGTTGGTGAGTTTATGGTGAGTCTGGCTTTCGCGTCCCTTAGACCAGTTTGCGTAAGTCAGGTGACGTTTCGTATTGGCGACCTCACCAACCCGATCCTCAAGCCCTGGGTCATCGAAAAAATGCGCGAGCAGAATGCGCTCGCGGCGGCCGGCAAGCGCGCCTTTGAGGCTCGCGCGAGCTGCCGCCCCGGCGGCGTCCCGGGATTTCTTGTCATGGGCCGCGTCAACCCGCTTTTTTCCTGCAGGGGAAGAACGAAGTCATCCTGATCAACGAGGGCGGACCGGAGTTGCGCCGCGTCCACCTCAACGTTCCGCATTTGGCGAACCCAAAGATCAGTCCCTATGGCGAGTTGGTCGATCACTACGAAGGCGGCGACACGCTGGTGGTCGATACCATCGGCCTGTCGGATGACACCTTGCATCGATAATTACCGCACACCGCACACGACGCAGTTGCATGTCGTCGAGCGCTTCAAGGTGACGAACGACGGAAAGACGCTTGAGGTGACAATCCAGGTCGACGATCCGCGCACGTTGGCGCAACGCAGCAGGGTCGCTTTGCGAACTCGATCCTGCCCGTCAAGACGTAGGTTTCTTGGGCAATTTCTTGGGCGCGATTTTTTCGGGGTCAGCTAAGTGCTTGATAAGCTGGTCGGAGTGGCAGGATTTGAACCTGCGACCCCCTCGTCCCGAACGAGTTGCTCTACGTCGGTTCGCGCAAATCGAGATCGCGGGAACGGAAGGACAACGAGTCGTGGGATTTTTCGTGGGTTTTTGACCCCTATTCGTGGGCATTAAGCCCGTTTTGTTCGCTTTCATCCGCAATTGGGAACATGGACAGACATTGGGGCAATAAGAGGAGCGCTTGAAATATAAGGATTTATGAGGTTTCAGGTGGCGACCCCGGCAGGAATCGAACCTGCGACCTTCAGCTTAGAAGGCTGTTGCTCTATCCGCTGAGCTACGGGGCCGCGATGATTGTTCCGACTTGGCGCGCCTGTCCTGCGCGATCCGATTTCCGCGTGCGCCTGGGAACGATCGACCGGTACCATACCATGATCTGAGCCCTGGCAACATGAGAGGAACCAGTCGCTGCAGTGTGAGATGGGGAGTTGCTCCTGCTCCCGTCCGTCACGTGTTAGCACATCATTTGTCTGCTTCGGATTAATAGACGGCGGCTGGGTGTGAAAGCCGTGGATGTCCGGGCGCGGCATGGGGTTCGGCTGAGTTTGCCCATGTCCTCTCGCAAGACCATCTGGACTTTGCGGGTCCGGTGGGCAAAGCTGAGGTAACAAACTGGGAGGATTTCAATGAAAACTTCGCGTCTGTCGGCGGTCATTTGGGCGATCGCCCTTGCGGCCATGTTCCAGGCGGGCGCTGCTCGCGCCGAGCTCAAGAAGCAATGGATCGACTACAAGGACGGCGACAAGCCGCTATACGGCTATCTCGTCTATGACGACGCCGTTGC
>WNFO01004282.1_pt1 | contig 12283 bp, 12 predicted proteins | sample 5400251 | NCBI WGS metagenome assembly WNFO01 (sample SAMN13153354, study PRJNA577476) | soil metagenome | isolation source: 100 cm saprolite under Madrone tree | place: USA:California | collected 2016-06-14
CTTGCCCCGCGGAAGCTTGGCGTGCCGGAACTGGAGACCCAGGCCGCGCAGGCCCATCTCTGTCTGGTGCCAATTGATTTCGTCGCGCCGGCCGTGGAGCAGGCGGGCCGTCCGCCACATCCCGTTCTCATAGTAGAATCCCCGTCGCGGGAGCCCGTAGGTATCGGCGACGATCGTCGTGAGGTTGCGGATATGATGCGCCGTGTAATTGCGCTGCGGAATCAAGACGTATCCAAGAATGAACGTGGTCCGGCAATCGCACATGGCCAGGAACTGTCCGCGAATGACCTGAGCTCCTTCGTCGCTCTCGGTGTAGTAGTAATTTGGCAGCGTGCAGTCGTCCGCTTGAAACCAATCACCAGCGTTGAAAGTCGATGGGTCGCGATTGATGTAAGCGCCATTCAATTTTGCAATGCGCGGACCATGGTGATGGTCCCGCAGCATTTTCAGTTTGTTCGTGATCAGTTTTCGAATTCGACCGGGTACATACGATTTGGTCGCCGGCGTTGAGGTGTAGTGCTGCGAGCCGCAGGCGTCGAAAAGACCCCTTTCGCGGGACTCTCGCCAGGCCTGCGCGAGGCCTCCGCCGGAACGAAGCGACTTCGCGATAAGCGCGTGTTCCTCTTCCTCCGAGAACCTTGGCGCCGGTCGGCCTGGATTCTTTCTTCGAGCATCTGCAATGGCAGCCGGAATGCGACCACCGACAATCCATCGCTTTAGTTTTCGGTCCAACTGGAGTTTGATCCCCTTCTCCGATTTCCCGAGGAACGACGCATTCTCGTAAAGAAACTTGAGTGTTGCGCGTCTGACCGTTCGCGGTTTGCCAAATCGCTCAGTTTCTCGCTCGCAATGCTCGAATGCATAAATCCACAGGCAGTCTTTCTCCGTATCGGTTGGAGCTGCGGGATTCTCGAATGACGAAATCAGTTCTTGAAGAGGCCGAAAAGCGGCGCCAATGAACGGTGTAGGTTTTCTAAGTTCTGGCCTGCGCGCCGGCGATTCATCGAGATAGATTTCCAGTCGTCCCCAATTTTCCGCGCCGCCGTCGCGATCGAGCGTGCGTTTAAGGAGTCGGCGCCAATGCCGCGTCGATACGCAGTAGCCGAAAGTTCTGCGGTAATCTTCGACGCCAAGCCGTTCGAACTCCACGGTCGTCAGAACGGCGCCATTCAGCCGCGCCAGTGTGGGGGCGATAGCGCGCTGCAGCAGTGAAGCGCGCTCGATTGCTCGTTCGCAAAGCTGGCTCAGCGGATATCGCGGTCGCCGAATCGGCTCTGGCGACGCAAGGAGTTCTTTGACGGTGGTTTTTCGGCGAAATGCGACATCTTCGAGAGCAGCCACAAGATGTCGAGGCAATGCCTCTTTCGACCACGTTCTCGCCGGATTGCCAGCAACAAGCGTCGTCCCACTGGAACAGGTTCGCCTCAGCGATTGCCTGACACTCCGCTTTGATCGCTGAAGGGCAGCAGCGATCTGCGCAACGGTTAATGCCTCTGTCACTAGTAGTCATACTACTATTATGATTAATGGATGCAACCAAACTATGAGGCTTCAAAAATCGCCAATTTTCAGGATCGCTTGAGACAACGCGCATTAACCTCTTTAACTGAAACGTACGTGCGTCCGAGGAAATCGAACCGACTCAATTTCCCGAGCCTTACAAGCTCGGTAACACGGGCGGGGGTCACTCCCAAGATCAAAGCGGCTTGGGAGTGATTAAGAAGCCCTTTCTCTTGAATCATCGCTTTGCTCATCAACTGCAATTCCCGAAGCGCATCCTTACGAAATCGCTCTTTGCTTGTTGAAGAACGCGCCCGAACAGTTGCCGATAGACTCCTTGGCGTAGCCATCCAGTGGACCATTCTCCGGACAACGTAGCTTTGGTCAATCGTTAGCGTACCCGTCTCCCACGTCCCACCCCCGGCGTTCACTGAATATTTGAGTCGTTTTTGGCAACAGGATGTCCAAAACCCATCTGCTTCCCTCGTAAAACGGCCCTTGGGGGTGTGAAGCGTTTTGGACACGGAAAAAGCTCAAGTCCGAAAAAAGTACTCAAATATTCTGTGAGCGTCCCGCGCTGTTTAGTGGATCGTAAGCAGCACATCTTGAAGGCATTAGGCACATCTTTTCGCTTATTTACGCCTGATTACACCTTCCAGTTAAATGACTCAAATATTCCGTGAAGGGACACAGGCTCGGCGAAGCTCTGCGCCCGGCGGGGGTCGAACCCACAACCTTTGGCTCCGGAGGCCAACGCTCTATCCAGTTGAGCTACGGGCGCGAACGAAGCCCGAAATTAGCCACAGATTCCGCAGATTTTCACAGATAATTTCTGCCAAATCCTCCCGCTCATGCTCGTAATCGTGCTCATGCTCGAATTGGCGATATGATCACGAGGAAGGACACGAGCGCAAAATCGACATCTTTCCCATTTGCATTTCTAGGCCGGCCGATTGAAAGTGTCCGCCCACCAGCCGGGCGGCTGCGTAATTATGAACCGTATTCTCGATCTCATCGAAAAAGAGCAGCAGAAGAGCGACGCCAACAGTTTCAAAGTTGGCGACAGGGTTCGCGTGCACACTCGAGTGGTTGAGGGAGACAAGGAGCGGATCCAAATTTTCGCCGGCATCGTGATCGGGCGCAAAGGCCGTGGCTTAAATGAAACCTTCACCGTGCGACGCATTTCCTACGGCGAAGGCGTCGAGCGCGTTTTCCCGCTCAATTCGCCGCGCATCGCAAAGATTGAGATCGAAACGGAAGGCAGCGCGCGACGGGCCAAACTGAATTATCTCCGTCGGCGCAAAGGCCAGGAAGCGACGACCGTTCGCGAGTAAACCCGGACTTTTCATCCACAGATTTCGCAGATTCTCAGACGGCGATTTTCTGCTTCCAAAAAAAACCTGTGAAAATCTGCGCAAACTGCGGATAACTTCTGCCGATGTATCGGCGTTGCGGATTTCGTTACGAAAAAAAACTGCGCGCCATCGGCGTCATTCGAATTGCCGGTATTGACGAGGCCGGCCGCGGCGCGCTCGCCGGACCGGTTGTGGCGGCGGCCGTGGTTTTACCGGAAAAATTTCGCCACCGGAAACTGAACGATTCCAAACAGCTCGCTCCGGAAGTGCGCGAGACAATTTACGACGAGCTGGTTTCGAACACCGAGATCACTTGGGCCGTTGGGATCGTCGATCACATCGAGATCGATCGCATCAATATTTTGCGAGCGACTCATCAAGCGATGCGCATCGCTCTCGGCGCGCTAGCGGTCCCGCCCGAGCACGTGCTACTCGACGGTCTTCCAGTTTTTCCTTTTCCTTTTCCCCAGACCGCCATCATCGATGGCGATTGCTATAGTTTCAGTATTGCGGCCGCGAGCGTGATCGCCAAGGTCACGCGCGATCGGATGATGCGTGACTTTTGCGCGCAATTTCCCGAGTATTGCTTCGGCCAACACAAGGGCTACAGCACCGAATTGCACCTCACCCGACTTCATGAATTTGGACCCTGTCCGATCCATCGCCGCTCTTTCGAGCCGGTGGCGCAGCCGCTTCTCGCGCTCGCAGAAATTGCCTGAAGATCTCCGTCGCGGCGCGCGCGGGGAGAAATTGGCTCGCCGATTCCTGCGGAGCCACGGCTACAAAATTCTCTACCGGAATTTTCGCGCCTGCGGCGGAGGCGAGATCGACATCGTCTGCCGCGACGGCGACACGCTCGTTTTCGTCGAAGTGAAAACGCGCAGTGACGAAGATTTTGGTCGCCCGATCGAGGCAGTAGACCGACAAAAGCAGCTGCGCGTTTCCAAAGGAGGTCTTGCCTGGCTGCGTTTGTTGGACAATCCCGATATCGTTTTTCGTTTCGACGTCGTGGAAGTTTTGTTGCCCGATGACGGCGATCCGCATTTCGAGCTGATTCAAAACGCGTTCGAATTATCTCAGCCCTACATCTACTAGCGACCGCGACCGATAGAACCGCTCGCTCCGCGGGATGCGATCTTCAAACACAACTACGAAGGAATCACATCATGGCAAAAGTCATTAAAGTCATCGAATTGCTCTCGGAATCGCCAAAAAGTTGGGAGGATGCCGCGCAGAGCGCAATCAGAGAAGCGAGCAGGACTCTGCGCAACATTCGTTCCCTCTACGTCAAGGAGATGACCGCTGCGGTCGAGAACGGAAGGATCACCAGTTACCGGCTCAATTCGAAAGTGACTCTGGAACTGGAAGGTACCCCCGGGGTTAAAAAATAACCGTCACATCAGTTCGTACGACAAGATGCTCAGGCAGTAGATCGCTGCTGTTTCCACGCGCAAAATAATTGGACCGAGCGTGATCGGGAGGCAGTCATGCGTTTTCGCAAGCGCAAGTTCGGCCGGCGTAAAATCGCCTTCCGGCCCCACTAACATCAAAACATGTTGCGGCCGATCTCGATGTTGGTCGACATAATCGCCGAGAATTTTTTTCAAGTGAATAGCGTCAGGTTGGAGCGAGCCGATTAAACGAAGATCGAAACTGCCGGCGTGTGAAAAGAAGTCCTTCAATTTCCGCGGCGCGTGCACCGTCGGCAGCCAATTTTGTCCGCATTGCTTGGCCGCCTCGATCGCGATTTGCTGCCACTTCGCTTTCTTTTGTTCTGCTTCTTTTGCGTCAAGATCGACAATCGTCCGTTCGGAAATCAGAGGCGCGATTTCCGCCGCGCCGATCTCGACCGCCTTTTGCACGATCAGGTCCATATTTTTTCCTTTCGGAATCGCCTGCCCAAGCGTGATGTGACAGCGCAATGGCGGCGTTTCCGTTTCGTGCAATTTCCGAAGACGCAGTTCGTCGTCGGCTCGCCCCGATTCGTCCGCCCGGTGGCATCCAAGATCGACAATCTCCGCCGTGATCTCGCGTCCGTAGCCGTTAAAGAGAACGGCGCGATCTCCGCGCTTCATCCGCAAAACATCACGAGCGTGATGCGCCTCGGCTCCGTGCAGAACAAGCCGATCCGAATTCCACTGGTCGGGCGCGATGTAAAAACGGTGCACAGCGGAATGACGGGAGTTAGCGAAAAAATTCTTTCGCGCGTTCAAAGAAGCTTTTTCCAAGGGGCGCGTTCTCTTCCCCGCACAATTCGGCGAACTCCTGCAGTTTTGCGCGCTGCTCGGCGTTGAGACGCGTCGGCACCTCCACCATTACTCGCACAAGCAAGTCGCCGCGCTCGCGACCGTTGACGTGAATTATACCCTTGCCGCGAAGCTTAAACATCTGGCCGCTTTGCGTGCCGGCTGGAACTTTCAAATTCGCTTTGCCTTCCAACGTCGGCACGGGTACCTCGCCGCCGAGCGTCGCCACCGAAAACGGAATCGGCACCTCACAATACAAGTTGCCTTCCTCGCGCTGAAAAATTTTGTGCTCCTGGACGTGGACGACAACATAGAGATCGCCGTGCGGACCGCCGCGAATACCGGCTTCGCCGTTGCGCGACGAACGAAGTCGCGACCCATCGGCGATTCCGGCTGGAACCTTCAACTTTATCCGGCTCGGTTTTTCCAGGCGCCCTTCGCCGCCGCATCCGCGACACGGTTTTTCGACAATGTGACCAACGCCGCCACAGCGCGGACAAGTTTGCGAAACCTGGAAAAATCCGCGAGAGCTGATTACCTGACCACGACCGCCGCAAACGGGACAGGTGATGCTGCGTGATCCCGACTCGGCTCCGGTGCCTCCGCATTTGTCGCAGATATCTTGTTTTCGAACTTCAATTTCCTTTTCTGCGCCGAAAGCCGCTTCTTCCAGGGTGATTTGCATGTCGTAGCGCAAATCCGCGCCACGTTGTCGATCTTCGGCGTGTCCGGCCATGCCACCGAAAAACGTTTCGAAAATTCCTCCGCCAATTCCAGCGCCGCCGCCGAAAACTTCACGGAAAATGTCGAACGGATCGTGAAACCCGCCGCGAAAACGTCCGCCCTGCTCAAACGCGGCGTGACCGAAACGGTCGTAGGCGGCGCGCTTGTCCGCATCCATCAGGACGTCGTAGGCCTCACCGAGCTCTTTGAATTTTTCTTCGGCGTGGGGGTCATCCGGATTTTTATCAGGATGAAACTTTACCGCGAGCTTGCGATAAGCGCGTTTGATCTCCTCTTCGGACGTACTACGGCCGACTCCCAGAACTTCGTAGTAATCGCGCTTCTTCGTTGCCATTTTAAGAAAGTGCCGAGTGACAAGTGACAAGAGTCAGCAGCCGGCGCGCCGAATTTTACTCGTCACCCATGACTCGTCATTTCTTTGGTCCGCTCGAGACGACAACAGCGGACGGCCGCAGCAACCGATCCTTAAGCCGGTAGCCGCGGCGGGTTTGGCGAATCACAATTCCCTCGGGAACCTCGTCGCTCGGCTCGTGCGCGATCGCTTCGTGCAGATTGGGATCGAACTTCCGGCCAACAGCATCGATCGGCTGCAATCCGTTTTCAGCCAGAAAATCCTGGAACTGCTTAAGCACGAGGCTCATCCCGGAATAAATCGGCGACTTTTCGTCTTCACCACGCGCCGCTTCCAACCCCAGCTCGAAGTGATCTACGATTGGAACCAGTTTTTCCAACAGGCTGGTGTTTGCATATTTAATCGCCTCTTCCTTTTCGCGAGCGGACCGTTTCTTATAATTTTCAAAGTCGGCCCGACTGCGCATGGCCAAATCCCGAAACCGGTCCAGATCCGCTTGCAAACCGGCGACCGGATCATCGCTGTCGCCTTGGTCCGCGGCCGGGGCGCCGTCCGACGCGGAAGACGTCGATCTTTGTTCCGTGTCCTGGCGCTTTTTCAGCTCGTCGGATTCGGTCACGGGAATTTTCTTCATGTTTTTCGAATCGCAATCATGGTGATGTCGTCGTTTTGCGGGGTCGACCCGACGAAGTTTCGCAAATCATCGATCAACCGCGTAACCATCGCCTGCGCGCCCTCTTTTGCGCTGGATTGAACCGAAGCAATCGTTCGCTCCAATCCAAATTCGTTCCCTTCGTTATCGAGGGCCTCAGTAATTCCATCCGTGTAAAGGAGGATGCAATCGTCGCGCTCAAGCCCCACAACGACGTCCGTTGTTAACCTGTCGAACACATCTCCGCTGTCAATGCCGACGACCATGCCCGGCGTCTTCAATGGTGCAACAGTCTGCGATTTTTGTTTATAAAGGAGCGGTGCGTCGTGTCCGGCGCGCGCTAGGGTAACGCCGTCCCGCGCATGATCGAGAACCAGGTAGGCCATGCTGATGAACATGTCCTCCTTGATGTCGGGATAAAGTTGTCGATTTACTTTTTGGAGGACATCGGCCGGCGAGGGATTTCCTATCGCCTGACTGCGCAGAACGCTGCGACAAATCGCCATGATGAGAGAAGCCGGCACGCCTTTGCCGGAAACATCCGCGATAGCGACGCCGAGCCGTTCGTCGTCGACCTTGATGTAATCAAAATAATCGCCGCTGACCTGGCGCGCGGGCACGTTGATTCCGCTGATCTCAAATCCGTTCACGTTGGGCGCTTCAGCTGGAAGCAGAATGCGCTGAATGTCGCGCGCGATTTCCAGGTCGTGGTCGAGCCGCTTCTTTTCGTTCGCCTCGGAATAAATGATGGCGTTGTAGAGCGCGAACGCCGATTGCTCGGTGATCGATTTGAAAACGACGAAATCGTTTTGCGAGAACGGCGCGCCCATTCGGCTGTTCGCCAGTGCGAGCACACCCATGTTTTGCTTCGCGTAGAGAAGCGGCGCCACCATCACCGAAGTCGCGCCTAACGAACTGTCCCGCAGTTTCGCCAACTCCGGCGCTTCCGAAAATTCATTCGTATAAAGCGGCATGGCCGTCTCCCACACGCGTCCGAGTAATCCTTCACCGCTTCCGATATTGTGAAGTCTAAGAAAACTGTCCAACGCGAGCGGTGAGGCCGCGGCTTGTTGCAAAATATGCGGTGGAACGTCCACCAGCGGCGGACAACCTTTGGAGACGAAGGATGGCGCAAGTTTTGTTCCGCTTCGGTCGGTCAGATAAAGTGCGCCGCCCTGGGCATCGAGGACGCGCGTCGCTCCTTCAACAATCAAGCGATGCAGATCCGCTGGTCTAATTGTCTCGCTAAAAGCCTCGCCCAGTCCGTGAAGGAAATCGAAGACGAGCGTCTCTTCTACTTGAATTTCTTCCTGCGAACGCTCGAGTCGCCGAATGCTTCGCCGCTGTCGCATCAGCGTATAGACCCACGCGGCCAGGCATGCGATCAGCAGCCAGAAAAGAATGGTTGGCCGCATGAGATCGTGGCCAGCTTACTTCCCCGCCGTCGTTTGATGGAGGTCCTGTTTTAAGTAATCGAGAACGTCTTTAAACCGGGAAAGATTCTGTGGGGCCGCCTCGCACAGTGCCTCATGCGCTTCCAGCATTGTTTCAGTGCGCTCCTTCTTTTCAGGTTCGGCGCCGTCGCGTGCGCTCTCCTTCATCTGCTCACATTCTGGAGCGACGGCACCATTAGAACGAATCTCGAAAATTTGGTCCAATCCAAGCCCGGAAAGAAGTTCGCGGCTGCGATCGCCACAATGCACGACATGGAGATGGCCTTGCCCGAGTTCCTTCAACCGCAGCGCCACCGCCGCCATTGTTCCCATGAAGGTAGAATCCATCATCGCGCAATGTTCCAGATCAAAAACAAACTCACGATAGCCGCGATTGACCATTTCTTGCGCGAATTCTTTCAGGCTCCCGCTGTTCAGGAAGTTGCCCTTGCCTTCCACTCGCACCCAAACGGCCGGACCGTTCACGCCCACTAGAATCGATGACTGCACAACTGAGTACCTAAGAATACAAGATCGACATCGACACTGTCAAATTGCCGACACCTCTCAACTGTAAGGCTTTGCGCCGCTACTCCCACATGTAGGAGTGCGTTTCGGCCACAATCCTCCCCTTTTCGATCAACAAACAACGCCACGCCGTCACCCGGCCATCGTCGAAGTAATCGTCCCCCACCACTTTGAACTCCGTTTTGTAGCTGCCGCGCGCATTCGAATAGGAAATTTCCTGGGCCTGGATATGCGCATGCAATTTCTCCTGCCGATACTCCAACCGAATTGTCAAATCCGCCGCACGGCGGGAGCGCCAGAAAAAATCGAAGTAATTCCCAAACCTTTCGCGTTGGTCGAGCCTCGTCACCGCGCCAAAAAGCCGGTACTGTCTTTCGAAGCGAATTGACGCGTCCTGTACCGTAGTCGATTTGCTCGACGGCGCGGTGCTCGAAAGTTTTCCTCCCTTGGCTGCGCCCTTAACAGTCTGGTCGTCGGAGGCCTTCTCCTGGCCGGGCGCGGTCTCGGTCAAAAGATAAAGTTTCGTTTTTCGAAATTGAAAATCGTCGCTCAGCGCCATCGGAAGCGGAACGACACGATCAAGCAAGCGCGGTTGTTCCTGTGTTCGCGAGAGACCGTTCGCTAGCGGAATCAAAAGCAACAATGCAATTCGGAACTTCACGCCTTCTATGAAACCGGTTCTAGTTTCATCTGTCAATTCGGGTCGCCGGGCGCGCGACTTGGAACACGCTCATCGAAGAGTTACCGTTTTCAATGATCGAAGTTCGTTACGAGCGCGGAATTTACCTCCCGGCGCAGGACTTGTGGCTCGATCCCCGGGAAGCCAAGCGCTTCGCTTTCATCTCGCACGCGCATGGCGATCACATCGCGCCGCACGAAGAGATCATTCTTTCGGAGCGTACCGCGCGTTTGCTGCAAGCGCGAATGCCCGGCACTCGCATCGAACACGTCCTGCCTTTCGGCGAGCAGCGACGCGTTCACGATGCCGATGTAACGCTCCTGCCCGCCGGTCACATCTTTGGTTCGGCGCAATTGTTTCTCTCGAGCGGAAACGAAACGCTTCTTTACACCGGGGATTTCAAATTGCGTCACGGAAAGTCAGCTGAAGCAGCGGAATGGCGCGAGGCCGACACGTTAATCATGGAAACGACATTCGGTTTGCCGCGTTATCAATTTCCGCGGACCGAACAAGTGATCGAGCAGATTGTCGCATTCTGTCGCGAAACAATCGAAGACGGCGCAGTGCCGGTACTCCTGGGCTATTCGTTAGGCAAAGCGCAGGAAATCTTGTGTTCACTCGATGGCGCGGGACTTACGCCGATGCTGCATGGTTCGGTTTATCAAATGACGCGGATCTACGAGCAATTCGGGCAATCGTTCTGCAAATACGTCCGCTACAACAAAAATGAGGTCGCCGGAAAAGTTCTCATCTGTCCGCCAAGCGCGAGCCACTCAGCAGTGATCGGGAAAATCCCGCGCAAACGCGTCGCGATGATCAGCGGCTGGGCGGTCGATCCGAATGCCATTTACCGCTATCAGGTCGACGCCGCGTTTCCGCTTTCCGATCACGCCGATTACAACGATCTCGTCCGTTATGTCGATCTTGTGCAACCCAAACGCGTCTTCACGCTCCACGGTTTCGCCGGACAGTTCGCTCGCGATCTGCGCGAGCGCGGAGTGGAAGCCTGGGCGTTAAGCGAAGAAAACCAGATGGAATTCCCGAGTCTGGGTAGCACATCCGTCTCGGGTGCTGGCGAAGGCGCCTCGCCTTCGCGAACTTTTCGAAAAGATTGTTTCGGCGAGGCGCCGAAACCGGGCACGCGAGACGCGTGCGCTACCCAATCCGAATTTCTGGACTTCGCGAATGTCGGCGAATCAATCGCAGTGACACCGGCGAAGCTCGAGAAAGTGCGCTTGCTCGCGGAGTATCTACACACCCTGAACAACGAGCAGTTGCCGATCGTGACGACTTATCTGACAGGTCGCGCATTTGCCCAGAGCGACCTGCGGACGTTGCAAGTTGGTTGGGCGATGATTTATCGCGCGTTGCTCGCGGCGACAAAAATCAGCGATCCAGAATTTCATCGCATCGCGGCCAGTCACGGCGATCTGGGCAAAACCGCGTTCGAGGTTCTGGAAGGACGAACGAAGCCGCAGCCGTTCTCCATTTTGGAATCGCGCGAGTTTTTCGAAAAACTCCATCGCGCGCGGGGACCGATTGCGAAAGCGGAGCTGCTGCACGTGCCCTTCGCGAATCTGTCCGCGCGCGAAGGTCAATACGTCGTGAAAATTCTGACCGGCGACCTTCGGATTGGTTTGCGAGAAGGATTGGTGGAAGAAGCGATTGCCCGCGCGTTCGAGGTTCCGCTCGAACAAGTCAAAGAAGCGAACATGTTGCTCGGCGACATCGGGGCCACGGCGTCGCTTGCGTCACAAAGACAATTAGACCGCGCGGAGTTGTCGATCTTTCGGCCGATCAAATGCATGCTCGCCACGCCCGAGCCGACTGCGGAAGCGATTTGGGACCGATTTAACGCCGCTAAGGAGGCCGCGGCTACGGTTTTCGTCGAAGATAAGTTCGACGGCATTCGGGCGCAGCTCCATCGCAATGCAAAACGCGCCGAGATTTATTCGCGCGATCTGCGGTTGATCACCGACCAATTTCCTGAGCTAGCCGAACAGGCGCGCACGTTCGATGTCGATCTTATCCTCGATGGCGAGATTGTTGCCTTCGGACAGGGACGCAAGCTGACCTTCTTCGATTTGCAAAAACGGCTTGGAAGGAAAACAGACGGCGGGGATTTGTTCGCCACTGCATCCGCCGATGTGCCGGTCGCGTTCGTTGCCTTCGATTTGCTCTGGCTCAACGGCCGCTCGTTGTTGAAGACCGCGCTGCAGAATCGGCGCGAACTGCTGCGTGATTTGAAATTGCCGGCGCAATTTCAAATCGCGGAAGTTTTCCCGGCGCACTCAGCCGCAGAGATCGACGAACGTTTTCGGCAAGCGCGGCGCCGTTTGAACGAAGGATTGATGATCAAGGATCCGAAAAGTTTCTACACCCCAGGCGCACGCGGGATGTTTTGGTTCAAATTAAAGAAAGAACTGGCCACGCTCGACGTCGTTGTCGTCGGCGCCGAGTTCGGTCACGGCAAGCGCAATAAGGTGTTGAGCGATTATACGTTCGCGGTGCGAGATGAAACTAGCGGCGAGCTTTTACCAATCGGCAAGGCTTACAGCGGCCTGACCGATGTCGAGATTGCGCAACTAACCGAGTATTTCAAACAAAACACGATCGTCGATCACGGCCGATATCGTGAAGTAAAGCCGGAGATCGTTCTCGAGGTCGCGTTCAACGCGATTCAGCCGAGCACACGCCACGCGAGCGGACTCGCGCTGCGCTTTCCGCGAATCAAAGCGATTCGGCGGGACAAAAATGTGGATGCCATCGATACATTGACCTATGCGCGCGAACT
>WNFO01011732.1_pt1 | contig 12279 bp, 8 predicted proteins | sample 5400251 | NCBI WGS metagenome assembly WNFO01 (sample SAMN13153354, study PRJNA577476) | soil metagenome | isolation source: 100 cm saprolite under Madrone tree | place: USA:California | collected 2016-06-14
TCCACACGTGACGGCGGTCGGTATCACCGCAGTTCGAATTGAACAGGACCATGAAGCGGTCCGGCGATAACGACCATTGCTCGACTTCGCAAGCTCCCGGGGTGAGGAGTTGCGGTGTGACCGAGCCGTCCGCGGAAAGCTCGTATAAATGCTGCCAGCCGTCTTCTTCGGAAGCGATCACGAGGCGGTTGTCCGCGGCCCACTGAATGACGCCGCCTCCGGTGTCCTTGGCCATGGAGGGATAGGAGCCTTGCGGGGACGCGCTGCTGTGCCAAATTTCGCGGGCGGCGCCACTAGCGACGTCGGCAACACAAATGGCCCACGGGTGTGGCTTATCAGGCCGAAGAAAATAGCCCGAGGGCGTGTCGCGGGGCTCGGCGGCCCGTCGCACGAAGGCGATACGCTTGCCGTCGAGAGACCAGACAGGATCGCTATCGGTATCCACGCTGGGGGCGAGGAAGTGGACCGCTTGGGCGGCTGTGTCGTACATGCCGATAAAGCTGTGATCGCCGCGCGTGGAGACGAACACCAAGTGCGAACCATCGGGCGACCATTCCTCGGAGTGATTCTGGCCGCGCACGATCAATTGTCTGGGCTTCTCACCTGCGTCTAATGGAGCGATCCAGATTTGCCCGTCGCGCACATAGGCGATGACCCCCTTTGTGGAAATTTTCGGCGAATCGCCGGCATCGACTCTTCTAGGCGCGCCGCCGCTCCACGCCACAATCCATACGGTTTGCTCTGTTCCAGCGGGATTGCTAGTGGGATTGGGGAATTGGCCTGCGGCATTCTTCCCTTCCCCGCGAACGTAGGCAATGGCATTCCCGTCGAGCGAGAAATTCACATCAGAGATCGGCTGGCCGTCGTCCTCGAGATATGGCGTGAGCCTTCGCGCGGCGAACGAGGGCGCTTCCGCAACCCAGATGTTGCGCTTCCCTTCCTGATTGAACGTCCAGGCGACCCGATTGCCGGTCTTGGCGGCCGTCAAATTGTCGGGAAACGGCGCGCTCATTAGTTCTTCCAGCGTGATGCTCTTCTGCGCCCATGCGCGCGGCACCAGGCACACCATCGTGAGCACAAGCAAAACGCGCTTTTTCATCTTCATCTCCGAAACGTTTGTAATCCCAAACGAAAACGAAAAACTTTTCCGCGCACAGCTAATCCGCCGGGCGACGCGCAACGAGACGCTCAATCGAAATCTTCGGCACATCCAGCGCACCAGAAATCTTCAGCACATAACCCTGTTCTGGCGATCTCGAACCGGTTTGATCGTCAATTAGAGTTTGCAAGGTCAAATCGGAATCTTGCACAAAGCTCATCGTGCCTTTGAGCAAAGTCATCTCCGAAACGCCATCAAGGCGCATGCCGGGAAAAGCGATGCCGCGATCGCGCACCAGGAACGCACCCTGCCCGGAAGCCCAGCGGGATGCGCCTTCGTGGGGCGCGCCATCAGCCATACTTGCGTTCACATCCCAGCCGCGAAATTCGACGTCTCGCAGTGTGAGCTCGCCCTTGCCAGCCAGGTGTTGCAGCAGGTCATCTCGGCCCACGCCTTGCGTAGTGAGGTGCACAGTTCCCGACGCGAGCCCGGCAAAGCGCTCCGGCAAATTGCCAGGAGCGGGAATTTGCCGCAGATCTACGCGGTCGACTTCCGCGGTCACATCGTAGGACGGCCGCGGCAAAAACGTAGCGCGCACTCTAGCGCGCAGCCGCCCGCCGGCCCAGCGGCCTTCAGCTTGTCGCAACTCCAGATGCAAATCGTGCAACGCGCCGAAGGCGCGCACCTGCCCGAGCTTGATCTTCTCCAACGTAAATTCGTCTACGCGCAGCTCACCCTCCGCGTTCACGTGGCGCAAAAGTTCGCTGGCCGCGGGATTTGCCGTGCTTCCGCCGAGCAGGGACGGTAGGAGACGCTGCAGCCAACCGGGCCTTGCGCGCGGGCCCATCCAACGATCAAGGTCCGCCGCGTTCAAATGATTGCCATGAAGTTGAAAATTCCATTTTGCGCTGCCATCCGCATCGACGCCAGCTTGCGCGAGCTGTCCTGACCAACTGGCGCCGAACCCTTCCACGTCCGTCACGCTGGCGCTGCGAAGCCCATCGCGCCAATCCAGCCGCCCCTTGTTCAACTGCAGCGGCTGGTTAAGTCCGGCAACCTGTAACGTCGCTTTGTTCACGTCGACGTGGCCGCTCCAAGCCCTCGTCGCGGCCGCATTGTCCCACTGATAGTGCAGGTTAGCCGACACGGGGCCAGTCAATTCCCACCCGTGATTCATTGGCCGACCCAGCGCCGACATTACTCTCAGCAAGTCCTCCACATCTTCCATTCGCCCGTCGATGCTCACGTCTCCCGCACGCTTGCTGAGGTCCTCTGTGAAGCCGATCTCCAGGGCGCCCTTGCTTTCAGTAGCGCTCCTTCGTTTCGCCATTGTCACCGCCGTCTCCGTTGCGCCGTCGCTGCGCCCCGGCGTTGTGTAGGAGATGCGAACGGGCGCAACATCCAAACTGGTCCGCTGCCGCCCGCCCTGGACCTCGCCGATTTGCAACGGTGCGTCTAATCCCGGAATCCGCAATGCTCCGCCGCGGCTGGAGAAGGCTGCTTCGTCAACCTCCAGCGGCCATCCGCGCAACGTAATCGCGCCGGTGAAAAATTGCTCCGCCGCAATCGCGTTGCTCACGTTTGGATCGAACGCGCGATACCACGCCAGCAAGTCAGCCGCTTGGATTCCCGCGGAATCAAGCCGGACTTCCCACGCAGGCGCGGCATTCAACGCAAAGTGCGCACTGCCCCGCAGGTTAGACTTCGCCGTTTCAACGACCAGGCGCTCCGCGGAAATATTGCGCATCCCGGTGTTCCATCGGCCCTCAAGTTTAAGGTTCGCCGCGGGATTGTCCGAGCGTTCGGTCAGATCCCATCGATGAATCTGTGAAGCGCGCGCTTCCGCCGAAAAGGTCCAGTCGCCAGCATGCGTGTCAGTGCCAGCGATTCGATCGCCAGTGCCGCTCTTCGCGGTTCCGTCCAACGCGAAAACGCCGCGTACTCCATAGTCCTGACCCCGAAGCAAGCGGAATAGGTCCGCGAGGGAAACCTTGCCCCACTGCACGCGGACCTCGGCTGGCTGCAAACGGGCTGAGGTTCCCGCTACGTCGCCGCGCACCAACAGCGTACCGGTGGCTTGCAGCGCCACACCGCTGCGCCACGGCTGCGCCTCGAGTTGCAAGCGCCATCGCCCGGCAGACACTTGCTCTACGCTTCCGGAGACTCCAAGGAACGCAAATGGTAATTTTTCATCGCCAATTTTGAAATTGATGCGGCCCTCATCGATGTCAATTTTCTGCAGCCGGTTCGAAGGCGTTTGATGCGCGCGCGGGCCATAGAACCGTGAGCCAGCCCCGAGCGTCGATTTCGCCGGGGGCAACCAGCGCTCCAGATTCCATTCTCCTCCGTCGTTTCGCACCAGAATCAGGCTCGGCCGGCTCAGCGACAGGGTACCAAACTCAAAATGGCCCCGCAGTAAGCCACTCCATCTCAAGCCCCCGGTCAGATGCTCAGAACGCAGAAAATATTCGTTTCCGAACGCCGGATCCTCTCCGATGCTCACCTGCTCCGCGTCCAGCACCGGCCTAGGCAACAACACAATGTTAAATCGGCGAACCTCGACGGATCTTCCGAAAGCGCGCTCAAGCTGCGTCACCAGATACTTGTGAATGCTGCCCGCGCGTGCCAGAAAGGACACTCCGATCTGTGCCGCGACCATGAGCGCCGCGATCGACACCGCGAGTTTCCACCACTTTCGAATAAGCTGCATGACGTTCGAGAGTTTCGCAGACTGCTCAGGAAATGGGAAGCTATACGCGTCCGTAGCTCGCTCAATGCACGGTTCGCAACATTCGGCTCCACCGCGTACGCTGCGGCAAGTGCAGCAGCGTATCAATCACGCTCTTCAGCCGTTGCAGAAAGCTGCTCTGTCCGTAATCTGCGCTGCTGGCGTCGACCGACCAGTAGATTAAAAAAGGCCGGCCCATGATGGCGTCGCGGTCCACAAATCCCCAGTAGCGGCTGTCCAGGCTATGATCGCGATTGTCTCCCATCGCGAAATACTTTCCAGGCGGCACTTCAATCTCTCCTCCGCGTACGTATTTCTTGATCTCATTCGCCCATTCCATCACGACCGGGCTGGCGTACAACTGGTTGCCCATCGGCGGAAAAGCATAGTTCAGCGGATCGTAGCCGCCGCTTGGATCGTGCACCACATACGGTTCGTTCAACACCCTGCCATTCACGTACACGCGTTGATCTTCAACCTTCAGCCGATCGCCCGGTAGTCCAATCACCCGCTTCACAAAATGCTGATGATCCAAGTAAGGATATTTGAAGACGATGATGTCGCCGCGCTCGAGCGGCCGGTATGGCAACAGCTTTTCGTACCACGCGCCGCGCCCCCCAAAGATGAACTTATTCACCAGCAAGTGGTCGCCAATCAGTAAAGTCCCTTCCATCGATGCCGAAGGAATCTTGAACGCCTGCACGATAAACGTCGTCCCGAAAAGCGCCAGAATTACCGTCACCAACAACGATTCTATGTATTCCGAAAGGGTCGCCTCATCGCTACGGCGCCGCGGCTTCTTGACTCCTTCGAGAGGTGCAGTTTCCTGGGTTGTGATCTCTTCGGCCATTACGTGTCAGCTTCCCACGGTGGTTTGTTCCAGCCGCTCCAACGCTGTTCCGGCAGCTCGCTGTTCAGCTTCCTTTTTTGTACTTCCTTGCCCGGAAGCCATACACGAGCCGTTAATCCACACTTCTACCTCAAATGTCTTGTGATGGTCGGGACCGCTCTGGGCGGTCAGCCTATATTCTGCGGGTGGCTTCCCGCGACCCTGCAGAAATTCCTGCAAAGCCGATTTGCGGTCGGTCTCGAATAAGTTCCCGCCCTCTTCCAACGCGGCTTCGAAAAGTGTCGTTCGCAGCATCTCCTTTGCCGCCGCCAGGCCGGCATCAAGATAAATCGCGGCTACCACGGCTTCAAACGCGTCGGCCAGCAGTGCCGGCTTCTCCCGGCCGCCGGTTTTTTCCTCACCGCGGCCGAGGCGGAGATGTTCGCCCAGATGCAGCCGGCGAGCTGCCAGATCTAAAGCCTGTGCATTTACCAGTCGCGCCCGGCTCTTGGAAAGCTGCCCTTCGCTCCATTGCGGAAATTTCTCCAGCAGATACTCGCTGGCCAGCAAATCCAGGACGGCGTCACCCAGGAACTCCAGTTGTTCATTGTCCTCCGGTGGCTCAACACTCTCCGCATCAACGGCTCGCAACTCCGGAAGAGCCGAACTATGCGTCAAAGCACGCCTGAGCAATTCGGGGTTCTGGAACTTGTGGTCCAGCCGGTCCTCGAAGTGCTCGTCCTTATTCGTCATCGCAAAGGTAGTCGGACAATCGCCGCTCGATCAATTCGGAGCGCTTAGCTGTGTAGAGCCTTGTTTCTTGGCCTCTTCCGCACTGCTCTTGCACGTTGCTTGCAACGAGCTTTGCACCGCGGCGCATCTTGAGAACGCGGCCGCCGCAGCTTCGAAGTGCGAGGTCTGCTTGTCCGCCACCCCAAGCAGGTAGTAATTCACCGGGTCGGGATCGGGATGCGTATCGGCCTTTACCGACTGTTCCAGTTCCGGTATAGCTTCCGTAAATTTGCCCCTCCGTATGTAGACCAATCCAAGCCCACTGTGTGCCATCACTAGCGTATCGTTTTTGGCGTTATTGAACGCTTCGTCGGTCAGATTTTCCGGCTTTGGCAGTGCGGGGATAACCTCGATCGCGCGCTTTGAATAGAGCTCCGCCTTGTCCAACTGCTTCGTCGCATCGGGTGCCTTGGAGTTATACGTGCGCGCCAGCGTTTGCGCCATAACGGCGAGCACCGGCGCATCGTTGGGATTCATTTCAATCTCTTTTTCTCCGGCATCCAGCATTTTCGGCACCTGCTGCGTCACGAAGTATCCGGACACCAACGTTTGGTACATTATCGGCCGGTAACGACTTTGCGGATATTTCTGCAAGAATTCTTCAGCCAGTTGAGTCTTCTTGTTGGGATCGGTGGCTTGTTGAACGGCTTTGGAGGCGGCCTCCTCTTCGGGCGTGGCAGCAGCAACGATGTCCATCGAAAGAGGAGGCGGATTCGGCTGCTTATCTTTGTCTGCTTGTGCCGCAGGTTGTTGCTGCTGTTGGGCCGGTTGGCTCTGCCCGCCTTGCTGTCCGCTTTGCGCCCCGGCCGATGCCGGGCCGCCGCAGAACAAAAATGCCGTGAGCGTTCCCGCGCCCACCCAGGTATTCCATTTCCCTCTCATCGATTTACCTCGCAGACTTGAGATTTGGTTCTGGAGTCCGTGGGATTTGCGTCGCACTCCCGCAAATATCTAAATACTCCGCACGGCCCTTGTCTCTACGGTCTTTCTGGCGGCTTGCCTCCGGTGAAGGCCGCAAGACCCTTTTGCGCTGCTTGCCGCGCCTGATCCGGACTCCCCGTGACAGCCAGCGCTTCCTGATACTGCTCCTTAGCCTGATCGGCCTTCCCTTCATCATCGTAGATCCGGGCCAGGTAAATATGCGACCAGGCCAACACCATGGGGTCATCGGCGGCGGCGTGCTCACCCGAGGTCAGCCGGCCGAAGACTTCCTTGGCTCTCACGCCGTCGTGATCCATCAGTGCCACCAGCCCGATACCGTACCACGCCCGCGCTTGGTCCGGATACTTCGCCAATACTTTCTGGAAAGACGCTTCCGCCGCACGCGGATTCTTCTCCGCGATCCTTCTTTCTCCTTCTGTCAGCGCCGCGATCGCTTCAGCATCGTTCGGAATTGTGGATGGGACCAGCTTCCTTCTGCGCGCGACTACTTCGCTCGCTGTCTCATCCGGCTTCGCGGCAGCGGTCGCTGGCGCAAATCGTATCGTTTGCAAGCGCTTGGTCTCGGCATTGACATCGATGGACCTTACCATCTCAGGGAAAAATAATCTCATCGAAGGCTCGGACCTCTCAAAGTTTCCCAGCGCCGTAAACAGCGGCCTCACCAGGACGTAGCCATCCGCGTCGTCAATGTCCAGAGACGCCTCGCGCTCACTCGGCGACATCCGTTTCAGCTTCAATTCCACCGCTCGCACCATGCACTCCGCGAAATAGGAACCAAAATCGTCTTTCAGATCCGGCACCAACCGCGGCGCGCGCGCCGCCGCTTCAAACAAAGGTCTCTTCACCGCAACAACATGCGGATATTGCAGGGGCAGCGGATCGAGCAGAAAGTGCAGATACGCGTGTCGAACTGTGTCAGTAGGCACATCGTCGGCTCCGCTCAATACAATGGCGTAGTGATCGCCGAAATTACGCACATTCGTGATGCGTCCCACCAACGGCTCCACAATCACCATGAACGTGCGCGGATTCGAATTATTCATCATCTCGCGCAGATAGTTCGTAGCCACGAAAACGATTTCCGAGACGGAGTCGTGCAAATGCTCGATTTCGCGGTTGTACAGAGGCTGCAGTTCGCGCCACAACCGGCCGAGTTTCTGCTCTTGATAGTAGGCCGATAGGATTTCGCTGAACCCTTCAAGGGCGATGACCTCCGGAGGTAGTTCGTCGCGCCGCAGGGTCAACTCAAACTTGGGCGCCGGGCCGGAAACCAGGCCAAACCAGACGTACTGCGAAAGCATCGCGCCCGCGTCAGCCAACTGGTGCTTCTTATAAAATTCGCGCACCGCTTCCACTGCCGGCCCTTGCTGATGTTGCATTTGCTCACGAAGCTGCGCGCGCAGCGGATGCCAGTTCGCTGCGCTGACATCGGACTCGAATCCCGCCGCAAGCAGCGCGCACATGGTAGTGAACATCGCTTCGCTGCCGTCCACGGTCACATTCGTGATTGGACTCGGCCGCAACCGCGGACCCGGCGTAGGCGCATTTTGCGGCGGCCGCGCCTGCGCATTCGACGCAGCCGGCCACACAAGAGCGTTTTTTTGGCAAGCTGCCAGCATGCTGCCAACATACAAGGCGTCCCAGTGAAGAGTCAAGGAACCGGCTCATCATTTCTCTCATTTTCGCGGCCAACGTTTGCGCCCTTCACTGGCATCTATCTAGCTGAGATGTACCATCGCGCCCCCTATGCTTTCCGCGAGCATGAAGAAATCTCGTAGCTCTTTATTGCTCGCCTTTGCTGCTGTGCTGCTGCTGGCTTCCTTGCCCGGGCCCCTTCGTGCACAACTCATCCGTCAAGACACTTCCCCGCCGGCACAATCGCCCGAGGTGCGAAAGCAACCTCCTTCCGGCAAGCGCCGCATCTCCCAGGAAGTTCAAATCACCGGCGACCAGTCCTGGTCCGACACCGGAATCGACGTGCAGCCCGGCGAACATATTGTCATCACCGCGACGGGCACCCTCCGCTACGCCGACGCCAAGGAAGACAATGGTCCCGACGGCATCACTCGTGGCTTTAAGGATCTGCTCCGGATTCTGCCTTTCAACGGCGCTGGCCGCGGTGCTCTGATCGGCCGCGTCGGCGATGCGGAAATCGCGCAGCCTTTTCTCCTAGGTGCTAACCGCGACGTCGTCGTCCCCGTTGCCGGGCGCCTGGCCATCGGTATCAATCAAGCCAGCGACGACACCGGCGGGGGCACCTTCACGGTGCACATCGATATCCACGCACCCGATCCAAACGCGGCGTATCGCCCGGTTCGCCACGTGAAATCCATTTCAGGCGTGGACGCCAGCGTCTTCGCCAAGTTTCCGCGCCGCATCTCGGACAATGATGGCAACCCCGGCGACATGCTCAATTTCCTCATCCTCGGTTCGGAAAACGCCTTGCTAAAAGTTTTTACCGCCGCAGGATGGGTTAAGGTGGACGCCGACGTGCGCGGCACCGTGCTTCGCGGCATCCTCGAAAGCATTTCCAAGGAATCGTATCTCACCATGCCGATGAGCCCGCTGTACCTCTTCGGCCGCCCTCAGGATTATGGCTGGGCGCACGCCGAACCTATCAAGGTCGTGGCTTCCCGCAATCACTTGCGCATCTGGAAAGCCCCGTTCCAAGTCGAAGGACAAACGCTCTGGCTCGGCGCCGCTACTCACGACATCGGCTTCGAGCGCGACCAGCGCAACGACGGCGTGACCCACAAGATCGATCCCGATATCGACCTCGAGCGCGACTACGTCGAGAAGACCCTCGCCTCCACGGGCCTGGTCGCCGAGGTCACCCACGTCCTGCCCGCCGACGCGCTCAAGGAAGCAAGAACCGCCACCGGCGGCTCGTTCCATTCCGACGGCCGCGTTCTCATCCTAAAGCTCAACCAATCCACAGGAAATGTTTCCGCTAAATCGTCGAGCCTACCCTAAGTGCGTTCCTGGCAGCCTGCCGCACGGCAAAAACCCGTGGTCTTTCCGCTCGTTGACACTCGGCGCATGAAAAAGTATCGTTGCCGCGGGCGAAAAACCAAAAATTTCTGGAGCCTTCCGTGAACTTTCATATGAGCCGCTTTCGGTTTGTCCTGTCCTGTGCGCTTCTGCTCCTTGCCGCCCTCGCGGCCGCGCCCGTGCGCTGGTCCACAGCGCAATCCAGCACGGAGCCCCCCGGCGAAGCCGAAGTCCGAGCGCACTACACAAAATACGAATATCGCGTTCCGATGCGCGACGGCATCAAGCTCTTCACCGCCGTCTACGTGCCGAAAGACACTACGCAAACTTACCCGTTCCTTATGGTTCGCACTCCGTACAGTGTTAGCCCCTACGGCGCCGATCAGTATCCGAAGCGTCTAGGCCCCGCGTCCGTCTTCCTGCGCGACGGCTTCATCTTCGTCTACCAGGATGTTCGCGGCCGCTTCATGTCCGAAGGCACTTTTGAGGAAATGACCCCGCATAAAGACGTTAAGAAATCGCCGAGAGACATCGACGAGAGCACCGACACGTACGACACCATCGAGTGGCTGCTCCACCACGTTGCCGGCAACAACGGCAAGGCCGGCATCTGGGGCATTTCGTATCCGGGATTTTTCGCTGCCGCGGGCATCATCGATTCGCACCCCGCGCTAAAAGCCGCTTCTCCCCAGGCGCCAGTCACCGACCTTTATATGGGCGACGACGCCTATCACAACGGCGCCTTTATGCTCGCCGCCAATTTCGGCTTCTACACGTTTTTCAAGCCGCGCGCGGAAATCGCCCCTCCCGCGCACGAACCCCGCTTCGACTACGGCACCACCGACGGCTACGATTTCTACCTGCACATGGGCCCGCTCTCCAACGCCAAAAAAATCTACTTCAAAGACACCAACCGCTATTGGGACGAGCAGGTCATTCACCCCAACTACGATCAGTACTGGAAGTCCCGTAACATTTCCGCGCACATGAAAAACGTCCACTGCGCGGTGTTGACCGTAGGCGGATGGTTTGACGCCGAAGACCTGGTAGGCCCGCGCAGAATCTTTCATTCCATCGCCGAATTCAATCCCTCAACATCCAACCGGCTCGTCATCGGCCCCTGGGTCCACGGCGGTTGGGCCTCCACCGACGGCGATCACCTTGGGGACGTGAATTTTGCCGCCAAGAATTCCGATTTCTACAACGAGAACATCCTCCTGCCGTTTTTCCGCGAGCACCTGAAAGACGCCGCCGACGCCAAGTTGCCCACCGCCTACGTCTTTGAAACCGGGTCCAATGTCTGGCGCCGCTACGATTCTTGGCCGCCAAAAAATACACAGCCCCGCACGCTCTATCTCCGTGCCGACGGCCGCTTGCTACTGGAAGCCCCCAGCGAAGCGGCAAGCGCCTTTGATGAGTACGTCAGCGATCCCCAGCACCCCGTCCCGTTCGTGAATTTCCCCACCACCGACGTGCCGCAAACTTACATGGACGCCGACCAGCGCTTCGCCGCCAAGCGTCCCGACGTTCTGGTCTACCAAACCGATCCGTTAGAAGAAGACATCACCGTCAGCGGTCCCGTGTCCCCGCACCTCTGGGTTTCGACTTCCGGAACGGATTCCGACTTCGTCGTAAAGCTCATCGACGTCTACCCTATGGATTTCCGCAATCCCGACCCCAATCCCAAGGAAGTGGAAATGGGCGGCTATCAGCAACTCGTTCGCGGCGAACCCTTCCGTGGAAAATTCCGTAACAGCTTCGAAAAGCCCGAGCCTTTCGCGCCTAACCAGCCCAGCACGATTAATTTTTCCTTGCCCGATGTCAATCATTCCTTCCGGCGCGGCCACCGCATCATGATTCAAATCCAGAGCACTTGGTTTCCTCTCACGGATCGCAACCCGCAAAAATTCATAAACATCCCGGACGCCACGGAATCGGACTTCGTGAAAGCCACTGAGCGCATCTATCGCTCGAAGGAGAATCCAACCTCCATCGTGCTTCCCGTTTTGCAATAACCGGCGTATGAGCGCCGCTGAAGGGATAGCCGGCGAAGCAGTCGTTTTTCGCTTACGCGGGAGGGCTGTCGTGCGCTTCGAAGGAAACCGATTCTTCGATCTCAAAATCCGGCTGGCTATGTAACAATCGCACGCACCGATTCCAGCGCAAAATCGCGTCATCATTCCCAGGCGGACGAATCTTTTCCGCGTCGGCAAAGCATTGCAGCGCCTTCTCCAAAAGCGGCAGCAAAGTGTGCGGGGCGCGCCCGCCGCGCAATTGCGCCTTTACCCGTCGCTCGTACAGCAAGCCCGAGTAGTAGAGCCGCTCGTACGGATCCGCCAAACTCTGAAAAATTGCTTCCACTTCTCCATAACGGTCCGCTGGACCGCCCGTAAATTGGTCCGTCACCGCCAATCCGAGAGTCCGCAAACCCAGCGCGTGCTTCGGATCCGCCGCCAGAACATCCCGGCAAATCGATTCCGCTTCCTCCGGTTCATTCAAATATCGATACAACTCCGCCTTAGCAATGGCCTCCGCAATCCCCGATTTCGAAATGGTTTTCAGTTTCAGATCCATACAGCCCTCACATACAACCCCAACGTGAACCTGATTTTAAGTTACAACCGAACCTGTCATCCTGAGGCTATCCGATAAGGATAGCCGAAGGATCTCACCGTAATGTCATCTGCAAGCGCCAACAGTCAAAGCTCTGCACGCTGGTCACCACCACAAAACGCTAGCTCGCCGCCCCTCGAATTTTTCTCACAATCCACACCAGCGGATCATAGAACTGGTCCACCACCCGTTCCTTCAGCGGAATGATCGCATTATCCGTGATGTGTATGTCCTCCGGGCAAACCTCCGTGCAACATTTCGTGATGTTGCAAAGCCCGATGCCCA
>WNFO01007182.1_pt1 | contig 12278 bp, 17 predicted proteins | sample 5400251 | NCBI WGS metagenome assembly WNFO01 (sample SAMN13153354, study PRJNA577476) | soil metagenome | isolation source: 100 cm saprolite under Madrone tree | place: USA:California | collected 2016-06-14
TAAAATATGGACAAGGACGCCCGCGAACCTGACGGGTAGAGTTTCTGCTATGCATTGCATGCGCGCACCCAAGCCGTGCACCGCCACACATCGCTTACGAGCACATGGAAGCCTGAGTCGGAGGTCCTGCCAGTGGCATGACGAACGGATGATCGTCATAGACTCCAATTGGACACGAGACGACTCACATTACTATTTAACTGCCAACGGCCGCCCCCGAAACCTTGCTCAGCTGTTCAACCATCCGAAGCGCGTCACAGCAACGCTTCGTTTCCTGGTAGATACGGGTGTCTGCGCAAAGCCGCGGACGGTTTGGGAGCCGGGATGAGGGGAGAAAGGAGTAAAATCTCATGCAATACCGTGACCGGGTGCGCCCACGAGCAGGCCCTAAAACCACCAGACCATACCTTATCACTACCCATGATCAGCTAGCTCTGACTCATTGCCAATACTGTACCATACTCGCCTGACCATAATACGTACTCTACGTGTCCGCCTCTGTACTGCTTTGTATGCGCTGCGGGATATAAATGTGGATTTAGGAAAGAAAAAAAAAATACTATAATATGAAACATAACAAGTCACTGATTCAAGGCAGCGACGGCGAGCCACGAGGACAACTTGAATTCCAAAATACAACGTGGGATATTTTGAATACGAGGCCGTACCGACAGTGGTTTACTGCGTCCACTACTGTACGGCCGCCGGGCCGTGGTTGAGGCCGTTGAGGTTGAGCAGCTGTTACTTGTTAGTGCGATTTAGTCATTCTTCAAGCCAGATGACACCTCGTGGGATTTGGGGCCAATGGCCGCTCCACTCACGTCACTGCTACTCCCACAACAGGGCCCCTCTCTCTGTTTCGGTAGCTTTGCCAGCGGGCCAGAAGCCCTGAGCACACCTCTCACACTCGCACGCTTACCGGGCAGCACGGCCCAAGCTCTACCTTGAACACTCTCCTGGGGATTACAAGCTGGGTGCTGATCTCGACACCGTGACCGCCCTGGCATGCCCTTGCCCTGTTTAGCGCCAACACCGAATTTTACATCTTCCTAATTTTCTATTTGGGTTTCTCGCCTCAGTTGGATCTCCGAATCATAAAAAATGATTGCGCCCACGATACTGCATTGACAGGTGTTTGTCGTTAAATTTCCGCATTCAGTGAATTCGTCCCGTGTCAGCGGCATGGTCTAGCTGGACTATCGCCTACCAAGGTTCATCTTGGACAGCTTGGCCAGCTTTGGGGTGGGGCGAAGCAAACACCGGCTCTGAATTCGCATATAACTTGAAGAAGAGTAGGTATGCCTTTCTTTGAGGATCTCATCACTTTCAACCCGCACCAGTGATCTACTACAGCCTTGCGCTTTCACAATGATCTTCCTCGCTACGTTCATCCTTACACTCATCCTCTCCAACGTCGCTCGTGCCGTGCCCGCATGTGGTGACGCTGCCCCTCCCGAGGAACTATACGAGCAGTACGAAGTCATGTTTGACGCCCAGCCCATTTTCCTCGAAAATGCCACGATGGACGTCAAGTACGATAACTGGAACGGCGACACCAGGACCGTTACTTGCTCAAATCTCGCCCCTCAGTTCCCACATTTCCATAATTTCCCCCAGTTCCCACGTATCGGCGCCGCATTCAACGTCAAACAGGGCCCCGGCTGCAGCAAGTGCTGGAGGTTGACCGACTCAAAGACCCGCAGGTCGATTTCTCTCTTCGCCATCGACGCCACCCACGACGGTTTCAAGCTTGGAAAGAGGGTTTTCGAAGCCCTTACCGGTGGAACGGTGGAGGTGAAAGTAGAGGCCAGATTGGTTCCTCTTAGTGTTTGTGGCTTGCATTAAATGCATTCATCGCACGCATACTGCTTTGATACACTTCGTAGTCGAGGACCCAGAAGGGGACAGTCTTGTATGTAAATAGGATTGTATGGTCATAGGAGGAAGTCGATGAGACCCACGATAAAAGAAATAGAGAGGTGTAAAGCGGGCATCGGATCAACGACGCCAGGCGGTCCGGGCCGTTGTCGTGCGGATTCGTCGTCACGCCACTTTGGCAATTGGCACTATCATCAACAAACTCTTATCCTGCCTCTGGATCCATGGCGAGTGCGAGTTGCGGCTCGGTGGATTAAGCCTTGACTTAATGGGTGAGTTTAACAGGGAGGGGGGGAGGATACAGCGTGACTGGGTTTCTGGGTGGGAGCATGGAGTTCAGGGAGGAGCTTGGCCTACGCTGCCATCATCCTCTTAGAACTTCCGCGACCCCCGTACTCTCGCTCTCGCTTAAATTTTAACAATGCTCGCCAGGCGCTCGGTCAGTCCCGTTTCTGTTTCCCCGGCCGTTAGTGCAATTTGGGCACCGCAAACCGAGTGCATTCGAAAACAATTCAGATGAGCTAACAAATGGCGAGCCACCCATGCCAAAGGCCCTCTATGACTTCTGCTCAACTATTGCTTAGCTGTCGCGAACAGTAAAAAGTCGATTCATGTCCCAGATATTTCATCGTCTACGCAGTGCTCGGTGCCAAATCCAAAATCAGCAACGTAAGCAACAGGGTTTGTCTTACAACTGAAGGTGACATCGGGGGCTGCAGTGGACCGATGGTACATGCGGTATTTTCAGAGGTGGATCAGTCGGCGGCGACATGACCGAGTGAGTGAGCATTGTGTGGACTCATTCGCTCTGAGAGTCGCGCGGTGTTTGGCTGCGGTGGTGCACCGTGCATTGTTTGGTAGTTTGGTAAGACTGTGTCGCTGTCACGTTCATCGAGCTCACCGTCACGCACATCGAGCGCTCGCGCGCCCTGCAACTCGAACAACTGCATCCTCACTTACACATGACGATGCGCTCGACGAATGACGCAAAGGAGAAAAACAAGAACCGTCGAACGCGAAGTTGAGCGGGTGGAACGATGTTTGTGGGACCACCGATGGACCTCGTCTGGATACAGTATCATCACCATATGGACCAGATCCCGCCAGTGCCATGCCTCTGGATTAGAGGACCACAGCGCCAAAGAAAGTCAATACAATATACCGTCAAAGCGAACATCCGGCGTTCGGACCATGATGAGGGCCCGGGGAAGGTTCACCGTCCCCCTCTCCTTCTCACTCTGATCCATGGCTCGGATTCTCGGACTGTGGCGACCGTAGACCCTCCATCCGACACCGGGTTTCCTCTACCGGACGTAGTCCGACGTGGCTCCAGTCGGCATCCAAATCCCTTTGGTAACATTTCAGACAAGCCAAGCCAACTGAAGCTCGACGCAAGGCGGGGAAATTCATGTACGGTGAGTATCCGAGCAGCGCATTGCCAGTGTATGTATGTGGCTATATACGGCCCAAAAGTGAATGAAAGCACCCAGACCTTGGAAATCATCTGATGCACTGACGTGTCATCATCTCTTGTGGACAACTTGTACCTTGTACCGCAAGGCTGTGGAACATTATCACTTGAATGTTATGTTGTGTAGATGTAAAACACGGTGCGTTGAACAACGATGGCAAAAGCAAAGCAAAGCAAGCAAGCAACAAAAGGCTCGACAAACTGAAACAAAAGAGATATCATTTTAGCTTTAGCTCTAATCGGATTGAAATTTCACTTTTCTTCTTCCTCCCTGAATTCTCGAAGAAAAGCAGGACCTCGAAAAGGATGTCCGTCTCTTGTGAGTTACGTTTATCTGGATTTTTCGGTAAGTATGAACCGAGAAATAAAATCACATCCGCGGCTGAGAGCCCCCTCACATCTCACAGCCTAATATGCAAAAATCTTATTAGTTTTTTGCTGTTCTGTTTAAAAAGGCTACTACTACTCTACTTCATACAGTACATCGAAGATCTTTGGCTCAATCTCAAACAAAAACAACAGTTTTAAAAAATTGAGGCATATATGAACGAAGTCAGATTCAATCAGTAACCCCCCTACTCAAAAAGTGGTCGCAGGGATGGGGTGGGGTTTAAGAGGCTGGGGAGGAAACTGTACCGTAATAAATAATGGTTGCAGTGTCAACAAACCGAAGAAAATCCCACTTTCTTGTACCCCAGTTTTGCAATTCGCCAGCTGCCAGAGCGCAGGGTAATAAAAAAAATCAAGAAAGGGGAAAGGAGGTTAGGAGAGGAAAGACAGAAGGAAGGAGAATGACGCAGATTTAAAATCCAGGGAATATAGGAGATAAATAAAAACCAAGTTAGGATTGGGGGTCCGAGCTGTCTGTCGGTGGTGATACGTGAGACAGAGAGAGAGGGAGAGAAAGGAAAGCCGGTTAAAGTACAAAGAGTGAGACAGGGTAGGGAATTGGTTGCAAATAATAAATGAACACGGGGTAGTGAATGTTGACGGTGGTATGGTGGTATGGTCGCGCGGGAGGGCATAGATATCGTGCAGTTGTATTACGCTTCTTCATGCGTGCTTGTGCGTGAGGAAGGAGAGGTAAACGGACTGCTTGGTATAATGTAGGGTGGTTCGGGTAGTAAGGTGGTGGACGATTCACTTTTCCGAAGCGAATTGCGCTGTATGTCCGTGTGATTTTAGGGTTCGCCAGTTGCCGGTGTCGGTGGTAGTGGGGATGGTGGTTCGCGAGGGTAGGGCAAAAGATCTATACGCACGACGCTTCTATCCTCACGACGTACGGCGGTCGCCGCCGCATTTGCCTGGTCGTTCACTTTTTCATCACCCTCCGTCTTCTCCGCGCCAGAAGCATCAAAGAGCTGCTCATCTGATCCGATCTCGAACGCAGGTATAGAGCTCTTTTTCGTCAGGTCAATCGTAGTATCCGTAGTCGTCGTCCTGGTGTTGGCCGCTACAGCTCGAGGACCGCCACCCTTGGGCCTATGATCTGTGGTTAATTGTGTCGTCATGGTCACAGTGCCAGTCGGTTGTGTTCGTGAACGGAATTTCCATGATGACCAGCGCTGGCCATCTCCGTCTGGATCTGGTTCGCGTGCAGCGGTAACGGAGAAGTAGCTGATCGAGGCGGTAGCTACGACGGGCAAATTGGCTACGGTAAGGGACATGCAGTCTTCGACGAGTGCGGAGATGATGACGGGGATGCCGCCGCGGGTGATGATGTATGCCGCGTGTACGAGGGACACAACAGTCGTCACGACTGACAAATGAAGGAATGAGCGCCTGCGACAAAAAAATAAAAAGGGAAGAGACGAACTCGCTGTGGAGAAGATGAACATGAGACGCCAGCGGAGACGCCTTTCCTTGATGCCTCGGATAAGCCGAAGAGGTAACAAAATGAGGGCCAAATCCGCCAGGACGTCCGCTACATAGGAAAAGAGGGGGGTGGTGGGAAGTCACCTTTGTATGAATTGGTGGTACAAGGAAAGACTACGTACAAACCAGTTGGCAAATGGCGACTTGCTTCGGAAGGGGACACTGGGGGCTGGGCTTGTTCTTCCAGCCGTTATGCCTGGTTTCACAGACCCAGAAAAGCTGCGCGAAGAAAAAGGTAATGGCAGCGATGAACGCGCCGGCGAGCCACCCCAATCTGCGACGCATGACGGGATCAGGATCGATGCGGATGATAGAGAAGAGGATGGCGAGACGAGCACTCCATATGACGGCATAAAAGGTGGTGGCTATGAGGTAATACGCTGCGATGCGGTTAAGCCTGGAAAGGTCCGACGGGTGTTCTACGTGCATGAACACGCCACCAATTTGCACGAACAGACTGAAAAAAGGGTGTAAATGGGGGAAATTGGCGTAGAGAATAAGATGAGACGTACCAGAATAAGGAGAAAAAAGCCCATGCGTCGTCCCACCAATAGCGAGACCAACGAAGCCAGAGGCGAAACGAGGTCATGCATATGGCGACAAAGCCACAGACGGATTCAGTGACTAGAGGGAGAGGTGAGAGACAAGACGGGGAGAGAGAATGAATGGGATGAGTACCTTTGATCTGGACGAGAGGGTCATGGATGTTGATGCCCATGGGGAGATGGGAGCTCGAGAGATGGCCAGAGCGTTTAAAAGCTCTCGTCGTCCTAAGCCGGTTTCGATCAAATCTCTCACGTCAACCCCGCCTACCAATCCCCGTTCCTCTCCCCGCTCGGCTACCGAACGCCCCACTGCCGTCTACTGTACCCCATCTTCTCATTCTCGACCAACCCACTCCACGCCCACCTTCTCCGCACGACGACCAGGAGCGGGTGACCGGATGGGCCGGGTGTTCAGCCTGAGCCCGGCCCTTATGTCCAGAATAGGCATAATAATCCCCGATTAGATCTCAAGCATCGAGATGGCTCCCCCGCACCCGCAAATACCCCACCTCTACTCCACTATATGTATCTTTCCCCTTGTAGGATGGACAACGATAATTTCTTTTAGGAAAACAAATACAAAAACTAGACGTGTCACTGGCACGAAATATGACCATTTTACCCAGTTTTCCATCCATTCCCCCAGTGTTCCGACGGAACAATGCTAATGACCGATTCGATTCGCTTTGGTCACACTCTTCAACGAGGAGAAAAGAACTTTGGATGTCCTCATGGTGCCACGGTGCTCATCTTGCTTCTTACAGTACAGTCCTGCGCCCATCTTACAAGCTCCGAACTAGCTCTTATTATATCCAACAAACTCTCCCCCGCATCGGCTCCCAAAAAGGGTCCATCTTCGAAACGTGACACGATGTTCAGAAAGTCCTTCTTCTCCTCGCCTTCCGAATCAGGCTACATTGCTTTCAACACAATAATCTCTCCCGCTTATACAGTATATCATACAGTACGCTCTGACGACCGACTAACGGTCGATGAGGGCCAACAAGTACAGTAATTAGATGACGCCCGTGCTGTACTCTTGATCCCAACACTCGCGCACAAGCCCCACCTACTATACAAGTCAGTAGTGTCGGATGTTGCAGCCCTTATATGGTCGGCGGCACATGCGATACGATGTTATCATATCAAAGCACTCTTCCTGTGGCTGGCTGCGCTCCAAACCCCCCTCCGTGATCGATGACTTGCGCGTTCTCCCGTGTTTCAGCTTCTTCATCAAAAAAGCAAGTTACAACGGACCCCCATCACCATAGGTAGGAGCCGTTTGCCTGGTAGTTTAGGGGTGGGTCCCCTGGTTTAGACTAGGCCATACAGTACTCCATTTCCCGTTTTTCGTGATTGGATATGCCGAAAACGGAGGTGGACACATCGTAGATCCGTCAATAAACAACAAAAAGTTAACTTAAGTTTGACATTTGCTCAATAGCTTGATTGACACAAGTTTGATATGTCTACCCTCCCAAGTCACAGTCAGTCCCGAGCCCCACCTCATACCCGCACTGCATCGTCCTGGAAGAGCAGGACGGATTGATAATATGATGGTGGTGATGATGACGGCGAATTTTTGCCCACCATCGGAGGCAACACATCCATTCAACACGATGTTCACAGCATTGTTGGTCACACACTGTACACATGGTGTGATAGTTTGAGGATTCAATTGTATCATATCAACGTTCCCGTGCCTGTGTAATATAACCTGGACTGGCAGTCTGGCATCCCCGAGGTGATACGCCGTATGTAAGGTTACCATGATGATGATAACCACAATGTGAGAGGCGGAATTCCGAGTGTGGTGCACTTGATTATGAGACCCGTCAATACTGAGTGCGTCTCAATTCATGATCAGTGTCCAGCAACCGAATCCACTGGTAGCAGTGGCGGGGCAAAGAGGACACGCGGGCGCATTCGAGCCGGTAGCGCATTACTATACCGGGATTCGAAAACCCCGTGCCTCTTGCCATTATTATTGAGGGATATCGATGGGGATACTGGAACACTTCTATCGCTGTGTTCGCTAGCATGCTTCCGAGTCGTTATCACGGTGGTGGTGACGCTGTTTTCCCGATCGATTGACCCGGGTTGCTCCTTTTGCTCCTTTTGACTACTGTAACGGGAGAACTTTTATGTGCATATACAGTACTTGTACAGAACAGCACAGTTATAATGATGACCCGGCAGTACAATTCACCAACTTTTCAAAGGTTTCTTTACCATTACTGTAATGGAGGGCGCCTCTTGAGCTGGCACTAGATGCTTCGATTCTTCGACCCACGCTACACTCCGCATCGTACAATAAAGGCCCCCGCAGCTTCTCACTGGCATACTATTAGTCATCGACCTACTAGGTCGATGACAAATCCCGAAAGGTCTTCGTGTCGTGCCCGGGGCGAGCATTAGGGGCTGGTCGGACAACTCGGACACAATCTCCTTTCCACGACGCTCACCACCCGATACTTAATCGCCCTCCTTGTCTACAATTATGGCTGCAGAACTGCTACTTGGCGTTCACTTGATTAATCTAGACAAATCCGTCTGTGTATTCACTGCCAGGATCGAAAGCTGGAAGACTGTTGGCGACCTGAAAAACGCAATCTTAGAGAAGACGCCTAACATCTTGAAGGGTATTGACGCTTTTCAACTCACTCTCTACCGGGTCGAACACCCTGACAATGGGACCATTGCGGACGACATGAATCATATTCTGAAAGACGGGCTGAAAGTATCGACTCGCATGCTTTCCAAGGTATTCCCAATTCAACCTTCAGAGAGGACGATCAATGTACTCGTAGAAGTTCCACATGTCATCACCCCAGGTCTGTAACAGTTTCATCTGGTTGCGTTGGCTTACGTTCATTAGCGACGTTCTCATTCTGTTCAGCCCCATTCTATAAAGCTTCCAAGAAGTTATACGATGCCATGTGGGGGAAAAACCTTGACAGTAGACTGGAAGATGTTCCCAATGGCCAGGGCTTGAAATTCCTGCCCGCCACTGAGGTTAATAACCTGCAACTTGGACGACTAGGATGCACCGCAAACGCTATCCTTTTCCGTGAGGAGTACAGTTTGACCTTTGACACACTGGGCCAATATACGGCCAAATCTGGGGGGATGGTAGTAACGGGTGGATCGGGGATTGGTACGAATTTGTTACAGAAGGATATGAGCCCCTTTGCTAACGCACTCACAATATGTAGGGAAATCAGTTTTTATATTCTATGTACTTCTCCGACTCCTAAGCATCATGCAGCCCGTTGCTCTACAATCCTCAGACTTTGGGGTCTTCGTCCTCTTTCATCCTAATGGCGTCGAAATGCACAACGCCGAGGTTCCCTATTGGCGCTCTGATTTCAAGGGGCGATTTTGGGCACTTTCAGATTCCAGTGAAAAGCGCAGAACCCCTCCTCTATTATTTCAGGTATTGAGTGGGCCGAATAGACGAGCATGGATTGTCCAAACCAGCTTTCCTGCAGTAAATCGGTGGATAGAGTGGCGTCAGCAGCGTCATGCAGCTCTTTTCATAATGAAGAGTTTTAGTGAGAAAGAATCAAAAGCCCTCAGGTCGGTTATCGCTGCAAGCATTCCTTTTTGTCTCACTTATTCTCACAGCTCTATATTCGACTACGATGCCGAAGCTTTCCTACAGAATCACAGGAAGTGGGGAGGTTGTGCGCGTACCTGCGTTGACCTGATGACAGGGATACTGTCCGAAAAAGTGCTTCAATATGAAGCGTTTCAAGTCGCCAAGAAATTTGTTGAAAATCCCGGTGCTATATCTATGTGGGGAAAGACAGATATCACTTCCTACTACATCTTTACTCTCTCTCCGGACGAGAACTGTAGGGCGGTTCCTAACTTCCACGTGGCAACCCCATACCTCCGTGATCTTATCATGAAAGCAATCGCCGAATTCGATGCTGCCAAGCAAGCGTCGTTCTATGACCAAGCGAGCGGCCATTTTCATCTCCAAAGAGCAATGGGTTATATATTCGAAAAGTATTTCTATATCTGGCTCTCGTTAAATGCCAGTGCGAAGAATGGACTATCATGTACCGCCATTCGGTCCGGAAAGGCCAAGTCTAAAAGGTTCAAAGCCGACTCGCTTCGTCTCTATCCAGTTGGAAACGATAACATAACCGTATCCAGCGTGGAAACGTTCTTGGGGCGGGTGAACAGCCAACGTGCAACTTCATTTGCCTGGATCCCGGATTCACGAACGCAGGCTACCTTCGACGCTATTATTTTCACACGTGATCGCATCGTTACGATCCAGGTGACCGTCGCCGACAAGCATTCCATGGATCCCAAAGGCTTCGAAGAAATGGAAAAGTATCTCCTGAAGAAATTTCAAGACACTCGGATATGGTGCCATGTCTTCGTTACGGATCGCCCTTCCAATGTGACTACGTTGCAGAAGCACCGATATGAGGTTGCTGAGGAGATGGATAATCCGGTCTACGCGGCACACCTCCAAGTTTCTGCTCTCACGCTCACCTCCGATGACTTGGAACGCGCAAATAAAGTCGATGTAAGTGACACAAGCTACAGTTTGACTTTCGCACTAACGTAGGGGCTATCAGGACGGGGTCGTTGCGATGGATACAGGCGGGATGGAGATGGAGGCCTCGGGTGAGCAACAGGTACAAGAAAACGAAGCAGGTCCGAGTCAAAGTTTCGAAAAGCGTGCAAAGGGCAAGGGCAAGGAAGTAGCTGCCACGACACGCGTCACACGGCAAAGTGCGTATTTTCTTTTTCCTTAGTATGAACTCGTCTTTTAGTGCTTGATAGCGGCGAGAAAGAGACTAGCTAGCGCGGTGGAGGATGAGGAGTAAGCACTACGAAGAGATTCGGGAGAAGGAACCGTCTGAAGTGCGAACCGTGGGTTCGCGTTCGGGTTTCCAGGCCTACTTCTCGTAAGAATACGAATGTAAAGATCCATGCGAATGCAGAAAAGCTCGCGGAGACGGCACTGGGAAGGAAGTATGGAAACTCGGAATTTCCAAGGGTGTCAGGAAAACGATTAGTTGTTTCTTGGAAGCCTTTGGGGCTTGCCGGCGACGGTCACCTGAACTGAAACTATGTGATCAGGTGTGAAAATGATAGCATCGAAGGCAACTACCTTCGATGCTATTATTTTCACCCCCGGTCTGGCCTTTAACACAGCGTTTTTCAGCTCGCCAACCGTCTTTGAGCTTTCAATCCTAATAACGAATACGCCGCCGGCGGATTCGCGTAGATTAATCACATAGACACCAAGCAGCAGTTCCGCGGCCATAACGCAATGAATGTCGGGAGAAGGGTTGTGATGGCGATTGCGAATGTTGTTACAAAAAAAGAGTGCTGCCGCGACTCGGTCTAGTGTTGCCGCAGGTCCGGTGTCACCCCGGTCCAACTCTCACGCTCAGTATTCTCACAAACGACCGCACCGAAAGTTGAGTTACACACCGGTCCAACTAAACTCGCCAGTCGCGAGTTGATTATTAATACCTCGTGCGGGTGGGTGACACCCGGTAAGCTGACCATAGTTTTGCAGCCCATGATTAGAGGCATATCCCACAGAAATTTCGAAAGACTCGGGAACAGTGCCATGTTTTCGTTGTGGATTGCTCTTCCAATGTGACTAGGTTGCAGGAGCACCGATATGAGGTTGCTGAGGAGATGGATATTCGGATATACAACTACTTACAAACCTTTTTGACACCTCTACTACCCCCACAGCATAATTTCATCCATAACTGCCAGGTCATGAAAATCGTGAAGACTCGTCGTCAGAACTGTGATTCGTAATTTGGCGGACAGTTTCAACTTTGACGATTATGATTATTACCATAATTGCCGGGGAAGCGTGGTCCCAAAGGCGATCGTGGCCAGTGATACTATCAAGAGCACGACGTAGATCAAGCCACCGTCTAGATACCCCTCTGCCATCGATAAAGAGAAGAGAGATGTGGAGGCTGCGGGACCGATCACGCGCGTGATGGACACGAGAAACTGGGCAATCCCATTTGTCGCACCGAGAGATGCGCGGTTGGGAGATGCAGCAGCGACGTACATGTAGATACAGCCTGTTAAGATCCGGGATCAACCAACCAGTTACTCCCATCAAATCATGACCTACCAAAGCACGAATTCCAAACGATAGAAAATACGATCTGAAGGGCCGCAGCAGAATAGACGGCCAGGCCAACACCGTAAAGACGCGCTAAAGCGTTCATCACGGGAAAGAGCGCAAGCACTGGAATCGCACAACACTGTCCACCGACAAATAGCCTCTTTGTACCGCATATCGCGTGAGCACGTGCGAAGTAAGCGACCTGAAAGATCCCGTTGAGAATGCCCTGGCACGCAAGGATCTTGCCGATCGATGGTGGGTCGAGTCCTAGACCACCACTACTAATGGGTGTGCTGAAGAAAAGGGGCTGGATGGCGCGAAAAGAGATCTCGACAAGGGACAGCGTTGCATAGTTAGTCACGGACAGCAGCACCCGCCG
>WNFO01004288.1_pt1 | contig 12277 bp, 11 predicted proteins | sample 5400251 | NCBI WGS metagenome assembly WNFO01 (sample SAMN13153354, study PRJNA577476) | soil metagenome | isolation source: 100 cm saprolite under Madrone tree | place: USA:California | collected 2016-06-14
TAAAGCGCTTCCGCGCGCGTCTCGCCCGCAGAAGTCGGCACACTGCTCAAAGCGCTGATCGCTTCCGCGGTCCTCTTGGCACTCGCCGCCGCGATGCCGCGACGCAATTGCGCCTGTGCATCAATGGTGCCGGGAAACTTTGCGAACGCCTCCGCATAGGCCTGGGCCGCATCCGAAAATCGCTTCGCTGCGTAAAGCTTGTCCGCACGCGTGATTGCTTCCTCCTGCGTGGCGGGTGAAAGCGATGAAGAGTATTGCTGAATGGCGGCAGCCGCTTCGGCGCTTTCGCTCGCTGCCGGCGCAAAGAAATAAATGCGCCGGTAAGCCGCAAGCCCTTGAACATTGTCACCAGCCTGCGCGCGTGTTTTTGCTGTCAACAGCAGTGCCGCAGCGTCATTCTTTGCAACCAGATCTTTTAACAATGTCGGAACGGCAGCGCCATTGCCTGATTGCAAGGCAATTCCGGCGGCACGCAATGCAGCATCTCGCGAGCGGACCGAAGCTGGATAGTCGCGCAGCAGGTGTTCATAGCTTGCGCGAGCCTCGGCTTTGTTGCCGGCCTGCTCCAGCGCATCAGCGCGCATAAACAGTGCATAGTCGCCGAGCGCGCTGTAATCACGAACCACGTTCGTGTTAAGTAACTCGGCAGCGCCGGCAAAATCTTTGTTGCCAGCCTTGATGCGCGCGCGCACGAGACGCGCGAGCGCCGCAGCTTTGCTCCGGGGAAACTGGGATTCGATTCGCGCCACCACGTCTTCTGATGGCAGGACGCCGCCACGCGTCATGGCGCGCAGGTTTTCGAGCGCTCTTGTTTCAGCCGGGGTTTGTAAACGTGTCAGGCAACTGGCGGTCATGAACGACGGCAGTGAGGCGCCGATAACTATGGCAAGGCCAACGATGATGAGAAGTAACCGGTGTATACTTAGCTTTGAAAACACAATACCCCCGGAAAGATTAGATGTCGGAAGTCAGAGGTCAGATGTCAGGTTTCGAGTTTCGAGTTTCGAGTTTCGAGTTCCGGGTTTTAGCGCTGATAGCTGACCCCGAGACCTGAAACAGAAACTCGAAACTCGAAACCGTACTTTAGTCGCGCCCTACGCTGAAACCGTTGCTCCCGGATACGAGCTGCCAAGTTTGGCAGCATCGCCTTCCGCGAGGGTGTTCACCAACTCGTGGTGAAAATAGTCGTAACGCTGCGCAACTTCGGGCTTCACACGCTTTTCGTACATTTCGCGCGAGCGCTCAATATCGTCACGCAACCGGTCATATAAATCGTGGCGCGAGCGGCCCTCGTTCACCTGGCTCTCTTTATAAAGTTTGATTTCCGAAACCAGCAGTCGCGCAAAGCGACGAGCATCTGTGTGAAAGCGCCGCTCTTCTTCGTTGGAAACTTCAATTGGCAACTCGACGTCTGCTCCGTAGCGACGGCGTGGAGCTTCTGCGGGGGCGGCGCTTTCGGCAACGATGGGCGAGGCAGTTTGTGCAAACGGATCGGCAAGCGGCGGTTGCGAAGGTGTTGATTCAGCTTGAACTGGCGGCGCCGGCTCAGGCTCAGCAGCTACCGGTTCCGGTTCAACGGCGACTGGTGCAGGTTCGACAAACGCAGGCGCGCTCTCTTCCACAACTGGAGTTATCTCGTCATACTCGACTGTTGGTGTATAACCGCGCGCTTCAGGCGCTGCCGGTTCTTCAGCGGGTGCGGGTTGTGCCGATTGCGTCGCTGCTCCCGAGCGTGTCACCAAAAGTTCAACCGCCATTCCGGCGACCCGGACCAGCGTCTCTAACGCTTCAAGGTTGATCGATTCGGAATCCAGATCGCCCGAGTCGGCATACAAAACTGCTACGCTGCGTTTGCTAACGACCAGCGGCACCGCCACGATGCGCGCCGGCGGTTCTTCGCCGAGACGATTGAGAATCAAATGATCCTCGCTGTGCGAACCAGGTCCGCCGCTCCAGGTTTCCCGCGAACGCGACGCGCCGCTTACTGCCGTGTCGGCGGCCAACGCGAATTTGATCTGCTGCACTGCCTGATCGCCGACTGTTCCCTGTAGGCCACGCGCGCGCCAGCCTACGCATTGATCGCCTTTAATAACAAAGAATGCCACGCGCGGCGCAAAGGCAGCACCGCGGTTCACCAAAACTTTTAGAATCTCGGCCTGCGATTGTTGTTCCTCGATTTCGAAGATTGCGGCTTTGATTATCGCCACGTCGCTTGACGCTTTGGCCCGCGACGATTCCGAGGCGGCGAGGTCTATGCCTTCGTCATGTGCCGCCCGCAGATGTTCCATGATGGAAGCGATCACGCCGCCATCCAACTGCGCTTCGCCCTGTCGATCGAGAAGTTGGCTGAGCGATTCGTTCAGTTGACTCTGAAGCGCCGCGATCTCCTGCTTAATACCGCCGAGGCGCCCTTCGATATAACTTTCAATATCGCGGCGCAGGCTATCTTCCAATTGTGCGCTGACCACAGTTTCTTCCTCCGTTTGCCGGAATCTTTAGGCGTTCATGGTGAGCATCCTAAGCGGACAGAACGCTTATAACTGAGACTTGCGGGGGCGATACGTCTCTTGAGCGATTATGGACGCGCGGTATTCGGAGAGTCAAGAAATGGTTTCTGGAGCCTGCATTGACACAATTTTGGCCCTACGTTATAAGTCGCACGGCTGAATTTTTCGCAAATTTATGGCTACAACCATCCTCATTGCCGACGACCACGACGACAACCGCGAGTTGATGCAACTCTTGCTCTCCGCCGCCGGCTATGACGTGCGCGAAGCGAGAAATGGCAGCGAATGCCTGGCACTTGCTCGCGAGCACCTGCCCGATTTGATTGTCATGGATTTGTCTATGCCGGGACTTGACGGTTGGGGTGTGTTTCGCGAGCTCAAGGCCGATCAGCGCACGCTGGAAATTCCCTGCATGGCCGTCACTGCGCACGCCGACCGGGACCGCGGCGAAGCGCTGAAGACAGGCTTCAACGCCTACGTTTCGAAGCCGTTCAGCAGCGAAGTCCTGCTGGATACTGTTGCTAGCCTTATTTCAAGCCAAAACCAAATGATTGAAGAGTAGAATGTGTAGATAACGTGAGCGTTATGTTGTTTTCATCGCCACTCCGAAAGGAGTAATCATATGAGAAGTTTTGCAACCATCTGTTTCATGTTGCTGGCGGGATCAATTGCCCAGCCGGTGCCCTTGAAGGTAGTGAACGTTAACGCACCAGCCATCAACTGTGTTTTCAACGCGCCGTGCACGGTCATGGTCAACGACACGAGCGATAATGTAACCCTCAGCACCGGTGGCACGGGGTTTTTTCAGTCGCGCACCTACACCGGCAAGCCCGGTTCGCCTGCCACCGGACTCTTTGCCTACGAGTATCGACTGGACTTGCGCAATGCAGTCGGCCTTACGGCAATCTCGTGCGTCGATCAGATCAGTTTTGATTTTGGTCCAGTAGTCAGCACGCTGGATTACAACGCCGACCAAAAGCCCGATCAGGTATTTGTAGTAACCGGCGGCGGGATCGGAACCATCGGCATTGCCTCGGCAAATAAATCAGGTAATAAGATCACGTTCAAATTTACCGCCCCTGTGTGTGGCGGCGGCAGCTCTGGCAAAGGCGATTCGTCATTTTTCTGGGGACTGGTTTCGACTTCCGGCCCGCAATTTGTCACCGCCAAGGTGCACGAGACCGGCGGCGCGGTCCATAACATCCAGGCGCGCGCGCCAAAAACTTAATCTCGATCTTGCTGTTTTGAAGTTCCCGGCCTACTTCTGCGAGATCACAACCTGTTCAATCGAAGCCGGCAACGGTTGAACTTCGCTGCGCGCAAATCCGGCGTTCGCAAACATACGCTCGAATTCGGCGAAAGTGTAGGCATCTCCAGTCGCTGTGCTGCCGAGCATGGTCACGCTAAAGGCAGCCGCATCTGGCGGCGTAATGCGGTCGGCATTCGGCACAAACTCAACGGTCGCGACGCGGCCTCCTTCATTTAGCGAAGCATAAACTTTTCGCAGCAGCGTTTCGTTGGTTGGAATATCAAAGTGATGAAGGAAATTGGTTAGCAGCACCAGGTCATAACCCGTTCCGTAAGCCACATCAAAAGCGCTGCCTGGCAAAGTTGAATATCTGTCTGCAACGCCTGCCTGCTTTGCGTTTTCTTTCGCAACTTCCAGCACCGGCGCCCAATCAACTGCCACCACCTCGGCCTGCGAATTGTTTTTGGCAAACTCGATTCCGTAAAGCCCATGTCCGGCGGCGATGTCGAGCACCTTCAATTTCGCACCAGCTTTGGGATCAATCAACTTCGCCAACATCTGCGCCGGCATCGCCATCATCGGCGCCATCGCCCGGGCAAACTTTACCCAGATAGGATTTTCAGGCGAGACGGTGCCGCCTTCTGACATCGTCGTGCCGCCCTTGCGAACAATCTCGGCAAAATTCTTGAAGCCGTCGGTCAGCTCCGGCGTCGAAATGAATTCTGTAATACCACCCAGATAAGCCAGCGATCGTTTGTCGAGAAAAATTGCGGAGTCCTGCGTCAAGCTGTAACGGTTACCTTCCTTGTTCAAAAAACCCATGATGCAGAGAAAGTCGCAAAGTATGCGCGTGCCACGTTCCGATGCGTTGCAGCGTTTCGCGATCTCAGTGGCAGTGCTGTTGCCTTCCCCAATAGCGGTAAAGATTTCAAGCTCAATTGCAGCTTTCAATCCTTCGGTCCGTTGGTAGGCATTAATGGTTTGGAAGAATAATTGCGGCGATGGTTGCTGTGTTGCCGGACTAGACATGATTGTTTCTCCTGTTGAATAGTTCGAATAGGTTATCCGCAGATTACGCAGATTTCACAGATTCCGTAAGAACATTAAACCCCAATTAGTTTTTAATTGAATCAGTGTAATCTGTGTAATCTGCGGACACGCTTTTTTGCTGAAACACAAATTAAGGCGTCAACGCCCGGAAGAATTCAATTCCTGAATAGGTCGCACGCATTGCGCGGCCATCGATTATCGTATCAAACACTACTTGATCGACATCAATGCTCTGACCCGCCACTCGGAAAACGCCCGGCTCGATTGGTTCCAGCGTTTGCAAACCTTCGACGAGCAGTTGGCCCTTGCGTATGATCCGCTTGAAAACGATCGGTAACGTGGGGGTAGGTCGTGGACGCGGCGAATACAGGTCGAGCTATTCCGGAGAAGTGGTCCAACAGGACCCGGCCAACTCCGGCTTTTAGTCCGCCGGTTATCAACTCACGCCTGTTGATAAGGGAAGTCACGTTGCGCAGTACCTTCACTCACCATGACGCGAGCGCCGTCGCGGATAATCCGAAACGGCGCTGCGTTTCATAGTCTTCAAGCCGATTCTACTTCTTTGGCTCCAGAACAATCTCGCGTCCGAGTCGGTCGCCCATTACTTCCCGAACCGCGTCGCGATCTCGGTAACCCTGCATTTGCTTTTCGTCGGGCCCGATCATTTTCTGCGCCAGTGCGTCACCCTTGTCCTCGTTCGCTTCCATGGTTGCCAAATCCTTGTACTCAGTCATGAGCATTAGGTTCCATTCGGTTGGCGAATGGTTCTCAACAGCGATGACTTTGTACGAGATGATTATTCCTTCCTTCTTCGAGGCTTCCTGATTGGCTTTCCATTGACCAGCCAGGTAGTTCAGATACCCGGTCTCCATTCCCGGCTTCATTCGGATGTAGGCGATGTCCCAAACGGTGCCGTTGTGGTAGGGCCGGTTTACCTGTGCAAATGAAGAGGCGCCGACGATTAGTAAGGCGACAACTATTACTCCTAAGGCGGAATGTCGAAGTTTCATTTTAGACTCCTCCCCGTACTGGGAAATGGGGGCTGAGAACCGCGCGGTACGGGATACGCGCTGTCCACAGACTCTCTTACAGGTTTTGTGACGTGACCCTTGGCTTGAATGAACTTACGTGTCCGCGGAATTTAAGGAAAATTTGCGAACGTGTCAATGCGCGAGTGACTTAAGCAGGCAAACCCTTTCGCGCGATTGCCTCCATCACATTGCAGAAACGATCGAGCTCGCCCAGAGTCGTATACACATTTGGCGTGATGCGAAGGCCCTGGAATTCTTCATGGATGATCGGCGTCGTGAAGATGCGATGCTTGTCGAACAGATAACTTCCGATTGCGCTCGGATTCACACCATCAATATCCACGTTGGCGATGGCGCACGATTGCTGCGGATCGAATGAGGTGTTGAAGCGAATCTTTGGCACGTCTTTGAGCCGGTTCATCCAGTAACGCGACAGATATCTGAGTCGCGCTTCTTTTCGTTTGCCGCCAATGCCGTTGTGAAAGAGTAAAGCTTCGCCGATGGCGAGTTTGGGCGCGGCTGAGTGTGTGCCAATCTCTTCAAACTTGCGTATGTCATTCGCCTGTTTTGACTCCGCTGCCATCAGCGGCCAGATCTTCGCAATCTTGTCGCGCTTGATGAAAAGCAAACCAGTTCCCTTTGGTGCATAGAGCCATTTGTGCAAACTCGTTCCGAAGTAGTCGCAGCCGAGATCGTTCTGCTTGAAATCAAATTGCGCGAAGGAGTGCGCGCCATCGACAATGGTTTCGATTCCTTTCGCGCGCGCCATCTCGCACACGGCTTTGACTGGCGTGATTTGACCGGTGATGTTTACCTGGTGGGCCATAAGGATCAGGCGCGTCCGGCTGGTAATTCCCTTTTCAAAGGCAGCTACTATCTCGCCGAGATTCTTTGGCGGTATAGGAATTTTGATTAGCTTTAGCACCAGGCCTTCGCGTTTCTCACGCTGGCGCAAAGTTGTCAACATGCGCGGATAGTCCTGCGTCGTCGTAAGAATCTCGTCGCCTGATTTAAAGTCCATGCCCATTAGCAAGACTTCGAGCGACTCAGAGGCATTGCGCGTGATAGCAATCTCTTCGCGATCGCAGCCAAACATTTCCGCCAGGCCGGTGCGAATCGTTTCTGATTGTGGCTCGAGTATCTGCCACATCGTGTAAGCAGTGGCGTCTTCCTGTTGCCAGATGTAACGCACCAGCGCTTCCGTGACGATGCGTGGGCTGGGCGAAACGCCGCCGTTGTTCAAATTGATGATGCCGCGCGTGACGGAAAAGGAATTTTGAATGACGGCCCAGTAATCTTCATCCAGCGCCGCTTGTGCAGGCGTGAGATGTGCGATGCTGTTCGAGGCGGCAAAGACGTCTTTAAGTAGCGAAGCGACAGTTGCGGAAGAAAGTGCTGCCAGACCCAGGCCCTTGCCGGCGAGCGAAAGAAAGTTGCGGCGATTGGCGATTATTAAATTAGTCATTGTTTGATTTGTTTTGATTCCCGGGAACGCCGGGTTTTCAAAAAAAGCATTCAAGGTTGAAGATTTCAATTCAACCCAAACAACCTCAGGGTTGGGAAGGGCGGCTTGCCCCCGCCTAAGAGTGAGTGGCATTCATCGCGCGGGGGTAAACCACCTTTCCCGACCTTGAGACTCGGAGACTTGACCGTTTCTCGAATGGTTCTGCTTCTCTGCGGCAACTTCTATCTTTGTTCCAGGTTTGTTTTTTGTTTCGCTTCATAAACAATCTCGCCGCCGATTATTGTCATCAGGCAGCGTGTCTTCAGAATCTCAGCTTCCGGAATCTTCATGATGTCAGCCGAGAGAATGGTAAAGTCTGCCAATTTTCCCTCCTCTATTGAACCGCGCAGATCTTCTTCAAAAGCAGCGTACGCGGCCCAAGTGGTGAACATCTTGATTGCCTCTTCGCGCGTCAGCGCTTCTTCCGGATGCCAGCCTTCGCCTGAGAATCCTTTCAAATCTTTGCGCGCAACCGCCGCGTAAAATTCAATCATTGGCTCGCCGCGTTCGACGGGAGCATCGGAACCGCCGGGAATAATCGATCCTGATTTAACGAAACTCCGCCACGCGTATGCACCCTTGAGCCGTTCAATTCCCAAACGCGCAGGCGCGAAGTGCAAATCGCCAATCGCATGGGACGCTTGCATTGAAGGAATGATTCCGAGCTTTGCAAAACGCGGAATATCAACCGGGTTGACGATTTGCGAATGCTCAACGCGCCAACGCGGCGACCTGATTTTCCACTGCTCTTTCGGCACCGCCTTCATTGCCTTTTCATACTCGTCGATGATGAACCGGTTACCGAGATCGCCGATCGCATGCGTCTGCACCTGGATGCCTTTGCGCAATGCATCCTGAAGTATTGGTTGTAGCGTTTCTTCCTTGATCGTAAGAAAGCCGGAAGTGTCGGGCTTATCGGAATAGGGAGCCAGCAACGCCGCGCTGCGCGAACCGAGCGAGCCGTCAGCATAAAGTTTTATCGTGCGCACTGTCAGGCGATTGCCGTAGGCACCAATGATTGGACCATCATGGAAAAGTCGTTCCGCTTCCGCTCCGGGCGCGGAGACGGCTTTGTAGATCCGCAGCTTAATCTGTCCGGCAGCGTAAAGTTTCTTGTACAGATCGATTTCCTCATAACTGCCGCCGGGATTCTGCACTTGAGTCCAACCCAGGCTCACATCGCGGTTCACGCCCAGCACGATCGCGCGCTCTTCATCCGCTGTCGTGGTTGGCGGGATGTGACGCCGCAATAAACCTTGCGCGGCATCGAGCAACATTCCGTTCGGCTCGCCGCTCTGTTTGTCTTTTGATATTTCACCGCCGAAAGGGCTGGGCGTGTTCTTATCAATTCCGGCTACCTTCAAAGCGGCGCTGTTCACGACTATGCCGTGACCATCTGCGCGCGTCAGCACAACCGGGTTAACCGGCGAAACCTTGTCGAGGTCCCAGCGCGTGGGAAACACCGGCGGCGTCCAGAACGTTTCGATCCAGCCGCGGCCCGTTACCCACTCGCCAGGTTTTGCCTGGTCTACTCGTGCTTTAACTTTCGCCAGAAATTCTTCAAGGCTGTTGACGCCCTCGAGGTTGAGCGTCATCTCGCGAAAGCCGACGCCTTCGAGGTGATGATGCGCGTCAGTCATGCCTGGCACCACTGTCTCGCCTTTGAAATCTATGACGCGAGTGTTTTTGCCAATGTACTTTTGTACGTCGCGATTTGAGCCGACAAAAATAATGCGTTCGCTTTTTACGGCAACGGCTTCTGCTTTGGGTTGACGGTCGTTCACCGTGTAGATGTTGCCGCTTTTTAGAACAAGATCGGCAGGCTGGATTTTTGTGGGTGCGGGCGATAGCTCGAAAGCCAAGATTAGCGCGACCAGGAGAACAGCCAAAACTTTCATTGTGTTATTGACTAATAGACGCGGAGATTGTTCGCAGAGCGTCAGCTTTATATCACTAGTCGAGCCGAATTTGTAGGATTGGTTCTGTCGCAGGGCATGACGGTCAGTGAGTTCGCTGCCCCTGTGGTTTACGCCGGCAAGTGGCATGAGGTCAGTACCACCACGCGGTAGCGGGTGGGTGGTCGACCTGGAACTCGTGCCCGCTCATCTCTGTGAATCGCTGCGATGAAGAACCCACCCGCTACCGCGTAGTGGTACTGACCTCATGCCGTAAGCCGCGCTCTGATTTTCTAAACCGGTCCAACTGCATCAGTAACGACAACTATCAGGAACGAGAAATTATTTCCTCTCTGGTCTATAATTCTTGGCATTTGGTTCCAACGGCTATGAATTCGGGAGGTTGCAACGCCATGAAAACTGAAACACTTGCTCTCAACACCTCGCGCGGCGCGACGACCGCTCATGTGGCCCGTCCTGACAACGACACAAAAGCAGCAGTGCTACTGATTCAGGAATATTGGGGCATAAACGATCACATGCGCGATATTGCCGGTCGTTATGCGAATGAAGGCTATCTTTGCTTGGCGCCAGATCTTTATCGAGGGAAGCTGGCGAAGAGCACCGCAGAGGCAAGCCAGCTAATGCAGGCGTTGGCAATTGAAGACGGCATGGAAATAATTCGCCAAACGATCGCGGAAGCCCGAGCGAAGTACCACGTGCAAAAGTTTGGCATCACCGGCTATTGCATGGGCGGCACATTCGCGCTGCGCGTTGCTTGTGAAATTTCAGAACTCTCCGCCGCCGCGCCTTTCTATGGCGACATTCCCGAAGAAGACGTCTTGAAAAACTTGATCGTGCCGACGCTCTTCATCGCCGGCGAGCGAGACAAGTGGATCAATCCTGCGAAGGTAAACATTTTGAAAGAGGCTGCGCGCAAATACGATCTGCCTGTCGAGGTGGTCAGTTACGATGCGGATCACGCTTTCTTCAATGATACTCGTCCCGAAGTCTATGACGCTGAGGCTGCGGCAGATGCCTGGCGACGAGTGCTTGAATTATTCAGGAAGCAGCTAGCCATAGCTGTACCAACCAGTGCATAGACTGGCCTGTCTAATAACTACTGAGATTACCCCTAGGTGTGAAGCAATGAGAATCGTTCTAGAGACCGACAATCTTCCGCTCGTATTGGACCTCAAAAGTGACGATGCGCCCGGAGGCGTAGCGGTGAGCATGTACATGGAGGGCCACAGATCCTTCTCCGATGTAACTCAGACCGTTGCAGCGATCATTAGTATCGCTGCGGTGACTGCTCAATTCTTGCCGTGGTTCGTAGGCAAGCTGAGAAAGCACAAGGTCAGCAAAGTAAAAATAAACGGCGTAGAAATTCATGTAGACCAAACCACGATTGAGGCTGTGGTTAAGAAGCTGCTGAGCGAAACAGGCGATCCAGGAGCAGCAGTGGGAAAAGACCGCAAATGACCGATGAAGAAATCAAAAGAAGGCTGCTAGATCTCGAGGACGGATGGACTGAGCGCAAGCCACCGAACGTTGATCGCGATGACGTGCGCAAGATTCTGGTTGCATTCGCCAATTCTGTACCTGAAGGCGAAGAAGCAATTCTGTTTATTGGCGTAGCGGACAATGGAACCGTAATCGGTGTGGACAACCCTGACAAAACGCAGAAGACAGTACGCCAGTCGGGGGATTGGTGTTATCCCGCGATTCGCCATTCCTCAAGGGTCGTTGAGTTTGAGGGAAAGCACGCTGTCGCTGTGATTGTTCAGCCCGATCACAACAGACCTCACTTCGCGGGTCCGGCTTACACCCGCGTTGGCTCCGAAAGCGTCAGGGCATCTGAATCTGTATTCGATGAGTTAATAGCGAGTAGGAATAGCAAGGCAAGACCGTTGCTGGACGCAAAGCGAAAGGGTGAATCCGTAAGCGTCTGCCTGTGGCCGTTTGGGTTTGACGATCACATCATGAGAGGAATTCCGATTGATTGTATGGTTATTGAGTGCACACCCATCGATGCTGTGTTTCGGTCAAAAACAGGCGAGCTTATCACCGGAAATTTCGAGCGCATGCGATTGTCGAGAGCTGCCGATGGCAAACAAACTAAAGTTGAGATCGAAGGCTAAGGTATTCGATCCCCGACCCTAGCTCTTTTGCGGGCCATTAACTAGTTCTATGCAGTACTCTGATGGAATTTTGAAGGCACGTTTTCGCGGCCCCACTTTAGCGTGCGACTCATCCAAACCAGTTCATCCAAAAAAACCGTGGCGCGTTTCTCAACAGCTGGATCTAAAAGTTTCCCTTCAGCGTCAAACGTTTTTTGTACCTTTGGGAAGTTTAGGTCCGAGAATGTTACGGCCAGACCCAACTCGCGCACCATCGGCACCATGGCTTCGATCACGCGTGTGCCTCCCCATGGACCAGCCGACACGCCCACAAAAGCAACCGCTTTGTGTATGTACTCCTTCAGCAGTAAATCCAGAATGGCTTTCAATGTACCGGGGTAGCCGTGGTTATATTCAGGTGAAACTATTACTAAACCATCCGCCCGGATGATCGCATCGCGCCATTCCGGAAAGCGATCTTTAATCCCCTGGCCATAGTCATCATGAGGGAACGCAAAATCGCCTGCGTCAAATAACTGCGTTTCAATCTCAGTTCGCTTTTCCATCTCGCTTACCAACCACTTCGCCGGATGCAGGCTGTTGCGCTGCTTGCGATTGGTGCCTAGAAGAACCGGCAGAAATAACTTTTCCACGTCGATGCCTCCATTGATTTTCCAAGGACAGGATTGACAAGATTAACAGAATAAGATCCGAAGAACTTTGACCGATAGATAATTAAAGTTACTCAGGTTTTTGTAATCCTGCTAATCATGTTAATCCTGTCTTAGAAGAAATTCCTTAACTTCATTCTCGCTTGGCAGCGCAGTGCGCGCGCCCAGATCGCGGCACTTGAGCGCAGCTGCCGCATTACCCAGGCGCAGACTTCCCTCAATATCTTCGCCGGTTAACAAACCAAACAGA
>WNFO01024019.1_pt1 | contig 12273 bp, 13 predicted proteins | sample 5400251 | NCBI WGS metagenome assembly WNFO01 (sample SAMN13153354, study PRJNA577476) | soil metagenome | isolation source: 100 cm saprolite under Madrone tree | place: USA:California | collected 2016-06-14
AGCCGCGCAGCGTGCAGTCGGACGTCCTGAAGGACAGCCCATTGCCGTTGATGTTGAACGTGCCGGCGTTGAGCTTGACCACCTGGTCGGCGGGGCAGCCATTGAGGGCGGCCTGGATGGCGCCAGTATCGTCCCCGCCACTGGGCGACAGCGTCCGGTAGATCGTGGTGCGGTTGGGAATCCCGCCGACCGCATTCAGGCCCGGGTTCCAGGTCGTTCTCCGATCGGTTGCAATGAGCTCGGCCGTGGAAACGGTCGCTGGGCCGCTCTTGTTCGTCGTGCAACCGGACCCGACCCCAGCGACGGCCAAAAGGAGTCCCAGCACCGTCTTTCCGCGTGGGTTCATCCAGTGCCTCTCGTCATGCCCGGCCGGAACACACATCCGTCAAGGTATCAACCGCTGTGCTTCCAAGCGGCAGATTTATTAGCAGGCGCTGGCCGGGATGCCACAGGAATCAACGTGACCGGCGATCCAACGCACCGATGACCTGGCCTCCGATGAGCGCAAGACTTCCCAGAGGCCAGGTCACCGACCTGGTCGAGACCTAGCACGGCCTAATGCGGCATCGCATCGAAGCGCGCTTTTGCCGGCAAGGTGTAGACCGCCCCCGTGCTGGGATCGACCCAGGGCCAGGGATTCGACCCGAAGAAGGCCGGCTTCTGCGAGAGGTAGAGCGAGTTGGGAACGGCGGTGGGTGTTCTGGAGCCCAGCGCGCCTCCGATCCCGTGCCACCGCTGCGAGCCGGTCACCCAGTCCCAGTTGCCGTCTCGCTGGATCGTGTTCACGGTCTGAGCAACCCACGGGGGGCACCCGTGTGGGCCGCAAGCGCCGAAACCGATCTTCCACATCGGCACCACCGTGCCCGGATCGGTGGTCAGGTCCTCGTACATCCAGGCGGTCTGCGTATAGTTGTAACCGGGGCCGGAATAGGTCAGGAGCGTCTGGCCCTGGAACCCGAGCACGTTGCCGACCAGGTTGTGATAGTAGCTATTTTGCTCGATGCGTACAGGAGAACGGCCGTCGAGATCCCTGTACGGGTACGTGGAACCGCCGCTGACGAACGTGAATGTGGCGAGTGGACCAATCGCCCCGCGCAGGCTGGTGAGGTGGTTGCGGAAGATGGTGATGTAGATCGAATTGCCCCAGAACGCGTCGCCCTGGTAGGAGTGGCTTCGGTTCCCCTCCATCAATTCCATGTGCGGAGTCGTGTAGTGGGCCGCATTCATGCCTGCCTCGGGCATGTTCGGATAGGTTGATCCGAAAGCGTCGTCCATGTAGTTGTAGGCGACGACGTTGCCGCCCCCCGTACCCCGCATCACGATCACCTTGTTGCCGTACCACATGATGTTGTTCTCGACGAGGTTGTCGGAGGCGCCGTAATTGAGGCCCACCATGTAGCCGGCGCCGCCCGGGTTCGGGTCCGGGGTCTCGTGGATGTACGAGTCCCGCAGCTCGCTGCGATAGGTGCCGTAGAGGCCGACCGAAGTGCCCACCGACCAGTGGGCCTCGATGTTCTTGATCCAGCAATAGGCACACAGGCTCATCGGCACGTTGCCGTGCCAATCGCCGCCCTGCCCGCCGTAGAAATAGATGTCCTCGACTCCGGTCCGGTGGAGAACGGGTTGCGCATAGCGCGAGAGCTGCGCCGCGTACAGGGTCTGGAAGGTGATGTGAAACGGGGTCGCGAAGGTAATGGTAGTACCGTTGACCGCGGTCACCTCCATCATCTGGTTGAGCGATCGATCCTGACGAACGAACCAGCGGCGCGAGCCACCTCCCGGCCCGTCGTGGTTCGGCCCCCAGAAGACCTGCGGGTCGTTGTTGGTGTTGTGGTCGATGAGGACGATCTCGCCGACCTGGATCCCTGGATTGCTCACCAGCGTGACGGAATTGGATCCCTTGACTGCGTCGGACGCCAGATTGATCGAGGAGGAGAACTGGGACGGATCGTAGCCGACGTAGAGGATCGCGTAGCTCGGATTGGTGGCCCGGTCCGCCTTGATGAGCCGCGTGCCGCCCGCGCCCGATCCCGGCGTGCCGGTGCCCGAGCCGCGCAGCGTGCAGTCGGACGTCCTGAAGGACAGCCCATTGCCGTTGATGTTGAACGTGCCGGCGTTGAGCTTGACCACCTGGTCGGCGGGGCAGCCATTGAGGGCGGCCTGGATGGCGCCAGTATCGTCCCCGCCCGCAGGCGCCGTGTAGTGACCCGAGGCGTCCACCGTTCCCCCGCCGAGCTCGAGAACCGACCACGTCACTGCGCTGGACTGCCCACCGGTGATGCCGGTGACGGTCGCGCTGAACGTCGCCGTGCCGGCCGGCAGCACGGACGTGACGCTCGGGGAGATGGAGACCGCGATGGGCGGCGGCGGCGCCACCGTCGCGGCCGCAGTGCCCGTCTTCGTCGTGTCCGCCATGCTGGTGGCCACCACGTGATACGTCCCCATCGTTGCGGGGGCGGTATAGACGCCGGTCGAGCTCACTGTCCCGCCGCCGGCCTCCTGCACGGACCAGGTCACTGCGGTCGACTGCCCGGTGGTCGTGCCGGTAACGGACGCCTGGAAGTTGATCGTGCCACCGGGCGCGGTCGACGGAGCGGATGGGGTGACCGTCACCGCGATGCCGGCGCTCTGGCTGAAGCCAAAGGTGAGGCTCGGGCCGTCGTGCCAGGCTGCACCGGCATCTTGGTAGGTAGCGTAAGATTCCCAGGTTCCCGCCGGATCAGCGCTGGTGAAGGCGCGAGAGCCGGTGAGAGTCACACTGCCACCAGGCTGGATCACCTGCGCAGTGGTCACCTGGGGGGCGAGATTGTAGTAGGGGCCGCCGGTGTGCGTCCCGCCGGGCGGTCGCAGGTCAATCGAGATCCAATTGACCGAAATCGCGCTGCTGCCGGTGTTCTGATAAGTGACCGAGCCGTTCAGCGTTTGCCCCGCCATCACGCTGGTCTTGTCCAATGTCAGCGGCGAGGAGATCACCAGCCCGCCGGTCGCCGGCGCAGTGACCGTCAGGGCCGCCGAGGCGGACTTGGTGGAGTCGACGTGGCATCTGGCCACCACGTGGTACGTGCCGGCCGTTGCAGGCGCGGCGTAGGTGCCGTCGGCGGCGATCGAGCCACCGCCGATTTCCTGGACCGACCACGCCACCACGGTATCGGTGCTGTTGGAGACGGTGGCCTGGAATTTCTGCGAGGCGCCGGTCTGGAGCGAGGCGCTCGTCGGTGAGATGGCGACGCTGACCGGGGCGGTGACCGTGGTGACCGTCAGCATGGCCGAGCTGGAGATGGTGACACCATTCACCGTCACCGAGAGCGTATAGATGGTGGTGGTCGCGGGCGTCACCGTGTAGGGCACATCGCTCATTACGGCGCCGATGCCGGGGGTGATCTCGCCCGAGCCGACGATGAAGTGCGGGATGAGCTGCGCGGACTGTCCGCTCGCGATCGTTTGCGGAGCGGACAGCGAGACGAACGCCCGCCAATCCACCCCTCCATCCCCGCTCACGGTTATTCCGGGCATGCAGGCTGCGGCGGCGAGGAGCAGGATCGGTGCTGCAATCTGTCGTAGTTGCATTGACAACCTCCCTCGATTGCGGTTGCGAGCCCGAAGACACCCCCGCCGGATCTCGGGCCGTCTGGTTCTGGACAGCTTCTGCAAGTCTCCTTGGCTGCCGCCGGGCCACAAGGGAGCACGCTCCGCACGTTCCACGGCGAGGTGCACCGGCGGTGCCCGCTCCTCGCACGTGGACTGACTGCAAAATTCAACGCTGCGAAGGCGGCGCGGATGAGTTGCGGCCTCTTTGCGATGTGAGGGGCGGTGAGAGAAGGGCGCCGGGAAAAATTGCTTTCGTACGGTCCGAAGGCGCCACTCTGGCGCCCATTCATTGTGGTCAAGGATGGGGAAACACGCCCCGACGTGCCGCGATGAAGGTGCTGTCGTAGCGCACGGTGCCTGACGGCCGCGCGGCGTCGAGCCGTCAACGGATCATCAAACCATCCTGCTTGCCTTGCTTGAGCAGCCGTTCGACGGTCGTATCTCCGCCCCCGGTGTCGGGGTTGCCGTCGGCGCGGCATCTGGTCCGGCGGATTCGTTCCGTAGGGCCCCTCATCTACGCTCTCCAGGTGCCTCGACCACGAGCACCCAGTCGTTTGCTCCCGAGGCGTTGTCCCCCGGCGTCTCCAGCTGGACACCGGCCGACGTGGAGAGTGTCCCGGGCACTGGCATCCAGCCGCCCGTGCTCGGGTCATACCAGCGGGCACGGCTACCGGCATGCATCCTCGACAGGTCGACCGCGAAGCTCCGTGACCCGCTTCCTGTGGGCGGAATGTAGGCGACGAGAAGATCTCCCTCGGCCGTCGCAGCCGCCGCGATGTACTTCGGGCCCCGCCCTTGCCCCGAGGTGATCAGAGGAGGGCCATCCGACTCCAGCCCGGCCGGCACCAGGCGATCCCAGGGCAGCCCCTCGAACAAGGTGTGGAGATGCAGCGCTTCAAAGGTCCCCGGTGATTCGAGCTCGGCTGTCCATGAGGAGACCGCATGGTCGACGTCGTCGTAGTCCACCCGGTAGGTGCCGCGCGCCGACTCGCACAACCAGAGGAAGGCGTTGCTCCACAGGACGCCCGAACCGCCCGAGACCATCGTCCACCACCACGCCTTCCGGAACGGCTGCGTGTTGCTGCCCGGGTGCTCGTGCTCGTAGGTACTCTCGAGGAGGAACGCGGGCCTGGCGGGCTTCACCTCGCGGGCGCGGGCCGCGTACTTGTACGTGTTGGCGTATTGGTAGACGCCGTTCAAGGTCATCGAGTCCCGGAAGCGCGCCTCTTCGGTCGATATGCCGCCGAGGTGATCGAAGTTCCAGTGGCCGGTCCAGGGTTGCAACGCCCCCGCTTCCCGGATCCCGTTGAGGATTTCCCAGTGGCGTGCCTCGCCCTCGGACCCGGCGGGAGGGGCGAAGTCCCCTCCCGCGAGCCAGAGCACGTTCTTCCTTCCCTTGAACCGGGCTCCGAGGTAGCGGCCGAACGCAGCGCAGACCGGGCGCGTGTTGGCGGGCGCGGTGAGCTCCTTCCACCAACCCTCGCGACCTCCGTCGAACCCCAGGTAGTTGGGCGCGATCAGCACCAGGATGCCGTGGGCCGCGGCGCGATCGACGAAGGTGACCGCCCGATCGAAGTACGCATCGTTGGGAGTGGAGAAGTCGCCCGTTCTCACGAAGGGCTGCTCGCCGGCGCGGTTCGAGGGGGGCGTAGGATTCGGGCTCGAGGTGTAGTCATGGTTCATGAGCATCACCTCGACGAGGTTGAACCCCTTCGCGCTGCGGTTGGTCAGGTAGTGCTCCTGCTCCGCTTCCGTCAGGTTGGCGAGCGCGAGCCAGGCCGTCTCGCCTTTGATGAGGAAGGGCCGGCCGCGCTGGTCGATCAGGTGCCGCCCACCAGGAGCGACTTGCAGCGGGTACTGGTAGGAGCGGCCGTGTGTGCGCACCACGATGCTCACGCTCCGCCGATCCGTTTGCCCGGCCGCGGCGGCTGTCAGCGTGACCGTGCAGGCGCCGGGGGCGGTCGCCGTCCATTCCGTCGAGGCCGCGCCCGAGTTGGCGAAGGTTCCGCACCCTGGCGGGGTCGCGGTCCAGGCGAATGTCACTCGGGCCACCGGCCCGCCGCGGGCCTGCAAGAGCATCCGGTCCCCCACGACGACGGAGTTACGCGGCGCGACGATTGCGGTGACCACGGCTCGGTCCAAGGTGGGCAATGCGGCTGCGATCGTCGCATCGACCTCGACCGGATCCCCCGGGGCAGCCGCGATGGTGACCACCGTCTCCCCGAGCAGGGCGCTCGCAGCGTCGAACGCCTCGATCTTGACCGCGTGTGGGCCCGGACTGACGGCGATCGCGCCATACCACTCGCCCGCGGAAGCGCCGCTCCGCAACGCAGCCGCCGCGGCCGCGTCTACCGAGGCGGCGACGCGATTAGCGTGCGCGGGCAAGACTCGAACCGTCATCTCCACCAGGCTGCCCGGGTAAGGTGGTCTTGGCGCCGACCGGCACGCGGCCAGAAGGCCCAGGAGCACGAGCACGACTCGGCCGCCGTGTTTACCCCGCACGTCGCTACCGTTTCTCCAACGCCGCCTTCTCGACCAGGGCGAAGCGTTTCTGCCTGGCCTCGGCGGCTAGTGTGCGGAAGCGGCTCTCCGCTTCCTGCGTCTTGCCGGCCGCGGAGAGCGCCCTGGCGAGGAGCAGCTCGGCATCGAACCGATGGGGTACCTCCGGCAGCCGCGCAGCGACGGCTTTGTTGAGGCGAACGATCGCCGGCAGCCGCGCAGCGACGGCTTTGTTGAGGCGAACGATCGCCAGCTCCGGGTGCTTCTCGGAAAGCTCCACATCGGCGGCGGCGATCTGCCCGTTCAGCTCGTCGGGCGCACGCGCCACGGCCGTGGCAGCGACCGTATGCGCTTCCTCGATCTTGCCCGCCGCGACGAGCACGCGCGCGAGCGCGGCAGCCGCTTCCGACGAATCGACATGCGCGCGCTCGTGCTGCTCGACCGCGGCGCGCGCCATCGCCTCGGCGGTGTGCGAGAGGGAAGGAATGCAGCTCCTGAATTGCCCGCCTTGCATCCGAGAGTGGATCTCGCGCGAAGGAGAGCGAACATGAGCGAGCATCTCGACCTCGCGTTGCGAGCGCACGGCTCCTTTACGGATAACGATGGCACAACGCTCGTTCGTCGCGATCCGTGGAAGCTCCGAAATCGGCGAGACCACCGCCAAAGCAAACGTGCCCTCTTGCCGGAGACATTGGTGAAAAGTGGGATCTACTTCGCTGGCTTCTTCCGCTCCTGCTCGGCGATCGGCGCGTAGTCATACGTCGGGTAGAACTCGGTCCGATACGCGCTCCACGCCTTTTCCTCGACGAGCCGGTTCACTTCGCGCAGCCGTTCAGCCGGCAGTCGCACCGTGACGACCTGGCCAATGCCCATCATCACATACCAGGAGACGACCTCCACGCCCTTTGGCGGGAAGGCCTCGTTGAAACCCGTGCGCGCAAGCTGTGCCTGGATCTCCGGCAGCGTCTTCGACTGATCGTGGCGCAGGAAGATGGTGAGCAGGATCTTTCCGCGATCATCCTGCTCCGGGGACACGGCGGGTGCCGCGAGCAAGAGCAGGGCGCAAGCGATTCTCATGGGAGCCTCCCCAGGCAGTCTACAATCGCTCGCGCAGTGAGGGGCGCTGAACTTGCATTGCTGGGAACGAGGAGCTTGGCTAGAGACCAAGGGAGTGGTCACGATGCGCCTGCTCCCCTTTGCCGCCCTGCTGGCCACGCTATCTGCCGGCGCGCAGGAGACGGCCGAGGTGAAGCCGCTGGGCCCGCGCCTCGAGCGCTTCACGTATCCGTACCCGGCTCGTGAGTTCGTCATCCAGAGCCAGGGACACGACCTCGCGATGGTCTACATGGATCTCACACCGCCGCGGGCCAATGGACGCATCGCAGTGCTGCTGCACGGAAAGAACTTCTGCGGACCGTACTGGATTGCGACGGCCGAGCGCCTGCGTGATCAGGGCTATCGCGTCGTCGTCCCCGACCAGGTCGGCTTCTGCAAGTCGTCCAAGCCGCGCGGCTACCAGTACACACTGCATCAGCTCGCCGCGAACACGCACGCCCTCTTGCAGCACCTGGGAGTCGCGAAGGCGGTGGTCATCGCGCACTCGATGGGCGGCATGGTCGGCGTCCGCTACGCTCTGATGTTTCCTGAAGGGGTCGAGAAGCTGGTGCTGGTAGATCCGATCGGCCTCGAGGACTGGAAGGCCAAGGGCGTGCCCTGGCGCAGCGTGGACGAGTGGTACAAGAGCGAGCTCAAAACCAGCTTCGCCTCCATCAAGTCGTACCAGCTCAAGAGCTATTACGATGGGAAGTGGAAGCCCGACTACGACAAGTGGGTGGCGCTGCAAGCGGGCATGTACCAGGGCGAAGGAAGGGAAGAGGCAGCCTGGGCGGGCGCGCTGACTTACGACATGATCTATGCGCAGCCAGTGCTGTATGAGTTTCCCAACCTCAAGCTGCCGGTGGTGCTCATCATCGGTCAGCGCGATCGCACGGCCCTGGGCAAGGACCTCGCCCCGCCCGATGTAGCGGCGAAGCTAGGCAACTATCCGGAGTTGGGCCTTGAGGCGACGAAGCGAATTCCCGGCGCGCGCCTCATTCCGCTGGATGGCCTCGGGCATTCTCCGATGATCGAGGCGCCAGAGCGGTTCTACCAGGCGCTGGACGAGGCCATGGGCGACCGCTCCGCGCGATAGGATTCTCGAGCGACCACACTCCGACCCGGTCAAGGAATGACCGTGATGCTGGTGACCGGATGAATCTCCATCCACTTCGCGTGATTCGTGTCTCGCACGTACGAGCCCACGATCGTCACGTGCGACCCGATCGGAGGAATCTTGATCGCGCTCTTGTATGAGGAACACGCCGGTTTGGCATCGGCCTGAGTCGGCGGCGTGAACTTGCACACGATCTCGAACACGAGATTTCCGCCCTCATCGGTCATGTTGCCTTGGTTCAGCAGATCTTGAAACGGCGGATCGACACGGAGCCATCCGTGGGTATCGCCATCGGCCTCGTGGCGCACGCCATCTGGCTGTTTCCCGTGCGTGGCGTCGACGATGGTACCGGTGACCACCATGCAGGCGTGCTTCACGATCAAGCGATACGAGTGATAGACGTGATGCCAGAGCGTATCGTCGCACGTTGGAGACCCCGCCGCTTCGGCCGCGCTTTCTGGGTCGCCGGCGGGATTCGACGAAGACGGACTGACGATCACGTGAATCGATTTCGAGTAGACCCATCCCTCTTTGCCGTCGCTGGTCTTGACCTGCAGGTACCCGTGCTCGGGGGTCGGATCAATCAGTGTGAGCTTGTCGCCGGAATGGAGGACCGCCTCTGGTAGCTCGATCGTGCTTGGGTCCTGGCGAAGGTTGGTCTTCTGGCTACGGACGACGGCTTCCTGTGCGTTCGCGCTCTGAGCCAAGCTCAAGGTAAGGAGAACTGCCCCTGCGATCTGGTGGCGCATGAGTTTCCCCTTTCGTACATCGTGGAGACGCACCGGAGACTGGATTGTCGTCTTCCCAGACGGTCACTTGAGTCCTTGGTCGTAGGATCCTGATGCGTGGCTTCACAGGGTCGATGCTGGTCAGCGGCGATTGGTTTCTGGGACCGAAGACAGTGGGAACAGATGAGGGACGCAGATGTCGAAACCGAACCGCACACGAATTCGCACGCACGGGCATCCACTCCCGCAGCGACCGAGGCGTGCGAAACCCAACGTCTTCGCGGTCACCCACGCGGCGCATCGAACCAAGCTGGGCGGACGGGCTGGATTCGACTACCCGGTGGTTCAGGAAGGGCAGACGACGCACTTCGTGGTCTTCCGCGATTCATCGCTTGGCCCCAACGGAACGAGCTGCTCTGATGGGGTCCTGGCGACGTGTGAGAACGACTACACACAGACCGCGGCATGGTTCGGGATCGCAGCGCCACATTTTCCGGTCAACATCATCATCGCTGCGCTCGATCCTTCGGGCCAGGGAGGAGGGGGGGCCTACCACTACGGCTGCAGCGCAATTGATCTCTACTGCGATCTGAAGAGCGTCCCGAGTCTCGATATCGACTTCACGCGGATGCTGCTGGTCGCCGAACTGGTTGAGGTGTTCGAGGCGGCGCAGAACCTCGGCTGGGACTGCGGCGCCAGCAATGGGGAGGGGCTCTCGCGCGTGCTCGCGACCGCGCTTTATCCGGCAGAGCTCGACGGATACACCACTGCCGCGGCCTGGCTCGACACGCCCAACCGACCGGACTGGGTCAACAACAACAACCCGACCGATCAAGATGCCGTCTCGAACGGGTGCTCGGTACTGTTCCTCAACTACCTCAACGCTCAACTGGGATACGGGTGGGACCAGATTGCACAGGCTGGGGCGCCCACGCTCGCCCAGACGTACACCAAACTGACCGGAAACCAAGACGGGTGGAACCAGTTCAGGCAGCATCTGGACAGCAATTTTCCTCTCGGCGCACCTTCGGGGCTGACCACGGACAATCCCTACCCGCTTCCCTGAAGTCCGCCTGGAGGAACATTCGAAGCTGCTCGACCGTCAGTGGGCTGCGGCCGGCAGTACGTAATCGGTCAAGAGCTTGTCGGTTGCCGCGTGCATTCCTGTCTGCGGCTCGTCCAGCGGAGAGTAGAACCAAGATGCCGATGTCGGCCGGCGTGGCCCGCGGCCAGTCGAAAGCCAGGATCCGAGCGAGAAGGTGCATGCCGGCAGTACCTCCTGTCGGTCGCCCTATTTCATGTGCAGCGTCACGGGAAGACCTGCTTCGGACCGCCCGGCGGATAGGGCCTGGGACACGCCGCACCCGCGCACACGCGGGAGCGGCACACACGTGGCCGTGCGCGACCTATCGTCCCAGCCGAGTCTGCTTGCGAATCTTCTTGATGAACGTCCGGGTGCATCGTCCGTGCGTGCTCTCGTGGTTCATGATCTCCGCGAGCAGCCGTGTCTTCGCGTCCTGGGCCAGGACCGGGGAAGCGCTCACTTCGAGGGCGAGCTGCACACCTTCTGATGTCGTTGGGCCCTTCGGTCCCGTGGGAATCGTTCCGCTGGGGCGATGATGCGACGGCTTCGTCTTGGTGACGTCGTGGAACCCGAGCGACGTCTCGGCTCGTCGACCCGAGCCATGGCAGCTGGGACAAGTCGCCGAGCTACCACCGAGGGCGTTGCCGATGCGCCCGTCCCCGCCGCACAGACGGCACAGCTCACCGTCCATGGAACCCTCGATGGGACGTCATTTCTACCTGGGCCGGTCGGTTGGCACGCATGGCCAAGACCTGTAGCACCGATCGGTCTCGAGTAGTGCGTTCCGCCAATGCCTGCGTGGCCACGTCGATCGGCGCCGTAGCTTCCAGTATCAGGTCGAGAGCGCAGCGCGGCCGGAAATGGAGGTCCGCGCTCGAGCCCGCCAGGACGATGCTAAGGCAGGAAGCTGGCGGTGACCGACCTGGCCGAGCGGATGGTCACGGTACAGGTCGTCCCCGAGACCGAATCGCAGCCGCTCCAGCTATTGAAGAGGGAGAGGGTGTCCGGCTTCGCAGTGAGGGTCACCACCGTGCCGTATTTGTAGGACCACGAGCAGTTGGGCCCGCAGCTGATCTGGTTGGCACTGGGGGGGTTGGAGCTGGAGGTAACGGTGCCGTTGCCGGTCAGGAGGCGCGCCTTCTGGACCGTGAGGGTGAACCTCTGCAGGGTGAAGGTGGCGGTTACCGACCTCGCCGCATTCATGGTCACGGTGCAGGTCGCGCCAGAGACCGTGTCGCATCCGCTCCAGCTGGTGAAGTTGGACCCGGTGGCGGGCGTCGCCGTCAGGGTGACTACCGTGCCGCTCTCGTAGGAGGCAGAGCAGGTGGCGCCGCAGTTTATCTGGTTGAGACTGGCGGGATTGGAGCTGGAAGTCACGGTGTCACTGCCGGTGCTTGCCTTCGCCGCCGTCAAAGTCACCTTGACCGTGACCGTGAAGTTGCTCGTGCTCGTCGCCGTCCCCAACGGCGTAGTCACGCTGAGCGGCCCGGTCGTGGCCCCCGCTGGCACCGTCGCCTGAATCTCCGCCGCCGAGGTCACCGTGAAGCTCGCGGTCACCGAGTTGAAGGTCACCGAGGTGGCCCCGGTGAAGTTCGTGCCGCTGATCGTCACGCTGGTCCCCACCGACCCGCTGGTGGGTGAAAGGCCCGTGATGGTCGGCGGGCTCACGACCGTGAACGCGCTCGAGCTGGTCGCCGTGCCTCCGGCCGTGGTCACGCTCATCGGCCCCGTCGTGGCTCCCGCCGACACTGTCGCCCGAATCGAAGTGGCTGAGGTCACGGTGAAGCTGGCGCTCACCGAGTTGAAGGTCACCGAGGTGGCCCCGCCGACCCGCTGGTGGGCGCGAAGCTAGTGATCGTCGGCGGGTCCACCACTGTGAATGCGCTGCTGCTGCTCGCCGTGCCTCCGGCCGTGGTCACGCTCATCGGCCCCGTCGTGACTCCCGCCGGCACTGTCGCCCGAATCGAAGTGGCTGAGGTCACGGTGAAGCTGGCGCTCACCGAGTTGAAGGTCACCGAGGTGGCCCCGCTGAAGTTCGTGCCACCGATGATCACGCTGGTTCCCACCGGTCCGCTGGTTGGGGCGAAGCTCGTGATCGTCGGCGGGTCCACCACGGTGAATGCGCTGCTGCTGGTCGCCGTGCCTCCGGCCGTGGTCACGCT
>WNFO01011030.1_pt1 | contig 12270 bp, 11 predicted proteins | sample 5400251 | NCBI WGS metagenome assembly WNFO01 (sample SAMN13153354, study PRJNA577476) | soil metagenome | isolation source: 100 cm saprolite under Madrone tree | place: USA:California | collected 2016-06-14
ATTCGTCGCGATCCCCGTGTCGCGCTCTCCATAGAAACTGGAGGCAAAACCGGCGCGCTGGACAACTACCTCGTGATCAACGGACGCGCCCGCATCACCGAGGGCGAAGCGCCCGAAATGCTCAACCAGCTCGCCCAGATCTACATCGGCCCAGGCACGCAATTCCTGCCCGACACGTCACCTCCCGGCTACATCACTCACATCACCGTCGAATCCATCCACGGTGTAGGCCTGTGGGGCAAAGGGCATTAATACGTAGGGGAATGATACGCCGACATGGGGCATCCCGAAATGCTTCGAGCACCGGGAATCTCACCTCTGCGTAGCGACAAGGGGCGGATTAGGAGTACATCAATAATTGAGAGACGATGGTGTAGATGGTCAAGCAAGATTGGTTTCCAGTTGATGAAGGACGAACAGTCGGCACAAAAGGAAGTGAGCGTGGCGTTATTCTTCAGGATGAAGAATATGTTCAAGGGGCGCGAATTACCCTCGAACGATGCCACCATCCTCCTTTTGCCATTACCTGTGGTATCTACGGCTGGATGGTTCATACCACATTTGCTTCATCCCGGATGAAGCACTGGAAAAGCTTGAAGCGATGAAAAAGAGGCTGAGAGAAATCTGTCAGCTCATTCCCTTTCCTGATGACATGGAGCTGGAGGCGAAAAGCCATACAGTATCGAAAGCTCTCGAAGCATTTGTGAGAGAGTTTTGATGTCCCCTACCTGGCGTCAGCAGGCAAAGAAAGGGGGAAAACCCAAAAAATACGGCGCAAATGCACCACAGTTGCGCCATATCTGGCCGCAAGCAGCCACAGGAGCCATTCGCCAGCACAGTCCGATGACAACGCGACATTTGCGACAACTGCGACAACTGCGACAAAAGGTGAGGACGGGGCTATGTTGTTTTTTATAAAATGCCGGTAAGAGCGCACCTATGCCGTCGGTTCTACCAATACCCACCCTCCATCTTGTCGCTCCACCAATCCCTCGCGTTCCAACTTCAACAGGTGCGCCTCCACGGTCCACGCGGCTATAGGATGCAGTTTCGGGTCTACATCCTGGTAGATCAGGGGAACCAGCTCAGGGATGGTGGCACCAGGGGGCAACTCTTCTAAGGCCTGCAAGACCTGCTGCTCGCGCAGCATACGATGGTCAATGTACTCCGCGATTTTCGCCTGCGCATCAGCAATGATTGGGCCATGCGCGGGAACGATCTCGGCTATCTCTATCTCTTGCAAACGCGTGAGTGAGTTAATGTAGTCAAGCATATCCCCATCCGGCGGCGCAATCACATTGGTGGTGATGCCTGAAATGAGATCCCCGGCAAAGAGCGTGCGCCGCTTTTGCAGTAGAAAACAGAGGTGGTCAAAGCGATGGCCAGGCGTGTGTATGGCTTGCAGCGTATCCTCTCCGGCAGGAAAAATTGTACCGCCGGTGATCTCCTCGTCAGCCACCGGCACCCCCTGCCGGCTGAAAGCGTATATATATACACCCAGGCGATCGCGCAGCGCAACAGCTCCTCCCATATGATCAGGATGCCCGTGCGTGATGAGGATGCGCCCGATGCCGCCGCGCTCTGCTCCCGCCTGCACAACGGCATCCAGGTAGGCGCTATCGTCCACGGCAGGATCAATGACCAGCGCACCCTGGGCACCGCCGCCAAGAATAATCGTATTCGTGCCCGGCCCCGTCATAATCGAGGGATTAGGGGCCAGGATGATTGTGTATGGTTGTGGCATGAGTAATCTCCAAATAAACGGTTACAAGTGTTACAAGCGTTACAAACCTGGTTGGAGATGCGCCGATGATTGCGCAAAGGCTTTCGGGATAAACGTCCTCATCCCTGCAACCTGGTCATTTGCTCAGGCACTTCCCAGGTGTTGGCAGCATCCTCTTGCAGAAAGACTCGTGTCTTGCCATTTTCCTGGATCAGCACCGGCATGCGTGCCGGTACATGCTGCACAGCAGCGGTTTCCAGGGCCTCTTTCACGCTCCTAAACGCCGCCAGTTCGCGCAACTGGTAAATGGTAGCAAAAACGAGGGGAAATTCGCTGCGTTCAAAGCGTGCCAGCGCTTCGGCGGGTGAAATCCAGATGCCTTCGCTGGTCTCCAGGCGATCATGCGCTGCCTGTTGCTCAGATGGGGCAGTTGTCAGAAAAAAGTGGGTATCGAAACGTTTGGGCATACCCTCCGGCGTGATCCAGTGCGCGAAATAGCCCAGGCGGTCGGTCGCCAGGGTAAGCTGCTCGGCACGCGCCATCTCTACCAGTGAGCCTTGTCGTTGATGGAAAGCCTCGCGATATGTAGTAAAACGGGCAACACTCTGGTCATCGAAAGCCAGCAATTGCGCTCCACGATAAGCCAGCAAGATGCCGGCTTCCTCAAAAAGCTCGCGAATTGCGGCGGCCCTTGTTCCACTCCCAAGCGCAGTTTGCCCTTCAGGGTCCGCTGTAGTTGATGCAACAGGCGTACAGATACCCACGGTCATCTCAGCGGCACGGTCATCTTTCGTGACAGAACCGCCCGGGAAGACGTACACATCGGGCATAAAATCACTCTGGATTACACGCCGCACCATAAATACTTCCATTCCTTGCCCTGAAGCGGTTTCTCGCAGTAACATTACTGCTGAGGCCACGCGAGGCTCAACTGCCATAAAGTTTATCTCCATTCTTACTACGCAACAAGCAATTCACTATTGTATACTACCATACAGATACCAGCACGCGTACTAAACCATAGACGCAGGGTTGGTGAATGTTCCCGAACACTACGGTATTGTTCCTGATACCCGCAAGGGGTATCACTACATTTCAGGCGCAGCACAGCCAAAAATGTAGTGACAGGGCTTGCCCCTGTCAGGACCATTCACAGACCCTGACTATATTACAAGGCATGCAAGAGCTGAACGCAATCCTGGGCAAAGCGGCTAATCGTCGCTTCAGCGAAGTCAGGACATTCACCGAGATCGGCGCGGTACATAGCCTCTCTGATGTGCAGCTCGCCGCCCCCATTCCGCGCCCGCGCAAGAATATCGTATGCCTCGGCCAGAATTATGCAGAACATGCAAAAGAATCGGCAGAGGCACGCGGGCGCGAGGCTGCAGAGCTGGAAGCCCCCATATTCTTCACAAAGGCACCCACCACTGTCAATAGCCCGTATGGCAAGATCGTCATCGACCCATCGGTCTCTGTAGAGATCGACTGGGAGGCAGAACTGGCGGTGATTATCGGGAAGGGTGGCAAGAATATCCGCGAGGAAGAGGCATTGTCCCATGTCTTTGGCTATACTGTACTGAACGATGTCTCAGCCCGCGATCTTCAGTGGCGTCATAAGCAGTACTTCAAAGGCAAGAGTATCGACGGCTATTGCCCCATGGGACCCTGGATTGTTACTGCCAATGAAATAGCTGATCCACAAGAACTGACAGTGAGATTGCGCGTCAATGGCGTCACCAAGCAAGATGGCAACACGCATATGATGATTTTTCCCGTGCACACCATCATCGCCGTACTCTCCCAGGGCATGACTTTAGAGCCTGGCGATATCATTGCGACCGGCACTCCCAGCGGCGTGGGTTTTGCACGCAAGCCGCCCGAATTTCTCAAAGCCGGAGATGTAATGGAAACCGAGATTGAAGGCATCGGTACGCTGAGAAATCTCGTGGTGAACGCATCATGATGTAGGGAAGCAGTATCGCGTCCCGCCCGAGTCTGAAAAGGAGTACATATATAATGGACGCCTTCGAACTCACCCACCTTAGCGACCAGCAGGAGCAATCATATCTTGAATTTCTGCGCGTGCCTGCGCTCAGCGCTGGCCTATATATGCTGCCAGCGGGTGCAATCGATACACAGGAGCCGCATACGGAAGACGAGGTGTACTACGTCATCAGCGGTCGTGGCCTAATCCAGGTAGGCTCAGAGAATCGCCCGGTTGAGGCAGGCACACTGGTATATGTAAAAGCAAACGTCGAACATCGCTTTCACTCGATCACCGAGGACTTGAAACTTCTGGTGATCTTTGCACCCGCCGAATATACCTATCAGGCTACACCCGAACCTCCTCGCGCACCCAGCCCGGCATAACTCCCCACAAATTCAGCGCTGTGGGCCGCGAATGCCAGAGGCGCGGAGGCGTCGTCACATCGTGATCATAGTATTGTTGCAGCTCTTCGGCCCATGCCAGTAATTCCGCGCCAGCAGGAATACTATAACCGACGTGATCGACGTCCTGTTTCCCCTGTAGAATCACAATCGTATGATGATCGCTATTGCAGCGCAGCCAGACACACTCACGCAGCAGCCAGTCAGAGATATCAAAACCCAGGGCCTCGGTATAAAAATTGACCATAGCCTCCAAATGCGTGGTGCGGAGCGCCAGGTGTTGCAGGGCATGTGGATGCAGGCGCGTCCTCCGTCCTTCGCTGCTTGCAGGAGGGAGAGTCAAGGAATCATCAGAGGTAACCGAAATCTCAATGCGGTTCCCGTCAGGGTCATCAAACCAGAGCGTGTCACCTACCTCTGGATTGCCGTCACGAGGTTGCAGCGCCAGTTCGACGCCAGACTGGTTGAGGCGCGCGGCGAGAGCGGCGAGTTCAGCATCTGTGTCAACTTCGAAGGCGATATGATGAAGGTGTGTGTGCTGCACAGGGCCACGCCCGTTGTTGGTGGTAGAGCGTGTGTCGTTAAACACCCCTAAGCAATGGTGCTCATCGCCCAGGGATAGGAAGGTATTGGCATCCTCAAATTCAACATCCTCACCGGATGGCTTGATCTCGGTGGCTCGCAGATTAAACCCCAGCACCTGTCGATAAAATCGCGTCTGGCTTGCTACATCCGTTGCCCATAATCCGACATGGGCCAATCGTTTCACGCGAACCTTCTGAACCTGCTGCTCGCTCATAGATGCCTCCCGTTGCACAGTGTGTGTTTATCATACTCTACATTCACATGCTTTAACGGGTATCATACACACACGTAGCGGGAGGGTCAACGAAACCACCCGAAGGTCATATAGGCAAAAGGGCGACCCAAGGGTCCCCTCCCCGCTCCGCACCTCTCCCGCCCCTACTCTTCTTCGATCCGTTCCACTTCAACTTTTATTTTGTTGCCTTGAAGCGCATTAGCAGCGGGAGTGTACGCGGGGGGGTCCCACTCGAACGAAATCTTCTGGCGTTTAATAGGCACATCGGCATGCAGCATGTCCCAGCGATCCTCGCGGGCCATGTGTAGCTGTAGTTGCTGTTCATCCACTTCAAGGCGGCGCGAGATCGCAGAGAGCAGATCAGCCTTAATCAGCTCCAGCAATTCAGGATTCATCTTGAGGCGATCATGCGCCAGAACCACTTTCAAGCGTTCCTTTGCGACCGCGCTGGGAGTGGGTTTCTTGCGACCTGCTATGAAACTAAATACACCCATAATTACCGCCTGCTCTTTCAAGATGGCTAGGAACGTACACGCCTCTCCATCGCCGGTCCAAATCCAAGCAGCCGCCTCAAGCGTTCCATGAGCGTTGGCGCGTCTTCTATTTCATCGAGGGGGATCTCTTCGCCCATGATGCGCTGGGCAGCACTGACGAATGCACGCCCGGCCTGCGAGTGTTTGTCGTAGACGATAGGCTCACCCTTATTGATTGCTACAATGATCATCTCATCTTCTGGAACAATGCCTAGCAGGTCGATGCCCAGCACTTCCAGCACATCGGTCACGTCCATCATATCCCCTCGTCTCACCATTTCGGGACGCAGGCGATTGAGGATAAGACGTGGCTCCGGCTTCCCGGCAGCTTCAACCAATCCAATGATGCGGTCTGCATCACGCACCGAGGCCATTTCAGGGTTGGCCACAATGATAATCTCATCGGCCCCAACAATTGCATTGCGGAATCCCTGCTCGATGCCTGCAGGAGAATCGATCAGCACAAAATCAAAATCCTGGCGCAATTGCTGGCAGAGCTGCTCCATCTGGACGCTGTTCACCGCGTTTTTGTCGCGCGTTTGTGCGGCAGGCAGCAAATACAGTTCGGGCAGGCGTTTGTCTTTGATCAACGCCTGCCGTAAACGGCACTGTCCCTCCACCACATCGACCAGATCATAGACAATGCGATTCTCCAACCCCATAACGGCATCGAGGTTACGCAGGCCGATATCTGCATCTAGAACCGCGACTTTCTTTCCCCGCATCGCCAGGGCAGTTCCCAGATTTGCTGTGGTTGTGGTTTTGCCGACACCACCCTTCCCAGAAGTGATCGTAAGCACCCGACTATCCATACACGTCTCCCTGTTAAGCAACTGTTCAACAATCTCTATCCTATATGTAAACCCCCATTGAGGTGTGATAAATCTGGCCCCTCCAGGGGTAAATGTTTTCCGCCTACTTTCGCGAACGACTGTTGACCCAACGCTCGACTACAATCTGCCCGTCCCTGATCGCCGCGACCTCCGGACGGGCCTGCAACTCAACCCCCTCCGGTGGACGCGAGAGTAGATGGGCGATACGTAGCTGCACCGGCGTGAGCAACAGCGAGCACACGACGGCGCTTTCGTTTTCAGGATATCCTGCATGCACCATGCCACGTAAGGCTCCCCACACAATAATATCTCCACCGGCGATGATTTCCGCACCATGATTGACATCACCCATCACAACTATATGGCTGGCATGGTGGATAGCCTGGCCGGAACGGACAGTACGCCGTAAAAAGAGTGTATCGAGCGAGTCCCGTGGATCGTGCTGGTATGGCTGGGCTCGCCCGTTCGTCACCTGTGTAGCAGGAGATGGATCACCAGGAAAGGGAGAGGATATCGTCGTTGTGACCGGGTCCGGTGATGTCACCGACATCTGATAATGCGCCAGCAAGGCTTCAAGTTGAGTACGCTCACTTACCCTAAGTCTCCGCTGAGTGGTATCAACGGCAAGCGAGGCGCCACGAAAGAAGCCGGGAGCTTCTGCAAGACGTTGGGAGAGAGCATTGAGCAATTCGCCAAAGGGGGTTTCTGGCTCTAAAGTTAAAAGCAGGCCGTTGCGCGTTCCCTTGATTGCAACATATCCTTGCACTGAATGTTTCTCCTCCCCTTCCAGGTCGCTTTGCGTTTTGGATTCATGCCTTTCCTGAGTGTCCTCCATACTCATGATCTGTCCATCCGTCCTGCTACTGGATAAAGGGTGTATAAAGCTGACATCCAAGCGTGTCGTATTAACATCAAGTATAAGCTTCCAGGCTTTAAAACGCAAGAGTATTAGGTACTTTGTTCCGCGTAGAGGTTCGACTTATCATGTTCTACATTACTTTTGCGGCTTGCAGTTGCCCCAACATTCGCATACAATAACGCAAGGTATCCCCAGAGGATACTACCGACCAATCGAATGGATGAGGAAAACCTATGGCCAATTTCATGAACTTTCCGACCCCGCGCGAGCACGTCTTGACCTATGGGAATACAACCATTGGCATCATCCCCGGTATTTGTCTCGTTTCGCACTTTCAAGTCGGTTCCTGGCAGGTATTATACCGGCCCACGGAGACGGGCAATATCAGGCGCTGGGGCTTGCCGCTGATGATCCCCAACTTTTCGCGGCTCAAAGACGGGATCTTCAAAGAGAAAGGAACAACGCTCCCTATCCATGGCTTTGGTCGCGACCTGCCGTGGACCGTCGTCGAGTTAAATACTACCTCTCCGACCGGCTGGGCGAAGCCAGGACGCAGTCCGTTGCCGGTCGGAATAAGATCGAATACTACACACCTGGCAATGCAATTAAGCAGCAGTGACGCAACACGCCCCGATTACCCATATGAATTTACCTTCACTGCAACCATTACCGCCGGAGAAGGAACATTGACCTACACACTGCTAATGGAGAATCATAGCAGCGAAACTATGCCTATCGCTCCCGGCTTTCACCCTTATTTCGCCGTAACCCAGTCAGAGAAAGCCGATGTGGTCACCGGCGGCCCACCAGGATTCGACATGCACGCCTTCGACTGGGTCCAGCACATCCCTGACAATCCTTATCCCTTTCCACACCAGGTCACTCTTCAATTTCCCCGGCGCGGGACATTGACGATGAGCGAGTTACCCCAGGACGGCAGCTATGCACTGGCAAATATGCAGGTCTGGTCCGAGCCGCCAACCAGACCCGATCATGATTTTATCTGCTTTGAGCCTACGGTAGGCAGTGAAGATGCGCTCAATCGCCCTGCTGATCGCCTGAATATTGCAACCCGAAGCACAGGGAAGATCGTATTACAATTGAGGGCCCAACCATTGTAACGTGCATTTGGGACATTCATACGATATAATAAGAGCGTTACCAGGCAATGACCCACAACTTTATCATTGCCGTTGTAGAGAATTGCAAGCCTGGATAGTCCGTCACACGCGCCGGGGCCAGAAAGCAGGGCACATCTTTAATGGATAAGAAACCGGCCAATATGCATTGGCTACAGAATAATAATAACAATGCGCCTCGGCGTCAACAAAATCAGTTCCGTCCAGGCCCCGGCACTAGCCCAAATGGGCAGCCACCGCAGCGAGGTATCTCGCCTCTCAATCGCTGGTTACTTGTGATTGTGTTGTTGATGCTGGGAATATTCCTCTTCCAATTTTTTAATAACAATAACAATTCCAGTGCGCAACAACGTGATGAGTTGGGTTACAGCCAATTTTACGATCAGATCAACAAGGGCAATGTTAGAACTGTAACTCTCATTGGATCGACCGATATCACGGGAACCTTCTGCCAATCAGTAACGACGTCGGCCGGGACTTTTAATCAATTTCACGTAGTACAACTGCTTAACGGCGACCCAAACCTTGTGCCACTACTGACCGATGCCCCTCCGAGCAAAGCTTATAAGCAGCCCACCTGCCATAGCAGCATAACCGTTACTACACAACCGCCTTCAGATAATGGTTTCTTTGTGAACCTGCTGATTACGCTTCTCCCCTGGGTCTTCTTGATCGCCATCTTCATTTTCATCAGCCGCCGCGCCACGCAGGGCCAGCAGGGCATCTTCAGTTTTGGTAAGAGCCGTGCCAAGCTTATCCTCGAAGACCGCCCCACCACGACGTTTGCAGATGTCGCGGGTGTAGACGAGGCAAAGTTCGAGCTGGAAGAGGTGGTTGAGTTTTTGAAGACGCCGCAGAAGTTTCAACGCCTGGGTGGCAAGATACCACGTGGTGTACTGCTGGTAGGCCCTCCGGGCACAGGTAAAACCCTGCTGGCAAGAGCCGTTGCCGGTGAAGCCAGCGTCCCGTTCTACTCTATGTCCGGCTCAGAGTTTGTCGAAGTGCTGGTGGGTGTCGGCGCCAGTCGTGTTCGTGACCTGTTCGACCAGGCGAAGAAAGCAGCGCCCAGCATCATTTTCATCGACGAGATCGACGCGGTAGGCCGGCAGCGAGGTACAAGCATCAACACCAACGATGAGCGTGAGCAGACACTGAACCAGTTGCTCGTAGAGATGGACGGCTTCGATACACGCCAGGCAGTGGTGGTGGTTGGCGCTACTAACCGTCCTGATGGACTCGACATAGCGCTGCTGCGTCCAGGCCGCTTTGACAGGCGCGTGACGGTAGATCGACCAGATTGGAATGGACGTCTTGCTATCCTCAAAATTCACGCGCGTGAGGTTCCTTTGGGACCCGACGTGGACCTTGTCACCATCGCGCGCTCTACGGTGGGAATGGTAGGAGCCGACCTGGCAAACCTGGTGAACGAAGCAGCGCTGCTGGCGGCCCGCCGCAACCAGGATTATGTGACGCAGCAGTGTTTCAGCGAGGCGCTGGACAAGATTCTGCTTGGCGCCGAGCGGCCCCTGGTACTCAGCGACGAAGACCTCAATGTCATCGCTTACCACGAAGGCGGGCATGCCTTAACCGGCCTGCTTTCCGAGAATGCCGATCCAGTCACGAAGGTTACGATTGTGCCACGCGGCCAGGCTTTAGGCGTCACCATGTCTACGCCCGTCGATGATCGCTATAACTACTCGAAAGAGTACTTGCTCACGCAGATCGTTACTGCGCTGGGAGGTAGAGCGGCTGAACAGGTAGCGATCGGGCACATCACAACGGGAGCGGAGAACGACCTGCAAAGGGTGACAGCCATCGCACGGCAAATGGTCACACGCTGGGGTATGAGCGAACGCGTGGGCACTGTTTCATTCAGCGAGCGCCAAAGCCCATTCCTGACAGTCGGTGATGTCGGCGCTCCCAGCGAATACAGCGAGACGACCGCTGAGTTGATCGATGATGAGGTTGAGCGCATTGTGCGTACTTGCTATAACCGTTCGCTAGAACTTCTGACAACGCATCGCGCAACACTGGATCGTATTGCCCAGGAACTACGCCGCCAGGAAACGATCGACGCGCGACAACTGCGGCAAATCCTGGAGGAGACAGGAGCAACTATGGCCATGCCAGACACTTCTCCTAAAACCGTTCCCCAGGAACTCGCACCACCACCACCGCCGTCTGAGCCTGTGGTGCCGCCAGAAAATCAATAATTGTGCTGTAAAGGGGCGGGCGAGGCTAGCACCGCCCCCATTCGCACCAACTTAAGCAAGGAGATGACAAAGCAAGGATCAATCTGACATGATAGACACAAATGATCTCGAGCGTGTTATCGTGCCAGAAAGGACCCTTGTCATGAGTAGTGTAGCATATGTCGGTGAACGGTTGCAGTTCATCTTGGAAGAGCGCGCGTGTGCATTAGCGAAGGAAACAGGCTGCATCAAACGGGAGCGCAAGTTCAGTGGGGCGGATTTGGTGCAAACCTTCGTCTTCGGCTGGCAGCAGCATCCGGAGGCGAGCCTGGAGAGCTTGGCCTCGACCGCAGAGATGCGCGAGGTGTCGGTGAGCGACACTGCAGTGCATAAGCGCTTCACGCCGGAGTGTGCGCAGTTCTTGCATCGGGTGTTGGAAGAGATGAGCAGCGTGGTGGTGCAGGCGGCTCACGACGTACCAGTGAAGTTGCTGCGGCGCTTCAGTGCGGTGATCTTGGAAGACAGCAGTAGCATCAGCTTGCCCGATGAACTCGCTGAGGTGTGGCAGGGCTGTGGAGGCAAGCAAGCGCATACGGCGGCAGCCGTCAAACTGCATGTGCGCTGGGAGCTCAAACGAGGGCAGATGCACGGACCCAAGCTGACGGATGGACGCACCTCCGATCAGGCTGGGCCCCTGAGGGACCAAGAGGTGCTGCCAGGCAGTCTGTCCATTCACGATTTGGGCTACTTCAATGTGCGGCAGATGGCGGCACGCCATCGGGCAGGCGGCTACAGCCTGACGCGCTTACGAGTCGGCACGGCGCTGTTCACGCGGGCAGGCAAACGCTTAGCCCTGGACAACACGCTGCTGCCGCAGCGCGTGGGCCAGATGAAAGAGCTGCATGTGCTGGTGGGAGCCAGCGAACGGCTGCCGATGCGCTTGTTGCTGCTGCGGGTGCCCAAAGCGGTGGCCGACCAACGACGCGAGGAGTTGCGCGTCGATGCCCAGCGCCGTGGGCACCCCCTCTCGGAAGAGGCGTTGCGGCTGGCCGACTGGACGATGCTGATCACCGATGTGCCCGCCAAGCGCTTACGCTTTGAGGAGGCCTTAGTGCTGCTGCGCGAACGCTGGCAGATGGAACTGTTGTACAAACTCTGGAAACAGTGTGGTCAGGTGGACGAATGGCGCACGCACCATCCCTGGCGCGTGTTGTGTGAACTGTATGCCAAACTGATCGGAGTGCTGCTGCAACAGTGGCTGATCGTGCTGTTCGCCTGGCATGACCCGCAGCGCAGCCTGGTCAAACTGGCGCAGGTGGTGCGGGATATGAGTTGGACGCTGATGGATCCGTTGGCGCGCCAACGGTCCGTGCGGGCCGCCTTGCGGCTCATTGGTCGGCGGATGCGTTCGGGCTGTCACATGAACAAGCGCAAGAAGCATCCCAACTCCGCCCAACTGCTGGAGCAGGAGGCGGTCGAGTGGGCCTTAAGTTGGTGCGAATAGGCGACCATAAAGGCCCACCCAACCTCTCTTCACCTCTCTCGCCCCTACAGGTAGGGTTTTTCCCACGCACTGATGGAGAAGCCCAAAACTGTTAGAATTACTGTCACACGCGGTTTTGGGTGTACAATGTAGGGCATAAGACGAGATGAGAAGGAAATTCAGACAGGAGGTTGTCTATGACCACAACGGCCAATGTATACCAGAACTACATCGGGGGCAAGTGGCAGAGCGCACACAGCGGCCAGACTTTCCCTAACTACAATCCGGCTACGGGAGAAA
>WNFO01004292.1_pt1 | contig 12269 bp, 9 predicted proteins | sample 5400251 | NCBI WGS metagenome assembly WNFO01 (sample SAMN13153354, study PRJNA577476) | soil metagenome | isolation source: 100 cm saprolite under Madrone tree | place: USA:California | collected 2016-06-14
GGTTGGGCGAAGGTGACGAAGTGGCCGCCGGGGTCCTGAACGCTGAATTCGCGCATGCCGTAGAAGGCGGTGCGGACAGGCATGACGAGTTTGACGTCTTTCATGGAGGCGAGGACGGCGTCGAGATTGTCGACTTCCATGTAGAGATAGGTTGGGCCCTTGCCGGCGGTGGCAGCGACTTCTTTTGGCGCGTCTTTTTCAACGCTGGCGTAGGTTTGGTACATCACTTCGGCAGTTCCCTTCTGAAAAGCGACAAAACCGAGTTTGTTGCCGTCGGGGACTTCGATGGTTTTGGTGAAGCCGAGGCGATCGACCCAGAAAGGGATGATCGGCTCGATCTCCTTGACGAGCAGGACGGTGGTGAGACGTTTCACGTTCATGGGATTTTTCTCCTGAGATGAAATGGATTGCGGCGAGAGGAAACCAAGAAACAGGGCAAAAGCGGCAAAGGGGAACGGAAAGATTCGCATGGGCAGATTCTCCTTGACGCGACTACTAGTCTTAATTAGACTAGCCAAGGGTAGAAGGTGGGAAATTCGAAGTCAAGGAGATTTTAATGGCAGCGACATCCAGCGGCCGGCGCAGGCAGTTGGGCGACTTGATCTCGATCGGGCCGGCGATGCTGCGGGATTTTGCGCAGCTGAAGATTCATAGCGTGGCGCAGCTGGCGCGCCAAAATCCGAAGCGTATGTATGAGCGGCTGAACCGGCTTCGCGGGCAGCGGCAAGATCCCTGCGTGCTGGACACGTTTTGCGCGGCGGTGGCGCAGGCGAGAAGTCCGCGGCTGCCGGCGGAGCAATGCCAGTGGTGGTACTGGAGCAGAAAGCGGAAGTCGGGAAAGAAATGAGGAAGAAATTGAACGCAGAGACACAGCGAGCGCAGAGTTACGGGCGGAAAGAGAAAAAACATCGCGGCGCGAAAAGGAAATTGGGGCTGACTACGCCGGATCTGGTGCTGTTGAGCTTGTTGGCGGAGCGGCCGATGCACGGGTACCAGGCGAATCTGGAGCTGGAGAGGCGCGAGATCCGGGATTGGGCGGGAATTTCGCGGCCGCAGGTTTACTACTCGCTCGAAAAATTGGCGGGGGCGGGATTGATCCGGAGTTTGGAAACGGGTGAACCGGCCGCGGGGCCGGAGCGGAGTGCTTTCGAAACGACAACGAATGGCAAGGGTGCGCTTGCGGCTGCTCTCGAGCGCGACGAGTGGACTACGCAACGGGAGCGCCCGGCATTTCTGACGTGGGTTGCGCTTTCGTGGCAGGCACGGCCGGGGGTGTTTGAGAAACAGATGGAACGGCGGCGGGAGTTTCTGGAGAAGGAGGTTTTGCGGGAGAAGGAAGTTTTGGCGTCTATTCTGGAAGAGGTGGGGCATCCGTATCATGAGGCGGTGTGGATGGTGGGGCTGATGATCGAACAGTTTCAGGTGGAATTGGAGTGGCTGAAGAAAGTGGCGCGGGAATTGCCGAAGAGAGGGCGGGCGCAGCGGCCTGATTATGCGTTGAGGGGAATTTGAAGAGCGGCTCGGGGACTGGCCACCGGCACGATTTATCGTGCCCCTACAATGGCGGGGAAATTTGGTGATGAGGTTTAACGCGCAAAAGCGGGAGCTTCGCTCCCGCACTCAATATTAAAGGTTGAGGGCGCCGGAATAGACGAGGCGGGCTTTGCCGGTGTCGCCGCGTTCGATGCGGCCGATGCGGAAAAATTTCTCGCGGCGGCGCTTGAGGTCGGCTTCGGCTTCTTTCACATAGTCAGCGGGGACGATGACGATCATGCCCACACCCATGTTGAAGGATTGGAGGAGTTCGTCGGTATCGATTTCACCGAGCTTGGCCAGATATTTGAAGATGGAGGGAATTGGCCACGCGTCGAGATCGATGATGGCCTTTACGCCGCTGGGAAGGACGCGCGGAAGATTGCCGGGGATGCCGCCGCCGGTGATGTGGGCGAGGGCAGAGACCCATCCTTTGTTAAGAAGATTTTTCACGGCGGGCGCGTAGCAGAGATGCGGCTTGAGGAGTTCGGCGCCGATTTTGTTGCCGACTTCGGCGACGTACGTGTCGGGCTTGAGCTTGGCGACTTCGAAGGCGAGTTTGCGGGCGAGGGAATAGCCGTTGGTGTGCAGGCCAGCGGAGGGAAGCGCCAAGAGCGTGTCGCCGGGCTTGACGTTTTTGCCGGTGAGAATATTTTTGCGTTCGACGATGCCGACGATAAAGCCGGCGAGATCGTATTCACCAGCAGGATAGAAGCCGGGCATTTCGGCGGTTTCGCCGCCGATGAGGGCGCAGCCTGCTTTGCGGCAGGCGCGGCTCATGCCATCGACGAGCTGCTCGACGACGTTGGGTTCAAGCTTGCCCATGGCGAGGTAGTCGAGGAAGAAGAGCGGCTCGGCGCCCTGGACGAGAATGTCGTTGACGCAATGATTGACGAGGTCGCCACCGACGGTGGAGTGAACTCCCATGGCCATGGCGATTTTGAGTTTGGTGCCAACGCCGTCCGCGCTTGAGACGAGGACAGGTTCCTTGTATTTTTTGTGATCGAGAGAGAAGAGCCCGCCGAATCCGCCGATACCGCCGAGGACAGCGGGCGTGAAGGTGCGGCTGGCGAGATGACGAATGCGCTGCTTGGCGTCATCGGCTACGGCGATATTGACTCCGGCATCCGCGTATTTCATGGTGAGGCGCCTCAACAATTCGATGCGTGACGCTGGAACTGGCGGTGCGGCTTGCCGGGTCAAAACCTGCGGGTCTGTGGGTGGCCGCGAGGTAAAGGAACACGACAAAGGTCACACTGTGGGCAGAACAAAAAACGGAGTCGAAGAGTAAGAGCCGCCCCTCCCGTAAAACCTTTCGGGATTGTCAAACGCATCTTAGAACGGGCCCTGCAAATACCCTCGACCGCTAAAGTTTAAAACACATGGAACAGCCTGCGCCAGCGGACGGTGCCGGGATGAATCAGGGCGTTGCCGTAGGCTAGGAACCGGGCGCCGATATCACCGTTCCAGGCGTCGCGCGGCGCGTCCAACGACATATAAATGAGCACCGGCGTACCGAGAATATCATTGCGAGGCACACAGCCCCAATAGCGGGAATCGAGGGAATTCTCGCGATTGTCGCCCATGACGAAGTAGCAGTCTTTCGGAACGGTGAACGGCAGGCCGGCAAACGGGGCGATTAGCTGCGATCGGCCGGGAGGCTCGCTGCGGCCGATGGTGTAATTTTCGGCGAGTTTCTTACCGTTAATCCAGACGGCGCCGTCGTGGACGTCGACCGTTTCACCGGGGAGGCCGATGACACGTTTGACGTAATCGGGCTGCGCGGGATCGAACGGCGGCTTGAAGATGACAATCTGCTGGCGCTTGGGTTCGCGCCAGAGAGGAATGTGGAGATTGGTGAAAGGAATTCCGGCGTCGTAGCCGATGCGGCTCATGATGAGGTGGTCGCCGATGAGCAGCGTGTTTTCCATAGAGCCGGAAGGAATGACGCGGGCCTGGCCGAGGGTGCCGTTGATGAGCATGAAGGCGAGGATGACCCAGAACCAGGCGATAATTTCGCTTTTGACCTTGGCACTCATGGAGGCGTCGGCTTCCTTTGCGGAAGCGCCGTTCTTGATTTTCACTTTGATTGCGTCAGCTTTCACGTTCCACCGTTACGACCTCGGTCGTCTTTCCGTTTGAAGAGGACTCCCGGACTTCGAGTTGCACGAGGTCCGTTGGATAGTTGCCTGTGTAGCAAGAGGTGCAGAATTTGCCTTCGGTGTCGTTCACGGACTGCTTGAGGCCGCCGAGAGAGAGATAGCCGAGGGAATCGGCGCCGAGGTACTTGCGGATTTCCTCAGGCGAGTTGGAGGAAGCAATTAGCTCTTCTTTCGTAGGCGTGTCAACGCCGTAGTAGCAGGGTGAAATCGTGGGTGGACAACTGATGCGCATGTGGACTTCTTTGGCGCCGGCTTCGCGCATCATGCGGACGAGCTTGCGGCTGGTGGTGCCGCGGACGATGGAATCGTCCACGAGGACGACGCGCTTTCCGGCGACGAGTTCGCGGACGGGATTGAGCTTGAGCTTGACGCCGAAATTGCGGATGGCTTGCGACGGCTCGATGAAGGTGCGGCCGATATAGTGATTGCGAATGAGGCCCATGCGGAATGGAATGCCGGATTCGAGCGAAAAGCCGATGGCGGCGGGGACGCCGGAGTCTGGGATGGGGACGACCATATCAGCTTCGACGGGATGTTCCTGCGCGAGGAGACGGCCGAGCATTTCGCGGGAGTTCGTGACGGAGCGGCCGAAGATGATGCTGTCGGGGCGCGAGAAATAGACGTGTTCGAAAATGCAGTATTGATGCGGCTTCGGCGGGCTGAAACGAATGGACTCGATGCCGGAGCGGGAGATGCGGACCATTTCGCCGGGCTCGACTTCGCGGACGTAGGTGGCGTCGAGAAGATCGAAGGCGCAGGTTTCGGAAGCGACGACCCAGGCGTCCTGGCCTTCGGGGGAGGGGAGTTTGCCGAGGACAAGCGGACGGAAGCCGCGGGGATCGCGGACGGCGTAGAGTTCGTCTTGCGTGAGAACGAGCAGCGAGTAAGCGCCTTCGACCTGATTGAGGGCGTCGCCGAGCGCGCCGGAGAGATTGCGGGCCTGCGAGCGGGCGATGAGATGAACGATGACTTCGGTGTCGCTGTTGGTTTGAAAGATGGAGCCGCGATGCTCGAGTTTGCGGCGCCAGTCGGCGGCGTTGGTGAGATTGCCATTGTGGCCGACGGCGATTTTGCCCTTGTTGCAATCGATCATGATGGGCTGGGCGTTGAGAATGGCTTTGTCGCCGGCGGTGGAATAGCGGGTGTGGCCGATGGCGCTGGAGCCGGGGAGTTTCGCAAGGACGCTGGGGATGAAAATTTCCTCGACTTCGCCCATAGCACGGTGGACGTTGAGATCGTGGCCGTTACTGGAGACGATGCCGGCGGATTCCTGGCCGCGATGCTGCAGCGCGTAGAGACCGAGATAAGTGAGGTTGGCGGCTTCGGGATGGCCGAAGACACCGAAGACACCACATTCGTCGTGGAAGTGATCGTCGAATTGCCGGACAAGCTTCATGCAGTTCGACCTTTGAAAGCCACCATAGTTTTTCCAACCAGCCACGCTAAAACCAAGAAAACGATCCCGACTCCAAGCGACTTTGCCGATAACCTTATAAACAATCGAAAAAGCACGTCGGCTGGATCATGCTTCAACAAGGCTACTCGTGCCGTCTCCTCGAATAGGAGGAAGAACGGGACACTCAGGATAAACCAACCTGCAATTCCCAAGAAAATCGCTCTGATAATTCCGGCCGCTAATGGCAATACATACTTCACGAGTGCATCACATATCTTTCAAGCGAGCTGGCCCAGATGTCTCGAAGGGCCGACACGTCAGACTGGACAACCGTGTGCCCTTTATATTCGATGCGGAGAGAGTTGTCACGGGTGACTTTGCCGATTTCGTGAGCGCCCACACCGTATTGTCTCGCAGTGGCGCGGAGGGCGGCAAGTTTTGTGGGGGATACGGAGACGATGGCGCGGGCGCCGGATTCTCCGAAGAGGGCGTATTCGGCGGAGGCGTTTTCGGGGAGGGTGATGGTTGCGCCTAGTGAGGAAAAAGCGGGTCCCTCGCTCCGAAGACTCCGCTCGGGATGACAGTTTGATGGTTGGTTGGCCAATGCGGCGAAGCAGGATTCGGCAATGGCTACGGCTGCGCCGCCGTCGCTTAGGTCGTGGGCGGATTCAATCGTGCCTGCGGCGGCGAGGGCTACGAGGCAGTCGATGAGCCATTTTTCGGCGCCGAGTTCGATGGATGGGGGTTCGCCTGCGACTATGCCCGCGATGGTTTTGGAATATTCGGAGGAGGAGAATTCGCGGCGGCGGGCGGACGGCGCGGTGGTGTGCTGACCGGCGCCGGAAGAGTTGGCGCCATTGAGGAGCACGATGATGTCGCCTTCGTTGCGGAAGGCGATTTTCAGGACTCTGGAGGCGTCGTCGAGAATGCCGAGGATGCCGATGACCGGGGTGGGATAGATCGATTTGCCGAGGGTTTCGTTGTAGAAGCTGACATTGCCGCCGGTGATGGGTGTGCCGAGGGCGGTGCAGGCTTCCTCAAGACCGTCGATGGATTGGGAGAATTGCCACATCACTTCGGGCTTTTCGGGGCTGCCGAAATTGAGGCAGTTGGTGGCGGCGATGGGGCGCGCGCCGGAAGCGGCGACGTTGCGGGCGGCTTCGGCGACGGCGTGCATGGCGCCAACTTTGGGATTGAGGAAGCACCAGCGGCCGTTGCCGTCGGTGGAGAGAGCTAAGGCGCGCATGATGCCATTTTTTTCAGATTCTTTTATGCGAACAACCGCGGCATCGCTGGCGCCGGGGCCGGCGAGGGTGTTGGTGCGGACGCTGGTGTCGTACTGCTCAGTGATCCAGCGTTTGGAGGCGATGGTGGGCGAGGCGAGAAGTTTTTTTAAATTGGCGGCGAGATCTGTTTTTTCGGGGGCGAAGGGGAACCAGTCTTTTTCCGATTCGTTGCGCGGCGCGGGACTGGACATGGGGCGATTGTAGACGGGACCTTCTTCGGCGAGGGGATGCGCAGGAATTTGCGCGACGATTTTGCCGTGATCTTTCACGACGAGCAGGCCGCCGATTGCGACTTCGCCGACGACGGTGGAATCGAGGCCCCACTTTTTGAAGACGTCGAGCACTTCATGCTCGCGGCCCTTTTCGGCGACGAGGAGCATGCGCTCCTGGGATTCGCTGAGCATGATTTCGTAGGGGCTCATGCCGGTTTCGCGCTGCGGAACCTTGGCGAGATCGATTTCAATGCCAGTGCCGCCGCGTGAAGCCATTTCGCAGGTGGAGCAGGTGAGGCCGGCAGCGCCCATGTCCTGAATGGCGACGATGGCGCCGGTCTTCATGGCTTCGAGGCAGGCTTCGAGAAGAAGTTTTTCGGTGAAGGGATCGCCGACCTGGACGTTGGGGCGCTTCTGCTGGGATTCTTCTGTGAATTCGGCGGAGGCGAGGAGCGAAGCGCCATGGATGCCGTCGCGGCCGGTTTTTGCGCCGACGTAAATGACGTGATTGCCGAGGCCTTTTGCTTTGGCGAGGAAGATGTCTTCCTTGCGGGCGATGCCGATAGCGAGCGCATTGACTAGAGGATTTTGGGAATAGCAGGGTTCGAAGGCGACTTCGCCGCCGACGGTCGGAACGCCGAAGCAGTTGCCGTAGTGGGCGATGCCGCGGATTACGCCGTCGAGGATGCGGCGATTTTTGGCGGCGTCTTCTTCGGAGGTTTCTTTGCCGACTACGATTTCGCCGAAGCGGAGGGAATCGAGAACGGCGATGGGGCGGGCGCCCATGGTGAAGATGTCGCGGAGGATGCCGCCGACGCCGGTGGTGGCTCCTTGAAAGGGTTCGACGTAGCTGGGGTGGTTGTGGGATTCGATTTTGAAGGCGGCGACGAGGCCGTCGCCGATGTCGACTACGCCAGCATTTTCGCCGGGGCCTTGAACGACTAGCTTGCCTCGGGTTGGGAGACGCTTGAGGTGGACCTTGCTGGATTTGTAGGAGCAGTGCTCGCTCCACATCACGGAGAAGATGCCGAGTTCGGTGATGTTGGGATCGCGGCCGAGGATTTTCTGGATGCGGGCGTATTCGTCGCGAGTGACGCCGTGTTCGGCGGCGATTTCGGGAGTGACTTTGAGTTCGATTTGGGTGGTGGCCATTTTTTTATTTGGGTGATTTGCGTAATTCGAAGAGGGGCACGATTTATCGTGCCCCTACAAATTTCATGCCGTGGCCTTGGCGGCGCCTACTAACGCCTCCACCATCGAGCGGAGAATGACCAGGCCGTCTTCGGAGTTCAGGGCGGATTCGACGGCGCGTTCGGGGTGCGGCATCAGGCCGGCTACGTTGCGTTCGCGATTGCAGATGCCGGCGATGTTGTTCATGGAGCCGTTGGGATTGCCGGCGTTGTCGTCTGCGCCGTCGGGCGTGGTGTAGCGGAAAAGTATCTGGTGATTTTTTTCGAGGGCGGCTAGCGTGTCGGCGTCGCAGTTGTAGTTGCCGTCGCTGTGGGCGATGGGGAGTTTGAGGATCTGGCCTTTTTGCGCGGCGTTGGTGAAGAGTGAGTTGGTGTCTTCGACGCGGATGTGGACGTGGCGGCAGATGAAGCGGAGGCCGGAGTTGCGCATCATGGCGCCTGGGAGAAGGCCGGCTTCGAGGAGGATCTGGAAACCGTTGCATATGCCGAGGACCAGGCCGCCGCTTTTTGCGAATTTGGAGATGGAGTTCATGACGGGAGAGAAGCGGGCGATGGCTCCGGTGCGGAGATAGTCGCCGTAGGAAAAGCCGCCGGGGAGGATGATGGCGTCGCAATTGTGGAGATCTTCGGACTGGTGCCAGATGAATTCGACGGGCTTCTGGAGGACGTGGCCGATGGCGTGGAAGGCGTCGTGGTCGCAGTTGGACCCGGGAAAAACTACGACTCCGAATTTCATGGGCACCTCCGGGGAGTAGTGCGGGAAGATTCATTTTAGCACAGAGAAGAGAAGCCCACCGCAGAGACGCGGAGGGCGCTGAGAATTTTATTGCGTGGGTACGGAACAGTGTTGCCGCGGTCCCTCCACTCCGCGACCCGGCGCGCCAGAAGGCGGCGCGGAAGAAAAAGCCGGGTCGCTTCGGTCGGGATGACAGAGGAGAAAGGCGCCCGCCTCGGAAGGCGGCCGCTACAAAATCAAAAACCAAGAGCGGGCCGGGCAAGCCCGGCCCCTACAAGAGAAATTGCGTTAATCGAGAGCTAACGGCGTTTTTTGTGGGGCTTCTTTTTGGGGTGGTGGGTGGAATTGGCGGAGAGTTCGCGGCGTTTTTTGGCGGCCCAGTTGGGCTTGGTGGATTGGCGGCCGCGGGCTATGCCAAGTGCGTCGGGGGGGACGTTTTCGGTGATTACGGAGCCGGCGGCGATGTAGGCGCCGTCGCCAAGTTTGACGGGCGCGACGAGGACGGTGTCGCTGCCTACGAAGACGCGGTTGCCGATGGTGGTAGGGTGTTTGGCGAAGCCGTCGTAATTACAGGTGATGGTGCCAGCGCCGATGTTGGATTTGCTGCCGACTTTGGCGTCGCCGATGTAGGAAAGATGCGGAGCCTTGCTGCCTTCGCCGATGGTGCTCTTTTTGATTTCGACGAAATTGCCGACGCGCGCGCCTTTGAGGAGATGGGATTCAGGGCGGAGGCGGGCGAAGGGGCCGAGGATGACTTCGGATTCGAGGCGCGAGGAGTCGATGACGCAGTGAGGTTCGACGAGGACGCCATCGCCGAGCGTGGCGTCACGGAGGACGCTGCCGGTGCGGATGGTGCAGCGGGTGCCGATTTTTGTTTTGCCGAGGAGTTGGACCGTGGGCTCGAGGATGGAGTCTTCGCCAACTGTGACATCGGGATCGACGAGGACGGTTTCGGGAAGCTGGATGGTGACGCCGTCGCGCATGAGCTGATCGCGTTTCCATTCGCGGAAGGTGCGGTCGACGGCGGCCAGATCGGCGCGAGTGTTGCAGCCGAGAGTTTCGCGGGGGTCGGGAGCGATTTCGGCGAGAACGGTTTCGCCGCTGGAGTTGAGGACGGAGATGGCGTCGGTGAGATAAATTTCGCGATGCTTGTTGTTGGGTTTTACATGGGCGAGCGCGGGCCAGAGTTTGGCGGCGGTGAAGCAGTAGATGCTGGAATTGATTTCGTTGAGCTCGCGCTGGTCGGGAGTGAGTTGCGATTCCTCGATGATGGCGGCGACAGTGTCGCCGGATTTGCGCAGGATGCGGCCGTAGCCGGAGGGATCGGCGAGGACGGCGGTGAGGATGGTGGCGGCGGCGTTGGCGGTTTTGTGTTTCTGGAGGAGGGTGCGAAGAGTTTCGGTGCGAATGAGCGGCGCGTCACCGGGAAGAACGATGACGTACTTGGCGTTGCCGATGGCGCGCTTGGAAACGAGCAGGGCGTGGCCGGTGCCGTTTTGCGGCTGCTGCAGAACGGTTTCCGCGCCGAGAGGTTCGACCGTAGCGGAAACTTGTTCGGCCTGGTGGCCGACGACGGCAATGATTCTTTTTGGGTGGAGAGGCAGGCAGGCGCGGACGACGTGGTCAATGAGCGGACGGCCACCGGCGTGATGCAGGACTTTTGCGAGGCTGGATTTGAGGCGCGTGCCTTTGCCAGCGGCGAGAATGAGGACAGCGGCGTCGTGATTGGACATGGCCAGAGCATTGTCCATTGGACGCGGGGTTTTGACAATGCGGGGATTCGTGGAGGGTGAAGCGATTAATCAGCGGAGGCGGGCGAGGCGAACTCGGGAGTGCGGCGGGAAGAGGCGGGGGCGTGTTCGTTGGTGGTGATTTCCCAGGCGGACGGGTCGGCTAGAAGGCGGCTGACGAGTTGGGTGTGAAGAGAGTGGCCGGCTTTGCGGGCTTCGACGCGGCCCAGGAGCGGAAGGCCGACGAGGGCGAGGTCGCCGATGAGGTCGAGGGCTTTATGGCGGCCGAATTCATCGGGATAGCGGAGAGGGCCGTTCATGACGCCGTCTTTGGTGAGGACGATGGCGTTATCGAGCGAGCCGCCACGGATCAGGCCCATGGAGCGGAGAGGCTCGATATCGGATTCGAAGCAGAAGGTACGGGCACGGGAGAGAACCTGGCGGAAGGATTCGCGATTTACGAGCAATTCGACTTGCTGCTGGCCGACTAGCGGATGAGGAAAATCAACGTAGCAGCGGACGCGGAACTCGTTGGCGGGATAGATAGCAATGCGGCGGCCGTCTTCGACGACTTCGACGGGCTTGAGAACTTTAAGGTAGCGACGTTTTCGACGGAGGCGGCGGAGGCCGGCTTGATCGAGGAGTTGGAGGAAGGGCTCGGCGGAACCGTCGAGGATGGGAATTTCGATATTGTCGAGGTCAATAAAGATGTTGTCGATGCCATAGGAATAGGTGGCGGCGAGAAGGTGCTCAGTGGTGGAGAGCAGGACGCCTTGCTTCATGAGGCTGGTGGCGTAACTTACGCGAGCGACGTTGTGGCCGTGGGCCTCGATGGGGAAATTGTCAAGATCAACGCGGCGGAAAACGATGCCGGTATCCGGAGGAGCGGGGAGGAGACGAAGGTGCGTGTGGACACCGGTGTGCAGACCCACACCCTGGGTTTCGACTGCGCGGTGGATTGTGGATTGAAACATAGGTTTACTCAATTAGGGTAGCACATTGTCGGCCAAATACTCTTTACTTTGTGCTTTGTATTCAACGAGATATGGGGATGCTGGGAGGGCCATTTGTGTTGCCCGTGGTAATCAAGCAACGAAATGTGTGATTGGCGTGTCTGCGGCGCACCAAGGAGTGTAAGGGTTAATGGGGAGGTGTAAGGTATCCAAGTGGGGCTCTGGCGCGTCCTAACAGGATGGTATACTCAGAAATCGTTTTTTGAAGAGGATGGTGCGGAATGAATCGTTTGACGCGCTACGGCATATTGGCGGCTTCCGTGTTGATTGTCGGCTGGGTTGGGATCGGGCACGTGCTCGGCCGGACCACGAATGACAGCAACGCATACAAATCGCTGGTGGTGTACGGCGAAGTGCTGCAGCGCATTCAGAACGATTATGTGGACGAGCCGAATATGCACCTGGTGACGGCGGGATCGTTGCACGGGTTGCTGGAGTCGCTGGATTCGGAATCGAGTTATTTGACGCCGCGCGAGTATACGGAATATCAGCAGAAGCTGGCGAATCCGGGGACGGGCGAAACAGGGCTGAACCTGAGCAAGCGGTTTGGCTACATCATTGTGACTTCGGTGATGCCGGAGAGTTCGGCGGAAAAAGCCGGATTGCACAGCGGAGATATTCTGGAATCGGTGGCAGGATTTACGACGAGAGAGATGTCGGTTGGGCAGGCGAAGAACTTGCTGGCAGGGCAGCCGGGAACGGGCGTGAAGGTTGGCGTGATTAGGCGCGGGAAGACGGACCCGGAGGAACTGGACGTGGTTCGCACAAAGATGCCGGAGCCGAAGCTGCAGGTGCAGAAGGTGGATAACGATACGATCGCTATCCGGTTTTCGACGCTGAACGCGGGGCGCAAGGATGAGCTGCGCGGGAAGCTGCAGGAAGCGGAAAAGCAGGGCGTGAGCAAGGTGATCCTGGATGTGCGGGATTGCGGGCGGGGACAGACTTCAGAAGCGATTGAAATTGCGCGGCTGTTTGTGACTTCGGGAACGCTGACGAAATTACACGGGCAGA